>ERZ795055.590-NODE-590-length-33970-cov-5.778033_pt1 | contig 33970 bp, 20 predicted proteins | sample MGYA00375139_ERZ795055 | MGnify/ENA primary metagenome ERZ795055 (study PRJEB30184, sample SAMN05720283) | anaerobic digester metagenome | isolation source: active sludge of municipal wastewater-treating anaerobic digesters | place: USA | collected 2015-01-23 ... | reverse complement strand
TGAGGTTGAGGTTGAGGTTGAGGTTGAGGTTGAGGTTGAGGTTGAGGTTGAGGTTGAGGTTAATGACCAATGGATCTACTTAACTCATTATCATGCATTTAGTTCCATTTCAAAAATCATCCTGTCGATTCTCTTCATCATCTCCATCATTGACCTGCCATTGTGATAAGGGCATTTCCACGGATCGATTTTCCAGTCGTTCCTGTAATACGGTGAAGGATCATCCTTTGGTTCAACAAGGAAGGGTACACCAAGCCTGTTAAGCTTTGTATACCATTCACCACGCTCATGATCAATAAGATATGTATCGATAAAGTTCCAGGAGAGTTTTACTGTCTCCCAGTATTTTTCATTGTGTGTAAGCTCAAAGGCATTCATGAAACCAACAAGTGTTTCAGACTGCTGCCACCAGTGTTTGTTTGTTTTTACATGACTTCCGAACCTTGTTGATTCAAGGAATAGTCCTCCGTCCTTATCAACTGCCACACGTTCAATATTATCAACCATTTTTATGGCAAGAGGCTCCATCTTTTTCATAATATTCTTATTCCCAAGAATTTCCGCAGCTTCCCAAAGGAGCCATGAACCTTCAATATCATGACCAAAAGAGCATATTCCCTTTGATGCTTCAGCCTCATTGAAGCGCTCATCGAAGAAAATTCCGAAATGACCTTCCTTCCTGATAATTTTATCAAGGAACAGGTTCATCATTTCGGTAAGTCTTTTCTTTACAAGAGGATCCTTCCAAACCGAATATAACGTTGACCATGCTTCAAGAACGTGAAGGTGAGTGTTCATTGTCTTAGGCTCGTTGTTATCTGCCATCCTGTTTTTATCATAAATTTTCCAGTCCCGGGTGAATGACTCCAGGTAACCGTCGTTTTCAGTGTCCTTTGTCTTTGTCTCGAGCAGGAGAAAAAAGTCTTTAATTTTCTGCAGAGTCTCTTCTTTCCGTCTGAATTCATAATATTTGCACAGGGAATAAAGTACAAAGGCCTGAGCATAAGTGTGCTTGATATCGTTTGCAACCTTATCGGAGGATGTAAGCTCCATGTAGTAGCCTCCATATTTCTTATCCTCAAAATCTTCAGTAATTACTTTGTAAGCCCTGTCGGCCATTTCTGCATATTTTCTGTTTCCATCAAGCATGGCAGCAGCAGAAAAGGTCCATAAAATCCTGGCATTCAGCACGCTTGTCTTGTTTGCACTCAGAACCGGTTTCCCGTTCAGGTCAACAGCTCCATAGAAACCATGACCTTTCTTTTCCACTCCGTACTTTATCCAGTAAGGAAGGATATCCTTATGGAGCTCATTATGGAAGAAGCTCCGGTACTTTTTAAGTTCTCTTGTTAGTTTGTTCATAGCTAAATATTTTCTGCCACCAAGGCACAAAGGCACAAAGGCACAAAGGCACAAAGGAGCACAAAGATTAAAACAATTTATATGTCTCTATTGAGTTCTTTCCGATTTTCAGCCGGAATGATTTCCCTGAAAGGCCGGTATTGATATCATTCTCCTCAATCAGGTTTGTTCTGTATATTTTACTGAAAGGCATAAACATTTCAACCTGCGCTTCCTGTGTATTTCCGCAGTAATCAGTTATTCTCATTGTAATGCTGTTATCATTTTCACTTTTCTTGAAGGCAGAGATATGTAGCTGATCTCCCCTGGTTTCAAAGAAGCTCAGTGATTCAGGCAGAGGAGTTTTTGCTCCCCTCACCGGATCGAGAACAGAGTAAAGAGTATTCTGACCCTGTTTGCCTTCCCTGAATCCATTTTTCCATCCTGGCTCATTAATAAACAGTGAAAAAGAAAAATGATGATCGCCCAGCTGGATATAGTCATTTCCCTCCCAATGGCAACTTTTTCTGGATGCAAAAAGAATCGGAGTAATAAGTGTTGTCGGAGCCGGGTTAGGTGTAGGATCAAGATAATCAAAGGCTATAACACCTGAACTTATTGTAGCACCAAATCCGTTACCTGAGGCATTTACCCAGTCGATCATAGTTCTGGGATGCACAAGCCTGCATTCGCTTGTATACATGTGGCCGGCAGCTCCCTTCAACTCATCTTTTCCCACCTCCACAACACCGGAAGGCACCTCATAGGTAACAACAGGAGAAGTAATATTCAGAGGGAATGCAGTCCTGAACTCCCTGTAAAGAACTCCCTGCCAGTTCTTTATATCTATCTCAAAATCAATTCTCTTAACCTGGTTATAGATTATTATTGTCTCTTCAACTACAGCATACTTCACAGGCTGACGGTATTTATAAGAAGTAAAGACAGGGCCGTCACAAATCTTCTGCCATTTTGTTTCATAAAAGCCTGTTTTGTCAAAACCTTCCATTGTTGGCTGCTGAATATCACTGAACTCACCCGCCCCGTTACCCACAGACTGCATAGTAAACACTTCTCCCAGCTTAAACTTTGAAGGATCGATAATTTCCCTGCCAAGAGTTTTATCAAAGAGTTTTTCAATGCCGCCATTCCCGAAACGTATTGCGAAATACCTGTTTTCGAAATCAGGAATAAAGTTCAGATTATCTTTTTCAGCCTTCTCTTTCACAGCTGATATGTAAAATGTTTTGTAGCCAGCTGAGGGTACATCAGTCGCTATGAATACTACCGAAGTAGTTTTAACTGATCCATCATCATATTTCACAACATCCTCAAGCTGGCATGCTATCTTCCTGTTTTCATGATCATTAACAACAACATCAAAAGCTTCTCCCTTACTGAATGACATATCAAATTTAACAGGGTCGCTTCGTTTCCAGTTGAGTCCGTTAAAAACAACAAGAGGAACAGCGCTGCTTCTGAAATCAATTTTTGAAGAGATCCTGTTCAGCGCTCCTGACAGGAGAAATTCACCATCTTCTCTTGCTTTAACGAACTTGCTCAGGAACAGCCTGTCAGTTATCTCTCCTCCCTTTCCACCCCAGCCATGATCGGGGTAGATCTTTGCTTCCCATGCTTCATTTAATAGCTCAGTGTTATATGATCTGAAATTTCCTTCAATCAGACTGTTTATGGCTGAAAACTTCTCAGCATCGGGAAGCAGGATATCAGCCTTCCTGCTTTCAGAAATGGCAAAATGATGTGAAGGTCCATGTATATATAGCCATACAGCAGGGCGTTCTCCGGAAATTGATTTTATTTTTGAAGAATTTTCCCTGATAGCATTGAGGCAGGTATTAAGATTACCGTATTTCAGCGGAGGCAGTGTTACTTTTGACCTCTCTCCCTTCTCATTTTCAATTACTTTTATGCTGTTCCACAATGCCATGAAGGGATCGCAGTTCCGTACAGGCTTCTGGTCCCAGATGAATTCATAATTGAGCAGGGCAGGTATAATGACTGCTTTTGATTTTGTGTCATAATAGCTGCTCCAGAACAGAACTTCCTCAGCCATTTGTTTAATACCAGGTTCATTCTCTTTTCCCAGGATATTATAAAAATCAATATAATGGCCAGAGGAGAACATAGTAACCTTTGAGCTGTCGGGACTGTACCAGTTAAAAACCCCTTTCTCATGACGACTTACAAACATATTGCGGACTCCTGACTTTGCAAGTATCTGTGACATTTGCAGAGTACGTCCCGGCACATCAGAATTATAGTATGTGTCTGATTTATAACCGTTAAAATTATCAGAAAGCCACTTTTTACCCAGGTAGAGCTCCCTGATAAGGGATTCGCCTGTAAATAATTCCTCATAAGGTTGAGTATATGTTGCCCCTATCAGAATGCGGCCTTCATCCAGACCTTTCTGAATCTCTGCTTTCTTATCAGGATGACGGTTAAGGTATTCTGTAATTATTGAAGTCTGCTCAATATCCATTTTAAATGATGGATCGTCTTTAAGTCTATTCAGATAAGGAGTAAGCCACAATGTGTCGCGCATTATAACGCACTTTTCAACCTCGTCAACCCATCCCAGGTCCTGATGGGTGGTAATTGAAAGGAGAATCTCCCCTTTTGATGCAACAGATGAAGAGATCTGTTTCAGCAGCTTATAAGTGTCATTTGTACACTTAAAAACAGGACTGACATTTTGAGAATAGGCTGACAATGTGAGTATTAATGCAAGAACTGATCCGAATATTCGTTTTACCATAGGAATTTTTATTTTTTACCACAGAGAACACAGAGTCCCGATAATTATCGGGAGCACTGAGAACACAAAGAATTAATAATATTGACTCTGTGCTCTTTGTGCAATACTTTGTGACCTCTGTGGTTAAGTTTTCTTATTCTATCTAATATATAATTTTACAGTCTCAATTGAATAGTGACCAACTTTAAGTTTAAGCTTATCACCTGAACCCTTTATTTCCTTTCCCTCCTCTTCGATCATGTTTGTAAGCTCAGCTTTCCTGAAATTCATTGGAATATTGATATTAGCTTCTGAATCAATGCCTTCAATATCATAACATCTTACTATGACATTATCATCGTCATCACATTTTTTAACTGCACTAAGCAAAAGATTTTTGTTTTCAACAGAAATAAAACTCATTGTCTCCGGCTGCATTCCACTTTTTATTAAAGGATCAGTCACAACTGCCACCATAGGCTGATTTGACTGTTTCGCCTGCCTGAAACCATTTCTCCAGTCATAAGAATTTGAATAAAGCGAGAATGAGTAGAAGTGGTCACCAGGCTGCAGGTAATAGTTGCCTTCACCGTGGCAGCTCTTTCTGCTGGCAAGAAGCAGAGGCTGAAGAATTGTATATCTTGCAGGATCTGTTGTAGGATCAATCCAGTCAAATACAGCCACATCCGAGCTTATAGTTACAGCATTTTTCCCATCAAAAGCCGAGAACCAGTCCTGAACCTCACGCGGATGGACCTGTGCACATGGGGTGCTGTAGATCTGCGATGCTTTTGAGAAACCGGCTGCACCTGCAATCTCATCCCTGCCTACCCTTACAACGCCCATAGGAACCTCATAGGCAACATCTGAAGTAATCTGATTAAGCGGAAATGCCAGCCTGAACTCACGGTATCTCTCACCATCGAAACCAAGGAGCTCCACCTCAAAGTCAATTCGTTTCAGTGCCTGGTAAAATATTACTCTCTCGACAACTGTAACATGACTGATTGATTTTCTCAGCTCAAAAACATCCCTGACAGGTCCGGAAGAGATATGGTTCCAGGCAGCCGGGTACTGACTCATTTTCTCAAATCCTTCCATTGTTGGCTGCTGAAGATCAGTGAATTCACCGGCACCATTCCCGACCGACTGAAGTGTAAACAATTCACCGCCAAGAAACTTCTCAGTATTTAACAGACTGGATAAGAGCCCCTTGTCGTATAAAGTTTTTAATCCACCATTTGCAAATTCAGCCTTAAAGAAACTGTTTTCGTAGCTAAGAACATCAGTTGCTGTCTTATTTGAAGTGTATGATGGTTTTTCTTTCACAAGGTAAAAAGTCTTATATCCCACAGACGGAACTTCCTTTGCAACAAAAAGAAAGGTTATCACTTCGTCTTCCTTGCCTTTTATTTTATGATCAGTAATCAGCTCGTAAGGAGTCTCATTGCCTTTCTCATCAAGAAGTTTAAATGTATTCATGTCATTACCTTCAACATTCAAAGTAAACTTCACGAGATCAGTACGATTCCACGACAATGGATTAAAGACTGTAACCGGAATTCCACTGCGCCTGAAATTTATCCTTGATGCTATGTTCTGAACTGATTCATTCAGAACAGCAGAGGCAAGGTCACGGCTTGTTTCATAAGAAGTCCTGAATGCCCTGTCTGTAAGGTCACCGTGTTTGCCGCCCCAGCCATGGTCGGGATAAATTGCGTTTTCCCAGGCTTTTGTCAGCTTTTCCTGCGGGTAGTCTGCAAAACTTCCTTTTTGTAGTGCGTCGAATGTGGCAAATTTCTCCGCTGCCGTCAGCAGTCTTGAACCTTCACGTGATGCTTTCAGAGCTCTCTGATGTGAGGGGCCATGAATATAAAGCCATACATCCGGGCGTTCACCGTCAATCCTGTCATAACCCTGATCTCCTTTTGCTGTTGCTTCAAGGAACTCAGTTCCGGTTGAATATTTTATAAGTGGCTTTCCGAGTGAGGCTGCCTTTTTATTCCAGTCACTGAAAAAAGCATCATAGTCGGGAGGGGTTGCAAAATCGTGGGAATAAATAAAAGGAAAATCCGGACTGAGTTTACGGTCCTTATAATACTTGTTCCAGTCGCCAAGCATTACTGTAAATGCTTTTGTCAGCTGACCAATATCTGTATGTGCCTGCCTGACAGGGATACCTACCTCATCATACTGCCCTGGCGTATAGCATGTTACAAAACTGCCATCAGGACTATACCATCTGTAAATGCCCGGCTGGTGCCTGCTGAACTGCATATAGGGTATTCCAGATTTGGAAAGAATCTGTGCCATCTGAAGAGATCTTCCGGGAACATCCTCGTTCCAGTACGTTTTAAAATCGCAGCCGGGAAGTGTTTTCTTAAGCCATTTTCTGCCCAGATATGCCTGGCGGATAAGCGATTCACCCTCATACATTGATTCATAAGGTTGCTTGTAAGTAGCACCCCAGTCGAGGCGGCCCTCTCTTGTATATTTAAGTATTTCACTCCACGAATCCGGATGACGCAGGAGGTATTCCCTGAGGCTGAGAGCATCCTCAACTGAAAACCTGAACTGGGGATTCTCCCTGAGGCGTTTCAGTACAGGTGTGATCATCATCTTGTCCCTGAATTCAATACAGGCGCCGATACTGTCCATCCAGGCTATGTCCTGGTGTGATGATGGTATCACGTAAATGGTGCCTCCTTTGAATGCGGAATAATCACCTGTTTTTTTGCCTTGTTGAGCAGGTGTCTGTGAAAGCCCCTGGACTATATTAGCCAGCAAGAATAAACCTGCCAGGATCAATTTAGATTTTACATTAAGACTTTTCATACTCCTCTTTTTTATGGAAAGATGTCATTCCTAAAATAGGTTTTTTTGGCGAGTCTGTATCAATGAAACAAATTTTTATTAACCACAAAGTTCACAAAGTCCCTGGCGGGAGCACAAAGGCCACAAAGGCAAAAAATGCACAAATCAGGTTGAATATAATGTTTACTGTTTGACCAGTTCCACTGTCACAAAACCCATCGCAGGCACTCTGACTTCACTGATAATCTTCTGCCCGTCTACTGTTACCGAGACTGGATTCATCTTCTTCCAGTTGAGAACAACAGTCTCTTCCATCCCGGAAACAGAACGCAAGCGGATCTCGGTTGGTTCTCCATTACTGCCTGCTTTGATGACAGTTACATAGACTTTATCACTCCCTGACAATGTGAAAGGCTGTCCGGAACTGCTACCTTCTTTTACAGGCACAGCTATAAGTGGCTGAGCCTGTTCAATTCCAAACCTGTTTGCTGCTACAGGATCATAAGCTGTGTTGTGTGGAAGAATTCTGTACCGGAAATTCACAAGTCCTTCCTGACTTAAAGGGAAGTTTGTATGCCAGTGGTTATTCAGGGCCCAGGAGTATATTGTTGAAGATGGTTCCAGATTTCTTATCCACCGGGGAGAATTTGTCGCAGCTCCGAGGACATTTGCAGTCAGGGTTCCGCTCTCAAACATGGGAGCATCAAGAGAACAGAAAGTCACTCCTCGTTCGCTGTTTGAAATATCGAGCCAGCGCTGAAAGGCAATCCAGTTTCTGTTAGCCGCTGCAAGCTGGTCTTTTTCAAGTTCAGCTATTCCCCAGGGTATATCGAACCTTGTAACAGGTGACGGTATGTTGAAACCAAATCCGAAATGCATGCCTTCCTTTTCTGTGACTGCCACTTTATCAACAATATTTGTGATTTCCACATAGTTACGACCGGCAATCAGGGTGATTTCACGGACAAGGCTCCTGCAGCCTTCTGCTTCCGAATCAACCCGGATAGTTGCAAACAAGGGACCATTTTCCTTTATTGAAACCTTTATATTTCCTGCCACAGAAGCCTTCTCCGGGGAATCTTCACCACGAAGATACCTGTAACTGTTTATAAGTGTAGCTGAATTACTGTCTGCATAATCGTAGCCTGAACTTACAAGATGGGATATATCTCCTGTACGGGGATCGATCGTAACCTTAATCGTTCCGTTATCAAGCTCATTCCCAGATGCTATGTTCCCTGAGCTCTTTACCTTCTTTGCTTTCAGAATGAAAATTTCCGAACCAAGGGCCGGAATTATACCGGTGGAGAATACAAGTTCTCCGGTGGTAAGTTTCTGACAGGCAAGAGCTTTCCCATTTTTGTCAGTTACATAATTATAATTTCCGCTCTGATCAACAGGAAGAGTCACTATCCCGTCACGGTCCCATGATAGTGTATTAAAAACCTCAATGTATCTGCTTCCATCCTGCCTGACAGTTGAAACAGATTCATCAAGAAGTGACAGGCTCATGTCTCTTGCTGTGTCGAAAAATCCGAATTTTACTTTCAGTATGTCATTTGTAATTGGCTGGCGTTTAGGATCCATGTAGCACCAGGTGTGCTCGGTTCCCATTATGATGTTTCTCCAGGCTTCGCTGATCTTTTCACGGGGAGCAGCAATACCGGGATTGAGCATAGACCAGAGTGTCTCAGTCTGGATAAGCCGCTCTTTTGAAGAACGGGCCATCGCCGTCTGTTTCGCGGCTGTGCCAAGGCCATCAGTCCAGTATTCAGTAAAATCACCCGACAGTACAGGAAGGTTTTGACCATACTTATCATCAAAGGCCTTCATCATCTGGGTTGCACTTGCAATTACAAGATGCGGGTATGCATACTCCTCATTCCAGCTTCTGACAGCATCGGGAAGATCGGCATCGATTGGCGTGTTGTCGGCCATTGCCCAGGTCATCAGGAAGATATCATAAGGGTAATAGTCAGATTTTTCGAGCATCGGGAGCTTATCCTCAAGGTATTTATCAATAAAGTAGGCTCTCGGATTGTCACTCTTTACTATTTTAAGCAGGGTGGTACTGTCAGTATGACCTGCCATCAAAGGCCAGTACTGGAAACCTTTATATACTGCACCAGGGTTATAGCTGCCCGGCTGGAAGAAGAGCAGCTTAGATTTTCCGTCAGGACTTTTCCACCAGAAAGGTTTAAAGCTGAAATCGGTAGAAAGACCTACCCTGTCGGACCCATTATTCATTGCAAGACAATACTTTATACCCATCTCAGCTGCAACAGGAACTACCCCCCATGACATGCCGGGAATATCAACCTGAACAAGGGTCTCGATATTTTTTCCGGTAAGCTTTTGCATCTCTGATGATTGCCGGAAGAATTCGAACAGCTCCTCATCGGCAGCAGCAGAGGTATTTGTATGAACATAACCTGCATCGAGATGTAGCCAGCCTTTCTGTACAGCTTCAATAATACCGGCCTTCTGTTCTGATGTGGCTCTTTTCAGGAATCTTTCCACAGGCCACAGCACCTCAGGATTCCAGAGGTACCTTGAACCTTCAGGATAATCCTGAGTCTTTTTTGCCAGATCGATACCGTATATAAGGTTTCTCCTGTGAATAAGCTCTACATTCTCATGAGTATTGGTATATCCGATGTCAACATGTGAGTGGGGATAGATATAAACAGTCCACTGGCGTTTCTCAGGAATTGTAACATTTGTTACAATTTGCTTTTTACCACTTACAAGGCTGATTTTTACGGTTTCATCACTTTCAACTCCGATACCTGCAGGAAGAAGTACTGAAATACTGTCAATACCTTGCGGCTTATCAAGGCTGATGTTTTCCTTTATTCCGGAAGCTTCCACACTTATTGTTCCCTGTCCGAAGAATTTATTCCCCTTAAAATACAGCATTACTTCCCTGCCTGCCTGTCCGTCAGCTCTGTAACGATAGTGAGGTTTAGCAATACATTCTATTGATTCAGGAAACAGGTCAGAACCGGATAGCTTATTTTTAGACTTCTGCCCGTTCAGGGGAATATGAAGAATAGTTAAAACAATAATAATCAATATTTTAAAAGAGAATGGCTTTATCATATTATATTTTATGTTACACAGAGATCTCAGAGAAGACACTGAGTGACACAGAGTTATTTCTGGAATTTATTTTCTGTGCTACTCTGTCAATCTCCGGATTTCTTCTGTGATAATCCTTACTATTTAAACTATAAAAACTATTTGTTCAAAATTAATCTATATGTTTCAATTGAGTTCCTGCCGATGTTAATTTTCAGCGCGGTTCCTTTTTGCCCGGTATCCGACAAATCTTCCTCAATAAGATTGGTTCTGATCACGCTTCCTGCAGGTTTCCACAATGTCAGGTCTACTTGCCTGTCAACATTTTCCATATTCACAAGCCTCATAATAAATCCATTACCATTGTCAGCTTTTTTTATTGTTGTCACTCTTACAAGTGGTGATGAAATACTCACAAAGCTTAGTTCAGAAGGAAGGCTTCCTTTACCAGGCTGGTCTTTAACGACTGCCATAAGAGGATGGTTTCCCTCAACACCAAAGGGGAAGGCATTCTCCCAGCCGCTCTTATGCGAAGAGATTGTAAAACGGAAGCTGTGACTGCCCTTCTGATGGTACCAGTTGCCAAGGTAGTGGCAGCTTTTATGGGAAGAAAGCATAATTCCCTGTAATACAGGATAGTCCACTGACTCCCTGCCGGGATCGATCCAGTCAGCCACTGCAAGGTTTGTCGACATTGTGAAGCCAAAGTCCTTATTGCCTGCTGATATATAATTCTCTATCTCCCTTGGATGTATCTCACGCGGCATCTGCCTGTAAGTACCCTCCCAGCTCCATCCGCGGGGGGCCATATTAAGCTCGTCCTTTCCTGCCTGAACAATTCCGGCAGGCACATCATAAGTCACCAGGGCATTATCCATAGCCAGCGGAAAAACTGCACGTATCTGCCTGTTATGAATACCGGGCCAGTCGGGAATATCATATTCGACATCAATTTTCTTAAGCTGATGATATACAATAACACGCTGAATTACAGTAAAATTACTCATTGAAGCAGATGCTTCAAATACAGAAGAAACCTCACTTGCTGATACAAGCTTCCATAGCTGTTGTTTCATCGACAACGATTCGTAAGCATCGTAGTTGACAGGAGTGATCCTTACAAACTCCCCTGCTCCGTTGCCATTATATCCGAAATGAAGGATATCGCCTCCGGAATACTTATTTGTATTAAAGACCTGTTTACCAGTCTCCTTATCTGTTAATCTGGTAATTCCACCATTGCCAAGTTCAACCCGGTAAAATTTGTTTTCGCAGAAATTGGATCCATTAATGACTCCGGCATTTATAGAGCTTACACCATCTTTTTTGAGGTACCAGGTCTTGTATCCCAATGCCGGCACGTTATCAGCTGTAAATGAAAGTATTACCTTGCCACCCCTGGTCTCTGACCTGGAAGGAAGCAGTTTGCCGGACTGATCCGAAACCCGCCAGGCTGAGCCTTTCACTGATGTAATATCGACACTAACGACACCTGAACGGGTCCAGGAGAGGTCATTGAAAACCACTATTGCACCTGGTTTCTTTGTTTCAACGGATGCTACAAGAGAATTAAGAGACTCTCCCAGAATCTTTCTGCCGGTATTGTCAGCCATTTCAAGCGATCCCCTGAAAATACTGTCAGTTATCTCACCATTCTTACCTCCCCAGCCATGATCGGGATATATTGAATTATACCACCCTTTGTTAAGGTCAGAAACAGGTAATACCGCATTTCCGGAGTTTACTGCTGAATTGAATGAGCTGAATATTTCAGCAGCAGGGAGAGTGACAGCCGCTGATTTTTTTGCACTTATTGCCTGATAATGAGCTGGTCCGTGGATATATAGCCAGAGATCAGGTCGTTCACCTGATATTGAATCAAATTTTGCCTGAGGTACATCAATCACATGAAGAAAATCCTCAACAGTTGAATGTTTCAGTACAGGAATATCCGAGCCGGATGACAGGGCAATTTCATTCCACTCATTTATTACAGGAGTATAATCCTTTGGTCCGCCTGCATCAGTGCTTATTACAACAGCATAATCCGGAGGAAGATTTCTTTCCCTGTAATAATCATCCCAGTTTTTCAGAACTGCGTTCAGCTTCTGGAATGCATTTACAACATCTCCCTCAAAATACTGATACACAAGAAGGGCCCATCCATAATTGCCGGGGCTGTATGTCAGAATCTTTGATCCGTCAGGACTGTACCAGTTGTAGAAGCCTTCCTTCATACGGCTGATTACCAGATACCTGATCCCTGCCTTTGAAAGAATCTGCGGTATCTGTGGAGTACGGCCGGGAACATCAATATTATAAGCTGCCAGGGCGTCCATTCCCGACAGATTATCCTTTATCCATTTACGGCCAAGATAAGTCTGACGTATAAGCTGTTCTGCTGATTCAAGGCCTTCATAAGGCTGGTTAAAAGTTGCTCCCCAGGTAAACTGGCCTTTTTTATAAGCATCAATTACTCTCTGCTTTTCTGAGGGTACTGCTTCCAGGAGTTCCATCAGGTTCAGGGTTTGTTCCATTTCGAACCTGAAAGCAGGATTTTTATCAATCTGGTTCAGGGCAGGAATAATTATATCATGAATCCTTTCCTCCCTGCATGAATCGGGGGTATTCATCCAGGCAATATCCTGGTGGGAGGAGCAGATTATGTGAATTCTTCCCTTGCCAAAATAACCCCAGTCGGACGAAATAAGCGGTCTGAACAGCTGACTGAAGGTATTTTTGCCCTTCATGTCAGATATTATCATCTCAGCTTCCCTGCCTGTGAGAGGAAGCATGATGTCAGCCTTCCCTGATCCTGTTAAAACAAGGGGGATCTTTTTACCATCAAGTGTAATTGATAAATCCTTACTGTTTGTTTCTATCCAGGCTTTGACAATTTTTCCGCCCTCACCTGTACTTATTATGTAAGGTTTATAATAATTGATACTCAGTTCCTGTTGTGCTTCCAGCCTGATCGCTGACAAGAAAACAAGAATGATGATAAAAAGACTCCCCTTCCTCATAAAACCATATTTAGTTATTAATATTCTGTTTACTATTTATATTCATATACAACAAGCGTTCTTGGTGTTAATCCTTTAACAGTTATTGTGTTACCTGCTTTTGTAACGACAGAGGAACCGTCAGAAGGAATTGTAAGCTTTGAAGCAACCGATGTCAGCTTTGGCAGTTCAAGAGTCGCATCAACTGGCTGGTCATTGAAATTCTCAAGCAAGAGAAGATTTTCTCCAACCAGGTAAATGCTGACTTTATTTGGTGCATCAAACTTCATTCCCAGGGGAGCAAGAAGCCTGTCCCTGAGTGGCTTGAGGTCGTCTTTTGTAAGTTTCAGAAGGTTTTTGGGATCGACACCTGCCTTGAAAACCATGAGATTTTTGTTCTCAAGAATTGTCTGATCCGACAATCTCTTTGCCAGTTCTTCAGTTATAACGACCTGCTTTCCGCTTAGAAGAATGTTTGAGAGTTTTGAAGAGAAAGCAGGATCTTTAAGTGCATGAGTAGTGTAAATCACAGAGGGGTCCTTGCTTGTAAGTTCATGACCGGGAATAAGAGGCAGGCCAGTCATTCCGAGGTAACTGAAAATGTAATTTTCATTAACCGGCTCACTGTTTGGCAGTTTTGGAAGATAAATCCCCTTTAGTGGTTTATCCTTAATAGTCCGGGCAAGGTCAAAAAGAAGAGGCAGTTCTTTTTTGAATGCATCCACATTTGGAACCGGAGTTCCTTCCCAGCCGTCATATTTATTTGTTGTTGTCAGAAGGCTGCCATAATGGAAAAGCATTATTTCCCTGCCGTTTCCGAGAACGGTCTGACGAGCCTGTTCAACATAGAATTTCGGAGAAGTGCCGAGGGCATCTATCCATCCTCCACCGGCTTTTCCTGCACCTATACCATCGAGCCATCTCATTATGAAGAAGGCATTATACTGAACTGTTCCGCCTGGCTTGACATCAAAATTATAATCACGTGTCTCTGTTCCCACCCAGGTGTAGTCATAGTCTTTACTTTCCCTCACTACCTCGTAACCCCTGTCCTGGAAGAAATCATACCACAACGGATATTTGATAATTACCTCAGCTTTGGGGTTAACACTCTTTGCCGGTTTAATTATGTGATCATTGCTGAATTTCACAAGAAGGTCACTTCTGAATTTTGCCCAGGACTGATCGCCTTTTGCGGCAATGCAATCCTCGCAGGTACATTCTGTAAACAGGAAATCATCTATCATTATAAGGTCGAAAACGGAGGCGGTATATTTAAAGATCTTTTCCATCTCCGTGATTGTTTTCTCATTTACATAGCAAGGTGTTGCGCCCCAGCCACCAATGCCATTCTTTCCGACATTCACAGTTGTTACGCAACCAGCCACATCAAAACCCTCCTGCTTAAATCTGTCTCTGGCTTTTACAAGAGTCTCTTTTTCTGCATAATAACCACCACGGAACGATTCAATAAATACACGTGTCAGTCCGGTTTCCTTACACCATTTAACAGCAGCATCGAGACCTGCATCGGTATTTAAAATATCACGGCAGTCCTGTGCAGTGAATAAAGTTGAGATCCTAAGAACATCTTTGTTCTTATTTGCAAGAGTCCAAAGAGGTTGCGATATCGAAATGCCTGTTGTCAAAAAAAGCATTGCGAAGATCACAATTACAGTTTTTACATTTGTTACAACACTTTTCATACCTGTTATTTTTATGTTTTGATTGAAGTTTGTTTATTGCTGATTATTAAGCACTTGTTTCACCTCTTTCGTCCAGGGAGCCATTTTGATCTGCCGCCTGTTTCTGCAAGAAATTTCATTGACTGCTGGTGGCAGGTAAGCTGTGCATCAAGGAGGTTGGCAGGCTCCTCAATTTTTCTCTGTTGTGTAAGCCTTATTCCGGAGAATGAATGACTTGGTGATTCTACAACAACGCTAAGTGCACCGCAGTGGAAATTAAGTGCGCCATCGAGGTTATAGGTACTTGTTGCAGTCCTCGAAGAATTACCTTCTTCCTTTGGATCATCTGTATACTGAAGGCCTTTTAGTGCAAGTTCTGAGTGAACATAGCTGAAAAGAGTATCAAAGAAAGGCATCAGTGCAGGTTCACCCAGGGGTCTGTGCATAAGCATGAATACAGCGCCGGTGTGCATATTTATTATCAGGTCTGGTTTCTCCTTAGCAGTAAGGTCAAAGAGGGCCTGAGTTTCAGGCTGAATATTTCCGAGGAAATCATCATGCTGAATATTGACTCCGGCATCATTTGGATAGCCACCAGGGAAACCGGGCTTCGAGAAATCCATCGGGATGAACTCCTTGATCTGAGGCCAGCCTGTAATCTTGCCTTTATCATCCCCCCCGGTGTTAAGATATTCAGCTACAGTAAAATCAGTATCCCTGTACAGCTCCATCCTCAGAGGTATTCTTTCGCGGCCATCAGGATTTACTATTGGAATAAGTATCAGCCTGTCGATCCTGGAAGAAAGCTCAGTTATCAGCGGCCACTCCTTCCCTCTAAGGTCTTTTCCTGTTTCAAGGACAGAGATAAGGTTGACAGTGCCCACAATTCCTTCAAACTCACCGCCATGCACGGCCGACATTCCCATATAAACTGTTTTTTCATGATCAGGCCCCCTGTAAGCTTTAACATCACCAAAGCCAAGAGATCCTGAAAAGGTTGAAGTACCCTTACCCTGACGGGCTGTTCCGTAGGTAACAGCACATATTTTCCTGCCACCTGCAGAAGTGCCGATAACTTCAATTTTTCCTTTTTTCACCGTTTTTGCAAGGAATTCGTTTACTGCCTGGTACTCCGATACCCAGAAATCAGGTATCTCAGGCGCCTGTTTAAGATAGTCTGCAGGAATTTCAAAAACTTCCGGGGAACGATTCACAGTCTCCGGTCTTTTGCAAGAAAATGCTGATAGTGTAATCATTATCAGAATCACCAATAGTTTTGACAGGGTTTTGCTTTTCATGATACTGTACGTTTATTTTTTATTCTTAATTATGACAAGTAATCCTTTTTTTCCTTCAAGTGAAAGTGCTTTCAAGTTAATAATATTCCGGGCATCCTGAAAATCCTTTATGCCGGGTATTAAAATTTCTGCAGAAGAAGGATTTATTCCAAGAGCATTAAAGTCTACATCCAGGGAAACCTTTTGTGGCTTATCCGTCCAGTTTGCAACAGAGATTACTGATTCGCCATCTCCCTGATATACAGACGCAAAGACGTTACTATTGTTTGTACGAACAGGACAATCCTTTTCCCAGTATCCTTTCTGAAGCTTATCGGCAATTTTGAATTCATCCCAGAATTTCCATATTTCCACAGGAGTATTTCCGACCCAGCCGGCTCTGTTTGTAATGCCATAAACCATTCCCCTCCAGGGATTGCCTCCGCCTTCAAGCATCTGTCCGGGCAAACCGAAAGGGATTCCTGATACCTCAATAAGCCAGTGATCAGGAGCCCTGTTATAATCGCGGCCCTCACCTATCCAGACTAGGTCGAAATAAGGAAGCAGATCCATATAAAGATTGAGACAGTTGGTAAATCCTGCCCACTCGTTGAAATGGTTCCAGCTGTGCAGATCCATCCTGCCTTCAGGACGATTCTGATCAATCACCTTCCTGGCTCTCTGAAGAGTATAGCGGTCAAGTGCTGAATCATCAATGTATACACCATCAATGCCGATGTTCTTCACCATCCATTCCAGTCCGGCAACATAAAAGTTATTCAGCCGGCCATCAGGAGTAGTAATAACTGAAAGATCAGTTTCATCTTTAAATTTACCTTCCTTTATTACATTGAACCATGCCGGTATATACTTCTCCCTCAGATTTTTAACAAGCCACTCATTCGGGCCTTCAGAGTTTATTACTGTTTTACTTTCATTGCCGGGACCGGGATAAATTATCTCTCCGTTCAGGCTGTAAAAAGCCCAGAACTCAGGAAGATTCTTGGTAAGTTCCCTTGTTGTATAATAGAACTTCATCCTGATATTACTATCATGAGCAGCCTTTACAAGTTCCTTAAGTTCCGCAACATTAGGATCGAGATAGGGATAATTTATAAACGGGTATATATCTTCAGCATGGTGAATATTTATAACATTTGCCCCCGCAGCCTTTGCTGCAGCAACCTTAACAGAGGTGTTAGTGCCTCCTCCATGATAGTATCGTTCTCCAAATTTATTTTTTCTGTCAATTGTCCTGAATGGAGTGAGCAGCAGCTCGAAATTGTAGTTCAGGATATCACCTTCCCTCATTTCACGGTCCCCTGAATATGCTTTAAAAGTGACCTCGTTACCCTTCTCCATGACGTCAACACCACCTTTGTTATTATTACCCCATGATGTTGGCAGATTCAGACGGCCATATTTATAATATACATTAATCAGAGGCCTTATATAGTTTTCAGCTTTCAGCCTGATCCTTATTCCTCCCGTCACTGAACCTATCCAGAGCATGTCCTGATTCCTGGTCACATCCCATTTCCAGTTCCAGCTGCCTTTCCTGTATCCGCCTTCATGCCCCAGACCCATCATATAGTCTGCATAGGCTTTGTTCACTGGAATTTCAAGACGTATATCCTTTATTTTTAGCTGCTTTTTTGCAGATAATTTGAGTGAATAATCAATGAAACCATCAAACTCAAGATGGCCTGTAAGCTCTATATCTGCATCAGCCGAAGTATTAACAACCTTCCAGTTTGTGGCTGCAGTGCTGCTGCTGAAAAACTCCAGTTCGCCGGGACTAAGCTTTATCTTCTCTCCGCTTTCCTTTTCAATTATAAACCTGAAAGGAGAGCTGACAACCTCTTCTCCTTTGTCGGAAACTGACTGATTAGAGCTTGTGAAAAATGTCGTGTATTCTGAAGGCAAACCATTGCCGGCAATAGTAAGTGACCTTCCAAGAATTTTTATTCTGCGACCTTCAACCTTAACAGGCTGATAACCTTTTACAACCTCATTATCAATGCCTGCCGTTGAATTAAGCCAGTTTAGCCTTGACAGACCTGCTCCATTGTCATAACCATGGTTAACAAGCTTTTCACCTGTGACTTTCAGGATAAACTCAAGGGAATGCTCTTCATTTTCTGATTTTACAGTAACGTTTCCCTTGTATTTGCCCTCAGGAACTTCGTCCAGATCAATTCCAAACCAGAGAACCTGAACTCTGCCTTCAGATATGCTGATTGTTTTCCCGAATTGCCGGCCATAAATATTTGTTCCACCTGAGTTGAAACAGGTTACTTTATCTGCGGTGATCTTTTTCCCGCCGGAACCTGTAAAGTCTGAAAAAGTAATCCTCAGATCCTTTATCTCACTGTCATAAGCCCATGCTCCAACCTGAAAAACATAAAATTCTCCAGGTCTGGCATTCAGACTGAATGGTTTGTTTTCTAGGGCAGACTGAAGCCTTCCTTCAGGAATTGAATCAAACCATTTCAGTGGTCTCTCCCTCACTTCAGGAAAAATGAGGAAAGTTTTACCATCGAGGTTGCTGCTGTATTTTGTATGGGCATCACCAACACTGATATTCTTATCGGACGGTTCCGTGGAACAGGCTGCAAGAATTATCATTGCAAGAATAAGCAAACTGTTTTTTCTCATAGGATCGTGTTTATTTTATTTTACCACGGAGGACACTGAGTTTCACGGATTATAACACGGAGTATCAATGATTTAAAACTCAGTGATCACTCTGTGCAACTCAGTGCACTCCGTGGTTATACTATACTTTTTCACCATATTGATTTCAACTCTGTAATTTCCAGAGTGTTAAACTTAAGATCTCCCCTGAACACAAGCCCTTCATCTGTTTTTTTCTCCTTCAGCTGTTCTGAGATGAAAAGCCTGCCCTTACCAATATATGCTTCAACTGAAGTTCTGTCGAGGATCACTTCAATGTTAAACCTGAAAATTCCGGGTTTATCACAAATATAAGGTGCACCATTGAATCTGTTAAAGTTTCCATCGAAATACACTACAGGATTGCCATGGTAGAGGAGTTCCAGCCCAAGTCCATGATTTATTTCAACATCCATTTTAATATGGAACAGGTCACCTTTAAGAGCTGCCAGTTCCTTATTGACCTCCTCCCCGTTAGTATCTGACCATGAATGTTTAATGTCATGAAGCAATTCAATTTCTTTCACAGGTTCACAGAAAAGCCTGACTCCCTCAGCAGTTGTCCGCAAGCTTAATTCAGACGGGAAGAGCATCATCTGATTAAAGGGCATATCCTTGTGCTCTATTCTTCCCCAGCCGATCTGAATTCTTCTTCCATCCGGTACATTGTTATATGTCTGTGCTGCATAAAGGCTTCCCCAGGAATAGAAATATTTACCATGTTCAGGTTTGAACTCAGCCCCGTTGAAAGTTCCGATCATATATGTACCTGAAGCTCCATACATTACCCACTTTTTATTATTACTGTTGCCATCAACAGGAAGTTCAAAGAATTCAGGGCATTCATAAAAGCCCGGAACAGTGCTTTTCTGAGTCCAGTGTTTCAGGTCCTTCGAATTGTAAATAATATTGTAATTGTCATTGTACAATACCATAACCCAGGTTTTTTCCGGTTCATACCAGAATACCTTCGGATCGCGGTCAGGACCAAGAATTGGATTGCCTTCATATTTTTTGAAAGTCCTGCCATTATCAGTACTCCAGGCAATGTTCTGTGTCATTTTTTTCCCGGCGGCTGTGTAGAAAGCAACAAGTGCATCTTTTCCCCAGCCTGCCGAGTTATTCTTATCGATAACGGCAGAGCCTGAGAACATTGTTCCAAGAGAATCGGGCTCCAGTGCTATTCCAACCTCCTTCCAGTGAACGAGATCACTGCTTACGGCATGGCCCCAGTGCATGTTTTCCCAGAACTTCTCAAAGGGATTGTGTTGATAATAAAGATGATACTCCCCGTTCTGCCAGACAAGGCCGTTCGGATCATTATTCCATCCCCTGCGGGATGAGAAATGCAGCTGAGGACGGTTCACCTCTTTGTATAAGGAGTCTTCACCGGCAATCCTGTCATCCTGGTAAATATTTTTCAGACCGTTCCCATTTCCTGTGTATTTTATTGTAATCTCCTTACCATTATATTTTGAGATATCCCAGAATACCCAGTAATCAGGTTTTTCAGGTGCCAGACGGATTGCAAACTCCTTGAACTGTAAGCCATCAGCGGAAAATGTCATTTTTGCCCTGTCAGCAGACTGGGAGACTGGCAGGTTGAGATATTTACTCTTAATCAGGAGTGAAACCTCATTTATTTCATTTTGAGCTGTTTTATTGTCTTTTGTCCCGCAGGATGAGAGCAGAAAAAATAGTAAAATTGAAGTTAATTTTCTTATTTTAAGATACATAGTGGATTATTTTTAAAATATGTTATATTACAATTTAAGCTTATCCATAAAAAAATTCTGGAAGTACATGAACTTATCCTTCCTGCTTGCCTCTGTGTTTTGTATTATCAACCACTGCCCTCTCTGCTATCCTTTTAACCATGAACTCACCCCCTCGGTCCCCCTCTCTGCTATCGTGCTCTACCTGAACTCACCCCCTCGGTCCCCCTCTCTGCTATCGCAAAGAGGGGGATGCCATAGCGATAATGTTTTTGTAATTATGGGACAAGCTCGAGAAATAGTTTGATTTTTAACAAGGTATCATCCATATTTTCAAGCTCATCATTTTTTAGTCTGAGGATGTGAAGGCCAAGCCTTTTAAGTTCTTCATCCCTGAACTGGTCATAATCTATTGTGGTTTCATGTATCGGACCATCAAGTTCGATCACGGCCTTTTTCTCATCACAATAGAAATCAGCAACAAAATAATTCAGCCCCTGGAAATCAGCTTTATAAACTATTGGATGCTGGCGTAAAAATTTATATCCTAAAAAATTCCGGTTTCTTAGTTTTTCCCATAGAAGGATTTCAGAGTCAGTCATACTTTTTCTAAGCTCTCTTGCATGTGCCTTAATTACCTTATAATCAAGATATCCGCGTCCTCCCATCTCATTATGATTAGTATAAAGATAAACATAATTCACTTTAGTGGCACCACCCCCTCTTTGCGAAGCAGAGAGGGGGCAGGGGGTGAGTTTTTCTTTAGCAGAAAGGCCCACAAGGGGTGAGTTTGCCTTATGCAAAATGGCGCACAAGGGGTGAGTTTGTCTTTAGCAGAAGGACCCGCAGTGGGTGAGTTCATAATACCGGAATTCTCTTCAACAGGTCATCAAGCTTTACAGTAATTATTCTTCCCAGAGGTTTTCCATCTCTCCATGTTACTACCCTGAAGGTATCAGCATCCTTTGGAATTGTAAGTTTTTCTCCCTTTTTGTATATTGATGAATGATCATCAGGACAGGTATTATCAAATGTGTAATATATCTCGTTATCAGCAAGTTCTGAATCCAGGCTTATAAGAAGTTCACCCTTTTCATTCTTTGAAGGTGTTATTATGGCATCATAGAAACTAAGAGAATAGTTAACATCAGCCCTGTCCAGTCTCCTGAGGTTATATTCGGTACGCTGCACGAAGTCATTCCAGTCACGGGAGTCCTTAGGTGACCAAAGGACTTCGGAAAGTGCAAATGCACGGGGCCAGAGCATATACTCTGCATGTCTGAACACGGGAACACTCTCAGCCCAGAGATTTCCCTGCCCCCCGAGAATATAATCAGGATCGACACCTTCCGGTACAGGCTCAAATTCATATACTTTATTGAGCCGGAGCATTGAGTATGTAGGAGGTTCAATAGCAGGGTCGCCCTGATAAAAATCGAGGTAGGCATATTCCACAGGACTCATCACAACATGATGCTGTGCCTTTGCAGCAGTAATACCTCCCTGCATGCCACGCCAGCTCATAACAGCAGCATTCGGAGCCAGTCCGCCTTCAAGGATCTCATCCCATCCGATAAGCTTTTTACCCTTCGACTCCAGTATCTTTTCAAGTCTTTTAATGAAATAGCTCTGAAGTTCTTTCTCATCCTTCAGATTGTTTTCCTTCATTTTTTTCCGGCAATCGGGGCATTTTTCCCAGAAACCCTTGTAGCACTCATCACCACCGATATGGACATATTCAAACGGGAAGAGTTCAGCAACTTCTGTTAGTACCTTCTCCATGTACTCATAAGAAGTTTCCTTGCCTGCACATATTGAATTATCATCAATGGTATAAAACTTACTGCCGGGATTGACATTGTATTTCCTGCCTGTGGAGGAGAGATACGGATAAGCGGCAATTGCAGCCAGACTGTGACCCGGAGCTTCAATTTCAGGCAAAATATCTATATTCCTGAATTTGGCATATTCAATAAGTTCCCTCATCTGATCCTGAGTATAGAAGCCTCCGTAAGTTGCAGCTTCTCCCTCCTGCGGAACCTCTCTATCCCACCATAATCCGGTACGGGGAACACGCCAGGCGCCTTTTGCCGTAAGCTCTGGCAAGCTTTTTATTTCAAGCCTCCATCCCTGATCGTCTGTCAGATGAAGCTGAAGTACATTATATTTATAGGCAGCCATTTCATCGATCATCTTCTTTATCTCATCAATCGTAAAGAAATGCCGGCTGACATCTAGAAGAAGACCGCGCCATTTAAACCGCGGAAAATCTTCAACTGAAACATATTGAAATTCCAGTTCATCCTCACCACATTCTGCACATTCTTCATCTTCCTGAGGGATCATCTGAAGAAGAGTCTGCATACCATATAATAATCCTTGTGTATTGCCTGCTGCTATTTCAATACCCCGTTTTGAAATATCCAGTTTATAGCCTTCCTGTCCCAGAGTTGCAGGCAGATCGTCATGAACAGAAAGGCTTATACCTTTGCCTGTGCCCTGCTGAGTCCTTAGCTCCATTCCGGAAGAGATATTAATCTGATCAGAAAGGTATTCTGCAAGTGCCAGCAATTCATCACCCGAATAATAAATAACTGAATTACCTTTCAATTCGTACTGTCCCTGATTTAATGTCATTTTTACAGGAAGTGGAATTATAGTGAGTTGCTTTTCTCCGACTGACTCCGATTCATTCTGACAAGCAGCAATGAGAATGAACAAAAAGATCAGGTTTAATGCCTTGATGAGTGTTTTCATATTATTGAAATATAGTATTTATCTGATTTTTAATTAATTAGGAGTCTTACCCAGGCCTTTTCCGACAGCTTTTATCTGCCCGAGATGATCCGGAAGAATATCTCCCTTTGTATTAACAACGACCTCCAGGCAGAGGACACCTTCACCCTGAACTATCTTTTTTGCCTTTTCAACAAGTTCTTCAGTTTTAAACTGGCTTCCACTTCCACCCCACTTCTCACCAAGATAAGTAAAGAGGAACCACTGTACTCCAGGCTCAACCCACCGTGAGGAAGGAAACTCATCAATTGTCTGTTTTTCTCCGGAACTGTAATCACAATACGGGGTATTAACATGAATAGTACCGAAACCGTAATTATATGTCACAATGCTGTTTTTGTTTCCTGCCTTGGCTGCAAGTGTATGTGTACTGATGTTATGCTTAAGTGACATATCCATCCTTGTACTCCTTATATTATTCCAGTCATACAGTCCGTCGAACCACCAGCCTTTCACATCTGTTCCGTAACGCAGGCTCCACTCTCTTATCATATCCTCAAGGATAGGCTGATTAAACTGGCTTGTTGCCGAATCCTTGCCATAGGAATATCTGAATTTTTCTGAGACAAGCTTATTGCTTATCGGTGGATTTGACGGCAGGTACAGAATAACCGGTATATTATATTTCTTAAGTGACTTTATTATGTCCATGGGAAGATCCCGTGTTGAGCACAGATCACCGGGCCTGACACCCACAACTGAATCGAAAACTGCATTTGGAGAACAATAGTATCCTGAGTTTTGTCCCAGTGTAACCATGACAAACCCGGCACCTGACCGGCTGACGTCATAAGCAAATTTCTCAGTATCAAAACTATTGACTGCATCGTTCCATTCCTTTGAACCTTTGTCCTGAACCATATTAGAGCTCAGGTAATGAAACATGATCCCGAAACCGGCATCACGGAACCAGTCAGTATCAGCATTACCTCTTACCTCAATTTTTTCTGAGGAAATTATTTCTGATGATATCTTTTTACCCCCCGGAACAGATGTTGCTTCCACCTTACATTTCAGGTATTTACCTTCATAGGAAGTAAGGAGAACAATTTCATTTGTAGTAATGCCTGAAAGTTCCTGCCAGATACTGTCGGGTGAAGAAGCCAGCGACCATGTGATTTCTGGTTCGGAATAAGCTTCAGGCAGGATAAATTTTGCTGTAACTATCTGTTTGGCAATCAGATCACCGTGCAGTTGTAAATTCTGAATCTTTTCGGTATTACACCCAGCAAGGTATGTGCACAGCAGGATAAGAAGGCAGATATTCTTTTTCATAAAAAAACTACTAAATAACTCATTGATACATAAAATTATCTTAATATTAACCCACCCCTGCCCCTCCCTGGAGGGGAACCTCAAGAACTGTCTGCCCCTGACATGTTACGGTCGTCTCATGTCTCACGTCTCATGCCTCACATCTCATGTCTCACGCCTGACACCTTACGCCTTACGCCTACTTTCTCACATAATCAAATGGCAATCCGTTATAGGTCCTTGCAAGGAGGGCTATGTTCCTTTCATCACCCTTAAGGCTGTCGGGATACACTGAAAGATAATAGTCTATTGGCTTCATTACTGAACCACTGACAGGCTTTGTAAATCCATACAAGCCAATTTTCTTTTTCCGGGCGTCTGGTATTACTATTGCTGCATCCTGGCCATTCCAGTTTGCCAGGCAGGTAACCATTTTCGTATTTTTTCCAAGCATTGCCTGAGCTGAAGCCGTTGTGGAGGTGTCTCCCGCCTCATTCAAAACCCAGTCAACCTCCTTCAGCATGTCGGAACCGGCAATATCCCTGCTTGTTAACTGGCATGATGTGAGCCATATAATACATTCAGGATCAGTCTTTTTAACAGTCTCTTTTATTCTCTTCCAGGTCCGGTCAATTGCCCTGCGGCGGAACTGAAGTTCAGTTTCAGGAGTGATCTTGTCAGCACCGGGAAAAGGCTCGCCCATAAGTTCAGCGAACATCTCCTGTTCACAGGTCAGCCATTTCAAAGGTGGATAAGGTTCCATTGTAGCACCCGGATTCCATAGCCAGTCGATAAAAACACCATCGATACCGGTTTTCTTTATCGCGTCTTCAATTGAAGCACACAGGAAATCGAGATATTTTGTTGTATAGGGAATATGCGGAAGTGAGGGTATTCCATAGCTATAGTCAGGATTTTCAAGTCCCCAGCGGGTATTTGATCCTGCACAGAAATAGCCAAAGACCTTGATATTCTTTTCATGGGCAAGCCTGACCTGTTCTGTAAGAAAATCATGTACAAGTCCGGGTTGGTCAGGTACTATGCCGTTTTTATACCAGGCATAGCCGTTGCATGATACAGCGAACGACTGGATTACATTGCATCCGAGAGCTGCATACCAGTCAACATGAGCTTTGGGATCAGCATCTGCCCATAAACCGGGTGCAGCGAAGCCATTGGGACCTCCCTCGCCCCAGTTGAAGTCTATATCATAAGCCTTTATCGTCTCGTTATCTGTCTGTTTTATAGTTCCTTTACAAGCGGCAAGAACAAATATGACAAAAAGTATAATAACCAGAGCTTTGTTTTCCATAGGTTCAGATATCAGGTGGCAGTTAATGTTTTTTCTTTACTAAGATATTTAAAAGAATCTGAAATCCATAGAATACCAGCTTTAAGAACCAGCACAGAGAATGCTGAGTATACACAGACACAGAGATTAGTCAACCGGAAACAGAAATTTCATCTGTGTAACTCTGCGGTCCTCCTGATTTCCTCAGTGTTAGTTCTTAAAAAAAATATATCTTTATTATTCCTTATTTTTTATAAAATATGAAACGCAGTGAAGTAAACGAAATAATAGCCGGATTCAGCGCCTTCATGAATGAACATCATTTCATGCTTCCTGAATGGGCTTCATGGTCGCCAGCAGACTGGAAAGGGAAATATGAATCGTGCAGTGAAATTGTGGATAATAAGCTGGGATGGGATATCACGGACTTTGGCAGTGGTGATTTCAAAAAAACCGGACTATGTCTGTTTACAATCCGTAATGGCAGCTGGGATAAAAAGGATAAGTTATACTGTGAGAAGATCATGGCTGCAGATGAAGGTCAGGAAACCCCAATGCATTTTCACTGGAACAAATCCGAGGATATTATCAACCGGGGCGGAGGAAATCTTGTTATGGAGCTTTACAAGGCAAACGGAAATGACGAATTGTCGAATGAAGATGTACTTGTAAGCATTGATGGCATCCTGAACTGCATTAAAGCAGGCGAACAACTAATACTGAAACCCGGACAAAGCATCTGTCTCAAACCTCGTATTTATCACCGGTTCTACGGACAAAAAGGTCACGGCAGGGTACTCATCGGAGAGGTAAGCATGGTAAATGATGATGCCAATGACAACCGGTTTTATGAAAAAGTGGGCAGATTCCCTGAAATAAGCGAAGATGTCAGGCCATTGCATCTGCTTGTAAATGATTATTCCATGTACCTGTAAAAGAGCTTTTTATATTATGAGTGCAATAAAAGTTTCAGGTACAGGATGCTGCCTTGTCGACATTCTTTATAATGATATTAACTTCCGTGAAGACAAGCTCAGGAAATACATGAGCATAAAAAGAGGTGACGGTGGATTATCCCCCGGACACCTGGTATTCAGGGAGGAATTCGAGGAATTCTGCAAAAAAACTTTCGACACGGCTCTTAATGAAATAACCGGAGGCCGCAAACCAGACAAAATTAACATTGGAGGACCATCTATTGTATCGTTGATTAATATCACTCAAATGGCTGATATTAATCAATGCGAGGTGAGATTCTATGGTCGGGGAGGCAATGATGAACCAGGCAGGTTTCTTATTGAATCACTCCGGAAAACGAAAGTGCATCTGAGTGATTTCAGGCTTATTGACAAGGCTACACCTTCAACAGTTGTGCTCTCCGATCCGGGTTATGAGAACGGTCATGGGGAAAGGATGTTCATAAACTCAATAGCTGCTGCCTGGGAATATGGACATGAAGATCTTCCAGGAGATTTCTTTGAAGCTGACCTTACGGTTTTCGGAGGAACAGGTCTTGTCCCCGGAATTCATGATAATATGACATCACTTCTCAGAAAAGCAAAGAAGAAAGGATGCAGAACTATTGTAAATACAGTTTTCGATTTCAGGAATGAGAAGCGTAATCCCGGTCAAAGATGGCCGCTTGGCGAAAGTGATGAGAGCTATTCCCTGACCGATCTTCTGATTGCCGACAGGGAGGAAGCTTTAAGGCTGAGTGGTACGGAATCAATTGACTCAGCACTTAAGTTCTTCATAGGAAAAAGGACAGCTTCAGTTATAATTACTGATGGTTCAAATGAGATAACAGCCTGGTCTGACGGCAGTTTCTTTGCTGAAAAAGGAATGTTCAGATTACCTGTTTCAGAAAAAATAACTGAAGAGCTTAAATATAACAGGGAGGGAGACACAACAGGATGCGGGGATAATTTTGCAGGTGGTGTGATGGCCTCCCTCATAAACCAGATCAATGCAGGAAACAAGATGCCTGAACTCAGGGAAGCATGCATGAGAGGCATCGTTTCCGGCGGATATACCTGCTTTTATCTTGGAGGTACATATTTTGAAGAAGTACCGGGGGAAAAACAGAAAAAAATTGAACCTTATTATGCAGCTTTCAGAGAGCAGATTAAAGGCTGATCCTAAAAAGATAGTGATCTTCGGAGCCGGAAGAATAGGCAGATCATTTATCGGACAATTATTCGGTTCAGCAGGCTACAAAACAGTATTTATTGATGTGGATCATGAGATTGTCAGGCTGCTTAATGAAAGAGGTTCATACAGGGTTGTTATAAAGGGGGATACAGAACAAATTCTTTGTATCTCAAATGTTAGTGCGCTTCATTCGTCTGACACAGAGAATGTTACAGACGCCGTATGCTCAGCAGGAATTGCAGCCGTGTCTGTTGGTAAGTTTGCACTTGGTAAGGTAATTCCTGTAATTGCAGCAGGTCTTGAGAAAAGGTTATTCCATAATCCATTCACTCCGCTCGATATCATACTTGCTGAAAATCACCGTTCTGCGGCAGAATTCACTAAATCGGAGCTTGCAGTAAATCTCCCTGCTGATTTTCCTCTTGAAAGTTATGTCGGACTGCTTGAAACGAGCATAGGCAAGATGGTTCCCATAATACCCGCCACGGAAATAAAAAAGGATCCTCTTGTTGTTTTTGCAGAGCCTTACAACACCCTGATCCTGGACACAAAAGGTTTCAGGAATCCCATACCTGATGTTAAAGGGCTGGCTCCCAAGGAAAATATAAAGGCCTGGGTTGACAGGAAAGCATTCATTCATAACCTTGGACATGCAACGGCTGCATATTACGGTTATTACCTGCATCCGGAAATGATTTACATGTATGAGATACTTGATGACGAAAAGGTAGCTGACTTTACAAGGAAAGTTATGCTGCAGTCAGCTGCCATACTGGCGAAAGCATACCCTGCTGATCTGCCATTGTCAGACCTGGAAGAACATGTCGATGATCTTATCAGCAGATTCAGGAACAAAGCTCTGCAGGATACGGTTTACAGGGTTGGAAGCGACCTTATCAGAAAACTAGGTATAGATGACCGCTTCATGGGAGCAATCAGCCTGGCTGTTGAGTATGGAATGCCATACAACCTTATTGTTAAGGCTACAGCCTATGGATTCAGGTTTAAGGCAGAAGATGAGAGGGGTTTAATGTTTCAGGACGACATTAAATTCCATGATACTGCAGAAAAGGACCTTAATTCGACCTTCACAAGTCTGTTGAATTTTGATCCTGTAAGAGAATCAAAAATTATAAGTGAGATCACTCTCTGTTTAAAAGAAATATGAAATCCTGCCCCAGCCTGTTACAGCGAATCATACCTTTACTTATTTCATTAGTTCTTCTTTCATGCTCCTCGAAGAAAAATGAAAAAAGCAAAGTGCCTGAAGTCAGGATAAAAATGACTGATGGTGTGGAACTTGCAACTGACCTGTACATTCCAAAAGGCAAGCGTAAATATCCGACAATATTAATCAGAACGCCATATAACAAGCAGGCAGAAGCTGCGACAGCAAAAGGCTTTCGTCTGTTCAATATTGCAGTTGTTGTACAGGATGTCAGAGGTAAAAATGGTTCAGGAGGAGAATTTTATCCATTTGCAAACGAAAGGTCCGATGGTCTTGAAACGCTCAGATGGATCAGGAAACAGCCCTGGTCAGACGGAACCGTATGCGGATGGGGAGGAAGTTACGTCGGAGTAACACAATGGGCTGTAGCCGATTCACTCAACCTAATGTTCCCGCTCCTTACAGGGGGAAATCTTTATGATTTTGTCTATCCTGACTCATTGTTTTCATTGCATTCAGCACTCTCATGGGGTGTCATAAATGCTTCAAATTCTGAGAATAAAATTCCGAAGGACAAGCTTTCATCAATGATGTCAGTGCTCCCGCTGTCGGCTGCCGATGATTCAGCGATAAAGGATGTCAGATTTCTTGATGACTGGATAACCCATGAGAAAGCTGATGAATACTGGCAGGCATTGAATTTCAGGAACCTGGGCAGGGCGCAGATGGTTTCAATTGCCGGATGGTATGACATCTTCCTGAAAGCCCAGCTTGATGATTTTATTGCAGCAGAAAAAAGAGACAGCGGCAACAGCAACAAGATAATAATAGGCCCGTGGTGTCATGGAAGCCAGGGTGAAGAAAATGATTATGGAGGAACAAAAAAAACAGGTAATCCTGCAAAATTGTTCCTGTATGCCAAAAACTTACTCAAAGGGAGAAAGGCACAGCTTCCAAAGCCTCTCAGGGATTCAAAATACAATCTGTTCGTGATGGAGAGGAATGAGTATGTAGGATCAGATATCTGGCCTCCGTCGGGTACGAAGATTACGCCGTATTATATCGGACCTGAAGGATATCTCAGCAAATTACCATTAAACTCTTCAGGATCACTTAAATACAACTATGATCCTGCTGATCCCTACCCGAGTCTGGGTGGCACAATTCTGGGTGATGGTGTGGGACCAGCCAGGCAGAACAGCAATGTGACAAGAACAGATCAGCTGGTATTTGAAATGAAAATTAATGACAAACCACTGACGCTCCTGGGTCCAATATCTGCAACTCTCTGGGTTTCAAGCGATGCTGCCTGTACCGATTTTATTACAGGCATTCAGGATGTTTTTCCTGATGGAAAGATCATTAATATCCAGGAAGGAGGTGTAAGGCTTGAAAAGACAGAGAAAGGCGTACCCCGGCAAACTGAAATTTCAGTATGGTCAACAGGTTATCAGCTAAATCCCGGCCACAGGCTCAGAGTATTTATTGCATCATCATGGCACCCCAGGTATAACAGGAACCTGAACAACTGCCAGCCTCTTGCAACAGGCTATGAGCCGGTAACTGCTGCTCAGAGTGTTTATTATGGCGATAAAATGTCTTCTTCAATAAATCTGCCTATATTTGAAGATCAAAATTCCAATAAGGGTAATTACTAATTAAAGGAATCACATGGATATAAATGAAATCATTAAATCGGATATCAGATCATCGCTCACACGATCCGGATTGCTTCTTTTCCTTGCAGGCTTCTTTATCTTTATGGGGATAATTACCGGCGAAATATTTTATACTGCAGAATTCAATGCAAGAGATAATTACATAAGTGAACTTGCAGCAAGAATTCATCCTGATGCCACTGTACAGAAAATATCAGCGGCAATATTTGATTATTCAATGGCTCTTGCAGGGCTGATGGTATTGACAGCCACATGGTATGTACATAAAATATTCAAGAAATATCTGATGACAATTCCAATGGCTTTCCTTGGAGTTGGTATTATAGGAGTGGGCTTGTTTCCCGGACATCTTGAACCATATCACGGAATTTTGTCGCTTGTAGTATTCATCTCAGGAGGCATATCTGCCATTGTTTCTTACAAAATTGTCAATGCCCCTTTGAAATACATTTTTGCAGCTTTCGGAATAATTTCCCTTGTTCTGCTTTCCTTCCAGAAGTATTTCATACCAACTCTGGGTGTGGGTGGAGCTGAACGCTGGCTTTTTTATCCTGTTGTTTTCTGGATCACAGGCATGGGGACTTACCTTCTGGGAATAAAGGACGGACATAAAAACACCCTGCAAGCCTAAAATAATAAAATGACCAGACGGGAAGTAGTCAGGGCTGTTCTGGATGGGAAAAAACCTCCATATACTCCATGGTCATTCAAATTCACTGTTGAAGCCAGGGAGCTGCTTGTAAAACACTACGGAACCGACAATCTCGACAAAGCCATTCATAATCATATACTTACACTTGGCGCCGATATAGGTTTCTTCAACATTATCGGAGAAAACCTGTATCAGGATGTTTTCGGAGCTGTTTGGGACAGAAGCATTGACAAAGACATAGGGAATATTACAGGAACTGTTCTTTCAGAGCCCACTCTGAAGAATTACACTTTCCCCAATCCACGTGATAAAAGGTATTTTGCTGATATAGAACAGCGTACTGCTGCCAGTCCTGACATGTTCAGACTCTTCGAGATAGGCTTTTCATTGTATGAGCGCGCCTGGACACTCCGCGGAATGGAAAACCTTCTCATGGATTTCATGGTGAACCCGGGATTTGTGCATGAGCTGCTGGAAGCCATTGCAGATTATAATATTGCACAGCTGAAGGAAGCCTGCAGATATGATATAGACGGAATCTGTTTCGGTGATGACTGGGGTCAGCAGAGCGGACTGATAATGGGCTATGATACCTGGATGGAATTCATCTGGCCTCAGCTTAAAAGAATGTACAGGGCAGTGCATGATGAGGGTAAATATGTCTTCATTCACTCATGCGGGGATGTTGACGAATTGTTTGATGATCTGACAGATATTGGACTAAACTGCTTCAATCCCTTCCAGCCTGAGGTTATGGATATACACAGCCTGATGAAAAAATACAGGGGAAAACTTACTTTTCACGGCGGCCTGTCAATTCAGAAGACATTACCATACGGAACAAAACAGGAAGTGATTCAGGAATCGCAAAGGCTTTTAAAAGCAGGCCTTGAAGGATCTTATATTTTTTCACCCTCCCATGCCGTAGAAGGCGATACTTCACTCGAGAATATGCTTACCTTTATTAATGAAGCACAGGTACAGATAAAATGAAAATCAACACAAAATATGTTCTCTTCCTGTCGGTTGTTTCGGCAATGGGAGGCTTGTTATTTGGTTACGACTGGGTTGTGATAGGAGGAGCCAAACCATTCTATGAGAGGTACTTTGACATCACATCCTCTCCCACCCTTCAGGGATTTGCAATGAGCAGCGCACTATTTGGCTGCCTTATCGGGTCGGCAATCTCCGGGAATATAACTGACAGATTCGGGCGGAAAAAACCGCTGATTTTCTCAGCATTCCTTTTCATTGTTACTTCACTGGGAACAGGTGCTTTCAATTCATTCACCTCCTTTATGATCTTCAGGATTATGGGAGGCATAGGAATAGGAATAGCCTCAAATGTTTCTCCTGTTTACATTGCTGAAATATCGCCTGCTCACATGAGGGGAAAGCTTGTCGCACTGAACCAGTTCACTATAGCCTTCGGAGTTCTGGCTGCCCAGCTTGCCAATATGCTGATTGCTGAACCGGTAGCAATTGATGCCACCGATGCAGTAATACGGGAATCGTGGAACGGACAAACTGGCTGGAGGGTGATGTTCTGGGCCTGTGCAGTGCCTGCTACTTTGTTTTTCATTCTCATGTGGCTCGTTCCTGAAAGTCCAAGATGGCTCACAAAAGCAGGTTTCAGAGACAAGGCTATGAAGGTTTTTGAGAGAATAGGGGGAACTGATTATGCTGTAAAAGAAACGGATGAGATAATTCTTACTCTGAAGGAGGCAGAATACCATGGTACCAAAGAGAAATTCTCAAACCTGTTCAGCAAGGATCTTGCTCCGATAATTATACTCGGTATTATTCTTGCCGTTTTCCAGCAATGGTGTGGTATAAATGTGATTTTCAATTATGCTGAAGAGATATTTTCTGCTGCTGGTTATGGTATTTCAGGGACTCTCTTCAATATTGTTCTGACAGGTGTTACAAGCCTTATATTCACCGTAATAGCCATGTTTATAGTAGACAATAAAGGAAGAAAACCTCTTATGCTTGCAGGAGCAGGAGGACTGGCAATAGTGTATACCATTATAGCTGCCGGATACTTCCTTGAGATAAAAGGCTTTTTTATGGTTTTCTGGGTAGTTACTGCAATCAGCATTTACGGATTAACACTTGCACCAATTACGTGGGTGCTTCTGTCTGAGATTTTCCCGAATAAGATCAGGGGTCATGCTATGTCAGTTGCCACTTTTGCTTTATGGTTTTCCTGTGCAGTACTGACCCTGACATTTCCCTTCCTCAACAGGGGTCTTGGAACCTCAGGCACTTTTGTTGTGTATGCAACTATTTGTCTAGCAGGCTTTTTTTATATTCTCAAAAAACTGCCGGAAACAAAAGGAAAATCACTTGAGGAAATTGAAAGAGAGCTTACAAATAAATAATCCTATCTCACTGTTTAAGCTTATAAGTTCTGATCGCCACGGACTGTAATTCAGGCAGCTGTTTTACCAAGACCAACACTGAAGAAATCTCCGAAAGGAACATTGACGGCAGGCTTGCTCTCCCTATCCCAGTACATTTTCAGGACAAGGCTTCTGAGCATCTCAGGGGACCTGTCGCTTATAGTGATCCACATCCTGTTTATTATACCAGGACCATTAATATCAAGCAATACTTTTGTTGCACCC
>ERZ795055.584-NODE-584-length-34137-cov-9.222904_pt1 | contig 34137 bp, 33 predicted proteins | sample MGYA00375139_ERZ795055 | MGnify/ENA primary metagenome ERZ795055 (study PRJEB30184, sample SAMN05720283) | anaerobic digester metagenome | isolation source: active sludge of municipal wastewater-treating anaerobic digesters | place: USA | collected 2015-01-23 ... | reverse complement strand
GCACCCTCATAATTCGAAAAAAGAGGCTTCCGATGAGATTATACCGGGTAGCATTTTAGTGAAATAAATTCGGGATACCACACATCTCCCATATCAATTCAATCACCATGCACACATTCCCCCCTGCCTCCTCTGTTTCACTATCAATTCGGGCTGCGGAGGTACTTCTGGTCCTTTGGATTCTGAACAGGATACCGGGTATTCGCCTGACAGATTGTCAGAACCGTGCTGAGTTCGCTGTCTTTTACACGTCCCTGGATGTAAAAACCCGGTGGATTTCCGGTTATACAAACGAGAAGGTCTCCGGCACCAGCGTCTGCAAATCCACCGCAACCGCAAGCGCCGGTGTCGGGTTCACGTTCATCTGCTTCTGGAATCTGGTCTGGGACTGCCATGTGCCGGCATTGATCCCGAGCACCCCGCGGTAGTTCGTGATACCCTTGATATGCACGTGACCCGTATGCAGGATCTCGGGAAGCGGGTCGATGATGAGCCGGTCGGTCTTCCCTGCGGCAATCGGGGTCTTGCGCCCGTACGCGGGGGCAAGGTGACGGCGGATGAGCATCTCCTCCATCATCAGCCCGCTCTGCTCGTACGAGGCGCCGGGAATGAGCCCGATCATGTCATCGATGGACCGGCCATGGTACATCAGCACCCGCACACCCTGCAGTCGCACGAGTGCCGGGTTCTCGACCAGAACGCAGTTGGCGGGAAACTTCCGCGTGAACTGCTCGGGGAGAACCGGTTGGGGTTCTGCCCCCCGGACTACGTCATGGTTGCCAGGGGCGATGATGATCTTCATCCGGGAGGGCAGGTCCCGCATCATGGCGCCGAAGGCATCATACTGCTCATAGATGTTTTTTATCGTCAGCTCACTGTCCTGCCCCGGGTAGATGCCGATGCCATCCACCAGGTCGCCCGCGATGAGGAGGTAGGAAAAATCCGAATCCGAGAGCCAGTCGGCAAATTTGTTCCAGCTTGCATCCAGAAAGGTATTGCTGCCAACATGCGTATCGGAAATAAAGACCGCCTTTCCCGGCGTTTCGCTCCGGAACGGGCCATTATCGATCCGGATGTCCGGGCGGTAGACCAGCTCGGCAAAGAAGATCTTCCCGTCACTGGAGAGCTTTCCCTTAACGCCTATCACCTCGTCGTGGATGATCCGCTCGGCATCGGTAAAGACCGGCCGGTCCTTCCGGAAGAGTACGGCGATGGTCCCGCTCGAATCCTCGATCTCGGCGATCCGGTGACCGTTGGTCGTGGTCTTCACCTCTACGACCATCCCGATGACCGTGCACTCCTCCTGCCGGTAGCGGGTGTTCTTCATAAGCCCCTCGATGGGCATTGCCCCGGACCGGCTCCGGATCATACCCCCGAGCCGGCTGTAACGGTCCCGGAAATAATGAAGGTAATCGCTGGTCCCGTTCACCGCACCCGAGGTGCCGGCCAGGCCGGAGACCACCTCGACTTCAGGATCGATAAGGAACCGTGTCCCGTCCCGAACCGGGTGGACCCCGGGGATATGCTTTGCGGAGACGACAATCGTTTCCTTCGGGACACCGGCAATGATGCGCTCGATCAGGTCCGGCTCGTTCTGCTCGAGAATGTAGCGCACTACTTCCGGGTGCACCTGCAGCTTCGTATCGAGAAACCGGTGCGTGATCTCCTGCGCATCAAGCATACCGGATTATCGGATTCAGAAGTAAATAGAGGCTGTTGTTTTGTCATTACGCAGGTTCTTCAGAACCACGAGTATGTGCAAGAACCTCGAAATCAGGAGACGGTTGATCTCTGGTCCCCGCGGTCTTCTTTACCAGCTCGATCCTTCAGACCCGGCGATCAACACAGAAAATATCTGTTTATCCAGGGCACTATCGTGAAATACGGGCTGGTAGTCTTCATGTCCCATAAGGACAAAGACCGTATGAACACCGGGGACGAAGAATTGCTGTACGAAATCCTCTCCACGCTGGTACTGGGCTTCCTCATCGGCCTTACCGGGGCACTCGCCCCCGGTCCAACGCTGGTCGCCACCATCAACGCCTCCCTTGCCGGGAACTGGACTGCAGGACTGAAGGTCACGCTCGGCCACATCGTTATCGAAACCGCCCTGTTCTTCCTGATCATTCTCGGGCTTGCAGCCGTAGCCAGCCCTTATACCTCCGCAATCGCCGTCATCGGGGGTATTGCACTCATTATCTTCGGGGTTATGACAGTTTCCGGTTGCCGGAGTGCAAGCCTCAGCACGACAAAGGCGCAGGTCACGGCAGACCCGTACATGGCCGGGCTCCTGACCAGCGCGGCTAACCCCTACTTCTGGATCTGGTGGCTCTCGGTCGGGAGTGCCCTCTTAATCTCATCGCTTGAAGGAGGGCTCATCCTCGCTGTCATTTTCATGATTGGCCACTGGGGGGCGGATGCCAGCTGGTACGTGTTCGTTTCCACCGGGGTAGCAAAAGGCCGGACAATCCTGTCGGACACCATCTATCACCGCATCATGGCGGCATGCGGCGTTTTCCTCGTGTTGTTTGGGATCTACTACCTTGCCGGCGCATTTCTGCCCCTCTCGCGATAATAAAAATCCCGCATGGTTAATGTGCAGCGGGTCCAACACTATACCAGCACCAAAGGTCGATCCATGGCTGACAACCCTCCTTCCCGGGATTTCAAATCCCTCATTACGCAGTTCCGCGAAAGCGACCACTGGGCCGTCTCGCTCGCCCGCGACCTCCTCTGGGTAGTTGGCGTTGTTGGCGGGATAGCCCTGGCGCTCTGGCTCATCTGCGGCACGTGGCCGGCGGTTGTGACTATCGAGTCCGGGAGCATGATCCCCAACATGAACATCGGGGACCTTGTTGTCGTTGTCCAGAAGGACCGGTTCGGGGAGCTCCAGACATGGGACGACGGGACAGTGTCCGGTTACCGGAAATTTGGTGATTATGGGGATGTGATCATTTATCGCCCGAACGGGATCAGCGATGTGTGGGCATCGGTCGGTCTGCTGCCGTTCTCAAGCCAGCACCCTATCATCCACCGGGCTATGACCTGGACGGAAGCCGGCGATCCGGTCCCGCTGTATATCAATATCTACCGCGGCTCCGTCACACCAACGGGGTACCTCCCGCTCACGATAGCCAGTGAAACGCCTGACGGTTACAAGGTGCTCTCGACAGGCACGGGAATCCCCTCTGCAAACTATACTCCCGGCCCCCTGGATCTCTTTATCAGGAATCTGGAAGGAAATAGTTATATCCTGCCAGCAGCCGCGATCGTGAAGAATGCCGGTTATGTCATGAATACCAGTACCATCACCAGCCACGGGGGATATATCACGAAGGGTGACAACAACAGCAACAGCGACCAGGGAGCCCTCGCGTTTTCCAGTACTGGAACGGTTCAGCCCGTCGAGAAAGACTGGGTGATCGGAAAAGCCCTTTTCACCGTCCCGTACATTGGTCTTTTACCCCTCCATATCGGGGAAGTGATCGTTGTTGTCATCATCCTCATGGTGCTCCATGAGATCTACCTCAGACGCAGGGAAGAGGGGGCCGAAGTTGCAAAGCAGTCGAAGAAAGGAGAAAAGAAGAGGCGGTAGGGAACCATCCTATGACAACAGTTCCGGCACTTCTCTCTGATGTCCTGGCCGGCCATCGCCTCACAACACGGGACGCGGAGTTCCTGCTCTCGGCCCGCCGGGGCCGGGATATCTGGCAGATCACCGCTGCTGCCGATGAGATGCGGGGGCGCCGTGCAGGTGATAATGTCACGTATGTGCGGAACCAGAACCTGCATGTCACCAACATCTGCAAGAACCTCTGCGGGTTCTGCGGCTTTGGACGTACAGCAACGGATCCGGATGCGTACTGTAATGATAGGAATAAGATCCAGGAGCAGGCCCGGCTCGCGTACGAGCGGAAGGTGACCGAGATCTGCCTGCTCTCGGGTGTGAACCCGGAGTTTACCCTGGATACCTTTGTTGATATCCTGCACTGGATCCACGAGGTTATACCCGGTATTCATATTCATGCCTTCAGCCCGGACGAGGTCGCTCACGCGGCAAAGAAAGGCGGCATCCCGACAACAGAGGTGGTAGCACGGCTCAAAGAGGAGGGGCTCGGTACGATCCAGGGGACTGCTGCTGAGATACTCGTGGATTCTGTTCGTACCGTGATCTGCCCCCGCAAGGTATCCACTGCCGACTGGGTCCGGATCATCAAAGAAGCTCACGATGGCGGCCTGCGGTCAACGGCAACGATCATGTACGGTTCGTACGAGACCGCCCGCGACCAGGCCGAACACCTCGGTATAATCCGAAAGATCCAGGACGAAACTCATGGGTTCACGGAACTGGTCACCCTTCCCTTCGTTCATACCAACACGCCGCTCTTCCTGAAGGGGATCGCCCGGCCCGGCCCCACTGGCCGCGAGGACCTGCTGATGATCGCTGTTTCCCGGCTCTTTCTCGACAACTTCGCGAATATCCAGGTGGCATGGGGCAAGGTTGGATTGAAGATGACGCAACTCGCCCTCCTTTCGGGTGCCAACGACCTTGCCGGCACGATGTTCACAGACGATGTGAGCGGAGATGCCGGGGCATCGGGCTCGGATTATCTGGATCCAGCCGATATGGAACGGATCGTTACGGACCTCGGACGTACGCTGAGGCAGCGGACAACGCTCTATGAGCTGGTGTGAGATACCGGAAGACGAAGCAGGTTATGACAACACAGGGCGGTTCAAAAACAGCGGTTGTCGCAGCCATTGCCGGCAACCTGATCATCGCGCTCATAAAGTTCATTGCAGCGGCAATCACCGGCTCATCGGCCATGATCTCTGAGGGCATCCATTCGCTCGTTGATACAGGAAACGGCGGCCTCGTGATGCTGGGGATGAAACAGGCCACAAAGCCGGCTGATGAAAGCCACCCGTTCGGCTATGGCAAATCGCTCTACTTCTGGACGCAGATCGTGGCAATCTCCATCTTTGGCATCGGCGGCGGGATGTCACTGTACGAGGGAATATCCCACATCCGCCACGTGGCGCCGGCCGCTGAGATGGGCGATCCCACGGCTGCTTATATCGTGCTTGCCATCGCGCTCCTTGTCGAGGGCGGGTCCTTTTCAGTGGCCATGAAGCAGTTCAGGCTGGCAAAAGGCGCCATGGGTGCGTTGCAGTACATCAGACAGTCGAAAGACCCGAGCCTGTACACCGTTGTGCTCGAGGACAGCGCTGCCATGCTTGGTCTTGTCTTCGCGTTTCTCGGTATCTTCCTCGGCCACCTGTTCAGCAACGCGTATCTCGACGGCGTGGCATCCATCGTTATTGGTCTGCTTTTGATGAGTGTCGCCGGGATCCTCGCGTCGCGGACCATGGGCCTGCTGCTGGGCGAAGGCGTGACGCCCGATGAGCTCGAGGACATCTGGACACGCGTGGAGTCTGACCCGGCAGTCGAGCGTGCCGGTATGATCCTCACCATGTACATGGGCCCGCATGACCTGCTCGTGAACATGGGGGTATGCTTTGTCCCGGGAACCACAGCTGAGCAGATGCACGAGGCGATCCGCCGCATTGAAACCGGCCTGAAGAACGCGTACCCGCAGATCAACCGCGTGTACATCGAGGCCGAGTCGCTGCCGGCCGGGACGTCGGAAACTAGAGCACGATGTCCGTGAGTTTCCGGATCACTGAGCTGTGGCATCCCCATAATGGGATATTGACGTACCTGTACGAGAAATCACGCAATTTCAAGTAGCTCTGAATCGTTCTATCCCAATGCGCCCCGTCACCCGATGGGGGACTGGTGGCGCAAGAGGGGGGCTTCATACAAAAAAGAGGTTTTCCCATGAAAATCGCAGTTAAACAAATGTGACTTTAGGATTTTTCACGTTCTCAATTATTTGCGATGAACCCCGCCGCCCCGAAGGGCGCCCCGCGGCGGCCTTAATTACCGTACTCGTACAAAAATCCGGTAATCTGCCCCGCTGTGCCCCGCGAGGGGCCCTGAAGCGGGGAGCCATCACTGCGATTTTCATGGTTCCGGTATGAACTCACTCTGTTCATTCCCGTTTCTACAGAATGAAAAGAAGTATTATATAGAGAAGATCAGAGCAGTTCGAGCGCTTCCTTTCCGGTCATACCGGTCCTGATACCACGACCGAACGCAGACCGGTTGGCTTCTTTGACAATCCCCCTGAGGATATCATCGGGATCCAGAATTGACGGCCCGAGGGACGGCCTCACTTTTGCCGCGGGATAACTGAACGAGTCCAGCGCTGCAACGTCAAATGCCCCGCACCCTACCATCCCGACATCCGTCTTGATCGCAACAAGGTTTGCCGGGCCCAGGGGGATGACAAAACCGTCTGCCCGTTTCTTTGACAACTGCACTTTTATAAATTCCATAACGCGTCTGCAGAAATGGTTGGCGTGCCGGGATAAGAAGGATGCGCCACGACAGCGATAGATTTACTTTTCTTTATGCGCTACAACTGGACAGTTGAACGCGGGGGAAGACAGTGGACAGCAGACTTACGGAATTGTTGGAAGATGTGAAAGGGGGACACCGGCTTGACGGGAAAGAGGCGCTTGCCCTGTTCAGGACCCGGGACCGTAAGGTCTGGCAGATCGCCGCTGCCGCCGACGAGGTGCGGGAGCAGCGTGCGGGAAACGCCATCACCTACGTACGCAACCAGAACATCAATGTTACCAACCTCTGCGTGAATGCCTGCGGGTTCTGCGGGTTCTCAAAGAAACCCGGCGATGAGGGGATCTATTTCCATGACAGGGAGGAGATCCAGAAGAAAGTGTCACAGGCGCTGGAGCGCAATGTTACTGAGATCTGCACGGTGAGCGGCCTCCATCCGGATTTTACCGCAGAATCCTACATGGACGTGTACCGATGGATCCGCGAGGCGGCACCGGGTATCCACCTCCACGCCAGCAACCCGATGGAAGTGGCGTATGCTGCAAAAAAAAGCAGGATGAGCACGGTTGAGGTACTCGAGGCGATGAAAGAGGCCGGTCTCAATTCGATGTGCGGGACGGCTGCGGAGATCCTCGTGGATTCAGTCCGTGATACGATCTGCCGGCAGAAGATCCCAACAAAAGAATGGGTCCGGATAATCACCGAGGCTCATGGTCTTGGTATCCCGACCACCGCCACGATCATGTACGGCCACTGCGAAACCGACCGGGACCGGGTGAAGCACCTTATGATCCTGCGGGATATCCAGGACGAGACCCGCGGGTTTACCGAATTTGTCCCTCTTTCCTTTATTCACATGAACACCCCCCTCTTCCGATCAGGAAAGGCCCGGGCGGGCGCAACCGGCCGCGAGGACCTGCTGATGGTTGCCGTAAGCCGGCTCTTTCTGGATAATGTCAAAAACATCCAGGTATCGTGGGTGAAGGAGGGGATCAAGATGGCCCAGCTCAGCCTGCTTGCGGGAGCCAACGACCTTGGCGGCACGGTGTTTGAGGAGAGCATCTCCAAGGGGGCCGGGGCCATAAACACCGATTACCTGGACCCGGTCGAGATGGAGCGGATTGCAGGGGATATCGGCAGGAAGCTCCGGCGCCGGACAACGCTGTACGATCTGCTCTGACACGATTACAGAAAAAATTGAACTCTAAAAAAAAGACCGGATAACAGCCGGACCTGCCCGGAAGTGCCCGGTCCATGGCCGGAAATGATGATGCCGGGGATTATTCCGTCTCAGTCGTTGTGACGTTTTACCAGCCGGACGATTTTATCGCCAATCTTCTGGGCTTTGTGCACCGCTTCTGTATCCTCCAGCACAACTCCCTCTGCATAGCCGGTACCCTTGACAGAACCAAGCGAAGCGAATTCATGGGCGCTGAGGAACCCTTCGATGGTCTGGATTGTGCGGCTGGCACCCGAGTTCGCCTGCACCGCAACCGCCACGCCTTTCCTGCCGGCCAGTTTCCGGTCATGGTAGAGCGAGTAGGTCCGGTCAATGAAATTCTTGAGGTGGCCGCAGACATCGTAATAATAGGTGGGCGACCCGATCACAAGCACATCGCACTCCAGTACTTTCTTAACGATGGCATCCCAATCGTCGGACTTGTTGATGCACCATTTCTCCACCTTGCACTTCTCGCAGCCCATACAGGGCATTATCTTCTTTCCTGCAAGGGATATGAACTCGGTTTTGACCCCTCCCTCTTCGCAGCGCTGGAGGATGATCTTGATAAGCTGTGCCGTGTTGCCCTCCTTGCGCGTGCTTCCGGATAACCCCAGCACTTTCATAGTTAACCCTTAACGCGCTGCCTGTTCATGAGGGTTTTGGTGCAGGCGGCAAGGCCCAGCGATCGGAACGCCCCTTCAACCTCCTGGACCGGGTTCTTCGGCCGGTAAAAAAGATGGGACTGGCAGCCACAGTCGCTGCAGCCGAATCCCGGGATGTTCTCCCCTGCAAGGGCTGCGGCAAGCTGGCACTCCAGCCGCTCTGCAGTCAGCGCAGAAACGGTATACCGTAGGCAGAAGGACGGGCTCTCTGAGAGATAGTCAACGTGCCATTTCGGATGCCTGTCTTTGTTCCGGGACAGGACAACGTGCCGTTCCAGCCGTGCAAGTCCTCCACTCCCGAGTGCCGAACCCACGTAGATATGCCAGCCTTTCCGGCATGCGATCGGTCCCAGTGCTCCGACCCGGACCGTGCAGGCAGGGTTCCGGAAGACCAGACAGTAGATCCCCTTATCCATACCCGCTCTTCATCAGCCCCACCGCAGCCGCGATGCACCGGCTGCCGTTCTCCTCCGTGGGCTGGCCGTGGCCTGCGAACAGCCCCTCGACATCCAGCGCCGAGAGGCGGTCGAGCGAGCGGGCAAGATCCTCCCTGCTCCCGTTAGGGAAGTCGTAGCGCCCGAAGTAGCCGTCGGCAAAGACTGTGTCGCCGGAGAAGAGCAGCCGGTCATTCTCCGAGTACAGGCAGATGCAGCCGGGAGTATGCCCGGGTGTGTGGAGCACGACAAAATCCCCGATTCTATCCCCATCGGAAAGCGTGATATCGGGCAAGATCCCGGGCGAGCGCCCGCCGAAATTCATCGCAAGGCTGTGGACCTCGTCAACAAGACCACGGGCATCAGCCTTGTGGATAGCGACCCTGGCCCTGCACATGTGCGCGATCTCTTTTACCCGTGCCGTATGGTCGAAGTGGCAGTGGGTGAGAACTATCGTATCGATCTGCTCTTTATACGGGGCGACTTCCATCGGCATGACGCCCGCGTCCACAAGAAGGTTTCCCACTACATACGCGTTCGCCCACGGATCACCGCTGTACAGCCACTCGACCTGCATGCACAATAATAAGGGCTCAGAACAGATGGTTCTTATGGATTTGCTCATCCGCAGGTGCCGTAGTGAGCTTCCCCGGGAACTGGGGGACGTGGCACGGGCGGAAGGAATGGAACCGGAACGCCTTGCCCGGGGGGTTGCTGAAGGAAGGATCGTGATCCCGGCAAACCCGGCGCGGGAGCACCCGCGCTGTGCCATCGGCGAGGGCTGCACGGTGAAGGTCAACGTGAATATCGGGACATCGGGAACCCGTTGCGACCCTGCCCTTGAGGAGGAGAAGGCAAGGGCAGCGCTTGCTAATGGTGCCGATGCCCTCATGGACCTCTCGACGGGAGGAGATCTTGTCGCGATCCGGAAGAAGATCCTCGGACTCAACACTACAGTCGGAACGGTTCCCGTATACGAAGCAGTCCGACGGGCAGGAAATGCTGCGGACGTTGATGCAGATCTCCTCTTTCAGGTCATCCGCGAGCATTGCAGGCAGGGCGTGGATTTTCTCACGCTTCACTGCGGCGTGAACCGGCAGGCGCTTGCCGCCCTCAGGGCAGATCCCCGCCTGATGGGAGTGGTAAGCCGGGGCGGGACGTTCCACTGCGCCATGATGATGCAGCGGGAGGAGGAGAACCCCCTCTATGCCGAGTACGATTACCTGCTGGAGATCCTCGCAGAGCACGAAGTTACCATCAGCCTCGGCGACGGGATGCGGCCCGGCTGCGTGCAGGACGCGGAGAAGCTGGCGAAGTCCATCGAATATATGACGCTTGGCATGCTCGCGAAGCGGGCACAGGCAGCCGGGGTCCAGCGGATAATCGAGGGCCCCGGCCACATGCCCCTTTCCCAGGTGGGTTACAACGTGCGGATGATCAAGGAGATCACCGACCATGCCCCGCTCTACCTGCTCGGCCCGCTCGTCACCGACCTAGCGCCGGGCTACGATCACGTGGTTGCCGCGATCGGGGGGGCAGCCGCCTGCCTGAACGGCGCCGACTTTCTCTGCATGGTCTCGCCAAGCGAGCACCTGGCCCTCCCGGATGCTGCAGATATCATTGAGGGCACGAGAGTGGCGAAGATTGCCGCCCATGTCGGCGACACAGTCCGGAAGCCCGAAGGATGGCGCATGGAGCGCGAGGTTGCTATGGCAGAGGCCCGGCACGAGCTCGACTGGGACGGGCAGTTCCGGCTGGCTTTGTACGGCGACCACGCCCGGAAGATCCACGAGCGGGACGGAGAAACGGAGACCTGCTCGATGTGCGGGGACCTGTGTGCGGTGAAGATGGTGAATGAGCTGTTCGGGACTGCACCAAAGGGTACCGTGAAGAAGACGGGAACGTAAATCCTAATATTTTCATTCAAACATCGTTTTTTTTAAAACAGACCCCTGGTGAAACTATCGGATGGACACTCCCCCGGGCTTTCGCTCACGCTCTGCGTGTGGCGCTGTGGCAGGCCCCGTATCGCGATAATCACTCAAGAGGGATTTTGCGATATCCCGTAGAAAAAAGAGGACAATCTTATCGCAATGCGCCATGAGCCCCGATGGGGGCAGGGATGGTAAAAGGCGGTCGCTTATTGGGAGAAAAAGAGGTTTTCTCAAGAGCAGAAACGCCCCAATCGCGATTACGATCCTGATTAAAAACCGTTCTGGAAAAATCGCGGATCGATTTTCAGTTCGAAATCGATCAGCGTTTTTCAGATCAAAATCGGATCCCGGTTTTCATTTTCAAACCGGATCCCGATTTTGAAATTGCGATCGCAATCACAATCGCGATAAAAAACCTGATCCGGATCTATTGCGATCTGTTTTTCATGGAAATATCGGATCGGGATTTTGTTGCAGGGATCTGGCCCGGGGAGAGAAAGTCTGCCCTTCCCGAACCAGCCCCGCCAGCTTTGAAACCGCAGGTATTTACCGGAACAGCTCGTGCAGGTACAAGCGGTACTGGCCAAGTTTCCCGTCAAAATTCGATGCCCCGATATGGCTTGCCCTGCCGCTCTCCGCCGCTGCCCGGATACCGGTTTTCATGGCATTTCTGACAGCCGCTTCATCAATTCCGTTGATGACGATCTCGTAGACCGACCCTACATTGTCCGGAACCTGCGACCCGGTGATCGTTTTCTTCAGCGTGGGGCAAAACACGTGGTTGGTGCTTGCGGGCATCGGGAACCGGTAATTTTTACACCCCACCTTCGACCCGCTCGCAACGATCCCTCCCGCGAAACTGTTGATGATGCCGTCCGTTCCCGAAATGACAGCTGCTGCGGCCTCAGCTGCAGCGAGTGCTGATCTCTGGTCGGATCCCATGACAAGGAAATTTCCCCCGGCTATCCCTTTGACGGTCCCGAACCGGTCCTCGCCGATGTAGTCACCCTCCATGACAGGGATCCGCCAGCAGTTCCTCCCGCCCACAATGCACCGCTCTTCGTACCGGTCACCGAAATAGTGCATCCGGGTAAAAAAACGCGATGGTGCACCGGGCAGGCCGTCGAACGCACTCGCCGTGGGTGCCGGGAGCACACACTGGGATATCCGGGCGGCCACATTGGCTTTCATGTTCTTTTTTTCTGCACAGATCAGGATCGAGACCCCCGGCCTCCCGTCAGGCGTTTCCTGTCCGGTAAATTCACGCTCTATCCCCGCCTCGCAGGGACACCCTATTTTCGATGTGGCAAAACCCGTTGCAACGGTTGCGGCTGTATACGCCCATTCCCGGGTGGCTGCCGTAATGATTACCCGTGAGATCCAGACAGGGAAAGCTTCAGCAAACGTGTCAAGAATTTCTGTCCCGTTGATCTCCATCACCCGTCACCTCCCCGGATAAACGATCCCTTCCTCGGTCACGATATGGTCCATCCGGACATCATTCTCATCCAGCGGCAGGCTGTCAATCTCCTGGCAGGCAAACGCGATGCCGATCTTGTGCATGACAGGATATTTTTCAAGGAACCGGTCGTAATACCCGGCTCCATACCCTATTCTCCCGCCGGTCCGGTCAAACCCGAGCATCGGGAGGAGGATCGTGTCCACCTCCCCACCCCGTGCCGGAATCTCGGACCCGATGGGTTCAGGAACGCCGAACGTGCTGGGAACAAGTAAAGAGAGATCCCGGAGATACGACAGCCTGAGGCTGATATCTTCTTTCACGATGATCGGGACAATGACCGGGTTGCCGCGTTTGAGAAGGGAGGTGATGAGCGGGGTCGTGTTGACCTCCTTTTCCTTGGAGGTGTAGGCCATCACGGTTTCCTGGTCCCTGAGAAGGGTCATGACATGCCGGCAGATGATCCTGGATTTTTTCAGCCGGTCCTCCGGTTCCATGGCGTCCTTACGGTGTCGCAGGATTGCCCGTATACTGCTTTTCTGCTCCCTCATAGGCAGTAGTTTCCTATGGCGGTATTTATGGTTTTATATTTTTCCGGATTCGGATACCGTAATTCCAATCAGGTAATTTCCGCACTATTTCAAGACTCAAGGGGGGGTGCCCCTAAAAAAACGTTGGAGGGGGGAGGGGTGCCTCCACACCCTCAGCAGGAGGAGGCCCAACCTCCTCCCTGCTTCCGGCCCTCCGCTCTGGATGGTTGCCGTCTCAAAATCCATAAACTGCTGGAGCCGGCAAGTGTCAGACTGGGGGGGTGGTACCCCCTCTCAAACCCGGAGGGGTAACCCCTTCCCCCACCTCTTCCCAATGCGGGGGAACCCCCCCCTACCTTCGGGCATCTTAGCGGGAGGGGAGACTACCCCCCCTCTGACCCCACAAACATTCACACTATTTCCTTTGGAACAACGACGGAAGATACCTCCAGCGTCCCGGAAAAAAAAGGGGGGGGTGGTACCCCCTCTCAAGCCCGGAGGGGTACCCACCCCTCCCCCCGCTCTTGCAGAAGGCCGACCACCCATATCCGGTTATAGAGCACCTGCACACAAGCTACAAAACGGAAAGCCATTAACCCTGCAACTCATCATCGTTTTATAAAACAGGGGGTATTTGGTCCATGTCTATAGATGGAAGTTCTGGAAGGGCCGTCCTGCTGGCAGTATGCCTGTTCATATCGCTGATCCTCACAGTCTCAGCTGCCTGCCCTGAAACGAAACTGGAAGTCCTGCCATCCGCGGTAACCATTGAGAACGCGGGAGCTCTGACACCCGGCATGGAGGTGGTGATATCCGTCCGGGTGGCCTTCCCGGAAAATGAGAATTCAACGTACCCGGAAACAAACCAGCTCGAGCTGACCTCGGGGCTTGACAACCCGGTCTGGATCTGGAATATTGTCCGGAACGGGATGAAAAAGGACGAGACCGAGGAGAGGAAGTCCCGTGTCGTCATCAGTGGCGATGTCCTGTCATGGCCCGCGAACGTGACCGAGTTTCTGGACATCGAACTCTATGGGAATGCCCCCTCCGTCATGGAGCCAAAACGCCTTACCGTCCTGCGGATCCTGGACGTTGCCGGCACGAGCTGCAATGATCCTGTGTACCAGTATAGTGCGTATGTGCTCAATACGAGCATTTCCCGGGAGAGGATCGGTGCCCTGTCCGCGGAACTCGCCCGACTTCAAGCCGATGCAGCCGCCAGAACCATGACCGGGGCTGACACTTCCCGTGTCATGGAACAGATCGAAATAGCGCAACAGAATCTAGGTAAGGCGAATACAACGCCTACCTTCGAGTTTGTCTCGATCGATCTTGCGCTTAACCGGACAGAAGCGGCAATAGCTGACGGGAGACGTCTTCTCGAAGAAATGCCGGTCTCCGGCACAGTGGTTCCACAAAAGGCGGAACCAACGCGGCGGGAAGAGCTGCCTGGCACCACCTCCTCACAGACTCCGGCGTCTTCTGAACCTGCTCCGGTTCTTACGGGAATTGTCGCATGTCTGGGTGCTGCGATAATACTGGGGCGTAGGGATCGCCGGTGAATTCCTTTACAATCATGAGATCTCCCTGCTCAACAGCCCCCTTGTTCATCGTGATCATCTGCCTCGTATGTATCTGCTTTGTGCCGGCTGTTACTCCATGGACAATCTCGTCGGTCACTATACAGCCATCAGGCTCCCTGGCTTCGAACGAACCCGTTATCGTGTCTGCAAAAATTGAGCCTTTGTGAGTACCCCCATGCAATCAGGACCAGGAAGCCGATGATCCAGACCAGGAAGCCGGGCTGCCGGGCATCGGGGCTGCCAATCTGGCGCACCCCGGCAAGACGATAATTCCGAGGCCGGCGCCGGAGTAGGCGAAAAAAGTATTGGGGGTTACCGGGATCAGGGAGCACGCTCCCGGTTATCAAATGGGGCGGGGGATCCGGTTGTGTGCATTGCCGGCGTCACAAAAAGCCCTGTTGGAGTTCAATGTGTCTTTCACCCCGCTTGTGCTCTTTTTCTGGTTGGAAATTTTTCTTAATGAATTACTACCATGGCCGTGGTTCAAGGGTGGACCAGGAAAAGAAGCCCATGTTTGTTTAATGAGACGAAACCTCCCACCGGCGCCAACAATCCCCCAGAGGGGGTTGGGGCTATTTGCGAAGGAACAGATTTTGTGATAATCGAGAGGCATTTCCAGTGTACCTTCTGAGTGACTGTCGTTATGCGGAGGATGCTCACGGGCGGGAGGCAGAGCCCCAAAGAGCGGCAGTACTGATGGTGACGGGATCTCTCACTCAGCGATCATCTCTCTTTGGAAAACAACCGGCCTTCCCCCGTCCGTGCAGCAGCCGATCCTTTTCCTGTCATACATCATCCCCCGTCAAAGACACCGCGGGAAATAGTCCCTCATACGAGGAGTACAGCAACCATCGGGGGATTTCTCGCCATGCCCGGTCACAGAAATTTTCAGGTTTTTTAAAATCCGCAGATGAATGCCTGTCCCACTTCACCGGTCCCGCTTCAAAGGACAGGCAGGGGTTACCTTGTTTATACAATACCCGTCAGCCAGTTTCATGTTGATGGTCGGGGCATATGATCTTCACCTCATCTTGTGCGTTTCGTCAAAAAAGAACAGGGCGGAACGCATCCGGCCGGTCTTATTTCCTCGACCTCAGTTCCTTTTCCATTGCAGCAATGCCGGCAGCAGCCTCTTCATCGCTCACTTCCGGGTTCTTGAAGCGGGTAAATCGTTCGCACACCAGTTCCGGGCATTTCCCGCAGTGCTTCAGTTTCCGGTCATTGGCGCAGCAGTCGTAAACCGGGCAGGTTTCGATCGGGACATAGGCTGTCCAGAATGGCTTACCCTTTGTCTTTGCGCAGCCGGGACATTCTTTCTTATGGTGTTCGCAGTCGCTGCAGGAGTACCCGCAGACGGTCTGGATCTTCTTTGGTGCCATACTATAGTGATATTTTTCGCGATGGATAAAGGGGGGGAATGTGCCCCGCGAATGTGGCCGGAAGTGGCCGATCCACCGGTAATTCATCCCTTCCCTGCCAAAGCACCGATCACAGGAGCCTCTGCACAGTCATAGATGAATCTCACCAAGAGGACGGGTTGTTTCGCTTCACGGTTGTATCCCGAAGGGAGAGGTCTGAGGGGGGTGCATTCCTGCCGGTCATGGCAGTGCATCTCGTGAGGGCGAAGAGACCGCGGCAGTCTTACGCGAAGAGTACCAGGTGAATGCCGCGAGTGCCAGGAAGCATACTCCGAGGACAGGAAGCCCGATTATCAGATGGATGAATAAAAACAACAGCCCTTCCCCATCCGACTTCACCGGGTGGCCATCGATCAAGACTGGCGGGGGCGGAGAGAGCAATCCATATGCCACAAGATATGAGGAGAAAAAGCTGATGAAAAAGGCCATCGCGTTCAAGGTGAGAATAAGGGCGATAACGACAGGAATGATCCTCCATTTCCCCGACTGCCTCTGCGACCAGAAGAAGAGTGCAACGCATGGAGGGAGGAGAAACGACCCGTATGCCGAAACCAGGGCCATGATATGCAACGGGTTATAGATTACAGGGCTTGGGTCGCGCAAGGGAAATATTTCGAAGAACGCGGGCGAGAAAGCAATGAATGCAAACACAAAGATAAGGGGTATTCCCATGTACCACGCAGGATTTTCTTTTTGCGTTCTTACGAGAAAGGCAATCCCCCCGCACAATGCAATGAATGCCCAGAAGGAGGGATAATCCAGCCAGGAGAACTGCTCAAAGCCGGTGACCGTCGCGAGATTTCCCGGTACCGCACCCCAGAGCGGGAGCAGGGGGGCATAGAAGCAGAATGCCGACATCGCAATGAGGGAGAGGTGACGCGTTCTCATGAGGCTCCCGTTACCGGATCGTGTTTCTGAGTAATGTTGTATTAAGCATTTGAAATGAAATCACAATGATACAAAAAGAAAAAGTACTGGTCCGGTACCGCGTTATCTCTTCTTTCCGGCAGCCCGCTTCACCGGCTTCTTCTTTGCCGCCGCCTTCCCCTTTTCCCGGATAACGCCTTTCGTTTCGCAGGGGATGCACTTCTCCAGCTTCTCGTCGAAAATGCGGTAGGCATTGGCGAGCACGGAGGAGTTCGAGATCATGCCTGACAGCAGAATGACCTCGAGGATCTCGTCCCGTGTTGCCCCCATCTTCATGGCTGCCTGCATGTGGTAGCCGGTACAGTGCGGGCACTTCAGGGCCGCCCCCACCGCGAGGCTGATAAGTTCCACGTACTTCGGGTCGAGCGGGCTCGTCTCTCCAACCGTGCCTTTGTACAGCAGGTGGGAGATGAGCACTTCAGGGCGCTCCCCCATCCGCTTGAAGATGAGCGGGACCTTCCCGTATTCCTCCTCGATCACCTTCATCCATTCCTTTGCGGTTACATCGGCACCCAGGGTTACGATCTGCGCCAGCTTTTCCTCAAACTCGATTTTTGATTTTTTTCCCATCATATCACCATATTGGTCTCCGAGAACGGCAGGATCTTTACCAGGATATAATCCCGCATCCGTGAGGGCACGACCTCGGTCACGTCCCCGAGTTTTATCCCGTCCTCGATCTCGATCGCCCGCAGCGGGGCAGCATAGCGATCATAGGGCAGCTTCACCCGGAGCCCCCGCATCTGCACGGTCAGGGGAGTGGGAGACGTGACGTCGAGGATGTCCGGCACCCTCTCCCGTATCAGGTCCATGAGCCGTGCGGGGGATACCGAGAGGGGATCCTTGGCTATTTCGTCCCGCTTCTCCTCGACAACCCTTGTTATCTCAGCAATGATCTCATCCATCTTGTCCAGCTGGTCGACCTCTTTTGTCCGGCGCATGAACCGCCCGACGTTGCCAACGTAGCCATCAAACGGAGGACTCGTGATCCGCTGGAGCACTTCCTTTGCGGGACCACCGCAGAGGATGATCGGCACTTCGATCCCCCGCCGGAGTGTCGGGATCTTGTACTCAATGCAGGTCTCGAAATTCCCCAGCAGGAAAACCGCGATGTCATGCTCGTTGATTACGTCCCTCTCCTCGTCGTTCAGCCCCGCGATCCGTTTCCCGGGGCCCCGGGCAAGGCTGACCATGTTGCTCTTCGCCCCGATCCGGCGCACGTACTCCGCGATATCGCAGGATGGATGAGGCAGGTGGTGGATCTCCAGGCTCATGCTCACGATCGCGATCTCCGTCCCCACGAGCGGCGAGTCCGTAACCGCGCCGAAGAGGGGCTTTGAGATCGTGCGGATCAGCTCGATGTCCTCCTTCGGGACAAAGCACTGGAGTACCACTTCGGCTGCGATGATGTGTTTCTGGACGATATACCCGCCGAGGTCCTCAATCAGGTCGACGATGATATCGTGCTGGTAGATCCCGCCCTTATAGGTGACCGGTACCAGGGTCATGGTTTCACTCCGATGAGGGCGAACTTTTTGGCAACCAGCGCATCGACATCTGCGGCAAGCGTGTTCTCGCTTGCAACAAACGAGAACGTGTCCTTGGCAAACTTCTCCTTCCGCAGCCGGAATCCTTCGGGCGCAACGCAACGGAACGCGTAGATCAGGTCACGGAAGAGGGATTCACTCGGGTCGGCGATCACCAGATCTTCGATCTCCCTCGGTGCCATGGTGACATCATAGAGCATCACGGTAAAGCGGTCCGGTTGTTCCACATGCTCTTTCCCGAACTGCTCCCAGAAGATCTTCAGCATCGGGGCGAGATAGGTCTCGTCGGTGATGACAAGGGTAATCTTCCCTTCAAGCGGGTTCACGTTCGAAACGTCGCGGACGCGGACGATTGTTGTGATCTTCCGGAGTGTTCCCACCGCGACAAAGACCGGCACCTTCGGGTCGATAAAGATATGGAGTTTCTCGATCACTTTCAGGAGGTTGTGGTCGAGCAGGACGTCGTTGGTGATCTGTTTGTAGTATTCCGCCCCCAGCGGCTCGGGGCACTCCACTTCAAAGTATTCAAGGGCAGACATCTAATCGTCCTTTATGAATCCCGATGCAAGGAGCGCAGATCCGACGGCACCGATATACTGCGAATGATGCGGTACGACCACTTTCGTCTGGAGCAGTTCGCCCATGGCAAAGACGAGGCCCTCGATCAGCGATGTGCCCCCGACCATGATAACGGGTTCCTTGATATCCACTTCCTGCAGCTGCTGCTCGAAGACCTGCTCGGCAACCGAATGGCAGGCAGCCGCTGCCACGTCTTCGCGGGTGCTTCCGGCAGCGAGGGCATTGACCAGGCTCTGGGTCCCGAACACGATACAGTAGCTGTTCATCGGTACTTTCGCACCCATTCCTTTCATGGCAAGCGGTCCGAGCTCGGTGATGTCGACACCGAGACGTTTCGAGGTCATCTCCAGAAACCTCCCGCTCGCCCCGGCGCAGATGCCGCCCATGGTGAAGGTACCGGGGATGCCATCCATGACGGAAATCGCCTTGTTATCCATGCCCCCGATGTCGATCACGGTTGCCGGCCCGTGCTGGCGATCGGCGAGGTAGACTGCCCCTTTCGAGTTGACCGTCAGCTCTTCCTGGATGAGATCGGCTTTGATCTCTTTTCCTACCAGGAACCGGCCATAGCCGGTCGTGCCGACTGCCTGTACATCATCCCTTGTGATCCCGGCCTCGGCAAGGGCGTGGGCGATCACGTCATTTGCACTTTTGAGTACTTCAGTCGTGGGTTGCCAGCCGGTGCCGATGATCCGGTTGTCCTTCATCACGACCGCTTTGGTTGTTGCGGAGCCCGAGTCGAGACCCAGGGTGATCCCCTGCTGGGTTTCCCGTGCAAGGAGTGCACGCCGGCGCGCAATCGTGGTGAGCGCTTCCATTCTCGTGAGGAGCGTCCCCGATGTCGTGCGTTCAGTGAAGGAGTAGCTGACCACCGGAAGTTTTGACTGCTCGGTGATGTAGCGCCGGAGCTCGTTTCTCACAATCGCTGCCTCGGCGCACCGGAAGCAGGTTGCGATGAAGACCGCATCTGCCTCCACCCTCCCTTCCACGAGCGCCTTGGCCCGGGCAATGGCGAGTTTTAAGTCCGGGCTCCTCACATCAAGCCCGAAGAGATCGAAGTCCCGCCTTATGTCCTTGAGGGCGATATCCGGGAAAAAGATCTCTCCGCCCACCTCGCGTGCCGCATCGTCAATCTCGTGCTGGATACCGGAATATTCCGCCCCGCAGGAGAGCTGGGCAATCCGTACCGGTGGGGTCATTTCTTCCCCCCCAGAGCATCAAGGAACCGTTTTATTGCCGCCACGAACTGCACTCCCTCTTCCTCGTTCTTCGGGTAGTACAGGTCGAGCTTCGGGATATCCTTCTGGCGGAGGAGGAACTTGATCAGCTCGTTTGTGCGGGCGCACCCCATGCAGCCGAACGAGAGGTCGGCATCATTGATGATGATGGCAGCCTCGCAGGCCTCGATCTGCGGTCCGTAGAGTGACATCCTGCCCCGGACACCGGCTGGCACCTCGACTGCCGCCCATCTCAGGCCTTTTTTCGGCTCCTCGGGAGTTATCTGGAGCGGGGGGGACTCAAGTCCTGCAGTCTGGATGCGTTCGCGGACGGCAATGGCAGACGAGAGGGGGGTGTGGCCGAAGCGGGATACCATATCAGAGAGGATCAGGCTCGTTGCAGGGTAAATGAATACTTTAACCATTTCAGGACTCCTGTGCATCGATAAGTTTCTTGAGCCGGGAAAAATCGAGCTCCTTGTGTTCCAGCGGATTTTGCGGCAGGGGGATTGTGCTCAGATCGCGGGTCTTTATCGCTTCAAGACCGTGCGAAACATAGGGGATTACCGTCATCTCGTTCTCCATGCCATGATACCCCGGGCGTGCCCCGCCAAGGTTTGCCCGGCAGCGCCGGGGATCCCCTGGAGGGAACCCCCGATCCTTCACGAAGATGTGGTCGGGGTCGATCTTCCTGAGCTCTGCGATGATCCGGTCAACTTCCTCCTGCTTTCCATTGATCACAAGACCAAAACAGGTCTCCTTGACCATGGCATCCTTCGAGATCTCGTACGCCCGGATCCCGAGATCCGCCGGGGTGATATCGAACGACTCCACCACTACGTATTTCGTCACGGTGCCCGCGAGGACCGGTGTATATTCTGTCATCGTCGCACCTCCCGTATATACACGTTCTCCCGCTCCTTCACTTTTTTGAGTTTTCCCGTATCAATGACCCGCCCAATCATGTTGGTCCCTTCAAAAGGCTCTGAGGTAGGCCCGAACTCCTTGTTTGCCGATAGGCGCACACCCACAAGCCCCGCCCCCTTGCGTGAATCATTGGTGATGCCGAGACCGGCAGCCGGGGCTTCATCAGCGGGAGGATTTTCCGGGTTGATCTTGATACCCACCGGGATCTCCGGCCTGAACAACACCACGTCATCGAACTTGAAAAAGACCGGCAGCATACCGGCATCGTGTTCGACAAGTCCGGTGACCTTCCGGAAGATCCCGCAGCTGACCGGTGCGTTTGCATCGTCAAGCTCGATGTCAATAACCTTATCAGAAGGTGCCGTTGTCACCGTGACCTTCCGTTCGGCCAGGACATCAAGCGTGGTGCCCGGTTCCTGGGAGACCACGATCCGCTCACCGATGTCCTTGTCAAAAACCAGGGTGAACCCCCGCTGGGAGGCTATCTCTTTTGCCCGCTGGATCGGTTGGCCGAGCAGGTCGATCCGTTCCGGTTGGACCTTCACCGCGATCACGTCATGCTCACGCGCAAGCCGGACGAGCTCAATACCCTGCACCACCTGCCCGGCAATGCTGTGTACCATGCTGCTCGGGACATCGGTCCGGTAGAAGAAAACCCCCCCGGAAGATTTTCCCGTTGCCCGGACCGTGACCGCACCTTCTCTCCGCGGGTGGCGGTATTCACGGGGAACATCCGTCCCGGCACGCCGGAGGTCAGCGATATGGGTGCTGGTTGCCCGGTCCACGACAAACCTCCCGGACTGGAGCGCAAGGAGCATGTGCTCCACGCTTGCCGCCGCTTCTGTCGTGACCTTTTCCGTGGAAAAACCCTGGGCAACGAGACCAACGCGGGTGACGACGAGCATCCCGTCTTCAAGGATGAGGCCCGGATCGGTCGTTGTGAAGGAGCGGCTGGTGTCCGCCCAGCTGATCACCGGCTCAATTTTTGTTACCCGGGCATCGGTCGACCAGCGATCGAGCACTCCCCGCCCGCTGATCACGGTCCCGATGACACCCCCGCTCTCATCCGCGCCATGGTCGGCAGAGTGCCGGCTCTTTGAAAAGATCAGGTACGACCGTGCCGGATCATACCCCCCGCAGCCGAGAATGACATCCCCCCGTTCGTACAGGTGGGGTTTTCTTTTGGGGTGAATGTCGGCAGGGAACGGACCGAAGGCGGCGGCATAGCGGTCTCCCCAGTGAAGCATCAGCTGCGGAACAATCGACGGCGATTCCAGAAAAGATAGATGTTCGCCGGAGAGCTCGACCGTAATCTGGCCTGCGGTCGTACTGATGGCAAGGCTGTCGGTTTTCGCCTGCTCCTGGGTGGCGGGGCGGATGATTGCAACAGAACAGCCCGCAGGGTGATCTTTCAGAACATCCCCGAGGGTAGTGCCCTGACCGATCTCCAGCCTCTCACCATCGAGGTGTATAGAGACCATCGGCGCCTCAGGGTGCCGGTTGGCTCATGACCTTACGCTCTTCCGCGGTCAGGTGAGTCAGCACTTCAAGGGTCTTTCCTATCTCTACGATCTTGCCGCCCCGCATCAGAGCGGTGCGGTCACAGGTATCCCGCACGAAGTCCATGTCGTGGGAGACGACGATGAAGGTCTCATCCATCTCCTCACGGGCATGCATGATGGAGTGCTTCACATCGATCTTGGTGATCGGGTCCATTGTCCCCGTGGGTTCGTCAAGGATTACCAGGCGCGGCTCACGGATGAGCACCTGTGCGAGGGCAACGCGGTGCCGCTCGCCTTCCGAGAGCTGGGCTGGCATCCGCTCGAGGATCTCCGTGCACTTCTCCTCGGAAAAACCGGCCATCCTCAGCGTTACGAGAGCCTTCCGCATCGCAAGCTCCTTGGGGAACTCGAGGCCGATAGCATCGGTCAGGTTGTCGAGCACCGTACGGTGCGGGAAGAGGTCATATTCCTGATGCAGGAGCCCGATATAGGGTGTAGCCCTGCCACGCTCCTCAACACCCGGTTTGGTCATGTCAACCCATTCCTCCCCGATCCGGATATTTATTTCACCGCTTGTCGGTTCGACAAGGCCGGCGATGATACCGGACAGGGTGGTCTTTCCTGCCCCGCTCTTCCCGATGATTCCGAAGATCTCCTTGGTCTGCACCTCGAACGAGACCCCGTTGACCGCCTTGACCACCCCGCGGTCAACGGATATGTAGCGCTTGAAAAGATCGCGGGCTACCAGGATCTTCTCACCAAACTCTGTCACCTCATACTTCTCGCTGTCGTCGATGCCTTTCATGAACTGGGCAATGACATCCTGAGGCTTTCCTATGCCGGCGATGCTGCCGTCCACGAGCAGGATGGCACGGTTTGCCACGTCCTCAATTACCTGCGAGAAGTGGGATGTGACCACGATCCCCATGTTGTTGGTTTTTGCGGCTTCCAGAAGCATCTCGTGCACGACCTTTGCGGTGCCGGGGTCGAGTGTCCCGGTCGGTTCGTCGGCAAAGAGCAGGAAGGGTTCCTTTGCAAGCTGGCGGGCAAGGACAACCCGCTGTTTCTCGCCACCCGAGAGGTCCCGGGCGATATGCATCATCCGGTGCGAGAGCCGCACCTGGTCGATGAGGTCAGCTGCCCGGTTGATTGCCTGTTCGGGCGGGTATTCGATATCGTCGAGAGCGTGGAGGACGTTCTCGATAACCCGGTCATCGCCATACAGGGCAAAGGAACGCTGGAACATGATTGCCGTCCTTCGCATGAGACGGCGCCGGAGGGTCTCGTCCTTCTCGTTCCAGAGATCGATGTCCTGTGATGTCATGGTGCCGCCACATTGCGGGCACGGTTTCCCGGCAGCGCTCCCGACATCAAGATATGCACACCCGTTGCAGACGGCGGCATGATAGATGATCCTGCCGCTCGTTGGTGGCTGTTCCACACCACGCATGAGATGCATGAGGACCGTCTTTCCTGCACCGCTCCTGCCTATAATCCCCAGGATTTCACCTTCGGCTATTTCAAAAGAAACATTTTTGAGTACCGCCTTGCCATCAAAATCCATCCGGAGATTCTCTACCGTGATCAGTGGAGCATTCATAATACCATTGTATCTAATGTTGCACCGGACGCATATTACCTTTTATATGGAGTACCACAACCGTCACGATCGCAATTTTTCCGGGCTGTGATCAGGTCCTGCACAATAGTCACCACTTCCCCCACGCTTTTCACCACATGATCCGCCTCTTTGTACAGGTCCTCCGGGCGGTCGCCGGGCTGCTGAACCGTGAGGATGGCAATGTCCGCGTTCCGCATGGCACACAGGTCATTGATCCCGTCCCCCACCATAAGCACCCGATCGTAATCCTGCCGGAGATCGTTGACGATCTGCGCTTTTACTGTCGGGGTAGCCACGCCATATACCCGGTCGCGGGGGATGCCCAGATGATCGGCCATCCGCTCCAGTTTCGTTACCCGGTCCCCGGAAGCAATGAAGGTCGGCACACCCATGCGGTGGAGTGCGGTAATCGCATCCTTCGCCCCGTCAAACGGCCACCCCCCGGCCGTGATGGCAAACTCTATGCCCCGCTGTGCCATGTTGATGATCGCCCCGCTGTTTAAGGTCACAACCGACTCCTCTTTGCAAACCGTCCAGACATTCCGGATGCATTCCTGCAGGTCACCCACCCGTGCGCGGTCATCGGCGTAGAGGATGTCCCCTATCTCATCAGCTGTCGTAATCTTGCGCGTGCAGCTGATGCCGAACCCGATGTCATGCCGTTTAAGGTACTCAGAAAAAAGTACCTCTGCGGGTGATGCCAGAAGGTCCTTGGAATGGACGGGGAGAACGATCAGCACCCGATCAGGGGAACTGAACGTGAGGGTTGTGGTCTCGATCCCGGGGAGGAGTTTATGGTTGCCGATATCCTTTGCAACCCGGTAGGTGTTCAGGAGCGTTCCTGCACTATCGAAAACAACGGCTACTGACATGACTTGCACCCGGCAATAAATCTATGTGCTTTTTGTGCTCATTCATTGAATGAAGCTGATGTCCGTACCTGAAACCGCAGAGAAGATAAAGAGCATGGAGATCCGGGGAGCCGGCAGAATCGCCCGGGCTGCTGCAGAGGCGCTTCGGGACCATGCGCTTTCTCTCGAGTCAAAAGACCTGCCGGCATTCAATAGCGAGATGAGGAGAGCAGCAGAACTCCTGGTGGCTACCCGGCCTACTGCCGTATCGCTTCCGAATGCTGTTCATATTGTCATGACCGGGCTCGATGGCGCGAAGACCGCAGCCGGGGCAAGAGCTGGCATCGTCGGGCGTGCTGACCAGTTCATCCGGAATTCTCATACAGCGGTGGATAACATTGCCCGGTTCGGATCCCGCCATATCCGCGACGGGGACACGATCCTGACCCACTGCAACTCCGAAGTGGCGCTCGGTTGCATCATTGAGGCTCACCGGAGCGGCAAGGAGATTGAGGTCTTCGCTACGGAAGTGAGACCGAGGAATCAGGGTTATATCACCATCAGGACTCTGAACGATGCCGGTATCAAAACAAACTTCATCGTGGACTCGGCAGTCCGCTCGTTCATCCATGACATTGACCTGGTGATCGTGGGTGCCGATGCCGTCACTGTCAGCGGGGCGGTGGTGAACAAGATCGGGACCTCCCAGGTGGCACACACGGCAGCCGAGGCGCGGGTGAACATGATCGTGGCGGCCGAGACGTACAAGTTTGCCCCGCGGACGGTCATCGGGGAACTCATCCGGATCGAGGAGCGGACGCCTGACGAGGTCCTGCCGGCTGCAATGGCAAAAACCCTGCCGCATGTGACCGTGCGCAACCCGGCATTTGATGTCACGCCGGCGGAATATATCGACCTGATCGTGACCGAGGCCGGGGCTATCCCCCCGCAGATGGCCTATGTTATCATCCGCGAGTACCTTGGCTGGGATATCGGGGAATTCCAGAAAACCCTTGAGCTCAACCACAATCAGACGAAGGGTTAATAAAAGGAGCAAAACCTATCGGCCATCACGTGCAAGCTGATCACCAGCACCGGTTTGTCAGCGCTGGCCGGGCCAGCAGGTGAGGATACTACCATGGAACTACCATTTGCAAAACTACACGGAAACGGGAACGATTTCATCGTCATCGATGAGTACCAGAAGGTTGTTATCCCCGACGAAATGAAAGGCCAGTTCGCTGCCTGTTACTGTGACCGGCGGTTCGGGATCGGGGCGGACGGCGTGATCTATCTCATGAGATCGGCAAAGAACGACCTTCGTATGCGCATCTTCCAGCCTGACGAGAGCGAGGCAGAGATGTGCGGGAACGGCATCCGCTGCCTTGCCAAAGTGGCATTCGATGCCGGGTACGTGAAGGAGTCCTGCATGGTGGAGACACCTGCGGGACCGGTTGGTGTTGCGATGGAGAATACAGAGGACGGTTTTTTTGCAACAGTCACGATGACCCTCCCGAAGTTTGAACGGAAGGATATCCCGGCAACCGGGAGCGGGGAGTACACGGAACATATCGGCGAGTTCGAGGTCAATGCCGTGAACACGGGGGTCCCTCATGCCGTGATCCTTGTTGAAGCCCTGGATGGAATCGATGTGGCGGCCGTTGCACCGGCTATCCGGCGCCATGCCAGTTTCCCGAATGGTGCGAACGTGAACTTCGTGGAAAAGAGCGGCGGGGACAGTATCCGGATCCGCACCTTCGAGCGCGGGGTAGAGGAGGAGACGCTCTCCTGCGGCACTGGCGCCACGGCCGCAGCGGCAGTCATGCACAAGCTCGGCCATGTCGGCGATGTCGTGGAGGTTGAGACCCGCGGTGGCCCTCTTACGATCGACCTGAGGGACGGGGCGAAGATGCGGGGGCCGGCGACCATGGTGTTTACCGGAACCATCCCGTTCTGATTTTTGTCCCAAAACCCCCTGCAGGGTATCCATCCCTCTGTCCGCATTTTCCGGATTTTTTCATGGGATCTCCGGACTTTTGGGACAGCCCACTAATACATTCCGGATCGCAGACGTCCGATGGTGACTATCCCCGGGCAAGTATCCTTTTGAGTGACGAAAAAGCCGGATTACCGGGATATTTTCGGCCCTGCAGGGAACCGGTCACTCTTTTTTTTGCACTCCCGCTTCAACGATCTCGAAGAGAAACGACGCCCCCTCCGGGCGGGAGCGGTGCTTGACCAGACGGGCCCGGCGAACACCTGTCGTGTCGGTCTTTTCGAGCCGGATGATTGCTTTTGAGAGGTGCTCCAGGGCAACACCACCAAGGCCGTAGAAGGTGTTCTTTGCAGGGTCCATATAGACCTGATTGGTGATAATGACCGGTATCTCGTAGCGCTTGCAGTACCCGAGCAGGTGGATCATCTGTTTTGTGAGTGCCTGCAGGGCATCCCGCCCCTTCTCGAGATCGGTACGGTAGAGTGCGGTTGCCGAGTCCATCACCAGGAGGCCCGGCTTGTGGATCTTGAGCACCTTCTCCGCTTCAGCAATCATGGTGCCCTGATGCTCGAAGTCAAGCGGTTCGAAGAGGAAAAGCTGTTCTGCGATCCTCTCCGTGTCTTCCCCGGCTATCTGGCGGAAGCGCTCGATGGAGAATCCCTCGGAATCGATATAGACGACCGGGTGGCCGGCCCGGAGGCAGGAAACGGCCGCGAGCATGCAGATCGTGCTCTTGCCGCTGGCCGGCTCCCCGTAAATCTGGGTGATGGTCCGCACCTCAAGCCCGCCGCCAAGGAGCGTGTCGAGCGCCGCGATTCCTGTCGTCCTGCGATCGGTCTTCATGGGGCACCGGATCCCAGGGAGGGTTTTTGCTGCAGGTTCCGGCCTGCATCCTCAACAGCCCGGATCACGTCCCGCACCGGTATGCCGAGATCCCGGGCCCACGCCTCGGCCGGGCCGAACTCCGCTTTCATCACGTAGATGCGGCCATGCATCCACCCGCACTTTACCGGCATCCTCCGCGATTCGTTGCCGATCGCTACCATGACTTCCCCAATCGTCCGTTCGGCGATGAAGCGGTGCACTGCCGGGATACAGCGGACCCCGAGACTACCGAGCTCGATCGCCATGAGCTCCGCGAGCCGGGCGCTCGTCTCCGGCAGGCTGATGACCCGGATTAAAAATCCCGGCCGACCCTTCTTCATGAGAACGGGCGTTGCGCTCGCGTCCCGTGCACCAAATTCCATAAACCTTGTAATCGCGTTTGCGATCACCTCCCCGCTGACATCGTCCACGCTGGTCTCCAGCAGGTCCACGGTATCCTGCGATACTTCTTCGCTCGTGCCCGAAGTCTCGACAAGCATCACCCGCAGGACATTGGGGGCATTGCGGGGATCCCGGCTGCCGGCGCCGTACCCGGTTGCGAGGATGGTATAGCCTTCTCCTGTGCCCGGGTCCGGCATGGAGAACTCTGCAAGGAGCGCCGCACCGGTTGGCGTGCAGAGCTCCCCCGCGTGATCACCGGGTGTGGCTATGAGACCGGTTCCCTTCAGGATCGCCACCGTTGCCGGGGCCGGGATGGGGAAAAGGCCATGAGAGCCCGTAGCAGTGCCGTACCCGAGCGTGATCGGGAGTACCCTGACACCATCCACCGCAAGCAGATGCAGGGCGGTACAGGCCCCGATAACATCGGCAATGGCATCGTCCGCCCCTACTTCATGGAAGTGGGCATGGGCACCGTGGACATCCGATTCCGCAGCATGGATCCGCTCAAAGACCCGGCGGGCCATGGCAAGAGCCGGTGCCGGCACACGGGGAGCGGCCCCGTCAAGGCGCTCCATCACCCCGGCAAGGGTCCGGTGGGCCGGCGTTGCTTTCGTCTCCACCCGGATTGCACGGATTCCCGCCCGGGTGACGCTCGAAACCAATGGCTCTGCAACGATGGCCGCCATTGCCCGGATAACTGCTTCCCGGTCTGCCCCACAGTCCAGCAGGGCACCCGTGATCATGTCACCCGCTGCTCCGTGAAAGGGATCGATGATGAGGATCCTCATTATCAGTACCTATAAATCCCTGCGTATATGACCTTTAAGGTAATGCCTGAAGTGCAATTGAGGGTGGATTCCGCGTACCCTGGCGATCAGGGTGGCGGAAAGGCCCGGCTGGATCCCGAGACGATGCTCGCACTCAAGATCTCCCCTGGCGATCTTGTCGCGATAGAGGGGAAACGCCGGACTGTGGCCAAGGTCTGGCGGGCCCTTGTCGAGGACTGGAACCAGCGCAAGATACGGATTGACAATTTTACCCGGCAGAATGCCGGTGTCAGCATTGGTGACAACGTGAAAGTCGTCAGGATCACTGACGAAATCGAGGCGAAGAGAGTGGTCCTTGCACCCCCGGAAGACCTGCCCAAAAAGATCCCGATTGCAAATAATCCCCATGTTGTGAACAGCCTGATCGATTTCCCGGTTGTGAAGAACGATACCATACCGATCATGCTCGGCCTGCCGTTCATCCAGCCGCAGATCGTCGGGTTCAAGGTCATGGAAGTCGATCCCGAGGAAGCAGTGATCATCACCAAGAACACCGCGATAGAGTTCTCAGACAAGCCCGCAGCAGGGTTCGAAGGGATCAAGAGGTTCAGCTACGAGGATATCGGGGGGCTCAAGGATGAGCTCCAGCGTCTTCGCGAGACCATCGAGCTCCCGCTCCGGCACCCGGAGCTGTTCCAGAAACTCGGGATTGAACCGCCCAAGGGCGTCCTCCTTTACGGGCCGCCGGGCACCGGCAAGACCCTGATCGCAAAAGCGGTGGCGAGCGAGAGCGGGGCGCACTTCATCCACATCGCCGGCCCGGAAGTGATATCCAAGTACTACGGCGAGAGCGAGCAGAAACTCCGGGATATCTTTGACGAGGCCCGGGAGAACGCGCCCTCGATCATCTTCATCGACGAACTGGACTCGATCGCCCCGCGGCGCGAGGATGTCACCGGGGAAGTCGAGCGCCGGGTAGTTGCCCAGCTCCTCACCATGATGGACGGGCTTGAGGAACGGGGACAGGTTGTCGTGATTGGGGCTACAAACCGGGTCGATGCCATCGATGCGGCCCTCCGACGCCCCGGTCGCTTCGACCGGGAGATCGAGATCGGCGTGCCGGGCGAGCCGGACCGGATCGAGATCATGAAGATCCATACCCGGGGGATGCCACTCGCTGACGATGTCAACCTCGACACGCTTGGCCAGCAGACCCACGGGTTCGTGGGCGCCGACCTTGCCGCCCTTGCCCGGGAAGCGGCGATCCGTGCCCTCCGCCGCTACCTGCCTGACCTGGACCTCGATGCTGATGAGATCCCGCAGGAGGTGCTGGACACGCTCAAGGTCTATGCAAGCGATTTCCGAAGCGCCCAGCGTGACGTGGGCCCGAGCGCCATGCGGGAAGTCATGCTCGAGGTCTCGCATGTGAAATGGCAGAACGTGGGCGGCCTTGATGCAGCGAAGGTCGAAGTCCGCGAGGCTATTGAACTCCCCCTGAAGGACCGGCAGAGGATCGACGACCTTGGGATCGAACCCCCGCGGGGCATCCTTCTCTACGGCCCTCCCGGGACAGGCAAGACCCTGATCGCAAAAGCGGTGGCAAGCGAGAGCGGGGCAAACTTCATACCCGTCCGCGGACCCCAGCTTCTCTCCAAGTGGGTCGGCGAGAGCGAGCGGGCGGTACGCGAGATCTTCAAGAAAGCCCGGCAGGTCGCCCCGTCAATCATCTTCTTCGATGAGCTGGACGCCCTTGCACCGGAACGGGGCAGGAGCAGCGACTCACGCGTCCTCGACAATGTCCTCAACCAGATCCTGACGGAAATGGACGGCTTAATCGAGCTCAAGGACGTGGTCATCATGGGCGCCACGAACCGGCCGGAGATGGTCGACCCCGCCCTCCTGCGTGCGGGACGGTTCGACCGCCTCGTCTATATCGGTGAGCCGGTGTTTGAGGACCGGAAGCAGATCATCGGCATCCACACCCGCTTTATGCCCCTCGAGGGATCGAGCCTTGAAGAGATCGTGACCCTGACGGCGCAGTACAGCGAGGACGCCATAGCGGAACTGGTCGAGAAGCTCGGGCGGGACAAGACGATAACCGCAGACGAGATCAAGGCTGCCATCACCCCGGCACCGGAGAAGATGACCGGCCTCCCGGCCGGTGTGCGAAGGAGGAGCCTCATCGAGCACATGGCCGAGAAAAAGCTCGTCTTTACCGATACGGTTCGCGAGCAGCTTGCTGCCGACCTTGCAAAGGAGACAGAAGGCTTTGTGGGTTCGGACCTCGAAGCCCTCTGCCGCGAGGCCGGCATGCTTGCCCTCCGCGAGGGGGCGAAGGTCGTTTCCCGCAGCCACTTCGATGCGGCGAAGGCCAAGGTTCACCCGACCATGAACGAGAACCTCCGGGAGTACTACGGCAAGGTCCAGCAGCACTTCAAGGGCGGGCTGCCGGCTAAGGTGCAGCCGCCGGAGTACCAGTAATATCTTTTTTTTGGGAAAACTGCTCTGCAGAAACACTTCCCCGAACGCGCTCAGTGGTGTTGCGAAGGTGACCCCCTCTCTCCCCCAGAGGGGGAAGCAGCCCATGGGGGCGAGCCCCTTTGACCCCCGGTTTCGATCATTTTTTTATGAATTGCCCTATACGGCCATGCTCCCCGGGGCGAGGGGCGAAAGACCCCGAGCGCCCGTGGCACCATCATTATCCAACACCACTCTCTTGTCAATTCTCGTTGTCATAATCGCACAAGACCGGAACGATGTATCCGGGCGGAACCAGTATTAATCAGGAAAGAATATTCTTCTTCATTAAATCTTATGCCCTGATTATATATGGCAGATCCTGACGATGATTACGGGAAAACCAATTGCATCCGGTGCGGTGACTGCTGCGAGCCGTTCATCATGGAAGAAGAGTTCGTGGAGCGGTTCAGATCCTGTTTTCAGCGTCCTGTGCTGCGCGAACAGCATTTTCCCCGGATTAACGCAGCGCTGGTCCGGACGACCGACAATAAATGCGTCTTTTTATTTCCCGACAACACCTGTTCGGTTTACAAATCCAGACCTGAATTCCCGTGCAGGATGTTCGGGATCCCGCATTACCTGGAGTGCCCGAAGGTCACGCCAGAGGGAAAAATGAGATCAAAAGAGGAATATGAACAAATTATTGCAAAAAATATGGATCGGTCACAATGGACTGAGGAATTCAGGAGAAAACTCGACGAACTTGCGGAAAAACGCGTTGAAGAAATGATAAGAAAGCAAAAAAAGGAATGTAACAAGCTACTAAAGCGTATCCAGTATTGACGACAGAGTCCGCGATCCGGGTTTCTGCCGGCGTTTCCCGGCGCTGATAATAAATCGTAATGACGAAAACGAAATTGGATTGTTCAATACATTCGTTTTTATGCAGGATTGGCGGGTTCCGCAAACGAATCATAGAGCTATACCCTTTAACCTCAGTGATTCCGGGAATTTTTAAGCACACAGAAAAGAGGGGCGTGTATATGACACGCCATTACTTTATACGGGCACCTGATCCTGACCGAGGTGAGAGCCTGCAAACATGCCCGATATGCCATAAAGAGACAAAAAAAGGTGAGAACTCCTGCCCGGGATGCGGATATAAATTCCCAAAAAAGGACCAGCGTCCAAAACTTCGTCGTGAATCGCTTATCAGTTTCCCGCGCTCTGCTGATTCAGGTACCGGGAAAGATTTGATTTTTTTATAGGCAACGGGGAACGCTGGATCACTTGCTTTTTACCCAACAAAGAATAGAGTGGACATTTTCTGGATAGTATCGATACCTATTATGAAGGAAAATGCTGGTTTACAAAAGAAGAGATGAAGAAATACAAAGCAATCAGGAATTAATTTCTGCATCTCCGCACCCGCTCATGATACAACAGGAATTCCCCATACTACAAAGCGTATATATCCGCTCGTATAATACGTGCAGAAACATCCGGCCCAACCGGTAAGAAGGCGCCAGGGAGACAATCGAACCGGCGCCCGCACCGCCCCGGACGACATTGAATGGAGACACACAAAATGACACACCATCAGCGAGCGAACGCTCTGAAAAAACGTAAGATACAGGAGATGATCACATGGCCCGCGGTCGCAAACCGCTCATTGCCTTAAGCGAAGCAAAACACATTGCGGAGAAGCGTGGCGAGGTACGGTATTTCCGGCACGAGCCGGACATGATCTGCAGCTTCGTGATCTACATCGTGGGACTCGTAGCGCACGTCCGGGTCCGGCGCGTCGAGCGCATCCGCATCACGCCGGGATGGCTGGAGCGGGAAGCAGCAGCGGATCTCGCAGCGCTCCGGTTCATTGCCTCTTCACCGGAAATCTCCCGCGAGCTCTGGATCTACACGCCCAAAGGATTGTTCCGGTTCTTCCGGGTCCAGGCGAATTCCGTTGTGGAGCTTGACCGCAGCGGCCAGCTGATGCCGGACCTGCCGCCGGTTCCGCAACGGAGGAGGAGGTCTGTTGCCGGTTTGGCGCCTGGCGGAAAATCCGGTGAAACGGAATCCGCGCCGGGCTCACCGGGATCTGCGGTGCAAGTACCGGCTTTCCTCCTCCCCATAGGTACTCCCGAATCTGCCGATCCAATGACGGTCTCTGTCGGAGAAAATACCGATCCGGAGAGTAAAGGCTTGGAAGGGGAGTGATATTGTAAATAGGACTCCTTTTTCAAAACGGAGCCCATTTTATACGATTTGATTAAGACACGACTATTCCGGTGTACCCACAATCCGGGGAATTCGGAGAAAACGGTACAATAAGGAGATTTTTCTCTGCGTATCAGGCCCGGATTGGAGTTTCTTCGTCGTGGAACAAAATCCGGGCTAATACACGCAATTGGACAGCGAAAGTCCTTCTGTGTGCTACTGGAGCACAAGATCGGGAAAGAGGGGCGGTTTTAGATCCGGGATTCCAGACCCTGGCTCCGTAATCCAAGGGAATCGACCTTACGTTGGAGAAAAATTCTCCGGGGAATGTCTCTCTGCCCGATCTACCCCATATCGTAAATATGCCACCATTTTGAAAACGGAGGCCATTCTGGAGGATTTCAAGAATCGGGAAAATTTCATAATGCAGAAAATCCGGGGAATTCAGAGAAAACGGTACAATGTGGAGATTTCCGGGCTCTTATTATGCCCGGATTGATATTTCTTCGTCGTGGCACAAAATCCGGGCTAATACACGCAATTGGACAGCGAAAGTCCTTCTGTGTGCTACTGGAGCACAGGATCATGAAAAAA
>ERZ795055.577-NODE-577-length-34318-cov-6.427692_pt1 | contig 34318 bp, 35 predicted proteins | sample MGYA00375139_ERZ795055 | MGnify/ENA primary metagenome ERZ795055 (study PRJEB30184, sample SAMN05720283) | anaerobic digester metagenome | isolation source: active sludge of municipal wastewater-treating anaerobic digesters | place: USA | collected 2015-01-23 ... | reverse complement strand
ATGACGCTGCTGCGTCGTTTGCAGCGCGGCGAGCGGGTTTGGGAAGCGCACCGGAATCATTATTATCAGCGGCTGGTGTTGCTCGGCTGGGGACACCGCCGAACGGTGCTGGTCGAGTACGCCCTGATGGCGGCCTGTGCGGGATCAGCGTTGCTGGCGGTGCGCCTGCCGCCCGCCGGGCAGCTCATGCTGGCCCTGGGCTGGATCGTGATCTATGGCCTGTTGCTGTGGGGAGTCGGTCGGCTGGAGCGGCGGCGTGCTACAGTATCCGCCCCGTGAAGCTCGAATCTCTGCTCAATCTGCCCACTCCGGTTCGCCGCGCTCTGTTGATCGCGGGCGATATGCTCGCCGTACTGGTTGCGGTCTGGGCGTCGTTCGCCATTCGCGTGGGCGAGTGGTGGCCAGACCTGTTGCCGGACGTGGCGTGGCTGTTCCCTCTGGCGGTGGTCATTGTCATCCCCACCTTCGCCGCGGTCGGCTTATACCGACCTATCCTGCGCTACGCCGACGAAAGCCTGCTCTACACCATCCTGTTCGGCGCCAGCGCCGGCGTACTGTTGATGATGGCGGTGTGGGTGCTGGCGGGCGATGGCTTGTGGCTGCGCTCGTTCTGGCTGATCTGCTGGCTGGTACTGATGGCGCTGGTGGGCGGAGGCCGGTTGTTGCTGCGCCGCTTTTTGCGACGGCGGTTTCGCCGGGCGGCGGTGCGCACCCCGGCCATCATCTATGGCGCGGGTGAGGCCGGCGCGCAACTGGTCAACGCTTTGCGCTACAGCGCCGAATTCGAACCGGTCGTGTTTGTAGATGACAACCCTCAATTGTGGGGCAGCATCGTCTGGGGCCTCAAGGTCCGGGCGCCGACCAAGTTGCCGCGCCTGATCTCCAAACACCAGGCGCAACTGATCCTGCTGGCCCTGCCCTCGACGCCGCACCGCCGCCGGCGGGAGATTCTGGAATCCCTGGCGGGTTTGCCGGTGCGGGTCATGGATTTGCCCACCCTGGCGGAATTGACCAGCGGCGCCCGGCGCATTGATGAATTCCGTGAGATTGATGTGGCGGACATTCTTGGCCGCGATTCGATTCAGCCCAACGCCGCATTGTTGCAGGCGCGGGTGAGCGGCAAGGTGGTGATGGTCACCGGCGCAGGCGGTTCAATCGGCGCCGAACTGTGCCGGCAAATCCTGCCGTTGCAGCCGCGTCGACTAGTACTGTTCGAACGCTCTGAATACGCCCTGTACGCTATCGAACAGGAACTGCACGCCATGCTGACCAATATGGCGCAGTCTCACTCTCCTGGCTCTGATTCCACCTCCATGTCGGGCGAAGGCGGCGTCGAGCTGATTCCGCTGCTGGGTTCGGTGGCGCATCGCCGGCGGTTGCAAGCCGCCATGGAGCAGTTCGAGGTGCAGACGGTCTATCACGCCGCCGCCTACAAGCATGTGCCCATTGTCGAGCACAACCCGATCGAGGGCGTGCAGAACAATGTATTTGGCACCTGGCGCGCCGCCGAGGCCGCCATCGCCGCCGGGGTCGAAACCTTCGTGCTGGTGTCCACCGACAAGGCAGTGCGGCCGACCAGCGTTATGGGCGCGACTAAACGGCTGGCGGAATTGATCCTTCAGGGGCTGGCGGGCGAGGGTGTGGCCACTTGCCTGTGCATGGTGCGATTCGGCAACGTGCTGGATTCCTCCGGGTCGGTGGCGCCGCTGTTTCGCGCGCAAATCCGCCAGGGTGGCCCGGTGACGGTGACTCATCCCGACGTGGAGCGTTATTTCATGACCATCCCGGAAGCGGCGCAACTGGTGATCCAGGCCAGCGCCCTGGCCCAGGGCGGCGAGGTGTTTCTGCTGGACATGGGTGAACCGGTGCGAATTTTCGATCTGGCCCGACGCATGATCCATCTGTCCGGCTTGACGGTGCGCGACGACGAGCATCCCGACGGCGACCTCGAAATCCAGTTTACCGGCTTGCGCAGCGGCGAGAAGTTGCGGGAGGAACTGTTGATCGGAACCAATGACCTGCCGACTGAGCATCCGATGATCCGGCGTGCCCGCGAGCAGTCGCTGCCTTGGCCAACGGTGCAGGATTGTCTTGAGCGGTTGGCGGCCGCCTCGCGGAATTTCGATTATCCGGCGGTGCGGGCCATTCTGCGGGAAGCGGTGGCCGAGTATCAGCCGGAGAATGGCATCGAGGACTGGGTGTGGCAGGCAGGCAAGGCCGACGCAGCGGCGGCGCCCGGGAGAGTCTGAAAACCAAGGCGATCAATACCGCCGCAACACCAGTTCCAGCACCAGCTTGCTGCCGAAATAGGCCAGCGCCAGAAAAACGAAACCGCTCAGGGTCCAGCGGATGGCGGTGCGCCCGCGCCAGCCGAAGCGCCAGCGGCCCCACAGCAGCACCCCGAATACGCCCCACGCCACCAACGACAGGGCCGCCTTGTGCGCCAGATGCTGGGCGAACAGGTCATGCAGGAAGAACAAACCGCTGACCAGGGTGATGCTGAGCAGGATAAAACCGGCGCCGATCATCTGGAACAGCAGCGATTCCATCGCCGTCAGGGGCGGGATGCCACGCAGGAAGCCGCCCGGCTGTCGGTGGCGCAAACGGTGATCCTGAATCGCCAGCAGCACCGCCTGAACCGCCGCCAGCGCCAACAGCGCATAGGCGAGAATAGCGATCAGAATATGCAGTTCCAGCGGCCACCGGCCGGCATCGGCGACGATACGCTCGGACGGAAACAACAACCCCAAAACCAGCATCAGCGCATCGAATGGCAACACCACGATGCCGAGATTCTCGACCGGGCGGACCATGGCCGCCGCCAGCAACACCACGCCGATCAGCCAGCCGGTGAAGGACAGGGCGTTAAAGAAGCCCAGATTGAGGCCGGGGGGCTGAAACACGGTCTGCGCCAGAATCATGGCGTGCAGCAGCGCCGCACCCCAACCCAGCGCCAGCGGGCCACCCTTGGCACTGGCCGCGCCGGCGCTGGCGCGGGCCAGCCGCATGGCCAGCCCGCCGCTAGCGAGCAGATAGAGCAGGACAGCCAGGCCGCCGATCACCGCGTTCATCATCACGTTCCGCGAATGGTTTTTCTTCTAGCAATCATGGCATGGAATGCGGCCGGCTTGAAGCGGGTTTGTCACCCCATTCGCGGCAATGCGCCGGATACCCCTATAATCTCGGCCCACTCCGATTGCAGCAGTGAAGGTTAATGCCCATGTTCGAAAATCTCAGCGAGCGCCTGTTGCGCACCGTCAAGAATCTGCGCGGTCAGGGCCGCCTGACCGAGGACAACATCAAGGACGCTTTGCGCGAGGTGCGCATGGCGTTGCTGGAAGCGGACGTGGCGCTGCCGGTGGTGCGGGACTTCATCGCCCGGGTACGGGAGCGGGCGGTCGGCCAGGAGGTTTTGCTCAGTCTGACGCCGGGTCAGGTGCTGATCAAGATCGTCAATGAGGAACTGATCCGGACCATGGGCGAGGCCAACGCGGAATTGAACTTGCGGGTTCAGCCGCCGGCGGTGGTGCTCATGGCGGGCTTGCAGGGTTCCGGCAAGACCACCAGCGTCGCGAAGCTGGCCCGCTGGCTAAAGGAGCGTCAGCACAAGAAAGTGATGGTGACAAGCTGCGACGTATACCGGCCCGCCGCCATCGAGCAGTTGCGCAAGCTGGCCGGCGAGGTCGGCGTGGAGTTTTTCCCCAGCGAGTCCGGGCAGGAACCGGAAGCCATCGCCCGCCAGGCGCTGGATCACGCCCGCCGCCACGGCGTGGAGGTGCTGATCGCGGACACCGCTGGCCGGCTGCACGTAGATCAGGACATGATGGCGGAAATCCAGCGGCTGCACGCCGCGCTCGATCCGGTCGAGACATTGTTCGTGGTGGACAGCATGACCGGCCAGGACGCCGCCAACACCGCACAGGCGTTCAACACCGCCCTGCCGCTGACCGGGGTGGTGCTGACCAAGACCGACGGCGACGCTCGCGGCGGCGCGGCGCTGTCCATCCGCCAGATCACCGGCAAGCCGATCAAGTTCCTGGGCGTGGGCGAGAAAACCGCCGCGCTGGAGCCGTTTTTCCCTGACCGGGTGGTGTCCCGCATTCTTGGCATGGGCGATGTGCTGAGCCTGGTCGAGGAGATGGAGCAGAAAGTTGACAAGGAAAAGGCGCTCAAGCTGGCGAAGAAGGTCCAGAAGGGCAAAGGCTTCGACCTGGAGGATTTCCGCGAGCAGATGGAGCAGATGATGAAGATGGGCGGCATCGCCAGCCTGCTGGACAAGATGCCGGGCTTTAATGCAGCAGCGGGACCGCTCAAGGATCAGGCGGCCGACAAGGAGGTCAAGCGGCTGATCGCCATCATCAACTCGATGACCCCGCAGGAGCGCCAGTTTCCCGACATTATCAAAGGCTCGCGCAAGCGCCGCATCGCCGCCGGTTCTGGCAATCAGATTCAGGATGTGAACCGGTTGCTCAAGCAGTTCGATCAGGCCCAGCGGATGATGAAGAAGATGAAGGGCGGCGGCATGATGAAGATGTTGCGCGGCTTGCAGGGCAAGCTGCCGCCGGGCGCGTTGCCGCCGTTCAAACTATAAGCGGGCTTAACAGTTGTTTTAAATCCCCGAAAGTTCGGGTAACATTCTTCGTTTCCTTAAGCCGCCCCGGACAGGGTGGCTTTTTCTTGTCCGAATTCGCAAGAGGTATTCGCAGCGCATGGTTACCATCCGCCTGTCTCGCGGCGGCGCCAAGAAGCGCCCCTTCTACACCGTGGTCGTGACCGACAGCCGCAACCGGCGCGACGGCCGCTACATCGAACGCATCGGTTTCTTCAATCCCATCGCCAGCGGTCAGGATGTGCGCCTGAGCCTGAATCAGGAGCGCGTGCAATACTGGCTGGGCGTGGGCGCGCAGCCCTCCGACCGGGTCAGCAGCCTGATCAAGGAACACGCACGCCAGCAACCGGCACAGTAAAGCCGGGACGGACCACCCCCAATGAACGACTGGGTGGTGCTGGGCCGGGTGTCCGGCCTGTTCGGGGTGAATGGTTGGGTGCGGGTGTTTTCCCATACGGAGCCGCGCGACGGCATCGTCCGTTACTGCCCGGTGTTCCTGAAGCGTCAGAACGAATGGCGGGAGTTCCAGATCGAGGCGGGCCGCGCCCATGGCGCCGGGGTGGTGGTGAAATTCGTGGGTTGCGACGACCGCGACCAGGCTGCTGCGCTGATTCAGAGCGACATCGCGGTGCGCCGCGCCCAACTGCCGCCGCCCCAACCCGGCGAATACTACTGGGCTGATCTGGAAGGCTTGCACGTGGTGACGCTGGCCGGTGTGGAACTGGGCATCGTTTCCCATCTGCTCGCCACCGGGGCCAATGACGTGCTGGTGGTCAAGGGCGAGCGGGAACGCCTGCTGCCGTTTGTCCGGGGCCAGGTGGTGGTCGAGGTCAATCTCGAACAGCATCTGTTGCGGGTGGACTGGGACCCGGATTTTTAATTTCCCTACACCTGGTGGGAGGAAGGAACGAAGGGGCATGGTCATGCGCGTGGATGTGGTGACTCTGTTCCCTGAAATGGTCGAGACCCTGCTGCGCTTCGGGGTCACGGGCCGGGCGGTGGAGCGCGGTTTGCTCACGGTGGCGACCTGGGATCCGCGCGATGCAACCCACGACCGCCATCGCACCGTGGACGACCGGCCTTACGGTGGCGGACCGGGTATGGTGATGAAGGTGCAGCCGCTGCGCGATACGTTGCAGCGGGCGCGAGCGGCGGCAGAACCATCTGGAACAACGCTGTATCTCAGCCCACAAGGCCGACCGCTGACTCAGGACGGGGCGCGGGAGCTGGCGCGGGCGCCGCGCCTGATCCTGCTGGCCGGCCGCTACGAAGGCATTGATGAGCGGCTGATCGAGGCGGAGGTGGACGAGGAATGGTCCATCGGTGATTACGTGCTCAGCGGCGGCGAACTGGCGGCGCTGGTGGTGATTGACGCCGTCGCCCGGTTGTTGCCGGGGGCGCTGAATGACCAGGAATCGGCGGAACAGGATTCGTTCATGGACGGCTTGCTGGACTGTCCGCATTACACCCGCCCGGAGGAACTGGACGGGCGGCGGGTTCCGGCGGTGTTGTTAAGCGGCGATCATGCCGCCATCGCCCGCTGGCGGCGGCGCGAGGCGCTGGGCCGGACCTGGCTGCGGCGACCTGATCTGCTGGCGCGGCGGACGCTGGAGCAACAGGATCAGATGCTGCTGGAAGAATTTATTCGGGACTATCGAGAAAGAACGGAGAGCACCGGCGCCGCCGGAAATCTCGCGGAGCAACGTGGAGCGTAGTGTCATGAGCAAACTGGTTGAAGCATTCGAGCGGGAGCAGATGACCCGCGAACTCCCGGCCTTCGGTCCGGGCGATACCGTGGTGGTGCGGGTCAAGGTGAAGGAAGGTAACCGCGAACGCTTGCAGGCGTTTGAGGGCATTGTCATCGCCAAGCGCAATCGCGGCCTGAATTCGGCGTTCACCGTGCGCAAGATTTCCCACGGCGAAGGGGTGGAGCGGGTATTCCAGTCCTACAGCCCGGCGATTGCCGATATTACGGTCAAGCGCCGGGGCGACGTGCGCCGCGCCAAGCTGTACTACCTGCGCGGTCTGGAAGGCAAGGCAGCCCGCATCAAGGAGAAGCTGTCCTGAGATTCGGTGGCAGAATCAGCAAGGGGGCGATTCTTTCAGGGTCGCCCTTTTTCGTTTTGGGGTGTGGAGCAATCAGTTATGCGTGATGAGTGGTTGACTTGGCTGGAGCCGGTTCGGGCGCTGGCGGCGGAAGCCAGTTTGCGTATCCTGGAAATTTATACCAGAGGATTCGACGTAACTGCCAAAGACGATAATAGTCCGCTGACCGCTGCCGATCTGGCCGCGCATTACACGCTCGTCGCCGGTCTGGAACGCCTGACGCCGGATATTCCCGTCCTCTCCGAAGAATCATCCGCCATCCCGTTCGCCGAGCGGTCGCGTTGGCGGCGCTACTGGCTGGTGGACCCGCTCGATGGCACCAAGGAGTTCATTCAGCGCAATGGCCAGTTCACCGTCAACGTGGCGCTGATCGAGAATCACCAGCCGGTGCTGGGCGTCGTGCGGGTTCCGGTGACCGGGCTATGCTACTTCGCAGTCCATGGGTACGGCGCGTTTCGCGAAGAGCCGGGCCAGCCGCCGCAAGCGATTCAGGTGAAACCGTTGCAACCCGATAGACCGGTGCGCGTGGTCGGCAGTCGTTCTCATGGCGGGCCGGGTTTACCAAAATTCGCCGCTGCGTTAGGTGCGCACGAGTTGGTCACCATCGGCAGTTCGCTCAAGTTTTGTCAGGTGGCGGAGGGTGCGGCGGATGTGTATCCCCGGTTCGGTCTGACCTCGGAATGGGACACCGCTGCGGCCCAAGCCATCGTCGAGGTCGCGGGCGGTCACGTGGTGTCGTTGGAAACCGGCGAGCCGCTGCGCTACAACATGCGCGACTCGTTGCTGAATCCGTATTTCATCGTCTACGGCGACGCCAGCCGCGACTGGTTGCGCTACGTTCCGGGGGGCGGATTAAGCGGTTGAGGCAGTACGCACGGCAAGTCCTCCTTGCTACCGCTCGCCCAGCATCTCCCCCAGCGTGCGGGTCAGCAACCGCAAATCCTGGTCCCGCGACAAGGTATGTTCACCATCCTTGACCAGAATCACCCGCACATCGGGGCTGGCCAGCTTCCTGGCCACATCGAGGCTGATTCGCCACGGCACATCGGCGTCGCCCATCCCGTGGATCAGCCGCACCGGCGCGTGGATGGGCAGTTCCGCCCGGTCGAGCAACCGGTGTCGCTGCGCCTCTTCGATCAGGTTCAGCGCGATGATGTACGGCTCACCGTAGGCGGAAGGCAGGGAAATCACCCGCTCGCGCCGCAGCCGGTCCCGCAGGCGCTCATCCAGCCGGTCCCACAGCAGATAGCCGGTGAAATCCACCGCGCAGGCCAGTCCCAGCAGGCCAGCGATCCGCTCCGGTCGCGCCAGTGCCGTCAACAGCATCAGCCAGGCGCCCATCGAAGACCCCACCAGGATTTGCGGTCCCTCGGTCAACTGGTCCAGCACGGCGACCGCTTCCTCCGCCCAGCGGCCAATCGTACCGTCAGCGAACTGGCCGCTGGACGCGCCATGGCCGGAATAGTCAAAGCGCACGAACGCCTGGCCTCGTTCCCGGCACCAGGCGTCCAGCGTGGTCGCCTTGGCTCCGGTCATGTCGGAGGTAAAGCCGCCCAGAAACACTACGCCCGGCCGGGCGCCGGGCCGCCGATGGTAGGCGAGGGTGGTTCCATCCGCGAGGGTCAACCGCTCGGGGCGGGAATCAAAAACGATCATGCCTCCCTCCCGCCTGCCGGGGCCGATCCACCCCACGCCTGTTCGACCAGCGCCGGCAGAATCACCCCGGCCGGTCCATGCAGACTGAAGCTGACATGCGGACTGAGCGGGGTCGGCTGGGGATTGATTTCCACCACCATCGCCCCGGCCCGGAGCGCGGTGAACGGCAACTCGGCAGCGGGATAAACCAGGGCCGAGGTGCCGATGCTGAAAAAAACTTCGGCGGTCGCGGCGGCCTGTTCCGCCGCCCGCAGCGCGCTCGCTGGCAACATTTCCCCAAACCAGACCACGTCCGGCCGCAACAGCCCGCCGCAACGCGGACAGCGCGGCGGAATTTCTTCACTGTCCGGCCAGTTTTCCACCGGCCGATCCTCATCGAAGCACTTGGCGCGGAACAGGTTGCCGTGCAATTCCAGCACCTGATGACTGCCCGCCCGCCGGTGCAACCCATCCACGTTCTGCGTGATCAGCGTGAATTCGGCAATCCGCCGTTCCATCTCGACCAGGGCGAGGTGGCCCGGATTCGGCTCGGCCTGCCGCACCCGCTCCTGCCGCCAGGCGTACCACTCCCAGACCAGCTTCGGGTTGCGGCAGAACGCATCCGGCGTCGCCAGGTCTTCCGGGTTGTAGCGCGCCCACAGCCCGGTCTGGGCTTCGCGGAAGGTCGGCACACCACTTTCGGCGGAGATGCCGGCGCCGGTCAACACGGCGACCCGGTGGGCAGTACGCAGGCGAGTAACAAGTGGGGTGGGAATAGCAGGCAGGGAATTCATGACGGCGCCAAATCTTCATGGGGAAACAGGAAGGTTTTCAGCATAACACGCACAGGCTCACCCGGCATGGCATCGGCGGATGGAAAAGTATAGTTGCTTTTTGCAACTATAATACGGATAATAGTGGTGTAAGGCCACTAACAACTCTATCGAGGAGAACCGCCATGCGCCTCGAATTCCTGATCATTGACCCACAAAACGATTTCAGCGACGCCCCGGAAGCGGCGCTGCCGGTGCCGGGCGCCCGCGCGGACGCCGAACGCCTGGCGGACCTGCTGGATCGGCTGGGCAACCGTATCGCCGCCATTCACGTCACCCTCGATACTCATCAGTTGGTGGATATCTCCCATCCGATCTTCTGGCGGGGGGCCAACGACCAGCCGCCGCCGCCGTTCACCCAGATCACCGTCGCTGACGTGGAGCGGGGCGTGTGGCGGGCCTTCAACCCGGAGCACCAAACCCGGGCGCTGGCTTACGTGCGCGCCCTGCGCGACAACGGGCGCTACACCCTCACCCTCTGGCCGCCGCACTGCCTGGTCGGCACCTGGGGCCATGGTGTGATGCCGGTGATGGCGGGGGCGCTGCGGCGCTGGGAGGAAACCCGGTTTGACCGGGTGAGCTATGTTACCAAAGGTCACAATCCCTGGACGGAACACTATTCAGCGGTGCGGGCCGATGTCCCCGATCCAGACGATCCCGGCACCCAGCTCAACACCCGGCTGATCCAGACCCTGGAGCGCGCCGATAGGGTGGCGCTGTCCGGCCAGGCGCTGTCGCACTGCGTCGCTAATACGGTGCGAGACATCGCCGATTGCCTGGGGCCGAAGGGTATCCGCAAACTGGTGCTGATCGAGGATACCAGTTCGCCGGTGCCGGGCTTCGAAGACCTGGCCGCCCGCTTCCTCGCCGACTTGCGCCAGCGGGGCATGCAAACCGTCAGGGCAGTGGAATTTCAATGTTGACCACCAAAAACAATACCGATACCGACGGAATGGACTCCCTCCTGCTGGATGCTTACTACACCATCGGCAGGCTGCATCTGTTTTGCCAGGACTACGCCATCAGCGGTTGGGAGCCGATTCCTCATCTGATTCTGGCTGATGGCTGTTCCGCAGCGCCCGACAGCGATTTGGGCGCGCGTCTGTTGACGCTGAACGCCCGCCGCCTGTTGCCGCGCCTGGCCCGCCTCACGGATGACCGCGACCACCTGGCCTGGCACTGGCCGCTGGGCCAGCGCCTGATCCGCCGCGCCGCCCGGCAAGCGCGGGATTTGGGGCTTGACCCTGCCGTGCTCGACGCGACGCTGCTGATCGCCTGGTGCGACGGAACGACCGTGTATGTTCATCTGTATGGCGATGGTTGTCTCGCCGTCCGCCGCGCCGATGGCGGGATCGCGACGATTCGGGTCGAATACGCCGAAAACGCGCCGTATTACCTCTCCTATCTGCTGGACCCGGAACGCTGGGCGCTGTATCAGGAAGCCATCGGCGAGCCGGAGACCGCCCAGAGCATCTATTATCAAAGCGACGTGGCGGAGAGCAACCGTCAGGAACGCTTCGATGCGCCCACGGTATTCAGCTTCGATCTGGCGACATTTCCCGTAGTAGCGGTCGCCACCGATGGGCTGGATTCCTTCGTCAGCGCCGAAACCGGCGCCCGCCTGGATCTACAACCCGTGGCGCACACCATGCTGGATTTTCACCGTCTCGATGGCGCGTTCGTCCAGCGCCGACTGCGTGAAGCCCTGGCGGACTATGCGCAAAGACAGGTCATTAACGTGGACGACATCGGCATGGGCGCGTTCGTCCGCCGGCTCGATGGCTGGGCCGTGCAGGCGTTGCCGATGAACAGTAAGATACCTGTATGGGAGATGCCGCCATGAGCGGCCAGGGCGACTCGACCGAATCCGGGGCCGTTGGCGTCATGAACGCCACCGAGCGGGGCGAAGCAGAATTTCTCCGGCGCTACGACGCTTCGGTGTATGAAAAACCAGCGTTTACCGTGGATCTGGTCCTCTTCACGGTGCGCGACGAGCACTTGCACGCGCTGTTGGTCCAGCGGGCCGAGCACCCGTTCAAAGGATGCTGGGCGTTGCCGGGGGGATTTCTGGACCCGCGCCGCGACGATTCGGTGGATGCGTGCGCGGCGCGCAAGCTGGTTGAGGAAACCGGCGTGCGCGCACCGTATCTGGAGCAACTCAAAACCTATGGCTCCTGTGACCGCGACCCGCGCGGCTGGACCGCCACCACCGTCTATTTTGCACTGATGGCCTCGGACTCGGTGCGCCTGCTGGGCAATCAGGAAGATGCGCGCTGGGTGCGGGTGCAGGGTGACGGAGTCGGGTTCGCGCTGGCGTTCGACCATACCCGCATTCTGGCCGATGCGGTGGAGCGGCTGCGTTCCAAACTGGAGTACACCCACATTGCCGTACATCTGTTGCCGGAGGAATTCACCCTGCCGGAGTTGCAGCGCACCTACGAAATCATTTTGCAGCAACCGCTGGACAAAAGTTCCTTCCGTCGCCGGGTGATGCAGGCCGACATGCTGGAGGAACTGGCCGGCCGGCAGCGCGACGGTTCAGGCCGGCCAGCGCAGCTTTATCGCTTCCGTGATTATGACCGCCAGACCTTTTTTCCCCGCAGCATCAGCCGCCACGCCCGCTGAATGCAGTCAGAAAAACCGCAGATACGCTTCCAGCACCCGCAAGGTGTAGTCGCCGGTGGCGCCGGTCCGATACTGGGCGGGGTCGCCGGCCATCCACCAGGCGGCCGCCCGCTGCACGGCGACGATTTCATTGCGGTTGCTCTGGTCGAACTGGTCGCGCAGCACCGGCCCCAGCACACAGACCAGCACCGTCCGGGCCAGGGCTTGGTCGGCGGCGAACTGCTCAGGCGTGACCTCCTGGTTCACGCACCGCCTGGACCAGCGGGTGATATTGTCCGGCTTGATGCGCCAATCGCTGTACAGGCCGGCGTCCGCACTGGCGGGTGGCGCCGCCACCCGCAGGGCTTCCACCAGCGCCGCCACCTTGGCGTCGGAGGGTTGTTGCGCCTGACTGAGGCCCGGAGTCAGCAGCAACAACAACCAGGCGGTCCACCACCGGAAACGATGTGGAACGCAAAGGAACGTCGGGCGGTGATTGAGTGACATGGCGGCCTCGCGCAGGTGGAACTGACGTTTTTAATGGTAGCAGCCGCAAACCCTTAGGTGATTTCTCGCAAGGATTATACCTGTGGGGCTTGTAGGGACACGGCGGCGCCGTGCCCCTACGGGGAACCTGCCTGGTAGGGTCTTTTATGGAAATCGCCAAACCCTTACGGCTTGCGTCGCAACAGCACGTAAATCGCCCCGGTGCCGCCATCCACTGGCCGGGCCGAACAGAACGCCAGCACCTCGTCGCGCTGGCGCAGCCAGTGATTGATCTTCTGTTTCAACACCGGCCCCCGGTGGCGGGACCCCTTGCCTTTGCCATGCACGATCCGCACGCAACTGAAATTGTCACGGCCCGCGCGGCGCAGGAATTCCGCCAGCGCCTCACGGGCCATCGCTACCGTCATCCCATGCAGATCCAGCGCCGCCCCGACCTGAAACTGACCACGCCGCAGCTTGCGCAATACCGCCTGCTGCACCCCTTCCCGGCGGTAGTACAATTCCTCACCGGTGTCCAGCTCTGCCGGCTCGAAGTAGTTGGACATCATATCCGCCAGCACCTGCCGTTCATCGGCTTCGGTAAACCGGGGCAGCGGCGCCGGATGGCGGGGAACCGGTTCAATCCGGTCGCAGCGGATGAGCTTGACCGGGCCAACGGTCTGCCGAAACAGCGCCCGGTCTTGCGGATCAAGGATGAATGGATGGGTCATGGGCGCCTCGGTGAGCACGCGGCGGCGTCCGGCCAGGACGGTGAAAGAGACTGTCATTCTAACGTCAGCGTCGCCGGATACGATACGGACCGTGCTCTCGGCCGCGCGGAAGGAGAATTCCATAATGCGCATTCTGGTCAGTAACGACGATGGCTATCAGGCCCCCGGCCTGCTGCGGCTGGTCGCCGCCCTGCGCGAACTGGCGGAGATCACGGTGGTCGCCCCCGACCGCGACCGCAGCGGCGCCAGCAATTCGCTCAGCCTCAAGAATCCGCTCTACGTCACCCAGCATGACAACGGCTTCTACAGCGTCGAAGGCACGCCCACCGACTGCGTTCATGTCGCGATTACCGGCCTGCTCGACCACGAGCCGGACATGGTGGTATCGGGCATCAACAGCGGCGCTAACCTGGGCGACGACGTGATCTATTCCGGCACGGTGGCGGCGGCGATGGAAGGCCGCTTCCTCGGTCTGCCGGCCATCGCCATCTCACAAAACTCATTTCGGCCCCAGCACTTCGATACCGCCGCCCGTGTCGCTGTGTGGCTGGTGCAGCGGCTGCGCCACCGGCCCCTGCCGTCCGATACCATCCTCAACGTCAACGTCCCCGATCTACCCTGGGAGCAACTGGCCGGGTTCCAGGCTACCCGGCTCGGCCATCGCCATAAATCCGAACCGGTCATCAAGAGCGTGGACCCGCGCGGGCGACCGATTTACTGGGTGGGACCCTCCGGTCCCGAACAGGACGCCGGCCCCGGTACGGACTTCCACACCGTGCGCGCCGGTCAGGTCTCCATCACCCCGTTGCAGGTAGACCTGACCCGCCATGGGGCGATCGGTTCCCTGACCGAATGGTTACGCACCGAATAACATGACTATTTAGCCAGCATGGTTTTCTGTTTTACAAAAAAGACATCGCTTCAGTAGACGAAGGGGGCAGAAAAAGTTTATCATCATCAAATGCTTGGAGCAGGAACCCAGGAAAGGCGATTCCGTGGCTCCAGCATCGGCGTCTATGGCTGGGTGGGAATCCACCAATCCTCCCGCAACCTGCGCCGATCCCCGACAAAGCCAATAATAAAAGACGCAAAACCGGCGTGAGACCGGGCGTCAACACGATAATCCCCCAAGCGAAGCCATTTTAAGGAGGTCACCGATGTCCCGACGGGTTGCCGTCTGTCTGGAAGTGATGGTGTGCGAAGACGAATTGCGCATGGACGATCCCCTGCTGGACGAAGACAAGCAGGATGAAGCCGAGGACGAGGCGGTTGTAGAGGTGGGATTGGAAGCAGTGGATGTTTCCTGGCCGGCGCCCGCGCCGACCAGCCGGGAATTCACCCCGGAGGAATTGGACGCCACCCGCATGTACCTGAGCGAAATTGGCTTTTCTCCGCTGCTGAGCGCCCAGGAAGAAATCTATTACGCGCGGCGAACGCTCCAGGGCGACGCCAGCGCCCGTAACCGCATGGTGGAGAGCAATCTGCGTCTGGTGGTAAAAATCGCCCGGCGCTACATGAACCGAGGTTTGAGCCTGCTCGATCTGATCGAGGAAGGCAATCTGGGATTGATCCATGCGGTAGAGAAATTCGACCCGGAACGCGGCTTCCGGTTTTCCACCTACGCCACCTGGTGGATTCGGCAGACCATCGAGCGGGCGCTGATGAACCAGACCCGCATCATCCGGTTACCCATCCATATCATCAAGGAAATCAACAGCTACCTGCGTACCGCCCGGCAACTGGCGCAAACGCTGGACCGTGAGCCAACCGCCGAGGACATTGCCCAGGCCATGGGCAAATCGGTGACCGAGGTCAAACGGATGTTGCAGCTCAACGAGCGGGTGGCGTCGGTGGATACTCCCATCGGCAAGGATGAGGATCGCTCGCTGCTCGACGCCATCCCCGATGACAACAATCACGATCCGGCGCAATGGTTGCAGGAAGCCGATCTCAACAACAAGCTCGAACTGTGGCTCAGTCAGTTGAACGACAAGCAGCGCATTGTGGTGGAGCGGCGATTCGGCCTGGGCGGCCAGGACAAGGCCACCCTGGAACAGGTCGGCAATGAAATCGGCGTGACCCGCGAGCGGGTGCGCCAGATTCAGATTGACGCCCTGCGCCGGTTGCGCCATATCCTGGAAAGCGAAGGCTTTCGCCGGGATTTTCTATAAGCGCTACGCCCTCTCTCCAACCGAGGGGGCGGATCACTCTCCCATGAGTAACAGTGCCGCCGCGACCCGGCGGCCTTCCAGCATGACGATGTTGTAAGTACGGCAGGCGGCGGCCGTATCCATGACTTCTACCCCTACGCTGCGCTCCAGCAGCGGGCGCAGTAACGACGGACGCGGAAACCGCTGATGGACGCCGGTGCCCAGCAGCACGATTTCTGGCTCCAGGCCGGCGATCACCGCAAAATGGCTTTCCACCAGATCGCCAAAGGTTTGTGGCGGCCAGTCGCTCACCAGTCGTTCGGGGGTAACGATGACGCTGCGACGAAATTCCTGCTGGTTGACCCGGACCCAGTCCAGACCATAACTGGTGATGGCATAATGGTTTGTATCGTTGTCAAGACTGAAACGCATAGCTGCTCCTCGAAACGGTCGGCGGTATCGCGGACCCACGAATTCATTCGTTATGATGCGCCCCTTCAGAGTCGGCAACGCCCGCAATGTTCCCAGCTATTGCCGGCCGTTTTGCCCCCGCCCTGTGATCATCACCGGAAGAATGCGCGATGACCGAGACCGCCCCCTACACCCTCCATGCCCTGGAACTGGGGCGCATGGGCAATTTTATCTACGTGATCCACGACCACGCGACCGACCGCGCGGCGGTAGTGGACCCGGCCTGGGACGTGCCGGCCATCCTGGCGCTGACCGAACAGCGCGGCTTGCGCATCAGCGACATTCTGCTGACTCACAGCCATTTCGACCACATCAACGGGGTCGAGGCGCTGCTGAACGCCAGCGACGCCCAACTGCACCTGCTGCGGGCCGAGGCGGCATTCTGGGATCGCTATACCGACCTGCCGACGCTGCACGACGGCGGCGACCGTATCGAGCTGGGCGCGACCGAAATCGAGGTTTTGCACACGCCTGGGCACACGCCCGGTTCGGCCTGTTACCGGCTGGGCGACCAGGTGCTGACCGGCGACACCCTGTTCGTATTCGGCTGCGGGCGTTGTGACTTGCGCGGCGGCGACCCAGAGCAGATGTACCACAGCCTGCGCCGGCTGGGCGAGCGGTTGCCGGGCGGCGCGCGCATTCGTCCCGGCCACAACTACGGCATCACCCCGACCTCGACCCTGATCGAACAACTCGCCGGCAATCCGTTTCTGCATTTCGATGACTGCGCCCGTTTTGTTGAGTACCGGATGCATCTGCACGACCGGGAAGAACCGTACCGGCCCGAACCGCGCCCGCATCGCCCTCACCATTGAATGACAACAAAGCCAAACGCATGATCGTTAACTGCACCGCCTATGCCGACGGCTGCAAGCTGCCGGCCATTACGTTGGAAGACGTTCCAACGCTGCGTGACCGGCCGGAGGTCTTCATCTGGCTGGGGCTGCGCGAACCGGATGAGGAGCTGATGGCGCGGGTGAAGGACCTGTTCGGTCTGCATGAACTGGCCGCCGAGGACGCCCACCACGCGCATCAGCGGCCCAAGGTGGAACTGTACGGCGACTGTCTGTTTGTGGCGCTGAAGACCGCCCAAATGAATGAGGGCAAGGTCGAATTTGGCGAAACCCACCTATTCGTCGGGCCGCGCTATCTGATGACGGTGCGGCATGGCGCCTCGTTGCCCCACACCCTGGTGCGCGCCCGCTGCGAGAGCAACCCGCGTCTGCTGCGCAAGGGGCCGGGGTTCGCGCTGTACGCCATCCTTGATTTCGTGGTGGATAATTATTTTCCGATCCTCAACAGCGTGGAAGATGCGGTGGAGGACCTGGAAGAGCGGTTTTTCAAGGGCGATTTCGATCAGGAGGATCTCAGCCGCCTGTACCAATTTAAACGCGATCTGGTGGAACTGCGCCGCGCGGCGGCGCCGCTGGTCGAGGTCTGCAACTATCTGCTGACCGACGTGTTCACCAATCATATTCCCGACGACATCCGGCCCTATTTCCGCGATGTCTACGACCACGCCCTGCGCATCAACGAAGCGGTGGACGCGATCCGGGAAACGCTGGCGCTGGCGCTGCAAATCAGCCTGTCGCTGGGCGCGGCCCGCCAGAACGAGGCCACCAAGCGCCTGGCCGGCTGGGGCGCGCTGCTGGCGATTCCGACCATGGTGTTCAGCATCTATGGCATGAACTTCAAGGGCTGGTTTCCCGAACTCGAATGGACCTATGGCTACCCCGCTGTGATGGGGAGCGTGGCAGTAGCCTGTCTGCTGTTGTATCGCAACCTGAAGAAATCCGGGTGGTTGTAGTGTTCTCGTTTGCGCCCATCGGCGTCATCCGTTCCTGTTTCGGCGAGAAATTCGGCATTCCGCGCCAACCGGGGCTGGTTCCCGCTGCGCGGGCCACGCTGGAACTGTTGCCGCCGTACAACCAACCGGCGGCAGTGCGCGAGTTGGCGGGTTTTTCGCACCTTTGGCTGATTTTTGTCTTCCACGGGATACCGTGGGGTCAATGGCAACCCACCGTGCGCCCGCCGCGCTTGGGCGGCAACCGACGTTTGGGCGTGTTCGCCAGTCGCTCCCCTTTTCGGCCCAATCCCATCGGCCTGTCGGCAGTCCGACTGGAACAGGTCGAGATCGCTCAAGGCCAAGTGCGGCTGCATCTGGCAGGCATAGACCTGCTGGATGGAACGCCAGTGCTGGATATCAAACCGTATGTGCCCTATGCCGACGCCATTCCCGAAGCGGCCGGCGGTTTTGCCCCGACTGCGCCGGAAACCACGCTGAAGGTGGCGTTCAGCCCGGCGGCCAGCGCATTCTGCGCGGCCTGGCCCGAAGGCGACTTGCGGGAACTGATCAGCCAGCTTCTGCGTCAGGACCCGCGCCCGGCCTACGAGCGCGCCAATCCTGCCCCGCAAGCGTATGGCATGAAGCTGTATAACCTGGATGTACATTGGGAAATCCGGGGCGGGGCGGCGCAGGTGACGGACATCGTCGAACGTGTAGCGGACACCGGGCAGCCGGGGTGACGGCGCATGATCTGGCGAACACGGCCTTGTTGGCGCTTTGGCCGCTGGCTGGCGTTGCTGGTGCTGACCACGGGCCTGCTGCTGGCGCTGGATGCGGCATGGCCGCCGCCGGTGGAGCGCGCCCGCCAGATCTCGGCGCTGGCGCTGGACCGGCAGGGCCGCATCCTGCGCGCGTTCACCGCGCCGCCGGGCGTCTGGCGGCTGCCGGCGCAGACCGGGGATGTGGATCCACTGTATTTGCAGATGCTGCGGGCGTATGAAGACCAGCGGTTCGACGCGCATCCCGGCGTGGACCCGCTGGCGACGGTGCGGGCGCTGGGCCAGTGGGTGCGCCAGGGCCGGGTGGTGTCGGGCGCTTCGACTCTGACCATGCAGGTGGCCCGGCTGCTGGAACCGCACCAGCGCGATCTGATCGGCAAGCTCGGCGAGATGCTGCGCGCCCTGCAACTGGAGCGGCGCTACGCCAAGGATGAGATTCTCGGTTTCTATCTGACGCTGGCGCCGTTCGGCGGCAATCTGGAAGGGGTGCGCGCCGCATCCCTGGCCTGGTTTGGCAAGGAGCCGACCCGGCTCACGGCGGCGGAAGCGGCGCTGCTGGTCATCTTGCCGCAAGCGCCATCGCGGTTGCGGCCGGATCGCTTTCCCGACCGGGCGCGAGCGGCCCGCGACAAGGTGTTGACGCGCATGGGCCAGCTTGGGGTGTTGACCAAGCAACAGGTCGAGGAGGCCCGGCAGGAATCGCTGCCGGCCCGCTTGCGCTCCCTGCCCTTTCTCGCCCCCCATCTCGCCGACCGAATGCGCACAGCGCGGCCTGCGGCGACGCTTCACCCGACCTTTGTTGACCGGAGTTTGCAGCAAACCCTGGAAACGCTGGCCCGCCAGCAGCACTCCACGCTGGAGTCGGACAGCAGTCTGGCGATCCTGGTGGTCGCGCACCGCGACCGGCGGGTGCTGGCCTATATCGGCGCCAGCGACTTTCACGATCCGCGCCGCGCCGGCCAGGTGGACATGGTCCAGGCGGTGCGCTCGCCGGGTTCGACGTTAAAGCCTTTGGTTTACGGGTTGGGCTTTGACGATTTGCTGATCCATCCCGAAACGCTGATCGAGGATGCGCCTACCCGTTTTGGCGATTACAGCCCCACCAATTTCCGCAATACCTACGCCGGGCAGTTGACGGTGCGCGAGGCGCTGCAACAGTCGCTGAACATCCCGGCGGTGGCGGTGCTGGACCAGGTGGGGCCGGCGCGGGTGGCGACGCGGCTGCGCGAGGTCGGTCTACCGTTGCACTGGAGCGCAGCGCATCCCCGGCCGGGATTGCCGCTGGTGCTCGGCGGCGTGGGCATGACGCTGGAGGAACTGGTGACGTTGTACGCCGGTTTCGCCAACGGCGGTGTGGTGGCGCCGCTGCGGTTCGGTCCTGCCGATCCCGATCCGCCCGGCCAGCGCCTGTTGTCGGCAACCGCCTGCTGGTATCTGGGCGACATCCTGCGCCACGGGCCGCTACCGCAAAACGTCATCGGGCCGGCCAGCGCCGCTCGACCGCGCGTCATCGCCCATAAAACCGGCACCTCCTACGGGTTCCGCGACGCCTGGGCGCTGGGGTTCGATGCGGATTACACGGTCGGGGTGTGGGTCGGGCGACCGGACGGCTCGCCCAGCCCCGGCCACTATGGCCGCAACACCGCCGCACCGCTGCTGTTCCGGGTCTTCGATCTGTTGCCGGAACCGACGCCGCCGCTGGCCGCGCCGCCTGCGGACGTCCTTCAGGTCCGCCGCGACCAGTTGCCGGAGCGGTTACGCTATTTCCGCACCCGGCCCGCGGTGGAAACCGTCAACGCTCCGCCGCTCACCCTCACCTTCCCGGTAGCCGGTTCGACGGTGGAATTGCCGGAACGCGACGGCGCGCTGGCCGAATTGCCGTTGTCTGCCAAAGGGGGGGTCAAACCGCTGCGCTGGTTGGTAAACGGTCGGCCACTGGCGACCCATCCATGGCGACGGGAGGCGTTCTGGCCGCCGGATGGGGTGGGGCTGGCGCGGATCACCGTACTGGATCAGGCCGGTCAGGCCGCCAGCGCCGAGGTGTGGATCAGCCGGGGTCCGTAGCACCGGCGTCGGCTTGTGGCTGCCGCACGCCAATCCGTCCGCTCCGCCCGGTGTTGCCCAGTCGCCGGCCGCGACAACGCCAACTCCGGCGGAAACGGGTAGCCCGAGTGGAACGCGAGCGCCCGCTTTGGCCAGCCGCCCAAGCCAACGACGCTCCCTTCCGCCGCTCCGCCTGCCGCTTCCACCCTGCTTCCAAAACCAACCGTGTTGGAGAAAAGTACCCCTCGGCCTGCCAGGACTGCCTTTTATCGGAATAAATATGCCTTTCGTCAGTTCGATGCTTAAGCCGCCCCGTACTGTGGCGTTAAAGTACAATCCCAGAGTAAAGAGAGGATGGAGGCGCTCCAGCCATGAAGGAAGAAACCGGTTTTACGCTCACCGAATTGATCACAACGATTGCGATCGCTGCTCTATTAATAGGCATCGCTGTTCCCGCCTTTCAGGAAACAATCGCCAGCAGCCGGTTGACCTCTGCCGCCAACCAGTTTATTGCCGCGCTCAACCTGGCGCGCTCTGAAGCGATTAAACGAAATATAAGAGTTACAGTATGCCCATCAAACGATCAAGCGACGTGCACAGGCGGCAGCCAGTACGAACAGGGTTGGATTGTGTTCGTGGATGGAGATAACAACGGCGCAATAGCGGCCGCGACAGACCTGATCCAGGCCACCACCGCCCTGCCGACTGGATTAACTCTTACTAATACGACGATCCCGGATACTTTCATTTCGTACACCTCAAGCGGATCCAGCAAGCGCGCCACTGGCGGTTTTCAAGCCGGCACGCTCACCTTGTGCAAAACCGGCTACACGACGCAGTCGCGCCGAATCGTTATCGCTCAGGGCGGCAGAGCACAAGTCGTTGTTGATAGACCAGCCAACGGCTGCTAGGGGGTGGAATCATGGAAACCGGGGTGCTGCATATGCAAACACATCGAGTGAGTTCGTTAAAAGGGCAAGGCGGTTTTAGTCTGCTGGAAGTATTAGTGGCGGTGCTCGTTCTCTCGGTGGGTCTTCTAGGAATAGCAGGCTTGCACGTATTTGGTTTACGGTCGAACCTCGAGGCCCAGTTCCGTACCCAAGCCACCTTTCTGGCTCAGGAGATGGCGGATCGAATACGCGCCAACTGGGGCCAGAGTCCCCCAATAATCTCTATGACCAGATCGCGCCCGTCGTCGTACCGGCCTGTCTTTCGCCCGCGGGCGGGGGGTGCACCGCTGCACAAATGGCGCAGAATGATATGTTTGAATGGACCCAGGCGTTGCAGCGGCTGCCAGGCCCGCCCGATGCTCAGGTATTGCCAGGGGTGCGCAGAGGGCGAGGGATCGTTTGTCTGGACAACCTGCCGGACGACCCGGCAACCGTGATCACCCCTGCAGCCCCATCCTGCGATGGAGGGACTATCTACGCCATTAAAATCTGGTGGGACGCAGATCGCGATGACAACTTTAATGGTCCCAATGAACGCTTTGTAGTGACCTTTCAGCCGTAGGGATAACCGTCGTGAATACAACAATGCGTCATCCCAACCGTACAGGCGCTATTCCGCATCAGTCAACCCAGCGGGGTTTCAGCCTGGTCGAAATCATGGTGGCCCTGGTGCTGGGATTGGTGATCGTGGCGGCTGTTCTCCAGACATTTATCAGCACCCAGCAGTCTGCCCGAACGCTGGAGACTACGTCCGGCATGCAGGAAAATGAACGCCTGGCGCTGGATTTTCTGGGCAAATATATCCGGCTGGCCGGTTACAAATTCATCTCATGGACTCCAAATAATGACGCCTTCCCGGTGAGTAACCTGGGTTTGCACCCACTGGTGGCGGGCGTTGTGATTGCAGGTGGCGACAATGACCAGCAGGGCGCAGACAGCATTACCTTTCGTTATCAGGGCAGCAATGGTCGTTCAGTAACCGACTGCCTGGGTGGAATTATTGACCCTAATCAAGCCGTGGTCACCAGTTTTAGCCTGAATCTGAATAATGGCCGTTTTGCGCTGCGTTGTCGGGTGCAATATATCAATCGCCAAACTGGTGCAGCGATCGGGGCCGCGCAAACTGAGCCGATCCTGAACGATATTGAGAATATGCAAATTCTCTACGGCGTTGATTCGACCCCTCAACTAGGAGGCCTACTACTGGATCGAGCGGACCGTTATGTAACGGCGAGTCAGATCAACGCTCATAATGCTGCTAATCCTGCTGATAACTGGTGGAGGCAAGTCCTCAGCGTACGCATTGATCTGCTGGTGCGCTCGGAGGCGGACAATATTACTCAACAGCAGGTCTTCACGTTTAATGGCGTTAACTACAATGACCGGCGTTTACGGCACGTGGTTAGCACCGTGATTGATCTGCGTAATAACAGTTTGCAATGACACTGATTGGAAGTATCGAGCCATGAAGCCTCGCAACTCTTTTCCAATGCCTGACCGGCAAACGGGCGCCACTCTGGCGATCAGCCTGGTCCTGCTCACTATCGCCACGCTCGTTGGCATCGTCGCCATGCAGGGTACGACGCTGCAAGAGAAAATGGCGGGTAATCTGCGCGACAGCAACCTGGCGTTTCAGGCGGCGGAATCGGCGCTGGGAGCCGGGGAAAACGCCATACGAGCTTTTTATAACAACTGGAGAGGAGAATATAACCAGGATCGCAACAATGATGGAATCCTAGATGGAGGCCCCCCAGGCGTTACCTGTCCGCCACTGCCACCACATTATTACGGCGGCCCTGCAAACCCCTGTAATGTTGCTACGTATCCTCTACCTGCAACCCCCCCCGGCGGCACCTATGTTTTTCCGCTGAATGTTCAGATTCCCATGGCTGTCAACAACCAGGCGGGGGCGTGGGTACTGGACGAAGACGCAACTGGCTTTCCTTCTGGAACGCGCCTGGATCCCGATCCGGATAATGCGACACCCTGGTGGTATGAGCGTAATCGTAACTGGTGGCTGGGGTTGCCGACCAGCCAGGGGCGCCCATTTCCAGGCAATCTGAGCCTGGTAAACGCACAGCCCCGCTATCTTATTGAGTATCTGACCTATCCTGCAGGTGATCCTTTCCAGCGAGATCAAATACTCAACAAACAGCTAGCGCCTGATGGTCTGGTAGTGCGCGGCAATTTGCACCGCGAAAAACACTTTTTCCGGATCACCGCATGGGGGCAAGGCGGCTCCGATCAGGCGGTTGTCATATCGCAATCGATTTTTTCTGGAATTTACTACTTGCCTAATCAGTGATAGCGCGAGGAAGAATATCATGAACACAAATCATCCAGGTAAAATGCATGCTCTACGCTGGCTGAAAGCGACCGCCTGGGCCGCCACACTGGCCAGCAGCCTGCTCCAGTATACGACAGCGAGCGCATCACTGCTCGATATTGACCCTGTTCCGCTGTTTATCGGCGGGTCGGTGACTCCCAATGTATTCTTCATGCTGGACAATTCCGGCTCGATGGACTGGGACATACTGGCGGTTAATCACTGGGCCGCCAGATCCTATGACCGCTACACACTTTCCGAGGATGGGAGTCCGGAAGACAAAAGTGAAGATTACAAAACCAAGGTGGAGAATGGCCAGTGGTATGGCGTCGGCAGAGACAATAACGGCGGCTCCCAATCTTATTACTATTATATATATGAAAATCCTGATAATGTTCATGGTAACACCTGCAGGGGTGGCTATAATGTTATTGGTTCATGCACTACAACAACCAACGATTGGCGCTTATACTCTGCGGCGCTAAACGTGCTCTATTATAATCCTGATATTACCTATAAGCCATGGCGCGGCTTGTCGGACGCCAGCTTTACTGCAGCGCGCAGTCACCCGATCAGCGGCCATACCTATAAGGGAAGCACAGGATACAACAGCACTCGTGATCTGACCGGCTTCGTCTACTACGTCTGGACAGATGACAAGGGCTTTAGCGGCGCAATGCCCCGGCGAGGCACTAACATCAACTATACGACCGGCGGCAACGGCATGGTGGACTTGTGGGATTCGCGCACCAAGTACACCGTCAACGCCGGCAGCATCACCGTGGAACAACAAAGTTGTAATCCTAATATGTCGACGGGGGCGCTGAATTGCACCACGACGAGCACTTCGACCATTTCTGATTCGGCTACGGTCCAGGCGGCCCAGAAAAATATCGCCAACTGGTATCAATATTCGCGTCGCCGCTACCTGTTGGCTGCCGGCGCAGTGGATCAGGTTACCGCAGCAAAAACCAGTTTCCGCTATGGGATAAATCAGATCAACCGCAGCAGCCAGCTATTTGTCGAATTGCCTGCCGCCAGCGTAACCGATTATCCTACTTACACGACTAACATGGTCAATGCCATGTTCAAGAGCTATTATGCCGAAAGCGGTACTCCACTGCGCTCGGCATTGAAGCGGGCTGGCGATTATTACAGCGGGACACTGACCGGAAAAACCAATCCTATCCTTTATAGCTGCCAGCAAAATTATACGATTCTGCTGAGCGATGGTTACTGGAATAGCGATGCTCTCGGTAGCATTATTGGCGAAAAAGATGGCGATACAAAAACAGATACGCTAGCCGACGTAGCCTGGTATTACTACAATACCGATCTGTCGTCATCGCTGCCCGACAAGGTTCCGACCAATCCCGGAGTGTGCGACCTTAAGCAGAGCCAGCACATGGTGAATTTCACCGTGGCGTTCGGCATTGAAGGCTTATTGTCAGATGACAATAAGAATGGCTGGCCTGACACTATCGTGGACGCCTTGCCGGATGACGATGGCGATGGCTGTCCCAACGAGCCGAATCTGGCCGATAGCAATCCCAACTGGTGGGGCAGTGTTGCCGTAGATAACACTGATAAACCCGCCAAGGTGGATGACATGTGGCATGCCGCCTGGAACAGCCGGGGCGCTTTCTACTCAGCCAAAAATCCGCGAGAACTGGTGGATGGCCTGACGGACGCCTTGAGCGCCATCGAGAAGCGCGCGGCTAGAGTAGCCGCGGGTTCCTATACCAACCCCTTTATCAAACCCAACGCCAGTACGCGGTTCGTCGGCTCCTTCGATAGCACGGACTGGAGTGGTTCGTTGAGCGCCGAGAATGTAAACACTGGCGCTGAACTCTGGAATACGAAGAACGCTAATTCGAAATTCAGCCAGCAATCCTGGAGTAGCCGTAACATCTTCAGCTACGATCCAACCACTAAAAAGGGCATTCCTTTTGGGTGGGACAGTTTGAATGCTGCTCAGAAGCTGGCTTTACAGCGCAACCCTGGAACCCTGGTGGATGAGGGTGTTTCCAAGGGTCAGGCGCGCCTTGAATTTTTGCAAGGCAGAGGACTCAATGAACCTGGTGGCAACACCTGGTTGACCAGCAATAACTTCCGCAAACGCTCTACCAAGCTGGGCGACATTGTGAATTCCGAGTCGTTTTATCTGGACACCAAGGACGTCGTATTCGTCGGCGCCAATGACGGGATGCTCCATGCCTTCGACGCCAAAGATGGCACGGAGTTATTCGCTTATGTACCCAGCCGGCTGTTTGGCAAGCTCAACCGCTTGACCGATCCGTCCTACGCACACACTTGGTATGTGGATGGCTCGGTAGACATCAAGACGGTCGGCAGTCGCCAGATTCTGGTGGGTACACTGCGAGGCGGCGCACAGAGCGTGTTCGCACTCGACGTGACCAACCCAGCCAGTTTCAACCAAAATAACGTACTATGGGAGTTCAGTGACAGCGATGATAAGGATCTGGGCTATGTGTTTGGCTCACCGACCATTACCCGCATGCACGATGGAACCAAGGCGGTATTGATCAGCAACGGCTACAACAATAGCGAAGCAGATGGTTACGCCAGCTCGACGGGCTACGCCGCGCTCTACGTGCTCAACGTCGAAACCGGCGCAGTGTTCCGGAAGTTCTTAACCAATGTCGGTTCCGCGACAACGCCGAATGGCTTGGCGGCTCCAGCCAATATGGACGCCAATCTGGACGGCATCGTGGACTTTATCTATGCCGGCGATTTGGCAGGAAATCTGTGGAAGTTCGACGTCACCGCCGCGAGTTCGACTCAGTGGAACATCCCGTTTGGCACGACAACAGCCCCCAAACCGCTGTTCACCGCCACATCCTCAAGCGGCGTTGCTCAACCGATCACCATCCGGCCACAGGTAAACAACCACCCTGATTACGCCGGCTACCTGGTTTATTTCGGTACGGGCAAATATATCGAGGTGAATGACAAGACCACCAATTACGGCGGCATGCAAACGGTGTATGGGGTCTGGGATCGCTACAGCATTGACAATACCGCAACACCCAAGGATCCCAACGGGTTGCATCCGTTCAACCGTAGCAAGCTCTTGCAGCAAAAAATCATCGCCCAGGTCAATGGTCGTTACGTCATCAGCGACAACCAGATGATCTGGCACAATGATTTTGATAGCAACGACAGGCCCAAGTCCAATCCGACCGGCACGCCGCCGAAGCATCTCGGCTGGTTCCTGGACCTGAATCAGACCATCGGCGAGCGGGTGGTAGTGGATGTCGAGGTGCGCGGCGATAAGCTGATCGTTAACACCATGATCCCGACCAGCAGCGACGATCCCTGCATCGCATCCGGCAACAGCAACACGCTCATCATCAGTGCTAAAACGGGATCTCGTTTATCGTATTCCGTATTCGATGTGAACGAGGACCAGAAATTCGACACAGGTGATTTTGTGGTGGTCACTATTGATGGGGTGCCGACGTTAGTTCCCGTGAGCAGCAGCCACTCGACAGGATTCCTCTCACGGCCGACCATCCTCGATAACTTGTTACCCCCCGGCGGCCCCGGTGGCCTCTGTCCTGTCGGGACCTTTGCTATCGTGTCAGAAACGACCACGGGGTCGCCGAGTGTTGTTGAGTGCGCGCCGGATGAGCCGAACCTTGCGCGACAAAGCTGGAGGCAACTGATACAACCCTGATGATTCCCATATAAGGGCGGCTTCCCTCCAATCCGGAAGCCGCCCATCCATGACAGGAGCTCAATCATGAAAAAAGAATATGGCGGTAAATCCTGGGCTTATGTAAAAACCCTGGTGTTCGCAACACTGTTGCTGACCACGACGCTGGTTTATGGCGAGCTGGAACTGGTGGGAAAGATACAACGACTGGATCTGGACGCCAACGAAGTCATTTTGAATGACGCGGCCTATTCCATCGATAGGGACCATCTAAAAATCATGATTCAGGGAACCCAAATACAACCCCAGATGATCGGTGACGCACAAAATCTGGAAGTACGGGTCACGGTGCATGAACCTAAATCCACCTCCTCTGTGGAAAAACCGCAAACGGACCAATCGCCGGCAAGAAGAAGCATTTCCGCTATTGAAGTGATCGGACCCAAGGAGTTTGTGGAAGGCTTCTTCAACCACTAAGGTTTGACCTATCGCCAACCCCTTCCGGGAAGATCGGTTATGAAAACAGCAAGAGGCTTTACCCTGATCGAACTAATGATTGTCGTAGTGATTGTCGCTATTCTGGCGGCGATCGCCTACCCATCCTATCAGGATAGTGTTAGAAGATCACGGCGGGCGGACGCAGTCTCCGTATTGTTGCAAGCTGGCCAGTGGATGGAACAATTTTACACCACCAATTTCCGCTACGACCAGGATCGGGGGGGCACAGCCGTTGCTGCCAGATTCGCTGTTTCGGGGCTCACTCAGTCTCCAAAAACGGGCGCCACCGTGTATTACGACATCGCCCTGGCCGCCGCCCCCGCCGTTACCGCGACCACGTTTACGCTGACCGCAACACCAAGGGCTGGTACTCAGTTCGAAGACAGGTGCAAGACGCTCACTCTGAATCAGGCCGGAGTTAAAGGCGTTACGGGCGGCGCCACGCTCTCTGCGAACGAATGCTGGCGTTAGCACATCTGTAACCGTTCACACCCCCCCACCCCAGCCCTCCCCCACCAGGGGGGAGGGGCCGGGCACAACCATCCTTCAACCAGTCTCCCCTGAGGCCCACTCCTCGCGGCTGAACCGCACCAGCGCCCCGATGCGCTGTTCCGCCAGCGAATCCAGTTCAAACAGCGCCAGAGTTTCGCCCGGCTCCGATGAATCCTCATCGAGTTTGACGCCCAGTCGGTTGAGCCGCAGGGCCAAGGGATGAAGGTGCAGGTACGGCTCCGGTTGGCCGACCACCTGGCGCACCTGTTCCAGATAGTCATCCAGCGTGCCCAGCGGCTTGCGGGCTTCGGTCAGGGCCTGCTCGGTCTGGGTCAGCCGCTGTTCCAGCGTCGCCAGTCGGCGCTCGTCGGCGTCGGCGCTCGACAGCAGCGGATGCAGTCCCCGCGCCTGGCCCCGCAGGGCCTGCAACTGCGCGCGCAACTGCCGCCGCTGTTCCTCCAGCGTATCCCGTCGCGTCCGTAACTCACTGATGCGCGCCTGCGCCCGATTCGCCAGAAACACCAGCATCCGCTGCCGCAAATCCTGGCGCAATTCAGCTTCGCTGGCGGCGGGAAAGTGCAGTCGGTGTTCCGAGAAGTTGACCTGAATTTGCCGAACCTCGCGCACCAGCATGTCACCCGCCAGCGCCGAACCGAAGGTCTCGGTTTCCCGCTTGACCATCAGCAGCAGGGCGAAACACTCTGCTGGCTGACCGGGTTGCTGGAAAAAGGCCCGCACAGCCCGAGACCGGCTCAGCGTAGCCCGCAAGTCAGCGGCGGTGGCGAAGAAGGCGTTGACTCGTGGGTCGCTGGCCCAGGCGCGCGCACTCAGGGTCAACGCGGAAGGTAGTTGCCGGATCACCTGGTGGCAATGGTTCAGCGCGGTGTCTACCGCATCCAGCAGCTTGTCGGCGTAATCGCCCACCAGCCGGATGCGCGGCTCGCTGGCGTCCACCACCTGCTCGATAGCGTCCCGCAGCGCCGCCAGCCGTTCCTGATGATGGCGGCGCTCAGCCAGATGCTGGTGTGCAAAGGCCGTGATACCGCCCAGCACCTGATGCAGGAAACCTTGGCCGTTCGTCATCACCACCCCCTTTCACACCAATCGCGCCAGCCGCTGGTGTAACGGGCTGGTCCGGGGAAAATGAGCGCGGAGAAAGTCCATCTGGTCGGCCAGCACCCGCCGGCCCTGCAAAAAGACGTATTCCGCATGATTGGGCGTGAAGGGAATCGCCAGCAACTGCATCCCAGCCTGTTCCGGCGTTTTGCCGCCCTTGGCGTGGTTACAGGGTTTGCAAGCCGTGACGACATTGTTCCAGTGATCGCCACCGCCCTGCACGATGGGCCGGACATGATCGCGGGACAGGTCCCGAAATGGGAACGTTTCGCCGCAATACAGACAGGTATTGCAGTCGCGCCGGAACAGCGCGGTATTGGAGAGCGGCGGCGTATAGTCCTGGCGCGAGCGCAGCCGGGCGTAGGCGCCGCCCAGCGTGGCGATAATGGAATTTACGGTGATCGTGCTGCGCTGACCGCTGCGGGCGTTGATGCCGCCGCGCACCGTATACAGCACCCGACCACAGGTGTAGGCCACCTGTTCGGCGTAATACAGCCGGACCGCCTGTTGATAGTCAATCCATTCCAGCGGCATTCCCGTCACATCCGTATGTAAAACCTGTTGCTCCAATCCGTACATGTTTCACCTGTGCCCATGGGCTCTTGTGCTCGACCGCCTGTTGGCGTTATCCGCGTGAACTCGATTCCCTATCCTCTATTCCGGGGGGCGGCTGTTCGCTTTTGCCAGCGGGGCCGGTATTTTACCAGCCACCGCTGAGCCGAAGCGCGCCATGGCAATTTAGCCCATGCCTTTTATACTGTTAACAGTGTAGGCTACTCTATCTCATTTAGGCGTAACGCGCGCCTTCCCGCTGCCGGTGCGCGTTTTCCCTGAAAAGCTGGCGTCGTACCTCTAAAATCTTTTTGCGCCCATGTCCGGGTCGGCGGGACCCGGTGGAATCCCAACAATCAGGAGGAGACAACACATGCCTGCTCGTATGGCCGTTCCGAAGGAAATCGTTTCGGGTGAACGGCGGGTCGCCCTCGACCCCACGATGGCCGAGCGTTTCGCCAAGCTCGGTGCAGAACTACTGGTGGAAAAAGGCGCCGGTCGAAGCGCCTTTTTTCCTGATGAGGCTTACAGCAAAAGCAGCCGGCTGATTGACGACGCGAAGGCGCTGTACGCCGAAGCGGATGTGGTCTTCAAGGTGCAAGCGCCAACTCTGGAAGAGGTGGAACTGCTCAAGGACGGCGCGACCCTGCTGGCCGTCCTGCTGCCGCACCGCAACCTGGACCTGGTCAAGCGGCTGCGCGACAAGAAGATTACCAGCTTCGCCATGGAACTGATCCCGCGCATCTCCCGCGCCCAGTCCATGGACGTGCTGTCTTCGCAGGCCGCCGTTGCGGGCTACAAGGTGGCGCTGCTGGCCGCCAACCTGGCCAGCGGCTTCTTCCCGATGCTGACCACCGCCGCCGGCACCATCCGTCCGTCCAAAGTCGTCATCATCGGCGCGGGCGTGGCGGGTTTGCAGGCCATCGCCACCTGCCGCCGGCTGGGCGCGATGGTGGAAGCCTACGATGTCCGTCCAGCAGCGCGGCAGGAAATCGAATCGCTGGGCGCCAAGATGATTGACACCGGGGTTAACGCCGCCAGCGAAGGCGGTTACGCCCGCGAGCTGACCGCCGAGGAGAAGCAGAAACAGGCCGACGTGCTGGCCAGGCACATCGCGGCGGCCAATGCGGTGATTTCCACCGCCTCGGTGCCGGGCCGGGCGGCGCCCAAAATTATCACTCAGGCCATGGCCGAGGGCATGAAGCGCGGCGCGGTGATCGTGGATCTGGCGGCGGAATCCGGCGGTAACTGCGAGCTGACCCGCCCCGGCGAAACTTACGAGCACAACGGCGTGGTCATCGCCGGCCCGCTCAACATCCCCAGCAGCTTCCCGGTTCCGGCCAGCGAAATGTACGCCAAGAACCTGTTCAACTTCCTGTCGCCGATGATCAAGGAAGGGGCGCTGAACCTCGACTGGAATGACGAGGTGATCGCCAAGAGCGCGCTGACCCGCGATGGGAAGATCGTCCACGAACCCACCAGCAAGCTGGTCTAACCATAAAAACGGAGAAGCGTTATGGAAGCAGTGGTTGCTTTTTTCTCCCCCATCTACATCCTGATGCTGGCCGGCTTGCTCGGCTATGAAATCATCAGCCGGGTGCCCGTGATCCTGCACACGCCGCTGATGTCCGGCACCAACTTTGTCCATGGCATCGTGCTGGTCGGCGCGATGGTCGCGCTGGGCCAGGCCGTGACGCCGCTGGAGCAGGCGATTGGTTTCCTCGGCGTGCTGCTGGGAGCCGGCAACGCGGTCGGCGGCTACTTCGTCACCGAGCGGATGCTGGAAATGTTCAAGAGCAGCAAGGGCCAGGAGAAGTAAGTCATGGGTTATCTGATTGAAACGGTCTATTTCGTGACGGCCGCGCTGTTCATCATCGGCCTCAAGCGGATGTCGCACCCGACCACTGCCCGCAGCGGCATCATCTGGGCAGGCTATGGGATGGTGCTGGCAACGCTGGTGAGTTTCGCTCACCCGCAAATCACCGCCCACGTCAGCGTCACCAACTATGTGCTGATGCTGGTCGCCATCGCCATCGGCGGCGTCATCGCCTGGGCGGGCGCCAAGCGGGTGCCGATGACTGCGATGCCGCAGATGATCGCCATCTACAACGGCATGGGCGGCGGCGCGGCGGCGGCGATTGCCGCAGTAGAACTGCTCAAGGACCATGGCGATCACCTGCCGTCCAACACGATCCTGCTCATGGCGGTGGCCGGCGCGCTGATCGGCGCGGTGGCCTTCTCCGGTTCGGTGGTCGCGTTCGGCAAGCTGCAGGAACTCCAATTTTTCAAGAATGACGCCAAGTTCCGGTTTACCGGCCAGCAAAAGGTCAACGCGGCGATCTTCGCAGGCGCGGTGGTGCTGGGTCTGATCATCGCCCTGGGTCACGTTTTCGGTGGTCCGTTGATCACCCTGTTCTTCCTGCTGGCGCTGGCCTTCGGCGCGCTGATGGCCTTGCCCATCGGCGGCGCGGATATGCCCGTCGTGATCTCGCTGTTCAATGCCTTCACCGGTCTGGCGGTGGCGCTGGAAGGTTTTGTGTTGGGCAATTCGGCGATGATCATCGCCGGCATCATCGTCGGTTCATCGGGTACCCTGTTGACTCTGATGATGGCCAAGGCGATGAACCGCTCGGTGTCGAACGTGCTGTTCAGCAACTGGGCCGCGCTGGGCAGCGGCGAGGCGCAGGCGGTGACCGGCAGCCTCAAGCCGATGGAGCCGCCGGATGCGGCGATTCAAATGGCCTACGCCGCCAAAGTGATCATCGTGCCCGGTTACGGCATGGCGGTCGCCCAGGCGCAACACAAGATCTGGGAAATGTGCAAGCTGTTGATCGAGCGCGGCGCAACGGTCAAGTTCGCCATTCACCCGGTCGCGGGCCGGATGCCTGGCCACATGAACGTGCTGCTGGCCGAGGCGGGCGTGCCCTACGATCTGATCTTCGACATGGAAGAGATCAATGAGGAGTTCCCGACCGCCGACGTGGCGCTGGTGATCGGCGCTAACGACGTGGTCAATCCGGCGGCGCGCAACGACAAATCCAGCCCGATCTACGGCATGCCGATCCTGAACGTGGACCACGCCAAGAACGTGCAGGTGATCAAGCGCGGCAAGGGCGTCGGCTTCGCCGGCATCGAAAACGCGCTGTTCTTCGCCGATAACACCCGGATGGTCTACGGCGATGCGCAGAAAGTGGCGGCGGCGCTGATCCAGGGGATCAAGGATCTCGGCTAGCCTCTAGTTCCTCTCCCCCTTACCCCCCACCCTAACCCTCCCCCACAAGGGGGGAGGGGATTGTTTGGAGAAGGGAGAATCGAAAATCGTAAGGCGGCCTTCGGGCCGCCTTTTTTCATGCCGTTGCACTATGCTTGCCGGGCATCCTCAACCGCTGGAGAACTCGTCATGTATCGCCTTTTGGCTGGATTGAGCGGCGGCGTGCTGTGTGTGCTGGCCGGGGCTGGCGTCGCTCAGGAAATTGGCAGCGTGGACACTTCGTTTCAATGGCTGGGGCCGAACCATAAGATCGTGATCGAAGCCTTCGACGATCCCAAGATCGCCGGCGTGACCTGTTACGTCAGCCGCTCGCGCACCGGCGGCGTCAAGGGCGGGCTGGGGCTGGCGGAAGATACTTCCGATGCCTCCATCGCCTGCCGGCAGGTCGGGCCGATCACCATCAAAGAGAAGTTTAAGGACGGCGAGGAAGTGTTCACCGAGCGCCGTTCTCTGCTGTTCAAAAAGATGCGGGTGGTGCGCTTTCTCGACCAGCCGCGCAACACTCTGGTGTACCTGGTCTACAGCGACAAGCTGGTGGAAGGCTCGCCGAAGAATTCGCTGTCGGCGGTGCCGATGATGCCCTGGGCGGGTGCAGCGCCCGGCAAAACTGCCCCGTAGCTCACTACGAAGACCGACCACACGCATTATAGTCATGAACCCAGCCGCCCCACCGGGCTATACTTGACCGCCAATCATGACCAGAGAACCCGGCGACGCTTTGACCGTCCCCTTCGGCTTTTGGAGGCGCTTGTGCGCGATGTTTCGACTTTTCAGGGGCTGATTCTGGCCCTGCAGGACTACTGGGCACGGCAGGGCTGCGTGCTGTTGCAACCCTACGATATGGAAGTGGGCGCGGGAACTTTTCACCCGGCTACCTTCCTGCGCGCCATCGGCCCCGAACCGTGGAGCGCCGCCTACGTGCAGCCGTCCCGCCGGCCCACCGATGGCCGCTACGGCGAGAATCCCAATCGCCTGCAACACTATTATCAATATCAGGTGGTCATCAAACCCTCGCCGCTGGACTTGCAGGACCTTTATCTGGGATCGCTCAAGGAACTCGGCCTCGATCCGCTGATCCACGACATCCGCTTCGTCGAGGATAACTGGGAATCGCCGACGCTCGGCGCCTGGGGCCTGGGTTGGGAAGTGTGGCTGAACGGCATGGAAATCACCCAGTTCACCTACTTCCAGCAAGTCGGCG
>ERZ795055.576-NODE-576-length-34360-cov-5.725084_pt1 | contig 34360 bp, 38 predicted proteins | sample MGYA00375139_ERZ795055 | MGnify/ENA primary metagenome ERZ795055 (study PRJEB30184, sample SAMN05720283) | anaerobic digester metagenome | isolation source: active sludge of municipal wastewater-treating anaerobic digesters | place: USA | collected 2015-01-23 ... | reverse complement strand
ATCTGCTGGGATTATATCTCCTCTGTTTAAAAACACTATGTCGCCCGGGACTATATCTTTAGTATTAATGTTTACCCTCTCCCCGTCACGTAATACGGTAGCCTTTAATGAAATGAATTTTTTAAGTGCAGATAAAGAATTTGAAGTTTTATTTTCTTGTACAAATCCAAGAATGGTATTAATAAAAACTGCAATAAGTATGATGAAAGCATCGTTGGCATGTCCAATGAAAATAGTAACTACAGCAGCTCCAAGGAGAACAAAAACTAATGGATTCTTTAATTGACTTATGAATAAAGATAATTTTGTGGGAGGTTTCTTTTCAGGAAGTTGGTTATAGCCATATTCCTTTTGTCTTATTTTTACTTCTTCGGTACCAAGTCCGTTTTTTGTAATTAAAGTGGCAGGATTATCCATATAAAATATAATAAAGTTTAACATAGATAAATCTTCTAATCTAAGCTTTATAAACGCTTTATATTTTTATGATAGTATTTATGTATGAACAAAAAGCCCTCTTTAAAGAAGATATTTAAGATATTTTTAGCGTTGGTTGTGCTTTTATTTATCGTAAGTATTTTTATAAAAAAAAGACCCTCCCAGTATGAAGATGTTAAAAAAGATAATATTAACTGGCGTATACCAAATCTCCCCGAGGGTTTTAATTGGGTGGAAAGTGATGCAAATCAACAAGATATTGAGAATAATAAAATACTATTTAATGATAGGTATGAAAAGAGTTCGGAAGAAAATGTTGAAACCGGTTATATTTTAGCTCCTGGAAAAATTTACACGGTTAAGCTGACGGATAAGGATTGGAACTATAAAGATGCAGGTTATTCTACTGACAATTTATTAAGAAAAAGCCTCGAGGGTACAGGCTGGTCTTCAAGTACAAGAGTTGGAAATCACGTTGTTTATGGAACTGCATTAAGCGGAGTTCAAAGTTCTGTTACGGGTTATGTTAGAGTTGAGTCTGATTTAGTTAGAACAGTTGTTTTAAGTTACTATTACGAAGGAAATTGGATAACTCCCGACAACGAACCAGCTTATTTACAATGTCCTTGTAGCGTAAACATGACCATTTTTATTAGTGACCCAGTTTCTTTAAAAGACTATATAAAAAACCTATAGCGTATTGATTATCGATGTGTTTTTGTGTAAAATAATTTAAAATCAAATACGAGGAGAGACAGATGAATTATATTGATTTTTCAAATATCGGAACTTTCGAAAAGGTTTGTATTGCCGTATTCTTTATAGGTGTGGTCCTAATAAACCTAAACTGGATTTTTATGTTATCCACGGACTACAAAAATTGGAAACGTGATCTTAAAATACGTAAGAATTACAAGGAATATCTTGATTATAAAAAGTAAATTCAAGTACAATGCCTAGACTTACTAAGCTACTTTATTAAACCTAGTTTTGCTTTTTTATTTTATTTGCAAAGCTAGGTTTTTTGTTACCCTTTTCTGTATCTTGAGCTAATATCTATTCTTTTTTTAAAAAATTCCTTTTGATCGTAAAAAGCTAATTTGACTACGTCACCTTTTTGAATAATGATTTTATCTCCGTAACTTATTAAAACATTTTGTTTAATGCTGTCTAGAAATATTGAGAGCCCTGGTCTTTTTGAGATGTTTTCAATGACTATATTATCTGTGTTTAAGATGTCTTCTAGATACCTGTTGCACACTATGCCTAATAACGACCAAAGATTACTTCCCAAGGGTAAAACAGCTCCACCGAGGTTAAAGTTATATCCAGTTGAGCCTAAGTCAGTGCTGATACAGATACCAGATCCCTTGATTTCAAAGTCATTAAAAGACCCGTCGTTTGAGTTTATAGAAAACGAGTGATATCCCATTAACTTAGACCCTAAAACTACTTCATTTACAGCCTGACCAATTTTAATTTTTTTACCATTTCTCATTTTTTGCAAACTTACACTTATTTTTGTTGTTTCTATGTTTTTTAATTTTATCTCGTCTTTTTCAAGTTTTTGTATGAATTTTTTTATTTGTTCTAAATTCATATCATTCATTAAAAAATTTAAAGTACCAGTGCCATAGCCTAAAAATGGTACTTTGTGATGATTGTATTCTTGAATAGCGTGAAGAATTGCTCCATCTCCTCCGGATACTAGTATAAGGTCCGGCTTTCTCTCTTTAAGTAAATGTGGAAATTCTTTTTGGATGAAGTCGTTAATCTCTTTGCATCTTTTGTCCTTAGAAATTCGATATTTTATCTTCATAACTAGGATATGATATCACTTTGTGAAGAATTAGCATGAAAAAGGACATAATTTGCTTTTGGCATTTTATGTCCTTTTAAAATGAATCTCGTTTTTTAATTTAAAGCATCAAACATACTCATGATGCTGTCTGCGTAATCATATCCTACGTCAATAGGCCCATAATGGTACAGAGCCTCTCTAAGATCACGGTAAATCTCGACAAGTCCTGCGAGATGGCTTACCCCCCATTCAATGTTGTATACAGGGTTCAGTAGTTCTGAGACCGTAGGTCTATCAGAAAAATAGTCTCCGTAAAGTTGCCTTGAAAGTCCGTCGGAGGACATAATCTGCATAAGACCAACTGCTCCACTTTGAGAAATTGCGTTAGAATCTCCTCCTGATTCCAACAAAATTATTGAAGAGACAAGCTCTGGTTCCAGATTATGTCTACGAGATGTATCAATTATCTCATTACAATAAAAAAGTACGTTTTCCCAACTTGATTGGTAGCTAGGATTTGGGTGAATTTCAGGAAGTTCACACTTCTCTCCTTGTTCAGCCGGCTCTACCGATATTGGTAAGGCTGCCGCCATGGCTTTTTCTGAACTGGCATCATTTCTACCAAAAACATAGGCAGCAAACAGCATAATAACAAAGAATGCGATGTATCCTGTAGTTCTCTGTCTTTTTGGTCGGGTTTCATCCAAGTAACTCCCTACATTTCTCTTAAATTCACTTGCTTTTTTCATTTTTTTCTCCTTTTCTATTTTTTTGACGTGATTTTCAGAATTTTAACACTATATTAACCTATAGTCAATGATATCCAAAAACCTTAAAACACCTCATAACTTGTGTATTTATCTCAATACTAATAAAATTTAGTAAATGAAGTTAATAATTAAACTTATTTTCTGGATCGTTGGTATTTTCCTTCTCCTCCATTATGTTTTTGATATTAGCCTTAACGACGTACTAACCCTAAAAGAAAAAGCGAATTCATCTATTTGTGATGAACCTGTGAAATACAAGGTTGGTTCAATCGATCCAAAATTTAAAATAACCGAGACCGAGCTTTTGGACAAAATAGAAGAAGCTTCAAATTTGTGGACAAATGCTTACGGTAAAAGACTATTTGTTTATGATCAAAACTCCGATCTTGAAGTTAATTTAATTTACGATGAAAGACAGGGAAGTTTTGAAAATATTGAGAACATGGAAACCAATGTTAGTGATAAAAAGCTTTCTTTGGAGGAAGAAAACGCAATCTATGATCAAAAAGTAGCAGAACTTGAAAAGCAAATAACTGAGTTAAACAAACAAATAGACTATTGGAACAGCAAAGGTGGTGCTCCCGAGCCTGAGTTTAGAGCCTTAACAAAAATGCAGGAGAATCTAAACTCTAAGATTGATGAGCTGAATTCATATGCAAACAAACTTAACCAAGCCGTAGACGATGTAAATAAAAATATTGGTACTTTTAACAACATGGTTACTAAATTTAACACAGTGTTAGAGCAGAAGCCCGAGGTTGGGTTTTATACCTCAGGAGAGGAGAAGATTGATATATTTTTCTATACCGATGAGGAAAATCTTGTAAACATACTGGCTCACGAAATGGGCCATTCTTTAGGATTAGATCACATAGAAGATGAGGGAGCAATGATGAACCCAATAGTATCTGAGACTACCGAAATTAAGTCTGCCGACAAAGAGTTAGTTAAATCATTTTGTGAAAAAAACACTGTTTTTAATGTTACGAAGAATAGAATTAAATATTCTATTGATTTTTTAATCTCAAAAGTGTTATTGATATTAAAATAACCTAAAACTTAAATCCGCTTTCAACAAGCTTTCTAAAATTCCAAGACCAGTCAGTGGGATCCTCAGTCTTGTATGTCCAAAAAAACCATCCTGCAGACTTATTAAAAACTTTATTCTGCATTTTTTGGAAATTTTGATAATTTTTAAATATCTGCTTTTCTTGCACATTATTTACTGATAATTTTTCGTTAAAATCTCTCGAATTCAAAGCTAAACTCCATTCACCGGATATCATTGGCAAGTGTTTCTGCATTTTTTTTATAGTACTGCCCCACTCTCTTTTGCCTTTTCTTAGAAAAGCTCTTAATTTAATTTTTTTAAACTCATCTGAAAAACATTGATAAAAATGGGAATCCAAAAATACATTTGTAAATTTTGGATAAGGCAAGAAGTTTTTAAATTCCAACGGTCTGAAAGAATCGCTGATAACCACAGCAATTTTTTCACCACAGACCTTTCTTATTATTCGATATGCTTCCTCGTAAAATGATTTTAATAAGTCTATATCAATAGAAATATGAGGCTCGTTTAACACTTCAATTCCAAAGAAGACTTTTTTCCTACAGTATCTTTCGGCAATTTTTTCAATAATTTTTAATGTAAGTTTAATATTGTTAGAATCTTTATCCCAACCAATCTCTCCTGATTTTCCACTGTGATCATAACCGTTTTGACTACCAGGAGCTCCGTGCAAGTCAATTAAGACTTTTAGACCGTGTTTTTCTGCCATGTCAAAAGCAAAATCCAAGTATTGAATACTCTTTTCGTATGGTGGGAAATCCCCGAATATCCAATACCCTACAGGTATTCTAATTGCATTTATTCCATTTTGAGATAAAAAAAGAAAATCTTCTTCTTTTATAAAGGTTTTATAGTGCTCTCTAATGGCTTTTTTAGGAAACTTATTCAATAAGGAGTACTCGTCATCGGCTTTGTATCCTTCAAATAACGATGGTGTTATCCATTTCTCTAAAACTAACCACCCTCCTAAATTTACACCTTTTAGTTTGTTTCGGTTTACCTTTTTCATACTTTTTTGTCTAGCTTTTGTGGTTTTAGCAATATTAAACTCTATACTGAAAGTGTATGAATAAGCCTTTTATATTTTTTAAAAATCAGCTTAGTTTTATTTTTTAGGTAAACTTTCGCAGGCTTCTCCGTCCTTATCTCCATCAAGCCTATTTACATCGTTTCCAACACCGCCAACTTTTTCAAAAAAAGTTTGAGCTTCTGGCTGAGATCCGAAATCCTCACAATTGTATTCATTTGCAGTTTTTCCTTTTGACGCATCGGTAGTAATTTCACCGAAAATATCGTAAAGGACGTTTCCTGCAGAATCTCTTTGAACTTCTGACTGTTCAAAGGATCTTGTTTTCATCAACGTTTTCATATCGTAATCTTTGTTTGAAACTTCCATACCTAACGCTGCCAGTAATGCAAAAAAAGCTACTGCAAGAGCAATTCTTGCTTTTTTAAAGAAGAAAAATAATACTGCCACAATAGCCAAAAGAATAATTATCACCCAAAGCCTAACCTTTTTAGTACCGGTTATTTGTTTAAAGGATTTCTTTGTCTTCTTAACCTCTTTGACTTCAACTTTTTCACTACTATCTATTGGTTTATTATTTTCTGTATTTTCCATGTTTTTATTGTATCAGTTGTTTGCAAATTTTAAAATTATACTAAGAAGTTTGTAACAACCGCGCCTAATTAGCCTAGTCACTAAACTATCTTGACACCCAATCTTAAAATGGTATTATGAATATGTATTCAATATAGTTTTACTAAGGAGGTGAATTAAATGCCATTATTTAACGGAACAGGTCCTCAAGGTTTTGGGTCACAGACAGGCAGAGGTATGGGTCCTTGCGGAGATGGTTATGGTTATGGAAGAAGAGGTTTTGGTAGAAGAGGTTACGGTAGAGGCAGAGGTTTTAGATTTTGGAGTGCTGCCCCATCGAAAGAAGATATTAAAAAAGATCTTGACAAGTACCAGAAAGATTTAGAAGAAGAGTTAGAAGCAATTAAAACTGAGAAGAAAAAGCTTGAGGAAGAAAAGTAATAATAGTAAATTAACTACACCTATAAAAGATTAGCATTTTAATTAAAAATAGGTGTAGTTAAGTGTAAATAAAATTATTTTTAAATTTATGTCCAGACCAAAAATAAAAAGAAATATTCAATTTAGTCCCAACGTTCATTATTTTAAACCAAGTGGGATTCCTTTAAGAGAGCTTGAGGAAGTTCAACTTATTTCAGAGGAGATTGAGTCTATTAAGTTGTACTTAGTAGATAATTTGGACCAAACAAATGCAGCTAATAAAATGGGTGTGTCTCAACCTACATTTGCTAGAATTTATAATAGTGCCTGTAAAAAAGTTGCAGAAGCTTTAATCTATGGAAAGGCAATTAGATTTGAAGGGGATCCTGAAAAAGACTATGAAGGTAAAAGAAACAATTAAGATATTAACTTTAATATTTTTAATCATTCTATTCGGAAAAAACTCAAAAGTTGGAGCAGAAAGTACGGATATTGTAAATGAATCTGGGGAAATTACTTATGAAGGAAAAATTATTGAAATATTGGAAGAAAAACCAAACCCGAACGGCGGTTTATACCAAAAACTTAAAGTTATAATCCATAGTGCTGATTTTGAAAATAAAGAAATAACAGTAGAAAATGGCTACGGAGAAATACCCTCTTCTCAGAAATATCGCAAGGGAGATACTGTTGTTCTTATGAAATTCACAGACTCATCAGGTGAGCAGACATTTTATATTACCGACTACGTAAGAAGGTCTCATTTATTGTCCCTTTTTGTTATATTTTTAACTTTATCTTTAATAGTTGCCGGAAAACGAGGATTTACATCTTTTATTGGTATGGTAATTACTTTTCTAATTATTTTTAACCTCGTCTTACCCAAGATTTTTAGTGGTTCAAACCCTATTTTTATAATAATTTTATTTTCTATTATAGTTATTCCGATTACCTTTTATTTATCACACGGATTTAATCTAAAAACTAATGTAGCAATTGCAGGTACTTTTCTATCTCTTATAATAACCACAATCCTATCCTTAATTTACGTGAATAGCGCAAAAATAACCGGTTTTACAACTGACGAAGCATCTTTTTTACAAATAATGAAGGAAGGAACTATTAATATGAGAGGTATTTTCCTTGCTGGAATAATAATTGGATTCTTAGGTGTTTTGGACGATATTACTGTATCCCAGTCAGCTATTGTATTTCAATTAAAAGAAGCAAACAAAAGATATGGTTTTTCAGAATTGTATAAAATGTCGATGGATATAGGAAAAGATCATATTTCTTCTATGATAAATACGTTGGTTCTAGTTTATACAGGAGCTTCTCTACCCTTACTACTGCTTTTCATAAATTCATCAAAGGGCTTTAATGAAGTTATAAATTATGAGATAATTTCTGCGGAAATAATTAGAACTTTACTTGGAAGTATTGGTTTAATTATTGCAGTGCCCATTACAACAGTAATAGCGGCCTCAGTAGCAGATTTAATAAAAGGAGGCGAAAAATCATGAAAGTTTTAAAAATTGGTGCCGTTTGGTGTTCAGGGTGTTTAATCATGAAACCCAGATGGGCTGAAATTGAAAAAGAAATGCCCGAGCTTTTGACGGAGTATTATGACTTTGATAAAGATAAAGAAGTAATGGAAAAATACGGTATTGATCATAAACTTCCTGTCTTTATATTTTTAGATAAGGATGAAAATGAAATTTTGAGGTTGACGGGCGAGGTTGATAAAGAAGAATTAGTTAAAGTTATTAATGATAATATAGATAAGTAATAATGAGGATTAACAAATTTATCGGCATATTAATATTTTCACTATTAACCTTTTTAGGTTCTAATAGCATATATGCTGCCGATAAGATTAATCTTTACTTATTTTGGGGAGAGGGTTGTCCTCACTGTAAAAAGGAAAAAGAATTTCTACAGAAACTTGTACAAACTAACGAAGATGTTCAACTTCATGATTTTGAAGTGTATAAAAATCCAGAAAATCAAATTAAACTTCAAGAAGCTGCAAAAAAATTAAATACAGAAGTAAACGGAGTTCCCTTTTTGGTAATCGGAGATAAATATATAGTTGGGTATGCAAACGATGAAACAACCGGAAAAGAGATCGTAAGAATTATTGAGGATGTAAGGAAAAGAGATTGTCCTGATATTTTAAAAATTGATGTGAAACCGAATACCGAAGTCGGTTTGGATTGTGACGCAAATATAGAATCTGCTAAACCATCTTTACCTAAGTTCGGTAACATCGATCTAGAAAAACTATCCCTCCCTGCGTTAACTGTAGTTTTAGGTTTTCTAGATGGTTTTAATCCCTGTGCAATGTGGGTACTGCTCTTCCTGATAAGTTTGCTTCTCGGTATAAAAGATAGGAAGAGAATGTGGATTCTGGGAATAGCTTTTATTGTCTCCTCTGCTTCTGTGTATTTCCTATTCATGGTCGCTTGGTTAAATTTATTCTTGTTCGTTGGCTATATATTCTGGATTAGAGCTATCATCGCAATTATAGCTTTGCTTGGTGGTTATACCAGTTTAAAAAAATTTTGGAGTAAAGATTCTTCAGGATGTGATGTTGTTGGAGATGAGAAAAGAAAGAGTGTATTTGAAAAACTTGGCAAAGTAACTTCTAATAAATCGTTTTTGATGGCAATTATAGGTATAGTTGTATTAGCTTTTGCAGTTAACCTAGTCGAACTAGTGTGTTCGGCAGGACTTCCTGCAGTTTTCACTCAAGTATTAGTTTTGAATAATCTGGGAAAAGTTCAATACTATCTATACATCATTTTATACATCTTGTTTTTTATGTTAGACGATCTTGTGGTATTTTTTATCGCCATGATAACTCTTCAAATGACTGGAATTACTACAAAATATGTAAAATGGTCTAGGCTTATTGGTGGAATATTAATGGTAGCGATAGGAATAATATTGTTATTTAAACCTGAAATATTGATGTTTGGTTAAGAAAATGCCAGTGTTTTCGAGGTCTTGACAAATTTTTTCACCTGTATTAAATTATTTTTTGTAAGTGAGATGGTGTTGGTGCCCTACTATTCTTATTTACATTAAAAAACAACGTCGGCACATCACCCATCCTTACTTAATTGACACCTACTTTGCGTTAAAAAATAGGCTGTTTATTCAAAATTATAAAATTAAAAAAGGAGGACTATATGAAAATAGTAAAAAGAAATAATAGTAATGGGTTAGCACCTTACGTTCCGTTTAGATCTATGTTAGATGATTTTATTTCATCAAATTCTTGGATGGATGAGGTTTTCGATAAGGCTTTTCCATCTAAGAATCTTTATGCAGATGTTTGGGAAGAAGGAGATAATTTCTTTATTAAAATGGCAATGCCAGGGGTAAATAAAGGCAATATCGAAATTACAACAACTCCTGAGGCTATTACCATTAAAGGAAACTCAAAAAAAGAGGAAGAGAAAATTACGGATAAGAAAAACTATTACTTTAAGAGTATTGATAACTCTTTTGAACAAACATTCAATTTGCCTACAAGATTTGATAGTGATAAAGCCGTGGCTAAATACGAAGACGGTGTCCTAACTTTAACACTACCTAAATCGGATGAAGTTAAGTCTAAAAAGATTGAAATTCAGTAATTTAATTTGGTGCAAAGCCGCCTACAAAAGGAGATAAAATGATTAATATTGCTAAAAAGATTAAAAATATTTTATTTTTATGGATTCTAGGTTTATTTATTCTTATTTCCGTCTTTGTAGGCGGTGTGTACTTGGGTAAGAGTGGTAATTCAGGACTATTTAATAAATTTCTCTTTTCTAACAAAATTGAAGAGAATGAAGAGAAAATATCAGAAAAACAAAGAAGGTATGATTTATCTTCATGTAATGAAAGTACCGCAAATATTACTGAAGAGTTATCTGATTCTGTTGTTACAGTGGCAGTTAAAAGGTTAAATTTAAAATCTAACGTTAGGAGTGGTCTTGATCTTTTTGGTTTTTTTAATTTATCTCCGGGTTTCAGTCCTGAAGACTATGAGGAAGTACAACAAGACATAGGGACCGGGTTTGTGGTTGGAGATGAAAAATTTGTTATTACTAATAGACACGTTGTTTCAGATACAAAAGCAGAATATAAAATTGTTGATAAAGATGATAATGAATATGTAGTTTCAAAAATATATAGAGACCCTGCTAATGATTTAGCCATTTTACAGGTAGAGGGTTTAAAATCTGACTCAATAAATTTAGGAGATTCAGATAAAATTAGAGTTGGTGAGGATGTTGTGGCTATTGGTACGGCCTTAGGAGAATTTAGACACACTGTAACTACAGGCGTTATATCTGGTTTAGGTAGAGGTATAACCGCTAGTGATGGGTTGGGAGGCTTTGTAGAATCAATTGAAAACGTTATTCAGACAGATGCAGCGATAAACCCAGGAAATTCTGGCGGTCCACTTATTAACAGATGTGGTGAAGTAATTGGTATAAATGTTGCAGTTTCCAGTAATGCAGAAAATATTGCCTTTTCAATTCCTGTTAATGTTCTAAAAAAATCTTTAGACAATTTTGAAAATACAGGAAAATTCGAAAGAGCTTTGTTGGGAGTTAAATACAGCATGATTTCTGAACAAGCAGCCTTAAAAAATGAAGTCCCAGTTGGAGCTTATGTAACCGAGGTCGTTAAAGATTCAAGCGCAGATGAAGGTGGAATTAAACAAGGTGATATCATAATATCTTTCGATGGTGTTAAATTATCGGAAAAAAGTCTAAGCGAGTTGGTTAACAAAACAAAAGTTGGAGATAAAGTTAAAGTTAAAATTTATAGATGGAATGAAGATAAAGAATTAGAACTAAATATAAAAATGAAAGAAGGTCTTCAATAAGGTATAATTTCCTATATGAAAGGTGTCATATTAGCAGGTGGTCTTGGCTCAAGACTTTATCCATTAACTTACGCTACAAACAAGCATTTATTACCCATATACAACAAACCTATGGTTTTTTATCCAATTCAGACACTAGTAAATGCTGGAATAAAAGAGATTATGGTTGTAACTGGTGGTCCTCATGCAGGTGATTTCCTAAGAGTTTTAAAAAATGGTGAGGGACTAGGTGTAGATAAAATGGTTTATTCTTATCAAGAAGGAGAAGGTGGGATTAGCGCAGCTCTAATATTGGCAGAAAAATTTGCGGCAGGCGATTCAGTTTGTGTAATTTTAGGAGATAACACTACCGATGCCGACATTAGTAAAGATGTTCAGGATTTTAAATCTGGAGCTAAGATTTTTTTAAAAAAGGTTCCTGATCCCGAAAGATTTGGTGTTCCTGTGTTTGAAAACGATAAAATTGTGAGAATTGAAGAAAAACCTAAATCTCCTAAGTCGGATTATGCAGTAACAGGTCTTTATATTTACGATAAAAAGTGTTTTGACTTTATTAGGGAATTAAAACCATCAGATAGGGGTGAGCTTGAAATAAGTGATTTAAACAACAAGTATATCGATATTGGAGAGTTAGAATTCTCAGAGCTAACTGGTTACTGGAGAGATGCAGGTACATTCAATACAATTTTAGAAGCAGGAAACTATTGGTTTAATAAATCCCAAACTCAATTAAAATAAAGTATTGTTAAGAGTAAAAGAAAGTAAAAGACTCCCCAGCCCATTGTCCAAGCAAGAAGAGTAAAGGCTTCTGAAAATTTATTTTCCCAGAACAATACCCCTGCTCTACCTAGCACTAACGAAGAAGAAATCACTGCCGAAATGATGAAAAGCAGTAGCATTAATATAGGAGCCATATATTCCCCAGTGTCTTTGTGAAAAATCTTTTCTATATTGTTTAAAAAAACAGAAACTAGAAGGATATAAGTAACTAAACCACTAGCTTGTAAAAAACCTAGAAAAGGTTTGGATTTATTTTTAAGCATAGGTTGATTTTAACACAGGAGATATCCATACAAAAAGCGGGTGTTAAACCCGCTATTTGCAACAATGACGTTTTTATGGCACTTTTTTAAAATACCCTATAAATATTCACAGTTATGTACCCTGAATTATCAACATACACATCATCCATAATAGTAAACTCTATTTTGTTATCAGTACCAGATATTTCTAGTGTGTAAATATGCTCAGGATTGAATAAAGTAGGTTGCCAAGAAACGGCTGTGTTATTAATCCAAATCTGTAGTCTTTTAGATGTTTGTTGATACCATCCTGCTAGTCCACCAGGAGCATTGGCCGGATTGCGATAGTTCCATGCTGCATCAGCTATACCATAGCTACCCCAATTAGCAAATCGGTAAGTTCCTATTGCTTCTAGAAGATAAGTTGCTTCTTTAGAAAGAATAGACTCACTGTAGGTTGGAGTAGGAACATCCTTTAAGGTACCCGAAGGAGTAACTTTAACAGTTTCTATCAATTTGCGTCCTTTGATTGTGTGTGGAACATAGGTTGCCCAGCTGCCTTTTGAAACAAATCTTTCTTCACTAATACGAGTGGCCGCCCAAGCGGAATCTGATTGCACTAACTCTTGTGTACAAGATTGAGAATCTATAGCAAGTTTATATACGAGACCTGCAGGATTAACCTTTGGATCATCTGTGTTCCATGGAAAATTATTGACCTCAATATCAAGCTGGTTTACGCCTTCTTTAACAAAATCTTTTACATCAAAATCAAATACTGTGTTGTAGTTTTTTTCAATTAAACTCTGTCCTACGAATTTATCGTTAATTTCTACATCAAAGCTGTTATCACTTGAGATTTCTAACTTTGCAGATTCTACAGTACCTACAATATTAAATTCTCTTAAGAGGTTTACGGTTTCTCCAGCACGTGGATTCGCGACAAATTCACTACTCCAAATCCATTTTGCGTCTGGAATTGATATCCAAGCCGGGTGTACCCAAGTTTGTATGGATGCTTGCCCATTTGCAAGTGTGTTTTCATCGCTTAATATTGTCTGACTTGTGTCTACGCATACTTCCTGGTATTTATTAACTGCTGCATGGGCCGCAATGTAATAATTACCTACGCTCTCAAAGACATTTTCATATGCTACTTCTCTCTCACAATCGTGTTTTCCACCGTATTCGAATTGTCCGGGAATAGGATTACCGTAATCCTCACCTTTCAATTTTTTAGTTTGAGGAATGTCACCAATTGCATTCTCGATATCCAGATGAGTTTCCATTAAACACCAACCATCTACGGTAACAACGTATTTTATATCTTTACCTATAATTTCAACATACCCGATTTCCTTGTCTTTACCTGCAAATAAAGGATATTTATCTGTTTGCGGTGTTTCAGCAAGTACGTAAAAAGGGAATACAGAAGTTAGAATTGCAAATACGCCTAATAAACTTAATATTTTTTTCACTTTTTTCATTCTTCTCACCCCCATTCTTAATCAAATAAATAAAAAACCAGCAATCTGTTGCTGGTTAAACGATCTTTCTATTCTTTTTTAATACTTTTTATCACTAAAAAAATAATAAACTTTAAGCGATATTTTACAAGCTATCAAGATTAGAATTTATTTTTTTATATAATTAATATTTATCTAACTGTGGATCTTATATAAGTAATAAAATTAATAATATATAAAAGAAAAGCCCCTCGCGATTAATCACTAGGGGCTTTAAAAAAACGAGAATTTAATATGTCATTTCATCCAGTCGTTTGGAAAGTTGCTCCTCCCTTCTTTTCATTTTAAGTATACGTGAGATAGATATCGCACTAATTAATATTGGTCTTGATACCTTTTTATATAATAAGGCATAGTCCCACAGCAAGCCTGTAAACCAAGCCCCTCGTTCGAGTTTTGAAGCTTTTTTCCAAGCCTTCGGAAGTTCAATTTTTTCACAATCGACTAAAAACTTTAAAAACTCTTTATCTACCCTTCCGTACTTTTTACTATAATCGTAGTAGATTGAAATTAGTCCGTGTGTGAACCAAGGCAAATCGTTACGACCGAGCTTAATCGCCAACTCTCGTGCTTGGTTAGCTTTGATATAAGCTTCTTCAAAATCATTTTCGCTATTGCACAGTTCTTTTCTTGATAAGTTTCTCAACGCAGAAGCGCGTGCTTTTAAGTCCGGATCGCTTTGTACATTCGAGATGGTTATGACTTCATTCCATTCGCTCACTGCGTTCTCGTAATCACCACCGTGAAAGTATGCGAGTCCGAGATGATTTCGAATATCCATCCTTTTCTCATGATAAGGGCACAAGGTTAGTGCTTCACGTAAAAGCTTAATTCCTTTCTTTACACTCCCCTGCTCTCTTTCTCTAATCCCTATTTCCAACAATTCGTCCCAATCTGGTTTACTACCCAAATCTTTCGGTCCCATTTTCTACTCCTTTTCTTTGATTTTTCAGATTATATTATAGGATTATGTATTTGTAAAATAAGGAGAAACAACCAAAATACTAAATCTCTGGTTATTATTTATGATGTTTAAAGTTAGAGCGGTTTTGAGTACTACATTAAAAATGATTTTAATTTGCTATTTATAATATCCTTGTTGATATTTGTTAATTGTTTCAATTGAATGAGAATCAATAGAGTTATCATTCATCATTTTATTAATACTGTCCAAACTAAAAAACTCAGCTTTTTCTACCTCATCTGGATCTGGGACTATCATTTGTCCTATTGGAAATTTACCTATAAACAAATATCCTAAGGAGGTGTGGTCACCGGAAACATACTTTCTTTTTTCAACAAAATTTAATGACGTGTCAAAACCTAATTCCTCTTTAAGTTCCGTGTGAGCAGCCTCCTCGGGATTTTGTCCGGCCAAAACGTGTCCTACAGCAGTCACAGTCCATTTTCCTGGGAAATATTTCTTTTTAAAACTACGCTGTTGTAGGAGCAAGTTACCGTTTGCATCGTGTACTAAAACCGCAATTTCTCTATGAAGAATGTTTTTTCCATCATGAATTTCTTTTTTAGTTAATTGATCTATTACCTCGTCATTCTCGTTTATAACATCTAGAATTTCTTTATTATTATCTATAATTCCACCTTTAGACATATTTTACTATTATAACACTGTAAGTGCTAACGTAATTTTTTAGAATATTAATCCTAAAAATAGAATCCGTAACATTAATTTTATTGTTAAAATGTAGCAATGAAGAAAAAAAACCTGGCTGGGGGACAGGGAGTCGCCCACTAGTCCAAATATCTCTAACTCACTTCGTTCGCAAGAGCTCTTTGGCTATTCGGCACGTCTCCTTCGCTGCGCTCAGTCCGACTTTCTCCTCCCTGTCCCAACAAAAACAACCACAAAACCTAAAGGCCTTGTGGCTGTTTTCGTGGCTGGGGGACAGGGAGTCGAACCCCAATTAACGGATTCAAAGTCCGGCGTCCTACCATTAGACGATCCCCCAATAATAGATAAAGCAAATATAACTAAATTTTCAAATAATATCTAATAAAGTAACTAAAAATAAAGTGTCTAATCGCAAGGTTCTCGAGCGAAGCGAGAGGTTCTTCCCATTAGACGATCCCCCAACGACATACCAAACAATATTATACCAGCACATTTCTAATAAAAATATACGTAACTACTCTATTTTAATTTGATTTTACAATATAAAACGTATATAAAGCATATAAAGCACGTTAAAAACAAATAAGAGGTGAGAGATGGGAAAGACCAAATCAGAAGTGAGCGTGTCCTCAGTATTGGCTTACGCAAGATGTCCCAAACTGTTCGAATTCTTGAACTACAGTGGGATAAAACCCAGACAAAATGATAATTATTATCTCTTAAGAGGTGTGGAGGTGAGTAAATTTATCAGAAACTTATATCAAAAACATCCTGGCAATAGAAAGTTTTATTATTACAGTATTGAAACGGCTATAAAACGTTGGTATGCAGTGTGGGATATTGCTACGAAAGTCAGCTCTAAAGCACTTTCATTTGACGCTAAAAAAGTTGCCAAAGAACAAAGTAAAATTGGAGCAGTCTGCATTAAAAACTATTGGGTTCAAAATTTGGATAGTCCTGACCCTCTTAGAATTAAAAAGATTGTATACGTTGTTCCAATAAAATATGATGGGTTACCTTATACCTATCTTTCAGGAAAATTGGATCATATTGTACCGAGCGATATCTCATGGATTAAAACCATGCGTCCGGAAATAATTGAAAAAGGGGAGTTGATAAAAGGTTATTCCCATAATCTAGTTGTTAAATATAGTACTAGCACTATGGACTCCGTTTTTAAGGAAAAAAGAGCTCCTTCAACGATACTACCCGATGAGTTGAAAATACAAGCAGCGATGAACGTGATGCTGTATAAACAACAATTTGGAACGTATCCGGTTGGATATCTTATTTATTGGCTAAGGTACGAATCTGATAACCAATTTCTGATAAAGGGTGATTTAAAAGAATATCGTGATTTGTTAGATAGGGTTTTTCAAAGAATGGCTAAAAGTATAACAGATCATAATTTTCGGAAGAATCTCACTCCTAGTTGTGCTTATTGTGATTATGTATTTCAGTGTAGACCTGAAATCGTTAAACAATTAAGTCTGCCTTTTACCTAAAGATTGGTACAAAACAACAAACCCCTGATTAATCACAAGATCGGGGGATTTTTTTATCTAAATTAAAGTTTGGGGGGGGGTGGTATAGGGTTCGAACCTATGACCTTTCGGATGTACACTTAATACTTTCGCGTGCGAAAATTTGGTGGGTCCGCATGGATTCGAACCAAGGACCTACCGGATGTCTGTTCGTTTCACTCACAGCAAAAGTTTGGTGGGCGATGTAGGGTTCGAACCTACGACCTTTCGGATGTAAACCGAATGCTCTAACCAACTGAGCTAATCGCCCATACTTTTTAAAACCGGGCGCTCTACCACTGAGCTACGGACCCAAATTTTCTAAAACCGACTTCCTGTATTTTAACATTATTTGAAAATCATATAAAATACCTGTGTGAAAAAACAAAACCTAATAATTTTAGCTTTTATCTCCTCGATATTACTTCTAGCAATAGTTTTTAAAAACGAGCTTGGGAAAAATTCAAAAATTAAAAATCTTTTAAACGAACTAAATATTAATTTAAATTTTTCTAAAGAAGATACGAATTCTGTAACCAACGAAGGAAAATTTCAAGAACTTAAAAGTAAAATCGAGAGAGAAGAAGGTATCTATGGCCTTTATATCAAAGATATGTTAAATGGTAAAACCTATGAGATAGATACCGAAGAAGAGTTTTACCCACTATCTCTATTTAAAGTACCTATAGCTTATATTGTTGCAAGAGACATCGAGAGAGGTGAATTAAAATGGGACGACACAGTTGTATATAGAAATGAAGATTTTTTTAACCAATATGGAACCATCCATTCCTTCGGATATGGGTCGGAATTTAAATTACAGAAAGTTGTTGAATTAATGCTCAGAGAATCAGATAACGCGGCACCTAATATTTTAAAAAGACATTTAGGTGAAGATTATCTAAATACTGAGTTTAAAAAGATTTCCGGGTATGAAACAGCAGATCTTTTTGATGAGGAGCTTCTAACAAATCCAATAAAGTGTGGCTATCTTATAGAAGGTATTTTTTATAAAAAGTGGATTTCCGATGAAAGCGTTAACTTATTATTAAGTTACTTAAACCCCACTTCTTATGATGAAGCCTTAAACCCTTATCTAAATGATAATTTAACTTTCTATCATAAAGTAGGGTTTTCAACTGCAATGTATCATAACTGTGGAATTATTAGAGGTGAGAACAAAGACTTGATTTTGTGTTTAATGAGTAAAGAAATCACTGATGAAAGTTTTGATAGGGTAAATCAATACGTTGCTGAATTCGTAAATAACTACTAAGAAATGATAATATTTACACATGATGATTTATTTAACTAAATTTATAGTTACTTTTCTGATCTTTCTAGGAATTGACGGAATATGGCTTGGAATAATTGCTAAGAATTTCTACTCAAAAACAATCGGACATCTTTTAGCTGATAAACCAAATCTAGTCGCGGCTCTAGTTTTCTATATTTTTTATGTTGTTGGAATAATTGTTTTTGCTATAAATCCAGCTCTTAAAGAAAAATCACCAACTTTAGCAATTCAGTTGGGAGCTTTTTTAGGTTTTATTGCCTACGCCACTTATGATCTTACTAATCTTGCTACTTTAAAAAACTGGCCTTTGCACGTAACACTTATAGACATAGTTTGGGGCACTTTTTTAACTGGAAGTGTTTCATTTTTGTCTTGTTTAATATTAAAAAATAAATGAGTTACGAAATATTTAACTTAATAGTTACAGTACCTTTATCAATCGTTGTCTATATGTCCCTTTGTTTTCTTTTTTCAAAATACCTAAAAAGGACAGATTTTGTAGACATAGCTTGGGAGTTTGGGTTTATTCTTGTTGCTGTCTTAACTTTATTTATAAGCAGATACTCTAATGTCATATCAATTATCACTACCCTACTTGTTTTAATTTGGGGAATTAGATTATCCACGTATCTTTTTTTGAGATTTAGAAAAACAAAAGAAGATTTGCGATATGTTGAAATTAAAAAAAACTGGAAGAAAAACAAATTACTGAAGGAATTCCTCGGAATATTTCTTTTGCAGGGACTTTTAATGTACATCGTAAGTTTAGTAGTATCCGTAATTAATATTTTAGGACCTGGAAACAACAACCCTTTTTACTATCTAGGGTTATCAGTTTGGATAATAGGTTTTGTTTTTGAATCAGTTGCTGATGCTCAACTTAAAAATTTTATTAAAACGAAAAAAGGCAAAGATAAGAAAATAATGGACGAAGGCTTATGGAAATATTCAAGACACCCCAACTATTTTGGAGAAGTTACAATGTGGTGGGGAATATTTTTGATTTCTTTCGGTACGAATTACTGGCCGATTACTATCATTAGCCCTGTGACCATAACCTATCTTATTCTTAAAGTTTCTGGCGTTCCTTTATTAGAAAAAAAGTATCAAGATGACCCTGATTTTAGAAAATATGCAAAAAAAACCAGTATTTTTTTCCCGTTACCCCCGAAAAAGTAACTACAATCTAATTGTCTTTTAAATACTATTAATTTATAATCCGAACAATAACATAAAAGGAGAGAAGATGAATCTTAGATGGCCAGTGTACTATGGATATAGGAACAAGAAGGTTGTTTGGTTTACATTGGAGATACCTAAATTAAATCTCCATATCCATCCGGATTCTAGTATCTATTATGATATAGAATTTACAATCGATCCATCTATTAAAGAGGTATCAGAGTTAAAATATATAGAAGAGGAAGTACTATATGAAAAAGTATTGGTAGGGATTCGTAAGTTAATCAACATGCAGATAGATGAATACTTAGAACTGTTGTGTTCTAATATAGGTCTTAACTAAGATTTTTTATACCGATAAGGAAAATATAAGGACTGGTATATGAGAAACAACCTCTATGCTAGTCCTTATTAGTTATTCCAGATTTTTAACGCACTCTCAGCCTCCTCCATATTTATATTGTATTTTAAAGCAAGTTCAAACTGTTCTTTAGCTTTATCTTTAAATCCTTGTTCAAGATAAATCTCTCCTCTGATCATATAAAGCTCCGAAAAGGATCTATTTCCATTTTCAAGTATTTTTTCAATAATTTCAAAAACTTTATCGTAATTTTTTAACTCTTGGTACGCTTTGATAGGCTCAATTTGGTACCAAAGCATTCTTTTAGGTAATACATTTTCAACTTTTTCATATTCTTTTACAGACCTTTCATAATCACCTAAGTGGTAAGAAGCTGTAGATATATTAAAATGTGGGTAGGGATTTTTGTCTTCTTTTAAACTCTCCTCCTCTGCTCTTCTTAAAGAGTTTTCCCAAGCTATTTTCTCATCTACTTCTTCTCCAATTATTGATTCAACCTTTTCTTTTAATTCTGGAGTATATACAACCACGTAGCTATAATTAAAAGCCTGCCACATGGTTAAAAAGTCATAATATCCAATCTTTTTGTTTGGACCTTCGTAGGAATCGTCTTGAACTATTATCTGTTTATCTTCATCATATCCAGTAACGAATCTGAAATGTCCGATATCTTCGTTTGGTTTTAACCATGTTTTTACAACAACTGGTATTCCATTTGAAATAAATTTTTGGAGCAGATCAATGTCTCCGTTTACCCTACCAATAGCTTCAAGTCCGTACTCATTAGCCCAATTTACGAACTCATAAGTAAAAATTGTTTTATCATCGTTGTCTCCTTTTGGGTGTTGAAAAGGTCTCATTTTACTTGCAAGCTCTTCTTGAGGAACTTTTACTCCGTACCATGCCATTGCCATAGAAAGTGTTGCAGGTCCACAGTTATTGAATGATTGATAAACGTGATAATTGTTAGTAAGTTGTGCGTACTCTCCAGGCACTTTCAAACTTACGGGATTTGGCTCAACTTCCAAGCTAGGGTTTGATTCGGATTGCATTGTACTGCCCTTTCCTTCAGTTTTTGGAGTTAAGTTATTTGTATTTTGCTCGTTATCTCTCACATTTTGCACAAATTTAGTATCAAGTGGGGGGTTTTGGTTAATTTTATAAAACAAAGTAATGCCTATAACTGCTGTTAATAGGAACACTAACATAAATATAAATTTCTTCATGTTGTCTGGATTATATACTAATTGAGTGTTCTCTTAAAAAAATCCACAGTATTTTGCATAGCTTTATCAAAAGAAGATCCCGAAATATTGTGCCCGTCGGTTGGATATTCGTTTATTTCGTGTTTCAAAGTGGTTTCAAGAAGAACAGAGCTTAAGTTTCTTGTATATTCAATGCTAACAACAGGATCATCCACTGCGTGATTAATTTGAACTACCCCATCTAAACCTCCTAGATAGTTTGTAGGAACTACCTTCATCCAAAATTCATTATTTGGATCAAAATTACCGTATTTTTCAAATAACAGGTTTCGCTTTTTCCTGGATTCTGATTCTTGAGAAGGTGGTTTGTAGCTGTTATCAGAAATACCGTATTCTGATAAATCCGAATACGTGTAAACTGCCCCAGCCCAAATTGAAATGGCTTTAATGTCTTTTTTAGCTACAAAAGCTCTAAAAATAACATTTCCCGCCATACTATGACCCCAAAGTCCTACTTTCTCAGGATTTACAAAATCGCTTGTCAGAAGGGCGTTATACGCGTTTAAAGTATCAATTACGTAGCCAGAAGAGTAATAACCACCCTCGGCCTCACCTTCTGACTGTCCATGCCCTCTTAAGTCTATTTTAAAGACAACAAAGCCGTTTTTAGTCAAATAATCAACATACGAAACATAGTTTTTAGTAGTTTCATACTCTTGAGGTGGTATATAGCCGTGAACAAACACTATTGCTGGCCATCCGTCTTCAGGTTCCTGCTCCTTTGGAATAGTAATTAGTCCGTTAATAAGCAAACCATCGGAATCGTAACTCGTTAAAAAGGTAGTATAGGTGTTGTTTTCATTTAATTTTTCTAAATTACCTAATTTTCCAGTATATTGTCTTGAACGTAGATATGGGATTGTGAGGTCTTCAAAGGAATAATCATTGGTTAAATCGGAGTTTGAATCAGATTCTTCTGAAGAAATATTTGTCAAAGAATTCGAATTTTCAGGTATTTGGGTCCCGTCTTCTTTTAGATAAGACGAGCTAGATAATTTGTTAAAGAGTAGGTAAATAATCAAACTCAAAATTATTATCGCGAATATCAGAACTAATACAAATATTCTTTTTTTTCTAATATTAATCATGTTGGGTTAAAAACAAGCAATTAAAAATTATTAGGTATTTTATCATTTTTAAACACCGAAAGTTTACGTTACTTATAGATTTGGGTAGATACAATAGCATTCTTTGTACAAATAAGGCTTTAAGATTATTTGAATCAATCTTTCGTTGTTTACCTGACTCTTATATTTTATTAAACATATTAGTTTATTAACAACTTCATTTGGACTCAGTTTTAAAATCATATCGGGTTCTAGCGGTTTACTATCAATTTTAAAATTTAATGAGTTTTTTTGGGAGGTGTGGTAATTAAATGGAACAGTAGAATATATTAAATTAAATTTTCTAAGTTTTTTGAGATCAGTCACAACCTGTGATACCACGATATGATCCCTGTGCCCATATACTCCGCTTGGTTCGAAAGTTATTACCACATCAGGTTCAAATAAATTAATTTCTTTTTCTAGTATCTCAGAAAGGGAATTTTCATTACCTAAATTTCCATCTTCAAAATCTAAAATCTTGTGTTCAGAAACTTTTAAAAATTTCATGACCGATTCGAACTCTTTTTTCCTTATTTCTCCTAAATTATTATGCTTAATCCCATATTTAAGAGAAGAAGCCTCTCCTTTAGTTAAACATAAAATCCTAGTGGTGATATTTTCTTTAACTAAATTCTGAATCAGTCCAGCATTAAAATAGGTTTCATCATCTGGATGGGGATAGATAAATAGAACTTTTGAATTTTTACTGATATTTAATTTCTCTAAATTCACTAATGAGAGTATAGCAAAGCACAGATAATATTTGTGATAGATCTGGTGGACTATCTGGAAGGTTGTTGGGAACTATCATTCTCTATCATAAACTACAACATCACCCTCATTCAATCCTGAAATGACCTCAACGCCCTTGTAATTATTCAACCCTATTTTTATCTCAGTCTCTTCACTCCCATTGTTTCCATCCAGTTTTACTAGACCAGTATCCGCAGTCACATTATCCATTAAATAGAGAGGTAGGTACAAAACACCCTCTTTTTTTTCAGCTAGTATATTTATGTCAGCACTCATTCCGACACGTAGTTTCTCAGGAAGATTATCTGCTTTAATCTCAGCTTTGTAATACGATACTCCCTGAATTGTCTCAGGAGCAGGGTTTATGGAATATATGTATCCCGTGAAAACTTTATCAGGAAAGGCATCAAAAATTATCTCTACTTTATCGCTTGTATCCGTGTAAGAAATATCTACTTCAGATATATTCGTGTAAAGCACCGGTTTTGATACATCTTGTATTTCCATTGCAGGACGACTTACAGAAGAAAGATCACCTTTGTTCACGTAAACCTTACTTATTGTACCGTTAAAAGGAGCAACGATAACTGATTTTCTACTATTTATTAATGATTGATCATACAGTGCCTCTGCTTTACTAATATTTTCATCGTATATTCTTAACTGTCGGTCGTACTCATTATCCCCACCAACTGCATCTGTGTCGGTAGCATATTTTTCAACATATAAATCCTTCTCGAATATTGCAATATCCCTGTTATCTCTGGCTACCTGAGAGCTTTGAGCTAAAGATTGCCCACTCACAGTTGCTAAAATATCACCCTTCTCAACAGCATCTCCCTCAACAACTAATACGTCGGTTATTGTTTCAGCTACTTGAAAATACAAATCTGCTTTATCATTTGATTGTACGTAGCCACTTGTTTCTACTATCAGCTCCATATTTTGCCGTTGAACTGTGTAATACTCCTTCGTGTCTTTTTTTCTAGAACGGAAAAATAATCCAAAGCCAACTATTAAAATAATTACTAAAAATATTAATGTTTTTTTACTTATTAATTTCATTTTTTATCTCCATAAATTTATTACCTAACTTTCTCATCTTTAACTATAAGACCGTCTTCTAGCCATAAAATTCGATCTGCATATTTTTTATCTTCAGGTTCATGACTTACCATAATTATTGTTTGTCCCAACTTTTTATTTAAATCTTTCAACAAATCTAAAATATTTTTTGATGATTGTGTATCCAGATTTGCACAGGGCTCATCAGCGAACAAAACCTGAGGATTATTTACTAAAGCTCTTGCAATTGCTACCCTTTGTTGTTCTCCTCCCGAAAGCTCATTAGAATAATGATCAAATCTGTGTTCCAAACCCACAAGTTTTAGCATTTCCTTTGCTTTTTCTTTAAAATCTTTATTTCCGTTATTTGAGCTAACCATCAATGGAAGATATACATTCTCTAACGCTGTTAATTCGGGCAGTATCGCATACTCTTGAAAAATATAACCAAGCTTTTCTAATCTAAATATTGTCTTCTTTTTTTCGCTAAGATCTTTAGTATTTTCATTTTTAATAAATATCTCTCCTGAAGTGGGTGTATCTAAGAGTCCCAGTTGATGAAGTAAAGTTGATTTTCCCGAACCACTTTTACCCATTATTATAATAAAATCACCCTCAGATACCTCAAAAGAGACACCCTTTAGTGCGTGTGTGAGAACTTTAGTTCCGTATGTTCTTTTTAAATTCTCTATTTTAATAATTGACATAAATTAACCCCAAATAGAATCCAAAATTGTTTTATTGGTAACTTGCCTTGAAGGTATAAACCCTGATATAAATCCGGCAATAGTTAAACTTACAGCGCTTAAAATAATTTCTGCTTTGACTATTTCCAAATGTACATCCCCAACCGGAAATTCTAAGGGGTGTCCTTGGAAGTAAGGCACTAAAATAAAACTTAGAACAGCCAACCCAATAATTATTCCGGAAAGGGCGTAAAACAATGCTTGAACAGTGTAAGAAATAAGTATTATTTTTTTATCTATCCCTATTGCCCGCAAAATCCCGATTTGTTTTTTGTTATTAAGTACATTTATATAGATAACAATATAAATTGTAATTCCTGCTACAAGAAGGGCTATTGCCGATAAAAGTGTTCTGATTAGAGTAAAGCTTTTAGTGAAGCTCTCCGTCATGCCCATATAGTCTGTCCATGGGTAGATATCTTCTCTTATACCCATTGATTTAAACTTTTCCATGTAGTAGCTTTCAGGTACCCCTTCTTCTGTTTTTACAATGATTTCATGTGCAGCATTAGCTACCCCTAATATTGATTCCATTTCATCATTTGTAATAAACGCAGCTTTGTCCGACTGAACAAATTTAGAATTAAAAATTCCTTTAACTTCGTATACTCTGGTTACACCATTTTCAAAAGAAATTGTTATTTCATCACCAATTTTTACACCTCCCAAAGAATCCTTTTCAAAAGAACCGAATTGGCCTCCTGCTATGTCTTTCCCTATCACTATCTTATTTCTATCGTTTTCTTCGAGATAACTTCCAAAAGATATGGATTTACTTATATTCGTAATCTCCTTTTCTTTGTTCGGATCAATAGAAATCACTGAATACTGACCGGACATAACATCTTGATTGTTTTTGTATCTATCAAAAGTAAAAAAACCTCCAATTTTGTAGTGTCTTGCGCTACCTAAAACACCGGGAACACCGTTTACAGTTGTCATAACTCGGCTCGCGTTTGATATTAAATTGTCTTGACTAGCCGGTTCAATTACGATGTTTGCATAGAGATTATTTACACCCTGTCTGTTCATAGTGTTAACAAGCCCAAGTAAAATTGAGGATAAAAATAAAAGGTTTACAAAAGCTAATACCATAACTGATATGGTTAAAGTTGTTGTACCAATATTACCCTTGACTATTGCTTTGTAAGCGAGAAAAAACGCTGTTTTAAATTTTTCCATCTAATTCTTTTTTATAAAAACTAAGTAATTCTTGTACAATAGGAATTCTACTACTGATATTATGAAGCATTTTGTTTAGGTATCTTTTACCTTGTGGTGTTAGCCCATACAATCTTTTAGAAGGACCTATATCACCTTCCCTCCAAACAGATTTAATAAAACCAGACTTTTCCATTCTTCTTAAAGTTGTGTACATGGTACCTGACTTTATTTTCATAGAGTTGTTACTAATATCGGCAATCTGTTTAATTAGGTCATAGCCGTAGCTTGGATTGCCGTAGATAAATTTGAGTATCAGGAGTTGTAGCAATCCTTGTTCAGGATAACTAATTTTAAAATTCTTCTCTTTTTTTCCCTGTTGATTTTTCATTCTATATAACATTGTTACATAGAGTTAAGATAATTACAATATAGAAGTTTAAAAAAGTTGGTGTGAAAATGTAAAATTGATAAATATAAAAAAAATTTACATTCTTTAAATATTGTTATAACAACAATCCCAAAGGTCTGGTGGGGAGGGTGGGAGTAAGAGCTTGCTCGTCACTTCGTTCCTGCGCTTCCTCTTGTATTGCTTCGCAATATAGTCGCTTGCTCGTCACTTCGTTCCTGCGCTTCCTCTTGTATTGCTTCGCAATATAGTCGCTTGCTCGTCACTTCGTTCCTGCGCTTCCTCATAAATTTTCGCTTTGCTGAAATGTGCGAAGCCGCTCGTTTAACGCTCATAAATTCGCTACTCGCTAGTTCCTCACCTCTTCCCATAAGAAAATCTCGCCTGTACCTAAAGCCACACGCGAGATTTCCTGGTGGGGAGGGTGGGAGTCGAACCCACATAGCCGGTTTTTCAGACCGGTGCCTTGACCACCTTGGCTACCGCCCCATGTTTAGACACTAAATTCTACCAATTATTGCACACTTTTAGCAATATGGAGGCCTGGGCGGGAATAAGATCTTGCTCGTTCCGCTTATAGCGTAACTGCGCTTCCTCTTACTTTCGCTTTCGCGAAAGACGAACCCTAAATAATTTTTTAGTTTTCGCAACCTACAGGGATTCTCTCATATTGGAGGCCTGGGCGGGAATCGAACCCGCGATAAGGGTTTTGCAGACCCTTGCCTTACCACTTGGCGACCAGGCCAATATGTAACACGTCAATTATACCTTAAATGTTTGGAAATAATTATATAAAAAATGGAGCGACGGACCGGATTCGAACCGGCGACCTTCTCCTTGGAAGGGAGACATTCTACCACTGAACTACCGTCGCATAATTAAAAGAATCGTTTTGTACCTAAAACTGATACCCTATCAAATGTACCAATTTTTACAGTACTCACTATTTTTTGGAGCGACGGACCGGATTCGAACCGGCGACCTTCTCCTTGGCAAGGAGACATTCTACCACTGAACTACCGTCGCGTAACTAAAACATTATAAACAAAAAATGTAAATCTTACCAGCTACCTCCGCCACCGCCACCTCCCCCACCTCCCGAAGAACCCCCTGAAAATCCGGATGAAAAACCTGAAGAAGATCTTGTTGAAGACATACCCGAACTGTAAGCAGATTTCATAGAACCACCAATACTATGTGTAAGAGGTGCAACAAACCCGCTACTTGTATAATTGTCTCCTTCGTACCAATCAGGTTTCACTAAAGTAATATCTTTGAATCTTTCTGCCCATATTTTTTCAACTCCAAAAGCTGCGGCATAAGGTAATAATTTTTCAAAAAACATTTGATTTTTTGATTGAAAATTAACCTGTTCGTCCTGTGATTTTAAAAAATTAAATAAAGAAATCGCTTCAGAATATTTTTCAATTCCTTTTTCAGTTCTTTTTATATTTTTCTTTCCAAAAATAATACTTACCAATACTAAAGGTAAATTCATAGTCGTTAATCCTAACCCAATAAATGTTATATTTCTGGCAATATCATTTGTGGGTTTACTATTATACATCTCCCTATTTACAACCTCCTCCTCAACCGTCTTATTAAATTTTGCTATCTTGGAAAATAACGTTTTGGACCTTTTTAACTCCTTATCTGTTACTTCTATTCGGTCACCTTGGTTTACCCTATCAAGTTGATTTTGTATTTCGGTGAAGTAAGGAATTTTTATAATCTTGTTCAATTTCTTTAAATTCGATAGCTGAATTTCTAATTTATCTATTTGTGCCTGATCTAAACTTGATATGTCTATGCCATCCCTAAATAACGCTTCCATAATCCCTTTTTCGAAATTCCTTAACTCAGATGACTCAACGTCCTTTAGACGTATAAAGCTGTAGTGTTTATTCTCGTTTTCCTTAATTTTTAAAAAGCCTCTTTGAGCTAAATGGATAATTGTAGCAGTTAGTTCCCGGTGGTCTATTTTGTTATCAACAATAAATCCTGTTTCTGCAGGTGAGAAAAATACTCCATCGTCATATTTAGGAGGCTCGAACCATGCAGATACTATTCTTTGATTTCTTTTTAAATTATTTGATTCTTTTATACTGTCGTATAAATACTTTACTGGAAAGAAAACATACCACACAGATGCTCCCAATCCTAATAATACTTGAAAAGCTCTTAAAAATATTGAGGGTTTATCTTCTTTAGGTTCCAGAACAGCTACAATATTTTTAGGAAATGAAATTGCTACTGTAATATTTTCAGATGGGTTCAATAACTTACTTGAAGTTACATTAATTTTTCCATTGGTATTATTTATTGAACATGTCTGTGATGTACTCCCAACGTAACCCTCATAACATAAATATTTTAATTCAGAATCTATAGTATTTGTCGGGAGGGTGATTGATGATGAAAATTTTAATATAGGTACATTCCAATCAAATCCTAATAAATTCCAATAAAACTCATCGTGATCTGTAAAATATCTTAAGGCACCGCTGATATTATATTTAATTACATAAGTTTTCTTACCTGTAATGAGTTTATCAGCGTCACCTATTTTTAACTCTATGTAATCACCAATTTTAGATTTTGAATAGTTATATTCGTGCCCCACATCATCAGTTATGCTTACTATTGAAATCTGTGTAATGTAGGTCTTACCATCTTCGTTCTTAGTTTTAAAATCTAAATTTCTGACTAAACCGTGCTTTTGTGAATTTTCAAAATCGTATTTTATTTTTTCCTCTATAGTAACAGTACCATCTTTATTTATTTCGATGTTGGAGTTAAATGAATCAATTTTTTCTGCGAATACTGTTGATTTTAATAAAGAGTTACTAAAAATAAAAAGAATAAGTGTAAATAGTATTCTATTAAATCTTTTATTCATTAGTTTAACTGGTGGGCGAGACAGGACTTGAACCTGCACGGGTTTTACCCCACAACGACCTCAACGTTGCGCGTATACCAATTCCGCCACCCGCCCACGACATTTAGAATTATACATTATATTTTTGGTGCCGGAGACAGGACTCGGTCACCTGTTCGCATCTGCTGATGTGACAGTCGACCCCGCCTCGGCGCCGTCGCGCCTGCGGCATTCGAGCCCTAACATTGACACATCCTTTTCAATACGAAATATTTGATTATCAAGTTATCTTTGGTGCCGGAGACAGGACTCGAACCTGCAAGTCTTTTGGACACAGCGTTCTGAACACTGCGTGTATACCATTCCACCACTCCGGCTTGCTTCTCTAATTATACAAAAAACGGTCCGATTGAAATAATAATCGGACCTTATTAGAACTACCTTGAGTTTTTAATATTTTTACAGTTTCTGTCTTTGTTAGGTATTCTTCTCTTGGCTTGATGTATTTTAGGATACATCTTTCGAAAATCCGTTTTTATTTTACATACGAAATTACTAACATATGAACAGCTACAGTAATCTTTAGACATGTCTCCCTTTCTACTCTTGGTATTTTTACAAAATAATACTACGATTTAAAAAGATTTAAAAGCTCTTCGGGCTGATTGATTATGAAATCTGGTTTATATTTACTCAAAACATTTTCGAAATTATAACCCCATGTAACGGAAGCTACTTTAATACCAGCCTCTTTAGCTGCTTTAATATCCCTTATTTCATCACCAACGTAGATTACATTTTCTTTTTCCATTCCGTATTTGTTTATTGCTCTTTCAAGAATTTTATTTTTATGAAAATAGTCAATCGAACTATAAATAAAATTAAACATATTCAAATTATTATTTCTGAGAAACAATTTTACATTCTTAGTTGAATTAGAGGTGGCAACCCCCAACCTTACCCCATTTTCTTTTAACTTGGTTAATACTTCGGGAAGATCCTCAAACACTTTCACATTATCTATTTGTTTTGATTGTTTCCTTTGATATTTATATAGGAAGAATAATAGTTTATAAGTAGGGATTTCCAAATCTTTAAAAAATTCCATAGTATCCGTTGATCTAAATTTTTCGAAATCTATTTTTTCATCGCTTAACAAATGCAAACTTCTATTAATTTCAGTGGCAGCGTTGACAGTAAATGCTAAGGTATCAGCAAGTGTCCCGTCGAAATCAAATATGAGATTGTATTTATTTTTAGCTTTCATTAGTTTAATAAAAGCATGTTTTGATAAAAAAGTGAAATAAGTCAGGATATTTTAACGCCTCTCTAATTAACTGATATTAAAAATGGTGAGGACGGAGGGGCTCGAACCCTCGACACTTCGGTTAAGAGCCGAATGCTCTACCACTGAGCTACGTCCCCATAAATATCAACAAATTATACAATATATTTACTAATATTATTTAAACAATTTATTTCAGATACGAAAACAGCGATCTTTGGAAAATCCTTAGACCGCTGTTCTTATTATCGAAAAAAACGTTATTTCTTCTTCTTTACAGTTTTTTTCTTAGGTGCAGCTTTTTTAACTGCTTTTTTCTTTACTGCCATCTTAGGGGCCCTCCTTTGGCTAAATAATTACTCCTAACAAACACTATCCTAAATTATTAAATAATTTCCTCGTCATCATCTTCCCAAGAATCTTCTTCATCCGATACTGCTTCTTCATTTAACTCATCTTTAACTTCAAAATATAAATCCCAATCTTCATCCGAAGCGTCATCCTCTAATGTAAAATTTGGATCTTCTTTTAACTTTTTTCTTATTTCTTCTTTAGTAATCATTATTAATTATCTCCTAATAAAAATAAGGACATCTTCTTTAACGAAGTGTCCTCTTAAATTTTTTATTTAAATAAATTTTTTTGGGCAGAAATTTATTCATTTCAATATAATAAAATTTTGCAGATTATTTATGAAAATGTCAATATGGTGTATTCGTGTATACATTGACACGACAATGTATAACAACCATATTTATTTGTTGATATTTCTACACTATTTAATGAATTATTTTAAATAAAAAATATTTTTATACTCAAATAAAATAATATTTTGGATATTAATATAAAAATAATTGGTGCCCCCAGAGGGATTCGAACCCCCGACCCCTCGTTCCGAAGACGAGTGCTCTAAATCCGCTGAGCTATGGGGGCAGGATAAAACAATCGTACTTAGTTATATTATACATAATTTTCCGTGTTAAAATTATAAAGATGAATAAAACAAAAATTATCATGATAATAAGTTACATATTTTTAAGTACGCTTCTTGTATTTTATGTAAAATCAATTTTAAAAAGAGACGATCTTAAAATTTATGAAAAGAAAAAAATAGAAGTTGAGGAATCCTACTCTGTAGACGTAACATTAAAATTGATTAACGGAAAAATTATAAACGAATTTACTAAGACATTAAAAAATACGGATTCGGTAGAAGAGTTAATGAAAAAAATCAGAAGCTCGGGTGATATTTCTTATGAGATAGTAAAGTACACTTATGGTGTAGATATTGTATCGGTTAACGGTAACGTATCTAAAGATGGTTTTAAATGGGCAATTATAAAAGACAATGAAGACATTACTTTAAACATTGATAAAGTGAATCTAGAAAAAGGTAAAACCTACGAACTCAAAATCATAGAAAAATAATCTAAATTGTTATTCGTATCTCAGTGCTTCAATTGGATCTTTTTTGCTTGCTTTTACAGCAGGGTAAGTTCCAAATACTACTCCTACCAGTACTGAAAACCCGAGCGCCAGAGGTATTGCCCAGAAAGGAACGCTGGCTTTTATAAGATTTCTAATGATTAACGTACTTAACCATCCCATGATCAGACCAATAATTCCTCCTGACATACTTATTAACACTGCCTCGATCATGAACTGCCTTTTTATATCATTTGATGTAGCACCTAAAGCCTTCCTCAACCCAATTTCTTTAGTTCTTTCGGTAACAGAAACTAACATTATATTCATAATTCCAATACCTCCTACTAATAATGAGATACCGGATATAGATACCAGCGCTATAGTTAGAATATTTAATATACTGCCGATAGATTGTAAAACATCTTCCTGAGTCATTACAGTAAATTGATCGGAGTCTAAATCTCTTAAAAGAGCTAACTCCACTTGTCTGGTAGCCTCGTCTAAATTAACTCCCTTTTTAGCTTTAGCGGTTATAGCAGTAATTGATGTAGAATCAAAATTATTCATTACGGTAGTGTAAGGAAGAATTAAAGACTCATCATAGTCAGGACTTTTCTGCGCTAAAACACCAACAACCTCATAAGACTTTCCATCTACCTTTATAGTCTTATTTACCGGATTCTCATCTCCGAATAATTTATTAGCCAATAGATATCCAAGAACAGCAACTCGAGCACTGTTATTTTGTTCAGTTCTACTAAAGTACCTTCCCTTATATGTATGAGAATTAAACAATTTATCAGAATCAAAAGTTGTCCCAAAAACAAAACAGTACTCACTATGTGTTTTATATTTAACTGTTACATAGGTTTGAATCTGTGGAGATACTATATCAACATAGTCTTTAGCTGAAGATTTAATAATATCAACGTGTTTTTCTTTAAGATTTGCACTTGAAATTGCACTTCCAAAACCACGTGATGATCCTCCCCCCACATTCCCACTTACCACAAAAATTAAATTAGATCCAAGATCTTCAAATTGATCTTCAACATAATTCTGAATCCCACCTACAAGAGAGACTAACGAAATAACAGCAAACACCCCAATGATTACACCCAACATTGTTAAAAAGGATCTTATTTTATTTAGTAACAGCGATTTTAATGCTGCCGATAGTGTTTCTTTAACGTTCACTTAAAATTGCTCCATCTTTTAAAATAACCTGCCTTTTAGCTATTTTAGCTAAATCCTCATCATGAGTGACTAGTATTAAAGTTCTACCTTCATTATTTAAATTAATTAAAATCTTTTCAATCTCCTCGCCCATTTTGGAATCTAAATTTCCAGTAGGTTCATCTGCTAATATTAGTGACGGGTTATTGACTAAAGCTCGGGCGATAGCGACTCTCTGTCTCTCTCCACCAGATAATTCATTAGATTTATTTTTTAAACGATGGGATAGACCAACTTGTTCTATAACTTCCAAAGCTATTTTCTCGTGTTCTGAATTTGGGATTCTACTATATATAAGTGGAAGCATTACATTCTCTAAAACAGTCGTTCTTTGTAATAAATTAAAGGCTTGAAATACAAATCCAATATCAGTATTTCGTACTTGTGCCAATTCTCTCTCGCTCATTCCTTTTGTATTTTTACCATTTAAAATAAGTTCGCCTGAAGTAGGTGTATCTAAAAGCCCGAGCATATGCATTAAAGTTGATTTTCCTGAACCAGATTTACCTGTTATAGCAATAAAATCGCCTTTATTAATAGTGAGATTTATATTACATACAGCTGTAATGACTTCATCTCCTACTTCATATCCTTTGCAAAGATTTTTTGCTTTTAATACGGGGGTCATTTTGAATTTATAATTCTTGCTACATAACCTTCTTCGATTTTAGTATCGTCAGTTGCAGGAACTAAAATAGTTTTACCTGAGAGATCTGTTTTTACTTCACTGTATAAATCTCCTTCCAGACCTAATTCTATTGGCTCTTTTTTTACTTTCTTTCCGTCTAATATCCATACAAAAGGGTATCCATTTTCGTTGTAAGATATTTCATTAAAAATTAGCGACGGTACTTCACCTTCGGTTTTATCTGTAATCATATAAGCGTCTCCGGTCATACCTACTTTAATACTTTTTCCATTGCTTTCAAAAATATTCTTTACGACAAACCCTCCTTTAACAGGATCTGAATATAGAGATAAACTACTCACCTTTCCTGTAAATGTATGGTTTTCATAAGAATCTAAATCTATCTCTACGTCTTGCCCTTCTTTAACTGTAGAATAATCTTCTTGATCTAAAACCACTTCAAAAATAATATTGCTTAAATCAGCTATAGTAATCACAGGGACGCCTGGAGTGGCTGTTTCCCCCTCCTTTTGTGATAATTTGACTATTGTTCCATCAAAAGGGGCGTATATGTAGTAATTTGATAAAAGTGAAAGCTGCGCTTGGTAAGCAGCCTCAGCTTGACTTAATGACTCTTCGTATTCCCTAAGTTTTATATCGTAAGAGTCATTTCCTCCTAATAATCTGGCATTTGATTTTTTTTCATTTTCAAAAAGTTCCTTCTGTCTTAATCTTATATCCCTCGAATCCTTGTAAGATTGAATGGTTTGGTTTTGTATAGATGAGTTTACAGAGCCTAGTAACTGACCTTTTTTAACTTCTTCATTTTCAAAGCAATTTTCACAACCATATTTTTTTAAATTT
>ERZ795055.572-NODE-572-length-34612-cov-5.609428_pt1 | contig 34612 bp, 26 predicted proteins | sample MGYA00375139_ERZ795055 | MGnify/ENA primary metagenome ERZ795055 (study PRJEB30184, sample SAMN05720283) | anaerobic digester metagenome | isolation source: active sludge of municipal wastewater-treating anaerobic digesters | place: USA | collected 2015-01-23 ... | reverse complement strand
AACTTTTTACAGCCTTTTTTAACACTATCATGCGGATTCTAGGAGCTATCGGGAGCTTTCGGGATGGGGGTACTTTGCCCAGCAGGAAACCTGTCAGGTTTTCTGCAGCCTTCCTGTTTTCAAAGCCTGACGGCAGCCTGTCGTGATCAATGTATTCATTATATATCCACGGATCGCCGATAGCGAAAACATAACCTTTCCCATAGTTTGTTTCTGCAATAAGTACCTTGCCTTTCTCCATCAGGATTGGCTGTGCTTTTCCTGAGAGCCTTATGTCGGAGACCTCCTTGATATAAATTTTTGAGACGCCTTTAAACACAGGATGGTCTTCAAATTCAGTACTGGCGCCCTTTTCGAAATCAGTTCCCGGCACAGGGTGAAGTGTTACATGGTTAAACTGCATCCCGAAGTTTTTCATCAATCTGTTCAGGTGAGTGAATTCGCAGTTGGGTGCATCGTTGGCCAGCACTGCCAGAACCCCTCCCTTCTTTACCCATTTTTTAATTGCCTTAATATCATCGGCCATGATGTAATTGGGCGATGGCGACTCGGTGGTGGTATCCGGATCAACAATAATGTAAACATCGATGTTCTTCAGTACGGAAGCTACCGGCTTTTCGATGGTTGTGATCTTCGATCCCATGGAAGTGAATATCTCTCCCCATCTCGAATAGCCGCTCCACTCGGTGTCGGTCCACAGGTAATGGAAAGGCTGGCCGGTTTTGACATTTGTCTCGCGGTTGAACCAGTTATCCAGTGCTGCAACGGGCTGGGCAGGAGAATAAGCGGAAAAGAATCCGGTCATCAATACAGAAATCAATAAAAAACGGTTAAAGGGAAGCCTCATTAGTTTCATATCCGTTAAGCTTTTTAAAAATGCATTATTATCAATGCAGTCCGGCTAAAATAATAAAAATAGGGGTACAGTGCAAAATTCATTTAAAACTGGAAAGGTGTAGGTGCAATTGTGAATGCTGTTCAGGGTCAGGGCAGGGTTTTGATATTAGTAAAATTCAATTCTTTGAATATCTTTACCCTGATGAAACCAACAAATTTTATAAATATGAAAAGCTCAGGCCTCAAAACTGCGATTCTGATATTATTTTTTATCACAGGATGTTCCGAAAAGGAACCGTGGACCAACCTTATAAAGAAGGATCTTTCAGCCTGGGAACAGCTTAACGGCACCGCTCCGTTCAAACTTGAGGACGGAGTTGTTACCGGCACAACGGTTATAGTTTCACCCAATTCATTTCTGTGTACAAAGGAGAAATACGGTGATTTCATACTGGAGTTTGAAACCTGGTTTGATCCTCAGATGAACTCAGGTGTCCAGATCAGGAGTGAAAGCACGCCCGATTACCGGAACGGCAGGGTTCACGGCTACCAGGTTGAAATGGATCCGTCGACGCGTGCATGGTCGGGAGGGATATATGATGAAGCCCGCAGAGGATGGCTATATACCCTCGACCTTAATCCCGAAGGCAGGAAAGCGCTGAAGGTGGGCGAATGGAACCATTACAGGGTTGAAGCAATAGGTAATTCAATAAGGACCTGGGTGAACGGCATCCCATGTGCCGATCTTCTGGATGATATGACTGCGGCAGGATTCATCGCACTCCAGGTACACTCAATCGGTAATGATTCAACAAAGGCCGGACTCGAGGTTAAATGGAGGAATATAAGGATAATGACTGAGGAACTTGAAAAGTACCGGCATCCTTATACAAAGGATATTGTACAGACAAACTATCTGAGCAATGTCCTTTCCGAACGTGAGACTGAAGAAGGATGGAGACTTCTGTTCGATGGCAAGTCGTCGGCAGGATGGATCAATGCCAAAACCGGAAATTTCCCTGAGAACGGATGGGAGATCGTCGACGGAACATTAACATTTAATCCCGATGCAAAGAAGCCGGGTGGTGGAGGTGACATCGTAACTACTGAGAAGTTCAGAAACTTTGAATTATCTGTCGACTTCAAATATTCTGAAGGAGGCAACAGCGGCATCAAGTACTTCATCGACATCGAAAGGGACAAAGGGGCCCTCGCCTCAATAGGCTGTGAATACCAGATCCTCGACGACCGTAATCACCCTGATGCCTCAATGGGAATCGCCGGTAACAGGACCCTTGCCGGACTGTACGATCTGATAGCTCCGAAGAATAAAAGAGACAACGGTTCCGGCCAATGGAGCAGGGCGGTCATTATTGTGAACGGCAGCAAGGTTCAGCACTGGCTCAACGGATTCATGACCGTGGAATATGAAAGAGGCACCGATGCATGGAGAGAAGTGGTGGCCGCAAGCAAATTCAGTAAGGTTAAAGGATACGGCGAAGCCGGGGAAGGAAGGATACTTTTACAGGATCACGGTGACAGGGTATGGTTCAAGAACATTAAGATCAGGGAACTCTGATAGCCTTTTGTTTTCTGCAGCTTGAAAACCCTGTCCTATAGCTATGGACCGGGGGTTAAATCTTTTCGTAACTTTGACTTTGAAAAGAAACATAAAAGTCAAAGCCATGAAGAAAATTGCTTCGTTTCTGATTATTGCAACCCTGATCCTCTCGTATTCGTGTAAGGATGAAGATTCAGACCGGTTCAAATTCCTGACCGGTACCATCTGGACCCCGGTCAGCCTGCTGGCCAATGGAGTTGATGCCACAGGGCCAGGCGGAATTCTTGCAGGTTTTGTGGGGGATGCGAAGTTCAATGAAGACGGTACCGGTACTTTCGGGACTTATTCAGGAGAATGGATGTTTGCCGCTGCCGAGGAAAAGATTGTTATCACCACTTCATCGCTTCCCATACCTGTAACTCTTACAATCACTGAGCTCACCTCTGCATCACTTAAGCTTCAGGGAAGCATTCCCGATCCCAAGAACCTAATGGGTCCGCCCATCAGTATCGAGATGACATTCAGGGCAAAATGATCCGTAGTCTTATTTCAGCCTTAATTTTTTATTCCCTTGCAGTTCCGGTCAAATCCCAGACTGGTGTCATCATAAGCGGGAAAGTAACTGATATGCGGACCAAAGAACCGCTTGCAGGTGTTTATGTTGTTTACGGACGGCATCTTGGAACCATAAGTGATGAAAATGGAAGTTATTCATTCACCACATCTGAGAAAAGGCTGTCTCTTTCATTTCAGTTTATAGGTTACGAACCCGTGGTAAGGGAGCTTAATCTCACCCGTGGTGAGCAGATAAGGCTTGACATCGCGATGGAGATGAAGCTGAGTGAAATAGATCAGATAGTGGTAAGCGCCGACCGGATTGAAAAGAGGGTGGCGGAGCTTTCGGTTTCGATGAATATTGTCAAACCATCAGTCATTTCTCAAAACCATATAAGCGAGATACAGGAGCTGATCAACAAGACATCCGGCATTGAGGTCCTGGACGGGCAGGCTTCCATCAGGGGAGGCAGCGGATTCAGCTACGGGGCCGGGAGCCGGGTTCTTGCTCTGATCGACGGATTGCCCATGCTGTCGGCTGATGCCGGAAATATCAAATGGCAATATCTCCCTCTTGAAAACCTTGCCCAGATAGAGATCATCAAGGGAGCCTCCTCAGTGATGTACGGATCGTCGGCACTTAACGGCATCATCAACTTCAGGACTGCTGATGCAGACATTATTCCGGTCACACAATTTCACACCGAAGCTGGAATTTACGGAAGGCCCCGTAACAGGGACTGGCTCTGGTGGGATACCCCAAGAATTTTCTCAAGCGCATCATTTTCTCACCTGAGAAAAGAAGACAGGACAGATATTGCAGCCGGCGGCAATATTTTTATTGACGAAGGCTACAGGAGGCTGAACGGAGAAAAACTGGCAAGGGCAAATCTGAAGGTACGGCATAACAGCGCCAGGATTGACGGGTTGACTTATGGAATTGCACTGAATGCCGGATATAATGCCAAGAAGGATTTTGTGCTCTGGGAAAATGCAGAAACAGGGGCTCTTAAGCAATCACCATCGACTGCCAACGAATACCATGGCACCTTCCTTACGGTCGACCCTTTTATTTATTATAAGAAAACAGGGCGTTTCAGGCATGATCTCAGGCTCAGGTACCAGTCGACCCTGAACAGGCTTCCGGAAAGCGTTCAGAATAACAGTGATGCCGGCTCCGTATTTGCAGAATACCAGCTCTGGTACAGGCTGCATGATATTGTCGATCTGACCGCCGGTCTTTCAGAAAACTACAGCGTTGTAAAATCAAATTTTTTCGGCGATCACTCGGGTTTTAACATTGCAGCTTTCGCTCAGGTCGAAGTCAGGCCGGTCGACAGACTAAAGGCGGTTGCCGGTGTGAGACTGGAAGACTACTCTCTCGATGGGAGTAATGACGGACTGGTGCCGATATTCAGGGCCGGGCTGAACTTGCAGGCTGCAGAAATGACATTTCTCAGGGCTTCATTCGGGCAGGGCTACCGTTATCCATCCATGGCAGAGAAATTTGCGGCAACTACAATCGGATCAATAAGAATTATTGCAAATCCCGCCATCCTTTCCGAATCGGGATGGAGCACCGAAGCAGGCATAAGGCAGGGCATACTGCTTGGAAACGTCAGCGGACAGGCAGATTTCTCGGCTTTCCTTATACAGAACTCCAATATGATTGAATATATGTTCGGGGCCTATCCCGAGGGATTTGGTTTTATGGCTGCCAATGTTGAACAATCGAGGGTATACGGGCTTGAGGCAGAGCTGGTTCTGTCAAGGACTTTCGGACAGTTACATACTGCAATGTCGGGAGGTTACACTTACATGTATCCGGTCGAATTCAACAAATACACACATCAGAATACAGACACATACCTTAAATACAGAAGGAAACACTCGGGTGTACTGTCACTCGACACTCAGATAAAACGAACCACCTTAGGGTTCAGCCTTTTTTTGAGGTCGAAGATCCTGAATATTGATGATGTTTTCATAAACACCCCTATCCTGCCGGGCTTCGGTGAATACTGGGCAGGTCACAACAAGGGTTACGCAACCATCGACGTGAATGCCGGTTATATTTTTTATGAGAAATATACTCTGTCGTTTGCTGTTAAAAATTTAACAAACGCTGAATATATGGGCAGGCCGGGAGACATTCAACCTCAAAGGACCTGGAGCATCAGGTTTTCAGGCAGGCTGAGGCCTGTAAACTATGGCAATAAAGAATAAGCCGTCCGGAGGGACCTGACGACAGATAGAAACCGGTAATTTTCGAACAGCCTTTAAAATCACCTTCAATTTATTAAATATCAATATGGTATTTTAGACTTATTTGCATGATTCAATTATTTTCATACATTTGCCCTTCATTTGTTCTTTGAACAGACCAAACAGAACTTGACGCAGAAACGGGAAATGAGCAATTCCTGCTGAAAAGAGCGCAGGCAGTTCCCAAGTTTTTAACTTAAAAATTACCCTATGAGAAGACTATTGACTTTTGTATCAGCAGCGTTAGTCACCGGAACTCTGTTTGCCGGCGGACTGGTCACCAATACCAATCAGAGTGCAACCTGGGTCAGGATGCCTTCAAGGAACGCATCGATCAACGGGGATGCGATTTACTACAATCCGGCAGGAATAATGATGATGGATAACGGATTCCATTTTTCTCTGAACAATCAGACTGTGTTTCAGAACAGAGAGGTTGAAACCACATACCCGTACCTTAATTCAGGCACTTTTAAGGGAAAAATATTCGCTCCGGTATTCCCTTCCATCTACGCAACATACAAGCTTGACAGGATTGCCTTCTCGGTCGGGTTCCTGCCTATTGGAGGCGGAGGCGGAGCAGAGTATGATAAAGGTCTGCCTTCCTTTGAAATGAGTCAGTCGGATCTGGTTCCGTCACTTGCTGCATCTGAATACGCTGTCAATGATTACAGGATGGATGTAAGTTTCAAAGGTTCATCTGTTTTTCTGGGGTTTCAGGGAGCTGTTTCCTACAAGGTTAACGACTGGCTGTCGGTAGCTGCGGGGGCTAGATATGTTACTGCAAAGAATACTTATGAAGGTTATCTGAGGGATGTACAGGTTAATACTGCTGACGGCTGGGAAGATGCCTCAGCCGTGATCTCCGAGATTGCAGGTAAAGCCCAGGCAGGGGGCACCTCACTCAATCAGCTTATTACCAATAATCTTGGAGGATTTACAGCTGATCAGCTCTTGCAGGCCGATGTTATTGATGAGGTTACCAGAAACACTATTGTGGGAGGACTGACCAGTCTTGGAATTTCCAATGCTGCTGCCCTTACAATTGCCCAGAGTCAGACTGCTTTCTATGGAGCTGCCAGGATTTACGGCAACAAGGCTACTCTTCTGGGCGACCAGGAAGCCGATGCCGAACAATCGGGTTCCGGTGTTGCACCATTCTTCAGTGTAAATATTGCTCCCAGCGAGAACTTCAATATTGCCGTTAAATATGAAATGGCAACCAAGCTCGAGCTCACCAATAAAACAACAAAGGACCTTACCACCGGTTACCTTGGTGAAGATCCCGCCAAACCAATCACCAGATTCCCTAATGGCGCGAAAATCAGAAACGACATGCCGGCCATGCTGGCTGTTGGTGCAGAGTTCAGGTTGCCGCTGTTCAGCGTTAACGCCGGAGTTAACTACTACTTTGACAAATCAGCCGATTATGGTCATTATATTGATCTGACACCTGAAAACTCAACCGATTATCTTGTACATATCGACAATGAGGATATTATAGCAAACAACGGCCTGTCTATCTCGGCCGGCGCTGAAATCAATGTTACTGAAAGGCTTGCCGCAAGCGTAGGTTATTCCTTTGCAAATCAGGGCGTAAACAACCTTTATCAGAGCGACCTCACCTATGGCCTTTCAACACATACCGTCGGGGCCGGCGGCGCTTTTGCTTTCAGCGACAATGTGAAGCTCAATTTAGGTGTATCTTACTCCATGTACCCTGAAGACAATGTAAAGGTGAACCATTACCTTGGAACTGTTAATGTGATGCCAACAGAAACCTACAGGAAGGAATCAATTATAATTGGCGTCGGGCTTGACCTGAATTTTTAAATTATATCGACTTAAAAAGGTACCTTTCATGGTACCTTTTTTTTGCAAATGGAGAAGGGCGAAGGCAACATATGATGCCTCCGGTCTTTCGTCTTTCGTCTTCCTTCTTAATACCTTATCCCCTGATCATTAAGGTGCTTCATATGCTCATCCTTCCTCTTGATATCGGAGGATTTCAGTCTTCTGTACCACTCAACGGCTTTATTATTGTCGCCCGAACCGGCTGCCAGCTTTATTACATTTATGTAGAGAAGACCTGCTATGCCATGTCCTGAAGCGCTAAGCTCATCAGCAAGAGCAATGAAACTGGCCATGGCTTTTGCAGTCTCATCATTCTCCGCAAGCCTGAATGCGTTGTCTATCCTCTGGTTAAGATCGTTATTGAGGGCAATTCCATAGAAAGAAAAGCAGTTCTCACTGCATTCCTCAACCAGATCGACCCATTCGACGCTCCTGCTGACCGGCGGAAAGGTGAGTACAAAATCGAGCTTCTCGCCCGGTGACCTGAAAACATGGGTATCGGGACAAACAGGTATATTATCGGAAGAGATCAGCTTGCTTTTCTTTCCGTCAGGATAAAGAAGGAAAATATTCCTGTCTGCACAAAAAGTACCATTCTCTATCCTGTTTTCAATGCTCATATAGAACATCGCCGCCTCAGGCTTTAGTTCAATTTTAATTATCCTGAGTGTCTCGTGGCTCTTAAGGGAGTAGTTCGGATTAATTAAAGTCTGGGAGTACAACGCTCCTGAAAGCATAAGAGTCAGCAGTAAGGTAAAAAAAGATCTCATGGCTGATTGATGATAAAAATAAAATGCAAGTTATTAAATTCAGATTTGAGTATTGTCAATGATTAAAGAGAATTATCTGTTTTTTATCAGAGTAGAAATATTAAACTGAGTCGTTCCGGGTGGCTGCAGGCTTCCTTTGCCGGAATGGGACTAAAGTCCCGGAAACAGGGATAGGGCTTTCCTGACTCCCCCTTCTATGCATTTATGTTACCGTTGGCTTCAGCCAACGGTCAGGAGCACACCCCACACGTTCCGGGGGCTTTAGCCCCCTTTTAACTTCTTCCCCGGGATTAAAGTTCCAGCACCGGAAAAGAGGTGATCATAAATTACGAAAGTGTTACACTTTCTTGTATTACACTGATAATGTGATATATAAACTTATGCTCACTGTAACAGAACCTTAACCGTTCCTTAACCCCTGTGAATTATCCGGGCAATACTTTTGCCACGGTCAGATACGTGAACAAAACTTAACAACCAATAAATGATAACAATGAAAAAGTATTTAAGCATTTTTGCCCTGATCGGATTATTATTTTCAGGATGTGAAAAAGAGAAAGATCCGCCTGTTGTAACAGCGCCTCAGAGTTCGTCAGTGGAGATCACTGAATCAGTTGATCTCAGTTTCGGCTTCAACGCCCCTGCAGGTTTCAAATCAGCCTCAGTAACAGCAACCGGGGGCGATGCAGAGATACTGACTGACGGGAGCGCCGGAGCTGCATCAGGTACAATAGTGGTATCGTTCACTGCCGGTAAGGTAACAGGTGCAGGATCTGTGATCCTTACAATGACTGACAATGACAGCCAGACTGGCAGCGCCACAGCCGTCCTTACCATCGAAGGTGTGCCGGTGATCTCAGTAACGCAGAACATTACCGCCAGCACTACCTGGGAAAAAGGGAAGATATACATTCTTGAAGGCCGTATAACTGTGGTCCCGGGTGTTACTCTGACAATACAACCCGGAGTAATTGTCAAGGGCCGTGAAGGTTCGGAGGCAAATGCTACAGCTCTTATGATTGCCAGGGGAGCAAAGATCATGGCTGAGGGCACCGCAGATTCGCCCGTCATTTTTACTTCCGTTTCCGATAATATAATTCCTGGTGAAATTGCAAGTCCCAACCTGGCTCCCACAATGAATGGCCTGTGGGGCGGACTTCTTATCCTTGGAAGAGCTCCCATCTCTGCCGAGGCAGAAGCAATGCAGATTGAAGGTATTCCGGCATCGGATCTGAACGGCCTTTATGGGGGAACAGATCCCGCCGATAATTCAGGAATCCTGAGGTATGTCTCCATACGCCATGGCGGCGCCAATATCGGGGAAGGTAACGAGATAAACGGGCTGACACTCGGAGGCGTAGGTTCGGGAACAGTTATAGAACGCATAGAAATAGTCTCCAATCAGGATGACGGTATCGAGTGGTTCGGGGGAACGGTAAATGTAAAGGATGTGGTAGTCTGGAATACCGGCGATGATGCCATCGACACTGATCAGTCATGGGGAGGAACTCTTGACAACTTCATAGTGATAAATCCTGGTGACGAATGCCTCGAGCTTGACGGACCCGAGGGGACAATGGTTGCAAAGCACATCCTGAAAAACGGATCATGTTATGCCGGTAATGCACAGGGACTTGTTGACCTTGATCCAAACTCCAGCGTCGATATGAACGGTGTATATTTCTTCGGACTCAAGGCCGGACAGGATTTTGATGAACTGCCCACTGTGTATTCATGTACCTTCTCAAATCTTCAGGCAACCCTGCCTGCCGGATCAAGTCTTACCGATTTCTTCAAGGGTGGAAGCGATGCCTTCGCGACAGCCGTAGCGGCAGGAGCGAACACCAGTGGTGCAAACCCTGATGTTTTCCTGGGCTGGTCGTGGACAGCTGTTTCAGGTTCACTTAACAATTTCTAAAACAATAATTTGCAATAATCAGCAGGCTTTCAGGCCTGCTGATTTTAAAATTATCAACAACCAATCAATTATGCGTTTTACAAAATCTTTATTATCAATTGCTTTTCTGATGCTTCTTGCAGGAAAAATCTCAGCGCAGAATGGCATCATACGGGGTTCGGTGTCGGATGAAGCCACGGGAGAACCTCTGACCGGAGTTACAATTCTGATCGAAGGAACCACTAAAGGCATGCTGACTGACCTCGACGGTAAGTTCAACCTTTCCGTCGAGCCCGGCGTTTACAATCTGAGGTTCTCTTTTGTCTCCTATGAGACATTCACAAAAAACAACGTCAGAGTGGCCGAAGGCAATGTAACGATTCTCGAGAACCTTCTTTTGAAATCAGCAACCTTCGGCCTGTCGGAAGTGACTGTAAGCGCCGAAATGAAGAGGAACACTGAAAATGCCGTCATGGCCATCAAAATGGAATCTCCCAACCTTGTCGACGGGATATCCTCTGCAAACTTCAGGAAGATGGGTGATTCAGATGCAGCAGCCTCGATAAAAAGAGTTCCCGGTGTTTCAGTCGAGGGCGGCAGGTATGTTTTCGTCAGAGGTCTTGGAGACCGTTACACGAAAACAATCCTGAACGGTGTCGACATACCCGGGCTCGATCCCGATCGCAACACGATGCAGATGGATATTTTCCCGACAAACCTTATAGACAATATCATAGTCCACAAATCATTCAGTGCTGAACTTCCGGCCGATTTCACAGGCGGAATAATCGATATTTCGTTCAGGGACTTCCCTGAGGAGAAAAAGGGAAACCTAAGCATCGGGACAAGTTACAATCCCGATTACCATTTCAGGAACGATTATCTGACCTACAAGGGCAGCAGGACCGATTTCCTTGGATTTGACAATGGTACACGGGCCATCCCTGCGGAAGACAACCTTCCCTTCTTCGCATCCGTAATAGGAGATCCCGCCGGAGAACAGGCATCGAGATACCGCGATGTTCTTGAGAGCTTCAATCCGCAGATGGCAGCCCTGAAGCAGAAGAGCTTTATTGATTACAACTTTGGAGCCTCGTTCGGCAACCAGATACCCCTGAAAAAGTTAACACTCGGTTACAACCTGGGATTTTCGTACAAAAACAACACCGAGTTTTACAAGGATGCAGAATACGGCCGTTACGGAATGGCCAGCGATCCTGATATCACAGAACTGGAAGTCAGGGAGTTTCAGAAAGGGGATTATGGGGTAAGCAGCGTACTGCTGAGCGGTCTTGCAGGTTTTGCAGTTAAGACTCTCAACTCCAAATACAGGATCAACATTATTCATCTGCAGAACGGTGAATCAAAGGCCGGGATCTTTGATTATGAAGGTTCCGACCAGGGAAGTGTCTTCTCGGGTTACCAGCACAATCTTGAGTACAGCCAGCGTTCCCTTACAAATATACTTCTCGACGGAAGGCACTCTTTCAGGAACAGTAAATGGGACCTTATCTGGAAGCTCTCACCTACATTCTCCAAAATAGAAGATCCCGATGCCCGTTTTGTGCGTTATGTTGAAGGAAGCACCAACAACTACCTGATTAATACTGAATCCGGCTTCCCCGAGAGGATATGGAGGTCGCTCTCAGAGAATAATCTGGCGGGAGTCATCCATGCAACAAAAGAATTCAGGTTCAACGGTGAGGCTGCAAAGTTGAGTTTCGGCGGGGCATATACCTACAAGGAACGCGACTTCATGATAAGAAAATTCATGCTGAATGTCAGGAATTTACCTTTGACAGGCGATCCCGATGAGCTGTTCAGACCCGAAAACATCTGGCCCCTCAACGGGACTGATTACGGCAGCGGGACCACTTACGAAGCCGGCTTTCTGCCTTCGAATCCCAATCAGTTCAACGCCGGTTCAGTAAACGGAGCCGGCTATGTATCAGCCGAGATGACACTGGTGAAAGGTCTGAGGATTATTGCCGGGGTAAGGCTTGAGAAATTTACCCAGCGGTACAGCGGGCAGAATCAGCTTGGCACAATAGTCCTGAACAATGACAGGGTACTCGATGATCTGGGATTTTTCCCAACCCTGAACCTTGTGTACGGTCTTAATGACAGGCAGAACCTGAGGGCATCTTATGCAAGAACCATTGCCAGGCCGTCATTCAAGGAACTTTCATTTGCAGAAATAGCCGATCCTATCAGCGGGAGGACATTTGTCGGTGGCATGTTCCGCGATGCCGACGATGTTGCAGGCAGGGAATACTGGAACGGTAACCTTGAAAGTTCGGATATCCACAACATAGATCTCAGGTGGGAATTATTCCAGAGGGACGGTCAGATGTTATCTGTCAGCGGTTTCTGGAAATACTTCAACAAGCCTATTGAAGTTGTTCAATATGCCACCCAGACCGGTACCTTTCAGCCGAGAAATGTCGGCGACGGCCAGGTTCTCGGGATTGAACTCGAAGTTCGCAAGAACCTGGGAGGTATTGATGCTGCCCTTGAAAACTTCAGTTTTTCTTCAAACATATCTGTCATAAGATCGGGTATCGAACTGAGTCTCACGGAATACTACTCGCGTATTGAGAACTCTCGTACCGGCCAGTCGGTAAGCAGGACCCGCGAGATGGCCGGCCAGTCGCCCTGGATCATTAACAGCGGTATTACCTGGGCAGGAGGGGAAAGTTCATTCTGGCCCGGATTTGAGACCGGGCTGTTCTACAATGTCCAGGGAAAAACACTTCAGTATGTTGGTATTGCCGACAGGCCGGATATCTATACACTTCCATTTCATAACCTTAATTTTACAGCTTCCGGGAAGCTGGGAAGGGAAAAAAGGTTACAGCTTGAACTCAAGATCGACAACCTTCTTAATGATAAAAAGGAATCAGTATTCAAATCATTTAATCCTACCGACCAGTTCTTCACCAGACTTGAACCCGGTATTACCTGTCACCTGAAACTTGGTTATTCCCTGTTTTAGTTTTATTTCGCGCATAATTGGTGAATTTGCCCGTTGAACCCCCGCTACAGGTTTTGACGGGCATTTCTCCTTCCAAGATTTCAGCAATTTACTTAACTTTAAACCCTGACGTAAAAAATCACTTACCCAAATTTTCCGTCTTATGGACACCAGGAACAAAAGAATACTGATTGTCGACGACGAGGAGGATCTTTGCGAGATCCTTCAGTATAATCTGGGCAACGAAGGTTACCATACCGAGGTGGTCCATTCCGCAGAAGAGGCCCTGAAACTTCCCGTAGCCGGCTTTGATCTCATCCTTCTCGACGTGATGATGGGTCCCATGTCGGGCTTCCGGTTTGCCGACAAGCTCCGGAAGGAGATGGCTGTCAACGTCCCCATTATCTTTTTAACCGCCAGAGACACTGAGAATGATATTCTGACAGGATTCAGTCTGGGAGCCGATGACTATATGGCAAAACCATTCTCGATCAACGAACTGACAGCAAGGGTAAAGGCAGTGCTCAAGCGTGTCAAAAGCGACAGGACAAAACAAACTTCAACAATCAAGTACGGAGATATTGAGCTGGATACTGTCAGAAAACGGCTTATAATCAATAACGAAAAAGTTGAGCTGACAAAGAAGGAATTCGAGATTCTCAAGCTGCTTCTTGAGAACCAGACCCGGGTTTTCTCGAGAGAAGAAGTATTGAGCAGCGTCTGGGGCAAGGACATTATAGTTACCGAAAGGACGGTCGATGTGAATATTACAAGGCTCAGGACCAAACTTGGATCCTATGGCCAGAATCTGAAGAACAAGACTGGTTACGGGTATTATTTTGAGTTCTGAACAAACTGCAGCATGCTCAGAAAAAGAAACAAATTCAGAAATACGCTCCTTTTCTTTTATTCGGCGATCTTCCTTGTGATTGCCCTTCTGATAATTGCATATCTCTACAAAAGGGAAAAGCAATACAGGGTAACAACCCTGAATGCTGAATTGCTTAATATAGTTAAAATTACCGACAACTACATAAATGTCAACTCGATACAACAATCAGGCAATTACAGTCTTCTCGACTCACTGAACCGGCTTATGCCGCATGAAAATATGCGCTTAACCGTTATCAACAAATCCGGAACAGTTCTTTATGACAGTTTCGTTACTGATTACCAGGGGATGGAGAACCATCTTAACAGACCGGAAGTTGCCGGATCTCTGGCATCCGGCTATGGTACAGATATCAGGCGATCGGAAAGCACAGGACAGAAATTTTATTATTATTCAAAGTCGTACGACAAATATTTCATCAGATCAGCGCTTGTTTATGATGTAAGCATTTCCAATTTCATGAAGGCCAACTTAAACTTCATGCTGCTGGTTGCAGGTTGCTTCATAGTGATCGGCGCTATCCTCCTGCTGGTAACCAACAGGTTTGGCGAATCGGTTACCAGGCTTCAGGATTTTACATTCAGTCTGAAGAATGATGAGCCTTTTGTTTCCGACTTTCCAAAAAATGAGCTTGGGGAGATCGGATCAGAGATCCTTGGTATCTACAACAACCTCCTTTCAGCCAAAAACGAGCTTCTGATAGAAAAGGGGAAGTTCTTCAATCATCTGAATGCTCTGAATGAAGGTGTGGCGATTTTTTCAAATGAGAGGGAAATTATATTTAGTAATAATCATTTTATTAACCACATGAACCTTATCTCGGGAGATCTGAAGATATTCTCTTCAAATTTCTTTGAGATTTCCGAATTTGCACCAGTAAGTGACTTCATATCAAAACATTCCATAATTGAAGTCAATTCAAACGATCTTCCCAAGATGGAATACCAGATATCAAGGGACGGAAGGTTCTTCAGTGTTCAGTGTGTTCTGTTTCAGGATAAAAGTTTCGAGGTGATCCTTAACGACGTCACCAGGATAGGAAAGAACAAGCTCATCAAGCAGCAGATGACCTCCAATATAGCTCATGAGCTCAAAACACCAGTCTCATCGATAAAGGGCTACCTTGAAACACTGATAGCCGATCCTGAGATCGAGCCGAAGAAAAAGGATTATTTCCTCGAGAAGGCACTCGCCCAGACCGACAGGCTGACCGGCCTTATAAATGACATTTCAGTATTGAACAGGATAGAGGAAGCGGGAGCTTCATTTGAACCTGAGAAGATAAAAATAAGGAAGCTTATAAGGGAGGTTCGCGACAATTTCAAGTCGGCAATTGATTCGAGGAATATGAAAGTTGAGATAAATATTGACAATGAAGTAACGGTTAAGGGCAACAAGTCGTTGATAATGTCAGTATTCCAGAATCTTGTCGAGAATGCTGTAAACTATGCGGGCGACAATACCACTATCAGGATACTGATATACAATGAAGACAAAAGGTTCTTCCATTTTTCCTTTTCAGATGACGGTGTAGGTATACCTCAGGAACACATCAACAGGGTTTTTGAGAGGTTTTACAGGGTTGATTCAGGCAGGTCGAGAAAAAGCGGGGGAACCGGTCTGGGACTGGCGATTGTAAAGAATGCCATACTGCTTCACAGGGGTGAGATTCTTGTACGTAACCGGGCAGGAGGAGGAACCGAGTTCCTTTTCTCACTACCGAAATGACTCCTTTTCCCCGGGGGGAGATGAAATCCTCAATAATTGACTGTCAAATGATTTTTTCCTGATCTCAGGAAGCTTTAATCAGTATGGTCCTGATCGCCTCTGAAATTTCCTTTATCTGGTCGAAGCACTTAAGGAAAGTCTCCATTATCTTTTTTCTCATTGCGAGATGGATCATATCGCCGTCGGATGAAGAAAAAAGCTTGCTGACGCCGTCGTAGAAAACCTCCTCGGCCTTTTTTTCAAGCTTGCTGATTGATTTGCATCCTTCAGCCATCCTGTCTCTGGAGTTACCTATGTTCCTGAGTTGTCTGATGCATGAAGCGGCTTCAGCTGATGCTATGGATACTATATCGGAAAGTTCTGAAAAGACAGGGATTATCACAGTGCTTTTCATCAGTCCTGTCATCTTTCCTATCTGATTGATGTAATGCAGCAGGTCATCCACCCTGTTTACCAGCCTGTTAATATCTTCCCTGTCGAAAGGATTTATTATAAGTGAATTGACAATGGAGTACATTTCTCCGGATATTGTGTTTCCTTTCTTTTCGAGTTCACTTATTTCAAGTATTATTGCCTCCTGTTCTGAAATATCTGTTGTATTCAGGAGGATTTTCAGTCTGCCGCTTGCCATGATAAGGTTATCGGCGCTTTTTTCGAAAACCGGGTAAAGAGCGTGGTATTTTGGAGTGAATACCTTGAGGATACTATCCTTTGTCATTGAGTGAGATTTTAGAACTGTCTGACTTTATGCACTTTGTAATAGCGCTTTATGATTTAAGCCGATAAGGCAAAATTAACCGGCTTATCAGACTTCAACAAGGTTTTCGAATAAAAGATTGTTACATTTTAGTTACAAAAGACCTCCTTTGAACGATCAGGCTATCACCCTGACTAAGTAGAACAATGCTGCACCGATGACAGCCGAAACAGGGATGGTAAGTATCCATGCCCAGAAAATCTTTGTGGTTACGCCCCATTTCACAGCTGAAGCTCTTTTTGTCGCACCCACTCCAATTATCGAACCTGTAATTGTGTGGGTTGTACTGACGGGGATTCCAAGTCCTGTTGCCATAAAGAGAGTAAGTGCACCGGCTGTTTCAGCGCAGAAGCCTTCAAAAGGCTTGAGTTTTGTTATTTTCTGTCCCATGGTTTTCACTATCCGCCATCCGCCGAAAAGAGTACCCATGGCGATAGCAGCATGACACGAAAGCACTATCCACAACGCCGGGTCGGAATCTTTAGGGACCTTTCCCATGGCATACAGGGCCACCCATATTATTCCCATGGATTTCTGTGCATCATTTCCGCCGTGCCCGAGGCTGAAGGCAGAGGCAGACAACAGCTGGAGCCGCCTGAAGTGTTTGTCGACACCAAAGGGAGACTGGCCTTTGACTACATGAAGCACAATAATAGTTATCAGGTATGACATCAGCATTCCCAGGACAGGAGCTATTATTATGAAAGCAGCAATTTTCAGGATGCCGGCATAGACAACTGATCCGAAACCGCTGCTCGCAATAGCAGAGCCAACAAGTCCGCCGACCAGAGTATGGGATGAACTTGAAGGTAGTCCTAGCCACCATGTAATGAGATTCCAGATAATTGCAGCCATAACTGCAGCTGCAATAAGCTCAAGAGTCACAATTTCGGTATCGATAACCCCGGAGCCGATTGTCTTTGCAACCTTAAGCGGAAAAATCAGAAATGCTACAAAGTTGAATGTGGCTGCCATGGCAACAGCAGCAAAAGGTGAAAGTACTTTGGTCGATACAATTGTGGCAATGGAGTTGGCCGAATCGTGAAATCCGTTTATAAAATCAAAAATTAGAACGATTACAATAATAAAGATCAGAAATGTCATAAGCGACAGGAGGTTTTGTTTAAGGTGAGGCTAATGGGAATTGTATATGTTTTGTATTCATGCAGTTAAAGAACATATTAAATCCGATAACAACTCTGCAAAATTAGCTACTCGATGTCGAATCGAAATCCTTTTGCTGTTACGATATTGTTACATTTTTAACAATACCGGCAAAATGGTTTTTCTGGTCTTAATGATTAAGAAGGCGCAGATGTTTTTCTCCATTTTCCCTTACTCTTCCGATTATTGCGGAAGCACTCATTCCCTCCTTCCGGAGGGCTGCAAGTACTTCGCCGGATTTTGATTCACTGACACACATCAATATCCCCCCGGATGTCTGGGCATCCATCGAAAGCATTTTAAGGTTATAGTCCAGGTCTTCTTCAAAGCTGGTTTCCTCCTCCACGAAATCGAGGTTTCTGAAAGCTGCACCCGGGATACAGCCTTCGTCAGCCAGTCTGTAGGCATTCCCGATCAGCGGCAGTGCCGGCAGGTTGATTTCCAGGGTGACATTCCCTGCTCTCGCCATTTTAAGGGCATGACCTGCGAGGCCGAATCCTGTAATGTCTGTGGCCGCCTTCACCCCGAACTTCTGCATAATGGCAGAAGCAGACGCGTTCAGGCTTTTCATAAGGCTCAGAGCTCCATTCACATCATTACCTGAAATCATTTTCATCCTATGCCCTGCGAGGACAATACCCGTTCCTATGGGTTTTGTGAGAATAAGAACATCGCCCGGCATGGCGGCAGAGTTTGTTATTATCCTCTCAGGATGCACATAACCTATAACCGCCAGACCATATTTCGGAGGGAAATCATCAATGGTATGCCCGCCGATGATCCTCAGACCGGCTTCAGCAGCCTTGTCGGCTCCTCCCCTGAGAATGGATGCATAGGCTTCGAGGGGTAATTTACCGGAAGGGAACATCATGATATTAAGCGCTATTACAGGTGTCGCCCCCATGGCATATATATCGCTTATCGAGTTGGCCGCAGCTATCTGTCCGAACTCATAGGGATCGCTGCAAACCGGCGGGAAAAAGTCGGTTGTGAATACCAGTGCCAGATCGTCATTTACCCTGTATACTCCTGCATCGTCGTGAGTATCGATTCCTACAAGTATGTTGGGATCTGGAATGGCAGGAAGATATTGCAGGAATTCTTCGAGCAGCTTCGGGGATATCTTGGCAGAGCATCCCCCGGCTTCCACAAAAGTGAGCAGATCGATACTCATGGTTTTACTATCTTGCCGGCCGAAGCCATTGACTGGGCGATCTCGAACATATTGCTCAGGATGCCTGCCGAAATGCTCTCAACTATCGAGTAGTGTTTTGCACAGGTTTCACAAACAAGGAGAGTCACTCCCATCTTTTCAAGCTCCCTGAGATGTCCGGCAGCAGTTGAATTTTCACATACAAGATGCACCCCCGAATTATAAAAGATCATCTTTTCCGGAAGCAGGTCGAGGTCCCTTAGAGCCCTTACAAAGTTGGTCATCAGCAGCCTGCCAAGGTTTTCATCTCCTTCTCCCATTCTGTCGGAAGAAATGACAACAATGAAACCTCCCTTTGAAAAATGAGGGATATCAGTTGTACAGTACTCTGCCGGATCGGAAACTTCTCCGGCTGATTCTGTCTTTTTAACCGTCAGTGTCCATACCCCCTCCGATTCGGTAAAGGAGAAGCCGGTTTTGTTATCACGGAGAAACCTTGAGATATTGCTGAATGAAGTATGGTTGTCGGTGATCACCTGAAAGCTCTCGCCGACGGCTGTTTCTTTAAGCGCCCTTTTTGTGGCAATCAGCGGAGCGGGGCACAGCTGGCCCGATGTATTTACAATAAGCATTAGCTGAGAATTTAGAAAACGCAAAATTACATAATTTCCATGGAAAGAGACAGGACCGGTCCTCTGAATGAGTTGTAGCGATTAAAAAACATGGTGCAGATGTCTTCTGGAAAAATATATGGCTCCACCAGAGGCTAGAACATAACCCGGAGCCATTCTGAACGGGTTTCGCAGTTGCGAAAATATTCGCATTAGTTATTCCGAATAATTTCGGATCCAAACAGAAGGTCTCATGAAGAACCGCCAAGCCGTTTCAAAATGATCCGTCCCTTTGCAAGTATCCCTGCTGATTTCTCATCCTGAAGCAGGTTTATTGTTTCCGCCAGTTCTCCCGTGAGTTCGGGATAGATTTGTGCGAGCCGGTAAATTATTTCCATCGAATAAGCCTTTACCGCTATTGACGAAAATCCCGATCTGAGCATCCTGAAACAGTAGTCGGCAAGGATGCCCTGATTTTTCCGGGTCACTACCGTGATGTCACTGAGCGAGATAATCTTCATGAATGATCTTCTGACACCTTCATTTTCAATCCGGTCGAGCGATCCGATGATCAAAGGGATGAAAGCGGTCAGGGTTTCAGGATGTTTGTCGTAGACCTTTGAAAGGCTCCATGAAGCTTTTGATGAAAGTTTGTTATCGGCAGAAAAAGAAAAATCTATCAGTCCGGAGAGAATCTCTCTTTTTTCTGCCGCCATTTCAGCGAGCCATTCGGCCTCCTTCCTGCCGCGTATATTCTCAAGCGTGGTTATGAAATCATCTTTTTTCAACTGCTGTCCGCCGGTCTGTTCTTCAGAGGGGGTCTCTCTAAAACTGATGAATTTCAGGTACTCATCGGCTACCGGAATATCGGCTTCGGAAAAACCTACACCTCGAAGTTCGCCCGGAGGGAGCCATTTAAATGCCAAGTGCTCCGTGAGAAAGGGAATATCGTCGAGGGTGTCGCACACGAAGGGAATGAGCCTGATCTGCTTGTGGCCATAATCGTGTTCGACTTCCGGCAGGCGGCTGCATATCACAATGGTCATATTAAGTTCTTCCCTTATTTCCCTTATTATGCAATCCTCTTCACTTTCGTCTTCATTAAGCTTTCCACCGGGGAATTCCCACCTGAAAGGATGATCGGTCTTTTCCCCTCTTTGTACCACAAGGATCTCATCATCCTCGTTTCTTATTATGGCACAGGTAACATCAATCATCATTTCCTGCAATTAAATCTTTGTAAACAGGAATTTCGAGCAGGTGGACATACTGATTCCGTTCAGGATCGAAGCGGAATGCATAGTTTACAATTCCGTTGGTGACTATGGCAAAGGGCAGTTTCAGTCCGAGGTTATATCCCCCGATCTGGTCATAAACCTTATCCTCGTAGAAATCAGAGATATTTATATCGGGCGATTTGCATTCCACGATCATAACGGGTTCCCCGCTTCTGTTGTGGACCAGTATGTCGGCTCTTTTCTTCATATTGTTGAATCTGAACATCACTTCTATTCCAATGAGGCCGGGAGGGTATCCGCCTTCGTTTATCAGGTAGCGGACAAAATGCTGACGTACCCATTCTTCGGGTGTTAGCCTTACGAACTTCCTTCTGATGGTATCCAGTATCATCCTGGAACCTTCTTTTCCGGTTACGGTAAAGGAATATGACGGAAGATTCAGCTGTTTCAACTTACTTTTGTACTTTTGAAGATTCAAATATATTGAGTTAAAGATAAAACGCGATAAATGAATGAAGACCAAAGAGGAAATTGTTAATAACTGGCTTCCGCGTTACACTGGAAAGGCGCTTGAGTCGTTCGGCAAGTATTTTCTGCTTACCAATTTTCTTCACTATGTGGAGTTGTTTGCCAAAAGGAACAACGTGGAAGTGGAGGGACGCGATAAGAACATGCCGAATGCGACATCCGACGGTATAACGATAATAAACTTCGGCATGGGGAGTCCGAATGCTGCCACTGCGATGGATCTTCTCAGTGCGGTTGAGCCCTCCGCGGTGTTATTCCTTGGCAAATGTGGCGGGCTCAAGAAAAAGAACACACTTGGCGATCTGATACTACCCATAGCTGCCATAAGGAGCGACGGTACCTCCAACGATTATCTGCCCCAGGAAGTCCCGGCACTTCCGGCATTCAAGCTTCAGAGCGCCATTTCGGCTGCTATCACCAGGCGTAATCTGGAATACTGGACCGGAACAGTCTACACAACCAACCGGAGGGTATGGGAATATGACGACAGGTTCAAGAAGTACCTTGTCAAAACCCGGGCTATGGCGATAGATATGGAGACTGCCACCATCTTCACCGTAGGATTTGCCAACGAGATACCCACCGGAGCCCTTCTGCTCGTATCGGATCAGCCGATGATCTCGACAGGGATAAAGACCGAGGCGAGCGACAGGATAGTAACCAGCGAGTTTGTTGAGATGCATCTTGAAATAGGAATTGATGCTCTGAGGGAGATCAAGGAAAACGGTATTTCGGTAAAACACCTGAGGTTCTGATCATGCCGGTATCATTTGATGAAATAATGTCAGATCTCCGGAACAGGATATACAAGCCTGTGTATTTCCTTGCGGGGGATGAACCCTATTATATTGATCTGATAACAGATTTCATAGCTGAAAAAGTCCTTACCGAAGCGGAAAGAGCTTTCAATCAGGTTGTTCTTTATGGAGAAGAGACAACTATCGGTTCGATAATTGAGATCTCCCGACGTTTTCCCATGATGGCAAGCCATCAGGTTGTCATAGTGAAGGAAGCCCAGTCGATGAAGAAGATCGAGGATCTTGCCCTTTATCTTGAAAAGCCGCTCCTATCGACTATCCTGGTGTTCAATTATAAATACAAGTCGCTCGACAAGAGGACCAAACTATACAAGGCTCTGGGGGGCTCCTATTTCGAGTCGGTCAGGCTTCGCGACTACCAGGTTCAGCCATGGATTGAGAGGTACCTGATGACAAAGGGGATAAAGATCAATCCGGAAGCAGCCGTTATGCTGACAGAGTATCTTGGGACAGACCTTCACAAGATTGTCAATGAACTTGACAAGCTTCTTATAACCCTTCCTGAAGGAAAGCCTGTTATCACAACATCGCTTATTGAAAAAAACATAGGTATCAGCAAGGAGTACAACAATTTCGAACTTCAGAAGGCCATCGGAGAAAAGAACCTCCTGAAAGCAAATATGATTGTAAGATATTTCGAAGCCAATCCCAAAGACAATCCCTTGCTCCTTACTATTGTCTCTCTTTTTGGTTACTTCACAAAGATCCTTACCTACCATTACCTGACCGACAAGTCGGAAAACAATGCAGCTGCAGCGCTTAAGATAAATCCGTTTTTCGTGAAGGATTACAAGACGGCTGCTTCCAGATACAGCGCAGGGAAGACTATCAGGATAATAAATCTGTTAAGGACATACGATCTGAGGTCGAAAGGATTCGGGGATGAAAGGACCGAGCCCGGAGAACTTCTCAAGGAACTGGTTTACTATATCCTTCATCTTTAGATTGCCGGTCTGACAAACCGGGATGGTGAGAAGATCAGTTCATATCGGGCGAATCGGGAAAATCGGCCCATACCCTGTACTTGCTCTTCAATGATCTCAAAACGCGTTTCCAGCTGTCTGATTCCCTGCTTTGCATTATTGCTTCGGGGCTTACCCTTGCAGTCAGCCAGGAGTTTTCCTTCAGTTCCCTTTCGAGCTGGCCTTCCGACCATCCGGAGTAGCCCAGGAAGAAGCGTATTTGTCCGCGTTCGACAGTGCCGGTCTTTATAAGGTTCCGTATGCTGTCGATGTCGCCTCCCCAGTAGATATTGCTTTCAACCTTAATACTGCCGGGGATAAGATGACCGAGATTATGAAGATAATGGAGAGTGTCGGGAGAGACCGGTCCTCCCATATTCAGGTATTCGTCCCATCCCTCGAAACCGGTAACTGCATCGCAGAGTTTTATTTCAAGCTTCTTGTTAAGGATAAAACCAACCGATCCTTTGGGATTGTGATCGGTAAGGTACACGATGCTCCGGCTGAAAAAGGTATCCGGGAGAAAAGGTTCAGATATCAGTATCTTGCCTTTTTCCGGTACCTTGTCTTCAGGTAATATGGCAAAAAGATCTATTTCCGGTTCCATAGTGTAAATTTACCAAACACAAATTAAACATCAATAAATATTATTAATAAAAATCATGCCAAATGTGATGTGAAAAATAGCGGTATTCTGAAACTATGACGCTTCTTCCGGGGGGCTTTAGCCCCCCTGCACCGTAAGGGGACTAAAGTCCCCAGATGCGGTGGTGAGGATGCCCTTTACCGTCAGCTGAAGCTGACGGTAACCAGAAGAGACTAACTTGATTCTCCCCGGATCTTTCGGGTCACTCTCCCAAGGATTTATGTTACCGTTGGCTTCAGCCAACGGATAACAGCACTCCAAAATCCTTCTTACAGGGGCTTTAGCCCCCTACGCACCAAAAGGGGACTAAAGTCCCCGGCTGCAGTGGTGGGATGCCCTTTACCGTCAGCTGAAGCTGACGGTAACCAGAAGAGACTAACTTGATTCTCCCCGGATCTTTCGGGTCACTCTCCCAAGGATTTATGTTACCGTTGGCTTCAGCCAACGGGGAACAGCACTCCAAAATCCTTCCGGGGGCTTTAGCCCCCCTGGACCTGGAAAATAACCAAAGCCAGCCACCAACCAGAGAATTGCAACTAATTATCTAAAAATATTAAAGCAAAAAGATGCATTTAATTAAATAATGTAATATTTTTGCCCGGTTTTCAATCAAAGACATGCAAAAAAGCACTTTACGGATCGTAGGCAATAAAGCGGTTCTCAACATTCGCGAAAGGATGTGTGAGACTCCTGATGAAATGCTGTCAGGCGAAAAATTCAGGATGGTTCTTGAACACTGTATCTGTGGCCTTAAATCGAAGGAATCACCTCTGCTTTCCATTTTTGGCGGTCAGCCGGTGGATGAGGAGACCATCGGAGATCTTGTAAAGACATTGTCACTCCTTGAAAAATATGAAAGCCAGGTTGTTCCTCATATTTATGAAAAATCCGCAGTTTTTCTCAGGGATCTTCATGTTCTCAACGGTTTTGTAGAGCATCTCTACGACTACTGGCGACATTTTGACAGGTTCATCATAAACGATTCAGAAGGCGACAGGCTCGACAAGAGGCCTTACCGGACCTTCAATGAGACCATTGAGCATCTCACTCACCTTATCAGGGGTGTTTACAGACGGATCCAGGAAAACATAACCGGAACCCGTCCCACCGTCTACAGGCAGGTCCCGGCAGGAGCCGAAATGGCTGTTATTTCTCTGCCCAGGGAGGTAAGATGGAATGATGAAAGGTACAACAAGCTCAACGGAGTTCAGCTTATCAGGCAGATCCTGATCTATCCTCCACTGGTGATCCAGCAGCCAATGAACAAGCGTACCGGCGATTTCAAAAAGATAGATCAGAACCCTGTCGACCTGGCGGATCTTAATCCGGTCGACTGGCTTTGCTTTCCTGCCAAAGTGGGGAAATACATAATACTTATCTATTTCCACCTGAATTTCTTCGAGCTTGGACTTGCACTCTGTAATCTATTCCAGCTTGCAGAGGATTCGGACCTGGAAAGGCAGCCTGATGCAGTGTTTTTGTACGGTGTGGGAGATGGAAAACTCGACAATCTTGCCTCCTACCCGACAGTCTTTTATCACGACAGGGCAAATTCGATGTTTGTGGGGGCTGTTCCCGACAGGAATGAATTCGGATATTTCGGTTACCTCAAGAAGATGACTCTCACACTGCACAATTCGCTTGTCATGGATGCCGGCAACATGCCTTTCCATGGCGCCATGGTGAGGATCCTGCTTCACGGCAACAAGGAAGCAAATATCCTTATGATGGGCGACACTGGCGCAGGCAAGTCAGAGACGCTCGAGGCATTCAGGGTACTTGGTGAAAAGCACATACGTGAACTTAAGATCATCGCCGACGATATGGGATCGATAGAGATTGACGGGGAAGGGAATCCCATCGGTTACGGAACCGAGACCGGAGCTTTTCTCAGGCTCGACGATCTGCAGCCGGGATATGCCTACGGTCATCTCGACAGATCAATAATAATGAATCCCAGCCAGACCAATGCCAGGATAGTCTTTCCCGTAACAACATACGAAACAGTTATGCGTGGACATAAGATCGATTATATACTCTACGCCAACAATTACGAGGAGGTTGACAACGATCATCCGGTAATAGAGAGACTGGATACTCCTGAGAAAGCCATGGAAGTGTTCAGAAGCGGAGCCGTAATGAGCAAGGGAACAACGACCTCAACCGGACTTGTAAATTCCTACTTTGCAAATATCTTCGGACCTCCCGAATATGTAGATCTTCATGATTCAATCGCTGAAAGATACTTCCGCACCTTCTTCAGCAAAGGAGTCTTTGTAGGTCAGATGCGGACCAGGCTGGGGATCTCCGGATATGAAACCACTGGTCCGAAGGCTGCTGCCGCTGAACTGCTCCGGATTATTGAAACCAGCAACAAGTAACAAAAAGTTGGCAATTGGCAGTTGGTAGTTGGCAGTTACGAGCTTCCCGTTCCCATCTCCCTGCGCCCTGTGCCCTGCGCCCCACATCAATATTTCTCCGGTTTTGCTTCCTTCATCATTGTATAGACCGCATCGAAAATATCTTCGGCATTTGGTTTGGAAAAGTAATCGCCGTCGGTGGTATAGGCTGGTCTGTGCTCCTTTGCCGCCAGCGTTTTCGGCGGAGAATCGAGATACTGCCATCCTCCGTGTTTTTCAAGAACTTCCTGAAGCATGTAGGCAGTAGTGCCTCCTGGTACGTCCTCATCGACGAACAGTACCCTTCCGGTTTTTCTCAGTGAACCGACAATGGTTCTGTTCCTGTCAAAAGGAACCAGTGTCTGAACATCAATAAGTTCCACCGATATGTCGTGGGCTGCAAGCTGTGAAACAGCTTCCTGGGCCACCTTAACAGTTGAGCCGTAAGTAACCAGTGTTACATCAGTACCTTCCGACAAAATTTCAGGGATGCCGAGTTCGAGCCTGAACTCACCAATGTTGTCGGGCATTTTTTCCTTCAGTCTGTATCCATTCAGAGGTTCAATCACAATGGCGGGGTCCTCCCCCTGAAGCAGGGTATTATAGAACCCGGCTGCTCTGGTCATGTCGCGGGGAGAGCAAACATATACTCCCCTGACCGAGTTAATAAGCATGCTCATAGGGGATCCTGAATGCCAGATGCCTTCCAGCCTGTGGCCACGTGTGCTTATTATAAGCGGGGCAACCATTCTTCCTGCAGTCCTGTAGTGGGTTGTGGCAAGGTCGTCGCTGAGAATCTGGAGGGCGTACATAAGATAATCGAGGTACTGTATCTCCGCAATCGGCCTCATTCCTCTCAATGCAAGACCTATTCCCTGTCCGAGTATTGTCGCTTCCCTGATCCCGGTGTCGGTTATCCGCAGTTCCCCGAATTTCTTCTGAAGACCTTCAAGCGACTGGTTCACACCTCCTATGTTCCCTGTATCCTCTCCGAAAGTGACCAGAAGGGGGTATTTTTCAAAAAGTCTGTCATAATTATCTCTAAGTATCTGTCTTCCGGGAACTTCCGGAGAGTTTTCAGAATATTTCGGCGGAACCGGCTTTACATTCAACACCGATGTCGGCATTTCATTGTAAAGAAAGGAGTTATAGCTCTGCTCCGCGTCCCTGTAGTTACGTCTGAGCCATCCCAGCATTTCCTCCTTAAGGTTATCGGATTTTGCGCAGGTTCCACAGATGTTCCTAAGGATCTTTCTGGCAGCCATAAAGTTATCCTTTCGTATAGGATTAAGAACCTTTGTGAGTTCTTCGGCTATTTCGTCTACTGCCGCTTCCTTAACCTTTTCAGCGCACCGGCATGAGCGATCGCGAATAATTTTTACAAGGGCATCCCTTTCAACCCTGATAGGATCCTGGAACATGTCCCATGCTTTTTTCCTGGCTTCCTTAGCCTCGGTTTCGGCTTCAGAAGAAATAGCATCTATCTCACCTGCGCTTGCAATTCCTTCATTGATAATCCATTCACGCATCTTTGCAATCGGATCGAATTCCTCTTCCCACTTTAGTCTCTCTCCGCTTTTATACCTTTCATGTGATCCGGATGTGGAATGACCGAGCGGCTGTGTGACATCCTCAATATGAAATACTACCGGTTTGTGGTCGCGGCGGCATATCTCAACCCCTTCTTCGTAGAGCCTGATCAGGCCGGGATAATCCCATCCCTTACCTTTTAGTATCCTCAGTCCGGGCTTTCCCGGCTCATCCTCAAAGCCCCTGAGGATATCAGATATGCTTCCCTTGGTTGTCTGGTACTTTTTGGGAACGGAGATCCCGTAGCCGTCGTCATAAACCGACAGGGCCATAGGCACCTGAAGCACGCCGGCAGCATTTATTGTTTCCCAGAAATGGCCTTCTGAAGTGCTGGCATCGCCGATGGATCCGAAAGCAACCTCATTTCCCTTCACTGACAGAGTATTGAATTTATGAAGATCCTTGTTAAGCCTGAACAGTTTCGAAGCGTAAGCCAGTCCGAGCAGACGCGGCATCTGTCCGGCCGTGGGTGATATGTCGGATGATGAGTTCTTCTGTTTTGTAAGGTCGCGCCAGGTACCGTCGCTGTTAATATTTGGAACTGAAAAATGATTATTGAACACTCTTCCTCTGCTGCCGTAATTAACATCTTCATCGGTATTTCCATAAAGCTGGTGAAAGAATTCAAGGGAATCATACAGTCCCATCGCCATCATCCAGGTCTGGTCGCGGTAATAACCCGACCTCCAGTCGCCATCCCTGAACTGCTTTGCGAGAGCTATCTGGATTATTTCCTTGCCGTCGCCGAATATTCCGAATTTCGCCTTACCCGTAAGTACCTCTCGACGGCCAATAATGCTGAGGTTTCGGCTGAGAACTGCAAGGCGGTAATCTTCAAGAACCGTGTTCTTATCCCATGCAATATCTGTTGAATTCTTCTTTTTACTCATGATTTTGTTCCGGTTTTAATGTCACTATGTAAACAAAGGAAATCTGAAGTTGTTTAATCATCAGAGCTTAATTGGTGTTATCTTTGAAATAAAAAGAACATGTTCATAAAATTACTCATAATAACTCTTTTACTTGTTGCATTATCGGGTATTTTCCTTGGAATAAGGATTTTGGTCAGGCCGGGCGGGAAGTTTCCCGAGTTTCATGTGGGGCACAACAGGGAAATGAGGAAGAGGGGTATCAGATGTGCGCAGAGCACCGATACAGGATGCACTCCGCTTCACGGATCCGGAACCTGTTCCTCGTGCGGAAGTATCAGGCCTCCTAGCGGGAAATGAATTTTTTAAGATTTTCGGTCGACCAGGTCATAAAGTTGCCGCTTTCGTCTGAATAGACAAGAAAGGCATCATATCCGGGATGTTCTCCGAGGAATTCCATGGTCCGGTCCTTTCCCATGACCATGCATGCAGTGGCAAGTCCATCGGCTGTTGCACAATCCTCAGCCAGTATTGTTGCGCTCAGCAGTGTATTCCTGGCAGGATAGCCGGTTACCGGATCGATGGTATGAGAATATTTCACACCGTTCTCTACATAGAATTTTCTGTAGTTACCTGATGTTGCCAGGGAACGGTCCTTTATGCTGATAATTGCCTGCAGGTTATTCCCCGGCATATTGTTATTATCCTCAGGCCGGTCGATACCTATCCTCCAAAGTACGCCATTTTTGTCGCCCTTTGCTTTCACCTCCCCTCCTATTTCCACCAGATAGCTTTTTATTCCCTTGGAATCGAGGAATTCAGCAACAACATCAACCGAATATCCCTGTGCTATGGCGTTGAAATCGAGGCTTATCGAAGGATTTGTCTTTACCAGTCGTCCGTTTTCAAGGCTTATCTTTCCCATACCGACAAGATTCAGAAGCGAATCGAGCTTTGATTCGGAAAAGTTCCTGTAATCATCCGGTCCGAAGCCCCATGCCTTAACTAGGGGTCCGATCGTTATATCGAAAGCGCCTCCTGTCAGATCTGAAATATCGGCAGAGAGTAAAAAAGCTTCAGTGAAATAGCGGTCAACCATCACATTTTCGTTTCTGTTGACCTTTGAAAGAATGGAGGAATCTACATAAAGGGAAAGAGACAGATCGAACTCCTTCAGGATCTTTTCCACATCTGATTTCAGATTCTGGGGATCAATAGTCCCGTTATTTCCAAAAACGATGCTGTATGTCGTACCCTGGGCAAACCCGCCGAAACTGTCGAAAGTGATGGTTTCCCGGCAGGAATATGCCGGTATTATAAGGACCGCCAGCATCAGGGCTTTCCAGCTTGTTTTTACATATGACATGATTCCCATAAGTATTTACTTAATAAGCATTGTATTTAAACGGTAGCTATCATGCCAGCAGCCAGGTCCGGGCAATCCGGGAGCAGTACGTCTGAGATCAGACTCCAAAGTCGTCGAATGAAATATTCTCCTGCGGAACACCAAGGCTGTCGAGCATTTTGACCACGGCATTGTTCATCACCGGAGGGCCGCAGAAATAATACTCTATATCTTCGGGTTCATCCATCTTCGACAGGTAATTATCGAGGAGCACCTTATGAATGAAACCGGTGAGTCCAGTCCAGTTATCTTCGGGAAGCGGTTCCGATAGGGCAAGATGGAATCTGAAATTGGGAAACTCCTTCTCGATTGCCCTGAATTCATCTTCATAGAATACTTCCCGCAGCGAACGGGCGCCGTACCAGTACGATACCTTGCGGTTTGTCCTGAGTGTATGGAACAGGTGGAATATGTGTGATCTCAGGGGCGCCATACCGGCGCCGCCTCCTATATATACCATCTCACTGTTGGTCTTCTTGATATGGAACTCCCCGTAGGGTCCCGATATGGTGACCTTGTCGCCCGGTTTCCTGCAGAAGATATAAGATGAGCAGATTCCGGGAGGGACATTCATGAATTGCTTTCTGGCTCCGTCGTAGGGTGGAGTTGCAATCCTGATATTGAGTTTTATAAGGTTTTTCTCTGCCGGATAGTTGGCCATGGAATAAGCTCTGAAAGTTTCTTCCGTGTTCCTGATCTTAAGATCCCACATCCCGTATTTGTCCCAGTCGCTTTTGAAACCGTCCTCTACAAGGATGTCCCTGTAGGTCATTTCATATTTTGGCACATCGATCTGGATATATCCTCCCGGTTCAAAGTCGAGGGATTCGCCTTCGGGCAGTTTAACAACAAATTCCTTTATAAAAGTCGCTACATTCCTGTTGGAAACCACTTCGCATTCCCATTTTTTTATTCCAAGGACAGATTCCGGGAGCTTTATCCTGAGGTCGCTTCTGACTTTCACCTGGCAGCCAAGCCTCCAGTTTTCATTTTGCTCTTTTCTTGTAAAAAAGCCTGTCTCGGTAGGAAGGATTGCTCCTCCTCCCTCCGTTACCTGGCATTTGCACATCCCGCAGGTACCGCCTCCGCCGCAGGCTGACGGAAGGTAGATCCCGTTTGAAGAAAGAGTCATCAGAAGGTTCGAACCGGGCGACACTACCATATCGCGGTCATTTATGTGGAGTGTCACATCTCCCTTTGGCGAAAGCTTGTCTCTTGCGAAGAGAAGCATTACCACAAGAAGCAAAATAATAATAAGAAATACTATTATGCTGTAAAAAACGGTTCCTAAAGTTGTGACTGCCAGAAACATAATATAGTAAAGTTAGTGCTTACAAAGAAATTCCCATGAATCCCATAAATGCTATTGCCATAAGGCCTGTAAGAATAAATGTTATACCCAGTCCTTTCAGCGGATCGGGTACATTGCTGTATTTAAGTTTTTCCCTTATGGCGGCAATTCCTACAATGGCAAGCAGCCATCCTATTCCCGAACCAAGTCCGAAGATCCCGGCTTCGAGCACATTTTCATACTCTCTTTCCTGCATGAAAAGAGATGCTCCGAGTATTGCACAGTTTACGGCGATCAGCGGAAGGAAGATACCGAGCGAATTATAGAGCGCCGGACTGAATTTTTCGACTACCATTTCCACCAGCTGGGTCATAGCTGCGATAAATGCGATGAAGATCATAAATGTAAGGAAACTGAGATCGACATCTGCAAAACTTTCGCCGAGCCATATGAGAGCTCCTTTTTTAAGGAGGTACTTTTCAACCAGGAAGTTAAGGGGTACCGTAATCACCAGGACAAATATAACAGCGATTCCCAGCCCCATGGCTGTCTTAACCGATTTCGAGACTGCAAGATAGGAACACATGCCCAGAAAAAAGGCAAATATCATGTTCTCGACGAAAATAGACTTTACGAAAATATTAAGAAGGTTTTCCATGGCTTATAAGTTATTATTTCCCGATAAGGCTTTTGTCCCTGCTTCTCTGAACCCATATAATCAGGCCTACAATAATGAGGGCCATGGGCGGCAGTATTGCCATTCCGTTGTTTTCATAACCTGTTTTATAGATGCCCAGTTTTTCAAGGACAGGATATCCGAACAGTGTTCCGGACCCGAGGAGTTCCCTGAAGAAAGCGACAATGACCAGTATCATTCCGTATCCGGCCCCATTGCCGATACCGTCAAGAAATGAAGGCCAGGGCTTGTTTGCCATTGCAAATGCCTCGAGCCGTCCCATTATTATACAGTTAGTAATAATCAGTCCGACAAATACCGAAAGCTGTTTGCTAACATCGAAAACATAAGCTTTCAGAAACTGGTCGACAAGGATAACCATTGTTGCTATAACTACCAGCTGGACAATTATTCTTATCCTGTCGGGAATGAATTTTCTCAGCGATGCAATGACGAGGTTGGAAAAGCCTGTTACTATCATAACCGAGAGGGCCATAACGATGGCAGGTTTAAGCTTTACAGTCACCGCAAGTGCTGAACAGATTCCAAGTACCTGTACTGTAATCGGGTTGTTCCTTCCCAGTGGCTCTGAAAGAAGCTTGAGGTTTTTTGCTGAAAAGACCGGTTCTTTTTCCTGGTTGCTCATATGTCAAATCTTGTTTTTCTGAAAATAGCTGTTGTATTTGTCAAGGCAGTCAAAGATCATTTTTTCAAGACCTTTGCTTGTTATTGTTCCTCCTGAGATAGCATCCACTCCGTGAGGATCGTTTTCCCCTGCACCGCCTTTAAGCACCTTTATTGAAGTAAAACTCCCGTTTTCAAAGAGTTTTTTGCCCCGGAACTGGCCCTCGAAATCAGAGGTATTGATTTCTGCACCAAGTCCGGGGGTTTCACCTTTGTGGTCGAAGTTTGTGCCGTAAATTGTACTCATATCCGATCGGAGTGAAACGTAGCCATAGATCGGCCCCCAGAGACCTTTCCCTTCGACCGGCAGAATAATTACCTTCTCTCCATCGGCCGGTTCGGCCCTGAACACGGGAAGATATTGCTGCTCAAGCGGTTTCTTCTGTTCATTTTTTACCACAACCGTAAAAGCATCTATACCCTCAACCGGGTTTCCTTCTGAATTGACCACGAATCCTTCCTTTATGTATTTTTCATAAAGTTCTTCCGTATTCTCACGGTTTGCCTCCACGTTAATGGATTCAAGCATATTCCTTTTCTTTTCTATTTCAAGATTCCTGGCCTGTGCCGGCTGAAGCAGTGTTGCTGCCAGCGAAAGCAGTGCAGCTACCGCAATCACCATAACTGCGGAGAAGATGAAAATATATCTGTTACTGAAGTGTTTCATTTTACCCCGGTATTAAGTGCAACCCTGGATCTCTTAAGTCTTCTCTTTATATTCGACTGAACAACATAATAATCAATAAGCGGAGCAAAGACGTTCATAAGCAGTATTGCCAGCATTACTCCCTCCGGGTATGCCGGGTTAAGCACCCTTATGAGGACCGAGAGAATCCCGATAAGGAATCCGTAGATCCATTTCCCGGTTTCAGTCTGGGAGCCGGTGACCGGATCGGTTGCCATGAAGACAGCGCCGAAAGCAAATCCTCCCATGACCAGGTGATAGTAGAACGGGAGTTCCATATACTCATTTACCGAAAGGGCATTCAGCAGCAGGCCCATCGCTGTTCCGCCGGCGAAAACGCTCAGCATGATCTTCCAGCTTCCGACACCCGTTATCAGAAGGATTGCAGCTCCTAAAAGTATTGCTATTACCGAGGTCTCTCCCACCGAACCGGGGATGTTTCCGATGAACATATTTAAAAATGAAGGCAGATTCGAAGTATCACCCGTTGCGAGCATCGACAGGGGAGTTGCTCCCGAATAACCGTCGATAACATTGATCCCTTTTGTCAATCCCTCCGTCCAGACATTATCTCCTGTCATCCAGGCCGGATAACTAAAGAAGATGAATGCCCTGGCGAGAAGAGCCGGATTGAATACATTCATACCTGTTCCGCCGAACACTTCCTTGCCCAGAATGACCGAGAAGGCGACTGCCAGAGCGAGCATCCAGAGAGGCACATCGATAGGCATGATAAGCGGAATAAGCAGTCCTGTAACAAGATAGCCCTCGTTTATTTCATGTCCGCGTATCTGGGCAGCAATAAATTCTATCCCAAGACCTACAACGTAGCTTACAATGATCAGCGGAAGCAGTTTGATGAAGCCGAACCAGAAGGCCTGAAGCAGTGCAGGGTCTGTTCCGACCGACCTGAAATGCTGCAGCCCTGTGTTGTAGCATCCGAAAAGCAGCGCCGGGATCAGGGCAATAATCACAACGGTCATTGTACGTTTCAGGTCGATTGAGTCGCGGATGTGGGAGCCTTTGTGGGTTACCTTATCGGAGACGAAGAGAAAACTCTCGAATCCTTCAAACACCGACTGCAGTTTTTCAAACTTACCTCCCTTTGTAAACCGGGGTTTCAGTTTATCAATCTTTTTTCTCAGTGAATCCATATTGTAAATAAATCACAGTTTGCTTAACTCATTTCCTTTCTGATCAGATCGAGCCCCTCCCTGACTATCGACTGTATCTCGATCTTTGACGGGCATATAAACTCGCAAAGCGCAAAATCCTCCTCCGCCACCTCATAAATTCCAAGGTTTTCCATCATGTCAATATCCTGGGCAATAACAGCTTTGAGAAGCTGCATCGGATAGATATCCATCGGTAATACCTTCTCATAGAGCCCTGTCACCACAAAAGCCCTCTCTCCTCCATGGAAGTTCGTATCGGGTTTGTATATTTTCCCCGGAAACAATGAGGACAGAAAAGTCCGGGAAAAACTAAGTTTTCCTGTTCCCGGTAAAGCCCATCCGAACATCTCGAAATAATTGCCTTCGGGGATGACGGTAATCTGCGAATCATAGAAACCCAGGTAACCGTTGCGCTCTATCTTTGTACCGGTGAGCACGTTTCCGCTTATGACTCTCGGATTGTCCCCCTTCACATTTCCTTCAAGAATTCCGGTGACTGATGCTCCCTGAAGCATTTTGTAATACCGTGGTTTCTGTACCTCCGAACCGGTAAGGGCCACCAGTCGTTCAGGACTGTAAATACCCTCCGCAAACAACTTTCCGATCGCAATAACGTCCTGAAAATTAA
>ERZ795055.571-NODE-571-length-34750-cov-5.279060_pt1 | contig 34750 bp, 27 predicted proteins | sample MGYA00375139_ERZ795055 | MGnify/ENA primary metagenome ERZ795055 (study PRJEB30184, sample SAMN05720283) | anaerobic digester metagenome | isolation source: active sludge of municipal wastewater-treating anaerobic digesters | place: USA | collected 2015-01-23 ... | reverse complement strand
GCCTTGCTCATGTACGCCGACAGGTTCCCGATGAGCAGGGTGAAGTTGTGCGAGAAGAGGATCGATATGATCGCGACCGCCAGGGCCAGAACGCCCGATGCGGCCGAAAAGATGATCCTCGATTCGCGGTACGACCGTCCGAACATATCGAGCGCCGAGCGCGCCCTGTCGGCCGACATGAGAAATTGCAGCACCAGCGTCCTGTCGTCCGCCCGGTAGGGGGAGTACACGTTCTGCCAGTTCAGGTTGTTCTGGCTGTAGAACTTCGGCTCAACGATGCTGCGGTGCAGGGCCTTTTTCAGATAGTTGTCCTTTTTGATTTCTTTTACCAGGCTTTTCTTTTCAAGGTCGAGCGCGATCGAACTGCTCGGTTTCACCATGTCGGCCACCCTGAAATAGTTGTCATCTGATGTCTTGGTGTAGATGATGACGCACAGGAATCCCTTTTCTTCGGTGCAGTAGTCGGCGAGGATCTTCTTTATGTCGGTGATTTCCTCGGTCTCGTCGATGCGGAGGCGGTCCATGACCACGCCGATTTTTTCCAGGAGCATGCCGCTGTTGATGTCGATGATGACGTCGTGAAGCAGGAACGAGTGTTTTCTCATGTAATAGTTGAACGAGACCGCGGCCGTTATAATGAGCAGCGCGAATATCAGCGCAGTCGAGGTTATGAAAGCCCGGGAAATCCGAGAATCGGTCTTTGCCGGGGCCTGTTTGTTTTCTTCTTCCACAGTGCTTTCCTCCAGGGACGGGTATTATCGTATAAAAGACGGCGGTTTGTGCAATATATTTTTGTCAACCGGCCCGAGATTATGGGTGTATAGTAATTGACATCGGCCGTCAAGAGATTATCGTAAACCGGCCACATGAAAAAACTGCAAGCGCCTGAAGCGGGGGTGAAGATGCGGGGGGATTCGAATCATCTGATCGATAAATCCGTTGTGATGAAACTGGCCGCCGCGCTGGCGTGCGCGCTCATGATCCCGTGCGCTCTCGCCGGAACCGTCAGGTGGAAGGTCGAATTCGCGGCCGGCGATGCGGCGTACCGGCAGAGTGACGGCGGTCAGTGGAAAAAATGCGCGCCCGGCGCGGTGCTCGACGGATCGGGAATGGTGCGCACCGGAAAAAAATCCACCCTGGTCCTTGAAACAGGGACCAGAAGGGTGACCGTGGGCCCCGAATCCACCGTGTCCCTTGACGCCCTGCTCGCGGCGAAGGACTCCGGGCCGCTCCTTGATCTTTCGAACGCCGCCTCGAGGGCCGTGTTCGGCATCCTGCATGAAAAGCGGGGCCGCATGACCGAAACCCTGGGTGTCCGGGGAGACGACGCCGGCAATGACCGCCAGCCCGTATGGTCTGACGACCTTGAACCCGGCCAGCCCGGCGACCAGGCGCTCGAAATTGCCAGGAAAAACTATGATGAGGGAAAATACGAGGAGGTCATCGCCGCGCTCAAAGACGCCGGAGGAATGCAGAGCGACGAACAGGCCTGCCTCGCGGGTATGTCATATTTCAATCTCGGGTATTACCGGGAGAGCATCGACAGCCTTGACCGTGCAGCTTCATCGAAGGCCCTTGGAAACGAGCTGAAAACGACGTGCCGTTTTCTCGCCGCGCTTTCGCGGATATATCTCGGCGATCACCAGAGCAGCATCGCCGATCTTGAGTCTCTGGCCGAAGCCAGGCCCGCGAGCGATCTGGCTCCAAGGGCCTGTTTCGTTCTCGCCGGCCTGTACCGCGTCAGGGGCGATGCAGATGCGGCCCGGCGCTGGTACGAGGCGCTCATATCGAGGTATCCCTCAAGCGACCTTGTCCCCGAGGCGCGCAGGAAGCTGGCCGAAATGCAATAGCGTCAGTCCTTCCATTCAGGCATCGTCTCCATCATCGAATCGTCAGCTTTGGTGTCCCCGCTCATGGTGAGCCCGCCGTATTGTTCTTTCAGTGACGGCGAGAGGGCCGTCGCCTTCTCGAACTCTTCCTTCGCCCGGTCGATCATGTTCATTTTACGGTAGATCAGGGCGAGGTTGATCCGCACCTGGGCGTCGTCGGGTTTGAGCTCCGCGGCCTTTTTATAGCTGGCCAGGGCCTCGTCGAGCCTGTTTTCCAGGAGTGCGAGATTGCCGAGGTTGTTCCATGGCGAAAAATATTCCGGGTCGATCGCCTTCGCTTTTTGAAGATGCTTTTCGGCGTCGGGGTATTTCCCGTATCTGGCGTAGGCGACGCCGATGCTGTTGTGGATTCTGGCGTCGTTCGGGGACTTTTTCAGCATGGATTCGAGCGCCGGGAGCCGGCGGGACAGCTCGGCGTTGATGATTTTATTGATGTCCGCATTGTACAGCCTCTGGACCGATTCGAGGTCCGGGACCTGCGGCTCCCAGGATACGTCCTCGAGCGTCACCGGCGCGAATTCCTTCCATGCAGCGCGCGCCATGATCACCTCGAGCGTTCCCTTCGCGCTTTCGCCCGCATACCGGGCTGCGGCCTTTTCCCATGCCTCGGTGAACGGCCTGCCCATCATGGTCGTTTCGACCGGGACCCACACGGCGCCGTTCAGGACCACGGCCATTGCGGGGTCGCCGGTCACCTCGTTTTTTTTCGCGGCCGGTACGCCGGTGTTCAAGAGCGCGAAGATGTGTCCGGGCACGGTCACCATCGCGGTTTCGACACCCAGGTTTTCGAGGAGCGAGCAGAACAGCGCGGTGAGGTCGTCGCAGTCGCCGGTCCTGAACCTGAGCGTTTCGCGCGGGTACTGGATGTAATCCACCTGGCTCCTGTTTCTCGAGAACGTGGCGAAGGGGGTTTTCGGGTCGCTGACATAGGTCATACCGTAGACTCCGAGCGAGTCGAATATCTCGATAGCGCTCTGGAGTTCCGCCTTCATGAAAGCGAGCCTTGCGTTCCTGAACTTTTGCACCACAGTCCTTGCGTAGACCTTGACCACCGGGTCGCGCGGAGTGAAGAAGGATGCGAGCCTGGCGGCGCTGTCCCATGTCATGGCGTTGCGGTTGTACAGGGCCAGCGACTGGTTCCTGGCCACGCTCTGCTCCCTGCCGTCGACGACGTACCGCACCCTGATCTCGGCGTTGAGGGGCGTGTCTTCGGAAACACCGAGTATCTTGTTGTTGAACACGGCGTACAGGGGGATTTCAAGTTCCCGGCCCGGCCGGATCTCCCGGTACGTGCGGGACTCGCTGGGATAGTCCATGAATTCCCTGATCGACACCTCGGCGTGGATTTTTTCGATCGTCTTGCCGCTGCTGTTTTTCAGTGACAGCGTGCCGACCGGGTTCTCGTTGTAGTACTTGTACATGGCGGCGAATACGTCCCGGAACCTGATCTCGACGATGTCGATCGACGGCGCAGCCTGCCGCCCCTGGGAGCCCAGGGCGATGAGTTTTTCATATTCCCTTTTCGCCCCGGCGTTTGACGCATCGTTCTTCAGCACGATCTCGTAGTTCTTGACCGCCTCCGTGTAATGTTCGCGCGCGCTCTCGGGGCCCAACGCCTTCATCGCGCTCTCATAGCGCCGGTATGATGAGCGTGCTTTGTCAAGATGCATCGCAGCGGTCACTTTCTTCAGCTCCTGCGCGGCCTTCCCCCCGGAGTTTTTTTCGGCCAGCGCCGCATATATATCATGGGACTGGCGGTACAGCCCGGCGCCGGCCAGATATGCGGCTTTTTCCATGAGCGCGCCCTCGTGGTCCGGGTTCGCGGCGAGCGCCATGTTCAGATAGGCCAGGTATTTATCGGTTCCGGCGCCGCTCGAGAGCGCGAGTTTCAGGTAACCGTCGGGCCCGGATGCCGGCTGCATTCCCTGCATTTCAGAGAAGCGGAGAACGCGCTTGTTCTGCATGTCGACAACGTAAAGGTTGTTGCCGTCGGCCGTGACCGAAATTCCGTAGGGGGTATTGAGGTATTCCCTGGTGCTGCCTTCGATTTTTTCAATGACCCAGGAGCTTTTTCCCGACGCATCCTCTTTGACTATGACATTCTTGGTCATGTCCAGGCCGTAGAAATTGTCCCGCTCGTCCATGTCGAAGGCGGTGATGTAGTATGCATTCCTGGTTATCGAGAGGCCTTTTGTCCTTGTGATGTCGCCGTTGCCGTTATACCAGGTCAGCCGGTAATCCATCCCGCCGGAAGTAAGGCACCTGACCCGGCCCCCGCTACCCGCGACCGCGATAAGCTCTCCCTGCGCAAAGCTGATGGTCCCGGTCCGTTTTCCCTCTGCGGTATAGATATAGACCGCGCCTTTCTGCGTGTCCGGTATGAATATTTTCCCCTCGCCGGTCACGGCGAAGTTCATGGGATAGGAGGCCGGATGGGTGATTTCATTCCTGAACCGGCCGTCTTTATCATAGACCAGAATTTTTTTGCCCATGTTGTCAAGCACGTACACTGAAGCGGAATCGTCCGAGGCGACGCACTGCGGGAGCTGGTATTTGCCCCGGCCTGGGCCGTTTTCGCCATATACGGCGAGCAGTTTCCCGCGCGGGTCCAGGCGGCTCACCGTGCCGTAGCAGGAGACGAGCAGGCCGCCGCCGTCGCAAAAGACCCCGTAGGGGATCGCGTACTGGGGATTGATGTCGGGATTAAATTCGGTGTATTCAAACACGAGACGCATGGCCGGATTCCGGTGCAGGTAGTATCCTGACCTTGATGAAATCACGGCGTAAAAAGCCGCAAGTTCCTTGCTGAGCGAGGCCAGCGCCTTGTTCAGTCCGGCGGCCTTGAGCTCGAACACTGAAACGGCCCTGCCGTCGTCCGCGCTGTACAGCTGCACGACCATGCCGTATTCACCGGGCGATTCAAGGTACACGGTCCCGGTGACGATCCAGTTGACTCCGAGGGTTGAAGCCGCCTGGGAGAGGGCTTTCTGATCGGCCTGTCTGAGCGCTTCGCCGGACACGCCGGGCGCTCCCGAGGCAGATACCTCGATGCCGCCGGCAGTGTCTGACCTGATGATTTCCGCGACTCGCAACCTGATGTCCGAGAACTCGTGAGATGCATCGGGCGTGACGGTGAATTCGGCGACGAACAGGCTTTTTAAGGGCTCCCGGGGAGCTGCCGGCGCCGAAGCGGCCGACAACAGGCACCACAGGGCCATGGCGGTTGCAACCGTGTAATTTTTCATTGAATACTTCCTGGAAGTTGATGATCCGAGTCTATTCCGGCCGAGCAATTATTTCAAGAAAAATAAGGCAAGACGAGGAGGGCCGGCTCATGGGGCCGGCCCTCCTCGGTAAGAAGAATGAATGCGTTTTTATGCGGCGTACAGCTCGACAGATTTGACGCTGGAAAGGGGTATACGGTGTTCCCTGTTGCCCTTGTCGAAGGTTATTATCTCGTTGTCGATGAGTATTCTGTTCTTGTTCAGTTCGATCTCTTTCCCGTCAGCCAGGAGAATGACGATATCGAGTCCTTTTATTTCCAGGTATTTTTTAAGAAGTTCTCTGAAATCCTGATTGTTTTTCCTGCCGCGGCCTTTCTTCATAAATACCTCTTGAAATGAATTTTTTTCCTTATGTCACATCTATGCCACATCAATACTATCGGCAACTCATTTATGTCCTTTAGAATTTTTTGGGAATTCATGACCTGTGCGGCCAGCTAACGATTTCGCATTCCGCCGCACGATGTTTTTTATTGACTATCTTTTCCAGTAGGATATACTATAATATACGGTTGAAAAGATCCATGATGAATGCATTGCCTGTCGTGGAGGATGAATGAAGGGTACGGTGCTGTGGAACGAGAAGATGAGTGTAGGTGTGCGTCAGTTTGACGAGCACCACAAAAAAATCATTGACCTCATACACAATTTGAGCGCCGCTAAACAGGAGGGGATGTCCCGCGAGGAAATATATTCCGTAATCAGCGAACTGTCGAGCTACGTGCATTATCATTTCACCGCGGAGGAAAGGATGATGCGTGTCTATCATTATCCTGATACGATAAACCATATCCGGGAACATCGTTTCTTTACCGGCCGGATCGAGCATTTCGCGAATAGTTACGCATCGGGGAGCGAGAGCATCCAGGACGAAATCCTTGACTTTCTGAAAGACTGGTTCATCAAGCATATAATGGGAAGCGACATGAAATACGGCATGTTTCTGAGCAAACAGGGGGTTGTATAAATCCATATGGAAACACTTACCCGGGAGCAGTTGAAAAAACTCAAGGCAGCGGCGCATTCCTTGAAGCCGGTTGTCCAGATCGGGCAGAAAGGCCTTACCGGGCCTGTCATCGCGGCGATTGCGAAGGCCCTCGAGGACCATGAGCTGATAAAAATCAAATTTATGGAATATAAAGAAGAAAAACGCACTCTCGCGGATGAAGTAACACGGGAAACCGAATCCCATCTAATAGATATCATTGGCAATATCGCGATACTATATAAACGCAACGAGCTGTCTGAAAATGATAATGATATTGGTGAAAATTAAGACGACCGAATTATCTAAAGGGGGGATTTATCCTCTACTTTTCCTTTTATTTATACGATACTATATGTGATAAGCCATGAAAAAAATAGTGTTATATTTCGATCCGGCTCCCAATAGGATTTTTTCCGAAATGGCAGACGAGAATGGAGAAAAGAAAATCACGCTTTCTTCGGTCAATAACTTCGTCTATACAGCCGAAATCGTGGCCCGGGTCATCGAATACGACAGCGACGACCAGATTAAGACGCGCCTCGATACCGGATACGATTACTATAATCTGATCGATTTCACCGCTTTCAAGGCGGGCGAAGGTATCGTCTTCGACCAGGAATTGGGCGCATACAAGTCATCCGCCTACGGATTTGTCGTGTTCGACAACAAGACCCTCAAGCTGCTTTCGCCGGTATCGGTTGCCAAGAACAAGATCAGGGCCTTCATGAATATATGTCCGACTAAATTCGGCAAGCTTCCCTCTCTTGCCGACGTGCAGGAATGGCTCCAGCATTACAACATCCTGGCCGGGGTCGGTGAAAAGAAGCTTAACGAAGCGCTCGGAGAAATTAATCCCGCGGAGCGTAAGCTCTCGAGAATCGTGATCGCCCAGGGAAAGGAGCCTGTCAACGGGCATGCGGAATACTTCACTCCGCTGGTAAATGTCGATAAAAAGGCCGGCGAGATCATGTCCGACGGCAGGATCGACTTCAAGGAAACCGGCTCCATTATCCAGGTGGTCAAGGGCCAGGAACTGCTCGAAGCCCATCCCGAGGTCAAGCCGGTCGATGGATATGACGTTTTCGGCACCAAGGCCCTGGCGGAGACGGTCGACCCGGGCGGGTATCAGAAGGGCGATAATATCGTCCAGTCGGGGAAGGACAAGAAAATATACGTTTCCGCCATTGACGGATGTCTCGATGTCGGCAAGACGACCATTTCGGTCCTGCCGGTGGTCGAGATCAAGGGCGATGTCAGTTACGAGACCGGGAATGTGGACTTCAACGGATCGGTGCATATAAAAGGATCGGTGCTCGCCGGTTTTACGGTGAAGGCTTCGGGAGACATCATCATCGAGAACACCGTCGAGGACGCCAACATCGAGGCTCAGGGCGACGTAACCGTCAAGATGGGGGTCGTGGGCAAGGAGCAGGTGAAGGTCACCTCTGGCGGATCGGTGACCGCGAAATACCTTCTGAACGCCAAGGTCGAGGCCGCCAAGGATATAATTGTCGAGGATTCGATAATCAACTGCGACATCTTCGCCAACAATATGATAAGCGTTGTCGCGAAAAACGGCAAGATTATCGGCGGCAAATGCACCGCCCTGTACGAGATCGTGTCGAACGTATCGGGCGCTCCGAATGAAACGCCCACCAACCTTTCCGTCGGCAGAAATCTCTTCATAGAGCAGGAACTGCTCGGCGTGCACAAGGAAATATCGTCGTGCAGGGATGAAGTCGAGGAGGTCATGCGCAAGCTCAAGGTCAGCTTCGGGGAGGGAGTGTTCGAGGACCCCAAAACCTATATCACCAAGCTTCCGGCAATCAAGAAAAAGAACTGCCTCATCCTCCTCAAGGAGCTGAGCAGCGGGAACAAGAAGCTGAAAGAGCTTGTGGAGAAGAGCAAGCTGATACAGGACAAGCTCAAGCTCGAAAGGGAGCCCGCCATAATCATAAGGAACAAGATATTCCCCGGCACCGTGCTCAATATCAAGAAAAGCGTCCGCAAGATCGACAGCGTCGTCGAAAACGCCAGGTTTTACGAGGACCCCACCGACAAGGTCATCAGGTTCACTTCCGCGGTCTGAGACAGATTCTATTTGACAAATCGCCACACCGGTATTTTTATGGGCTTCTGTTTAATCTAATACCTGGAGGTTCATATGAACGGCGTGGTAACCCCGAATCTTGCATTTATCGGCGGGCTGGGCGTGCCCGAACTCGTTGTAATCTTTTTAATCGTGCTCATCCTTTTCGGCGCCGGTAAGATACCGAAAATAGCCAAGGATCTGGGCGGAGGAATCAGGGAGTTCAAGAAATCCATTAGCGGCGAGAAAGACGAAACAAAGGACGATAGCGACAAGAAAGCCTGATGATGAAGAACAAGAGCGAGTACCTGAAAACTCGAAAAGATGAGGCCATAGCGAAACAAATCCTTTCGGCCGATGATTATGCTTTTTATGAGAGTCTCTTTCTGTTTCAAGAAAAACAACAGGGACTGTTTGCATTCAAAAACGTTCCGGGGTATATAGACCCGGACGGTTTTCCCGCGATCAGGACGGATCAACTCGAAATCCCCGCCGACCATGGTCCGGCGCTTCTTGCGGCGCTTGATGAGCTCTGCGGGATTATCACCGCCCGCCACCCCGGATTCAACACCGGGCCCTACAGGGCCCATGCCGTCGGCTCAGAAAAATCGATCGAATCCCTGGCAAGGACTTTTCTCGAAGGTGAAATCGACGCGATTGCCTCGATTGCCGGCGATATAAGGACCGGCATTGATGAGTTCGTGTTCATGACTGCCAACTGGTTCAGCCCATATTTTTCGGCTCTCAGGGCCGCGGTTTTCGGCGGGCGCGACACATCTGAATGGAACGGAACGGTATGTCCCTTCTGCGGCCAGTATCCTTCCATGGCCAAAATTATCGAGGCAAAGGAAAACAAGAGGGTCCTGCGCTGCTCTTTCTGCGACGAGGAATGGGTCTTCCAGCGCATCGGGTGCGCGCTGTGCGGCAACGACGACATCAAGAAGCTCGGCTATTACGAGTTCGAAAGCTCGCCGTACCGGTTTGACTACTGCAGCGCGTGCGGCGGATATATCAAGACGTTCAGGCTGGCCCGGAAGACCGCCGAAGGTTCGGTCAATCTTGCCGTGGAGAACATCCTTACGAATTTTCTCGACTCATCAGCGATCGCCATGGGCTACAAGGCGCGATAAGGAGGATTGCCGTGAAACCGTACAAAGTCGATGAAACCGCGGAGCAGATACTCGAGATACTTTCGCGCGACGGCAAGGCGTCCCCGGACGACATATCGCGCCAGATAAACGTCCCGGCCGATACCGTGGTGAAGCACATTGATAAGATGGAGGCCGACAGGATCATCCTCGGCTACCATGCGAACATCAACTGGCAGAGGATCAGGCTCAACGACGTAAAGGCGCTCATCGAGGTCAGGGTGACTCCGGAACGCGGCGTCGGCTTCGATCACGTTGCCGGCCTGATCTACCGGTTCCCGGAAGTCTCGTCGCTCACGCTCCTTTCCGGGGGCTACGATCTTCTCGTGCAGGTCGAGGGCGAAAACCTCCGCGAGGTGGCCCAGTTCGTTTCCGAAAAGCTCGCGACCATAAAGGGCGTGCAGTCAACAGCGACCCATTTCATGCTGAAAAAATACAAGGAAGACGGCGTCATCCTTGTCGACCAGTCCGACTCCAAAAGGCTGCCGGTTTCCTGACCATCCCTGAATCCCCGCTCATTTTTTCTTGACTGAGGCGCCGGAAGGTGCTATACTTCATGAGTTTTTTCACGGTTTGCTGCGCCGGGAGGGATGGCATATGGTCAGGAAAAGTCTAATCGACATGAAAGAATGGAAGGACCTGCAGGATCATTACGCCGAGATATCGGGCGTGCACATGCGGGACCTCTTCGCAGCCGACCCGGGCCGCGCCGAAAGATTCACCCTGTTTGCCGAAGGCATATACTGCGATTATTCGAAAAACCGCATAACCGAAAAGACGATGGATCTCCTGTGCGCGCTTGCCGGGGCCTGCGGGCTGCGCGAAGAAACCGAAAGGATGTTCACCGGGGCGAGAATCAACGAGACCGAGAACAGGCCGGTGCTTCACGTTGCGCTGCGCAATCTCGGCGGCGGACCGATCATGGTAGACGGCCGGGACGTCATGCCCGACGTTAAAGGGGTCCTCGAAAAGATGGGGGCGTTCTCCGATAAGATCAGGAACGGAGAGTGGAAGGGGTTCAGCGGCAAGCCGATACGGCACGTGGTCAACATCGGGATCGGCGGCTCCGACCTGGGGCCGGTCATGGCTGCCGAGGCGCTGAAGCACTATTCAATGAGGGATCTCGATGTACGCTTCGTGTCGAACATCGACGGCACGCATATCGCCGAGGCCCTGCGCGGCATCGAGCCCGACCGCGCCCTGTTCATCATCGCGTCCAAGACCTTCACCACCCAGGAGACGATGACCAACGCGGTCACCGCCAGGGACTGGTTCATCGAAAAAACCGGGGGCAGGGGGGATGTCGCGCGTCATTTCATCGCCCTTTCGACCAACAGGGAAGAGGTCGTGAGGTTCGGCATAGACCCTGACAACATGTTCGAGTTCTGGGACTGGGTGGGCGGACGCTACTCGCTGGCCTCCGCCATCGGCCTTGCGGTCATGATTTCGATCGGCCGCGGGAATTTCATGAAGCTCCTCGACGGTTATCGCCGCATGGACGGCCATTTCAGGAACGCCGAATTCGGCAGGAACATTCCCGCGGTGCTCGCGCTTCTCGGGGTGTGGTACAACAACTTTTTCGGCGCACAGACCCACGCGATCCTTCCCTATGACCAGTACCTGCACCGGTTTCCGGCCTATTTCCAGCAGGGCGACATGGAGTCGAACGGCAAGGGAGTCGACCGGTCGGGCAGGCCGGTAGCGTGGCAGACCGGGCCGGTGATCTGGGGCGAGCCCGGAACCAACGGCCAGCACGCCTTCTATCAGCTCATCCACCAGGGGACCAAGATGGTGCCGGCGGATTTCATCGGGTTCGCCAGGCCGCTCAATCCGCTCGGCGACCATCATCAGAAGCTGATGGCGAATTTTTTCGCACAGACCCAGGCCCTGGCCTTCGGGAAAACCGAGGATGAACTGCGGGCGGAGGGCGTTCCCGAACGTCTCGTCCCGCACAGGACATTTTCGGGAAACAGGCCGACCAACACGATAATGGCTGAAAAACTCACGCCGGAGACGCTCGGCTCTCTCATCGCGATGTATGAGCACAAGATATTCGCCCAGGGGATAATCTGGGACATATACTCGTTCGACCAGTGGGGTGTCGAGCTGGGCAAGGCTCTCGCCAGGCGGATACTTCCCGACCTCGACCCGGCATCGGTGCCGGCACCCGGCCATGACAGCTCGACCTTTGCGCTGATAAAATTCTACCGCGATTGCCGGCAGAGGAAATAGTGGCCTGGGAATTCCTGTATGAAAGCATGCCGGACAGCGGCGAAAACGATTCGACAGCCGATATCGTCAGGCGCTACAACCAGCTTGTTTCCGAAGCCAACATGGTCAGGGAGAAGGACAAGGGACTGGTCAGGCACATCTTCGGCAATTTCTACGGCAAAAAGCTCGAGGTCGGCATAGGTTTTCAGCGCGCCTTCGGTTCGAGCCTGTCAGGAGACTTCTTCGACCTCATTCCTCTGCCCGACGGCAATTATCTCTTCATCTTCGTCGACATAAGCGGCCACGGTCTTCCGGCATACACAACCCTGATCAGGCTCAGGTCGGCCATGGCGCTCGCCATAAATGACACCAACCATATTTACGGCAAAGTCGGCTATGTGGATGCGGCCTTTCTCGTAAAGAACTTCACCCGTAAATTCACCGATATCATGGAGAACGACGATTCGCACGACTTCGCCTGCATAAATTTTGTGTTCATCTATAACGAGAGGGACAAGTTCTACCTGAAATTCTTCAACAGGAGCATGCTTTTTCCGATCGTCATGAGGAAGTTCAACAGGAAGCTGATGGACGTGTTCAACCTCAACGTCGAAGACAAGGGCTGGTACCCGCAGAAGGGCTATCTCGTGGGGAGCGACATCAGGAGGCTTCTGTTCGACCGGTATTACGACACTCCCTGCTGTGAGTTCATCGTCTACGAGGGGGACAGGCTGCTTTTTTTCAGCGACGGCATCGTCGAGGCATATCCGAAAGAGAACCCGATGCACGAATTCGGCCAGAAGCGGATTGAGAAATTCCTTATCGATAATCTGAACCGCGGACCCCAGGAAACGATAGACCAGCTTTTCGGCATGGTTTACGAATATATCGGAGCGCATGAAAACCAGAAAGACGACATGACCGCGGTGCTCATCGATTTCCCGCTGGTGAGGTAGCAATACGCCGCTATCGGGGACCGCTGACGTCCGGGAGGAGCATGGCCCTGACCCTGTTGAGGGGATTGATCAATGGCGGCATGGCGCTGTGCGGGGCCTCCGGGACCTTGAGCTGCCCGAGTATATACCGGGATACCCCGATCCCCTGCTTCTTTTCGTTCAGCAGAAAGAAACGGCACGCGTCGACGAACAGGTCCCTGGGGAAAATCCCCTGAATCCCCCCGAACCCGTACGACCTGAGGCCGTCCCTGATTATCGTGGCGCAGCTCCTGGTGAAGACATTGAATCCCGCGTATTTCTCGCCCGAACCCCCTCCATGGCCGGCTCTGTGAATCTCCTCCAGCTCGCGGTGGTAGATTCCGGAAAGCACCGCCGTGTCGATGCCCGTTATTCGCAGCACGTGAATGGTTCTCATGAAAAGCCTGCCGAATTTATCGTAGTAGGGCCGGCCGGGATCGCTTGAATCATATCTCATGGTGGCCGGATGCGGGGCGAATTCGCCGAGCGCGGGCCGGTAAAAGTACTCCTCGCGCGCGATGACCTCGTTCTCGTTGAGCAGGTGGGAGAAGTTAAATATTTCGCCGTTCACGTTGATCGCCAGATGCCCCATGAGCGAGGCCGGGTATTTGACCAGGCGCTCGTTGAAGTAGAGCTCGACAAAGGGCGTGGCGTCCTCATCTTTCTCGGGCCACACAATGATGATCGCCCTGCCGGTGTCGTAGTCCCTCTGGCTGAGCCTGCGGGCAAGCACGGTTTTACCGCTGAAATGGGCCAGGTATCCGTCCCAGATCTTCTCTCCTTCGAGGCTGCGTGAACCGTCATCGCCTGCGAGGTACGCCCCGCCCGGGCCTGTAGTGAGAATTCCGCGATAGATCATTCTTGGCTCCTCCCTTGATTGAGCACCCCCTCCGGTTTCGCTGTCGCTCAACCACCTCCCCCTTATGAAGGGGGAGGTCGGGAGGGGGTTATGAATCATTCTCTGTGTGCTCCGTGCCTCGGTGGCCCTCTTCAGTAATGACATCAATCAGTATGGTTAAAAGCAATTACAATTTATTCTTGCAATTCTGGGGGTTCGGGCCTACAAGACCACAATCATGAACAAAGAAAATGATCCCAGAATCCAGGGCGCGGGGCGGTTCGCGGCCCTGGTCGCGGCCGGGATACTGCTGAGCAGGATTTTCGGCCTGATACGCGACCGGGTCTTCGCGCACTATTTCGGCAGCGGCGACGCGGCCGACGCGTTCAAGGCCGCGTTCAGGATCCCCAATTTTCTGCAGAACCTTTTCGGCGAGGGCGTGCTTTCGGCATCGTTCATCCCGGTGTACGCCGGCCTCATCGCCCGCGGAAAGGAGGAGGAAGCCAATCGCGTCGCGGGATCGATCGCCGCGCTCCTCGCCCTGCTCATGGCCGTTCTCGTGCTGGCCGGGATCGCCGCGACACCGCTTCTGGTGGCCGCAATCGCCCCGGGCTTCGAGGGAGACAAGCGCGACGCCACGGTCGCGATGGTGCGGATACTTTTCCCGGGCGCGGGGCTCCTGGTCATGTCGGCCTGGTGCCTTGGAATACTCAACAGCCACAGGAAGTTTCTGCTCCCATACGCCGCGCCCGTGATCTGGAACACCGCCCTTATCGTCACCATGGCGTTTTTCGGCGGTTCGCACGGCGAATACCCGCTCGCCGTCATTCTGGCCTGGGGATCGGTCGCCGGAAGCGCACTGCAGCTTCTCATCCAGCTGCCCCCGGTGCTGCGCCTCGCCAGGGGCCTCCGCCTGTTTCCCGACATATCCCTGTCGGGCGTGAAAACCGTTGCAGTCAATTTCGTGCCCGTGTTCGTGAGCCGCGGCGTGGTGCAGGTCAGCGCCTTCATCGACGAGCTCCTGGCCAGCCTGCTGCCCACCGGCGCAGTGGCGGCCTTCAGCTATGCGCAGACCCTGTATCTGCTTCCGGTGAGCCTTTTCGGGATGTCGGTCTCGGCTGCCGAACTTCCGGTGATGTCGAGCGCGATCGGCGGGGCCGACGAGGTTGCGGCCCAGCTCAGGGCGCGCCTAAACTCCGGCCTGCGGCGCATCGCTTTTTTCATCGTTCCGTCCGCGGCCGCGTTCCTGGCCTTCGGCGACATCATCGCCGGCGCCATATACCAGACCGGAAAATTCGGCAGGGCAGACGCGGTGTACGTGTGGGCCATACTCGCGGGTTCGGCCGTGGGGCTTCTCGCATCCACCCAGGGCCGTCTGTATTCGTCCGCGTTCTACGCGCTCAGGGACACGCGCACGCCGCTGTATTTCGCACTGGTCCGCGTGGCGCTCACGACCCTGCTCGGATATCTCTGCTCGCAGCGCCTTCCGGGCCTGCTCGGCATCGCGACCCGCTGGGGCGTGGCCGGGCTTACCGCCTCGGCCGGGATCGCCGCCTGGATCGAGTTCTCGCTGCTGCGCAGGGGCCTCGCGCACCGCATAGGCAAAACCGGACTGCGCCCGAAATTTCTCCTGGCGTTGTGGGGGGCCGCGGGCCTCGGCGCGGCCGCCGGCTGGGGCGCGAAGATCGCGATCGGCGATATCCACCCCATCGTCGCAGCGTTTCTGGTGCTCGGCCTCTTCGGCGGGATTTACCTCGCGTGCGCCATGCTCATGAAGATCCCCGAAATCCGGGGCGTGACCGCGCGGCTCGGCCGATTCATCAAAAAATAGCGGCGGACCGAATCCGCCTGCCGGAGGCTCCTTGACCCTCAGCAGAAAATCCGTAATTGCATGGGCCCTGTACGACTGGGCCGATTCCGCGTTCGCCACCACGGTCATGGCCGGCTTCTTTCCAGTTTTCTTCAAGGAGTACTGGTCAGATCCCGGCGCAATGAATGAAAGCACCTTCTACCTCGGCCTGGCGAATTCGGCCGCCTCGGTGATAGTGGCCGCGCTGTCGCCCGTGCTCGGCGCGATAGCCGACCGGGGCTCGGCCAGAAAAAAGTTCCTGATACTCTTCACCTTTCTGGGCGCTGTCATGACCGGGGGCCTGTGGATGCTCGCGCAGGGAGAGTGGCGGATGGCCGTGCTGTTCTACGTATGCGCGTCGGTTGGGTTCGCGGGCGGCAACATCTTCTACGACTCGCTTATCACCGGCGTCGCCGACGAGACGAGGGTGGATTACGTGTCTGCGCTGGGATACGCACTGGGCTATATCGGCGGGGGGCTGCTGTTCCTGGTGAACGTTCTCATGTACCTTTATCCTGGATTTTTCGGCATCGGGAGCAGGGCCATGGCGGTGCGGATTTCATTCCTTTCGGTCGCGGTCTGGTGGGCCGTGTTCTCCCTGCCGCTGTTTTTTTTCGTGAAAGAGCCGGCAGCGGATGAAAAGAGCGGCGCGCGCAGGGCCGTGGTCCAGGGGATCGCCCAGCTTGCGGACACGCTGCGCGACATCAGGCACATGAAGGTCGCGGGGATTTTCCTGGCCGCATACTGGCTGTACATCGACGGGGTCGATACCATTATCAGGATGGCGGTTGATTACGGGAAATCTATCGGATTCGACAGCGCGTCCCTCATCACCGCGCTTCTCATGGTCCAGTTCATCGCCTTCCCGGCCGCCCTTTTATACGGGTTGTTCGCCCGGCGTATAGGCGCCGTTCGCGCGGTCCAGATCGCGATCGCGGGATATTCTCTGATCACGCTGCTCGCCTTTTTCATGCGCGAGAGATGGCATTTCTTCGCCCTTGCGGCCATGATCGGTCTTTTCCAGGGAGGCATCCAGGCCCTGAGCCGGAGCCTGTACACGAGGCTCATACCGCGGGGCAAATCGGCGCAGTTTTTCGGGTTTTACAACATGGTCGGCAAGTTCGCGGCCGTGATCGGCCCGGCGCTCATGGGCACGGTGACCCTGGTTACCGGGAACGCGAGATACGGGATTCTCTCGGTGCTCGCGCTTTTCGTCGCGGGCGGGGTCATCCTCTCGAGGGTCGATTTTACCGAAGGCAGGCGCATCGCCGACAGGTACCTGTGATGCGGCGCGGTACGGTCAACCGGTCTTTCTTCTGAAGAAGCCGACGATTTTTCCCACGATCCCTTTTTTTCTGGGCGGTTCGCTTTTCGGCCTGGCCGGAGCAGGGGGGGGCTGCTTCCTGGCCTGCGAGCCCTGCTTTCGCTGCTGCCCGGTTTTTTTTCTGGCAGGCGCGCCCTGCTTCACTCTGTCGGGATCGAAGTTTTCGCCGTACTTTTTGCTGTAATAGGCAAGCCTGTCTTCGAAGGAGCTTTCTGGTGTCGGGCGCTTTTCCTCCCTCATCGGCTTCGAAGGCCTTTCCTTTCTCCGCGGATGGTCGTCGGCCGCGGCCCTTGATTTTTCGTAGGGACGCGCACCGCCCGCTGCCTTTTCCCGGGGGGCGGGTCTTTCTCCGTCGCGTCTGCGGTCCTCGCGCTTTCTTTTTCTGCCCACGGTCTTGTGGTCGCCGCCTCTTCTGCCTCCGCCGCCGGGTCTGGTTTCATCCTCGATGTGGAGCCGCATTCCCCTGCTCTTGTCGACCTCGAAGAGCTCTTCACCGGGCCATTCGACCGGTATCTTCATGTCGATCAGGCTTTCGATGCCCTCGAGGCCGTACACGAATTTTTCGCAGGCCAGGGATATGGCCTTGCCTGATTTTCCGGCGCGGGCCGTGCGTCCGATGCGGTGCACGTAATTTTCTGAATGTTCGGGCAGGTCATAGTTGATGACCATGTCCAGATCGTCGATGTGAAGGCCCCGGGCCGCGACGTCGGTCGCGATGAGGAACCTGAGCTCCCCCGACTTGATGCGGTTGATCACCGAAAGGCGTTTGCTCTGGGGAAGGTCTCCCATGATGAATTCACAGTTGTAGCCGTTTATTTCGAGACGCTTGGATATCTCCACCGCCTTGTATTTGGTGTTGGTGAAGATGATGGCGTTGCCCGGATTTTCACTCTTCAGTATTCCGAGCAGCAGGTTTATTTTTTCGTCGGTTCCGACATGGTAGAGCTTCTGCTCGATATTGTCCACTGTTATCTGGTCGGGGTTGAGCATGATCTCGACAGGATCGTTCATGTCGTTTCCGGCAATGTGCTTCACCTTGTCGTCAAGGGTCGCGCTGAAGAGCATGGTCTGCCGCTCGAGACGGCCTGGCATTTTTTTCAGCATCTTTTTGAGGTCCGGGTAGAAGCCCATGTCGAAGAGCCTGTCGGCCTCATCGATTATGAAAATCCCCACGTTCTTCATCTTCAGCTTCCCTGAATCGCTGAAGTCGAGCAGCCTGCCGGGCGTGCCGATTATGATGTCGACCCCCTCGGCCAGCATTTTTTCCTGTGTTCCGTATCCGACGCCGCCGAAGAACACGCCGATTTTGAAGTCCAGATATTTACCGAGGAGAGACGCCTCCTGGCCGATCTGGTCTGCAAGCTCACGTGTGGGTGCGACCACCAGCGCGGTGGATCCCTTGAGCTTTTCGTCGTTGAGCATACGGTGGAAGATTGATATCATGAATGCCGCGGTCTTGCCGCTGCCGGTCTGGGACTGGACAAATACGTCTTTGCCGTCGAATGCCGGAGGGTAGGTCATTTCCTGGACCGGCATGCATTCCAGGTAACCGGCCTCATCAAGCGCTTTGAGGATTTTTTCATCCAGGTTGAATTCTGAAAATTTCATTTTTTCTCTTTAATGTGATTTTTTGTTGAGCCAAGATTAAACACTGGCATGCTTTAATACAAATATATTTCATTTCAAATGCTTTTTTTTATTTTATCCGGTTTTTCAAGCGGGGAACGCCCGGTTTACGCAATATCCGTGCTGAAGGGTCATTTTTACCACTATTAAAATATCTTGACAATAAATTAACAGAAAATAAACTAAAGACATCCGGAAATAATTGTGATGAAAAGGATTTTTTATAAATCCGCACTGCTGATTACGTTTTGCCTGACAGCCATCCCCTCGGTTGTTTTTGCTTCAGGGATCGATTTAATCGGCGATTATCTCGTCAGGGAACTGAAAGGCCAGTATGTCTCTGGCAAGCATGTCAACCACGAAATAATATATATCTCGGTGCTCCCCTTCGATGTTCGCTCCTCCAGGACTGATGCGCAGTATATGGCCAGAGACCTGTACGCCTCTCTCGCCGAAAACCTGTCCTGCGAGGATTTCTTCACCTTCGTGGATTCCGGTTGGGGCGATATCTACACATACAGGAAGTACCGCGACCCCGAAAATCCCGTGCAGCGGCATTTCAGGACCATACTGGGAGTGAACAGGGCCCGGCACTGCAGCATAACCGGCTCGATTTCCGACGACGAGTATGGATACATCGCAACCGTGCTGCTCATCGACGCGGTGAGCAGCGAGGAGCTGGCGTCAAGGCGCGCCCGTATCTTTTTCGACGACCTGCGCCCCGCTCAGAAAGGCCATGCCGAAACGGATTCGGGGAGCATCGTCGATGCAATGAAGCTCGAGCTCGATGATTCGTACATGCAGAGCCCGATGAACTTAATGGCGTGGATCAACGACATTTATTTTGCCATACCGCTTGGTTCGTCGTTGAACCTCAAGCTTGGCATATCGAACCTTTACCTTGACATGAACGACGATATTTCGCTCCTGGCCAGGGAGGCCTATCCGCATTTCATGACAAGCCCCTCGGACGGCTTGAGCAATTTTGATCCTGTCGTCTATTCCCAGTTTACCCAGCTGGCGATCAGCAAATGCGTGCCCTATCTGGGAATCGATTATCATTTCCGGGTCGGCAAAATCATGGGGATCAGGCTGGGCTGCAACAGTTCTCTTTTCAACCTTGATATCCCGGTCAAACAGATGGTATGCATCAACCCCTACGCGGACCTCATGCGGTGCTCCGAGGACGTGCAAAACGTGCTTGATGGTAAATACCGTTCGCTCCAGGGCACCGGTTACCGGTATCCCCAGGTGATGTTCCGCATGGAGGTTGAACAGCAATTCAGGGTAACCGATAATTTGACACTGGGTCTGCTGCTGTCATGCTATTGTACGCCGACTCTTGGAGCCGTAGCCGGTTATGACAAGTATTATTGGGCGCATGTCGGCGACGCCAGCGACGTCCTGCTTATGGGCTCCTCAATTCCTTTCCTGGGCGCCTCCCTCAAGATCAATTTTTCCTGGTTCTTCTGACATCGCGGTTTTCCTCGCCGTCCCGTAATTCCTGAGCGTTTTTTCATAGAAGCCCTGGTCGTACCTCATGGCCTTGTATGCGATTCCGCGGTAGTAGCCGGCGACAGTGCAGTCCATCCCGGCGAGATTGTTTTTCTCATCCGGATCCTTTTCGATATCGTACAATTCCTCCCAGGAATCCTTCGTGCGCAGGATGTATTTCCATTTCCCGTCGCGCACAGAGTACATGTTGTCCATCCAAGTCGTCTGGAGCACCGCCATCTGCCGCGCATGGCGCGAGAAAAGCGCGACGCCCTCCATGGGACGGTCGTTTTCGATCGAGAGGATGTCGAGCATGGTCGGCAGGATGTCTATGTGGCGCGATATGCCGCGGTACCGCAGCGGTTCCGGGAAAAATTTTTTGCTGTAGATGATGAACGGAACGCGCACGTTTTCTTCGTACAGAAACAGCGGATGGTTGTAGTTCTGCCGGTGCTGATAAAAAGCTTCGCCGTGGTCGGAAAACAGGAACAACAGGGTGGATTCGAGAAGTCCCTCCGCCTCAAGCCTGTCGACGATCTCGCCGAGAATCGCGTCGGCGTAGTGCAGGGAGTTGAGGTATTTCATCCAGTTTTTCCCCTGGAACACCTTCGAGTCGTCGATCGGGTCTGTTATCCTGAATGATTCGTCGGGTATGGGATAAGGATGATGAGGGTTGACGGGCATGTATACCACGAAGAAAGGAGCGGCCGGGTCGCTCTTCATGAACTCGACGCCGGGCTCGATCATCGCCCGCTCGTGCAGTCCCCATCCCACCCATTCGGTGTAGGGCGGTTTTTTGAGCGCGCGGTACTGGTAAATGCGGTCGAATTTTCTGTTTTTCAGAAACCTGTCCTGGCCCGCGTATTCGAGCGTGCCGGTGTGCAGAAGGCAGGTCCTGTATCCGTTTTCCTTGAGAATTTCCGAAGCGGTCTTCAGTCTGATTTCGGGATATTTCTCTATTACGGGATCCTTGGCGTGCATGCTGTACGAGGATGTCATGACCGAGAGAAGCGCGTTGGCTGAAAGCGGATAATTCGCGTAATGGTCGAGGGACACGAAAGCGTTTTCCATGAGCCTGTTCCATGTCGGCGCGACGGCTTTGCCGTTAACCGTCAATCCCAGATATTTTACCGGCGTTGATTCGAAGAAGAAAAATATGATGTTGTATCTTTTCCCGCGGGGAACGGCAGTGACCGGCCCGAGATTCCCGGGAAACTTCTCCGAGGCGGTATCCAGCCGCTCCATGTCTCCCTGATTTGCCGGGGCCGTTAACTGCGCAGACGGCGCCGCTTCGCCGCCCGGAACGAGCAGGTTGTACAGCGGGTTCAGGGAAAACTCCCTGAGGTTGCTCGTCATGGCCCTGGTCGGCTCCGCGGAAAATCCGCGCGCGGCCTCCGCGTATTGATCTTCCGAGGCGCCTGCAATCATGATGGCGGCGAGCGATAATCCGACGGCAGGGGGCAGCGACAGGAATGCCCTGCGTATACGGGGCCTTTTTTCAGAGGTGAGAATCCCCCCGAGCCCGGAGGCGAACCAGTCGCTCGCCGAAATGAACGTCAGGACCATGATCACCGTCGATGTCAGCGCCATTTTTGTTATCAGGCCCCGGGATATCTCGCTCGATATCGAGGCCAGAATTCTGGTTATGGCGGTCGCGTGCTCCTTTCCCAGGAACCCGGTCTGGAACGTGGTCTCGTAAGTCTTGAAAAAATCGATGCTGATCAGAAGAAAAACTGTCATGACGACAAGGAATATCGAGGCCGCCGCTACGAACAGGCGCTTTCTCTTCACCATGAGCGCGGTCATCACGAACAGAAAGACCGTGCAGCAGAGTATCGCGGCGGCGTCGTAGCGCATCGACAGCCGCAGGTATTCGAAGAAGCCCATCGCGCCCATTTCCGGATAGCGCTCCATGATCAGCGCGTGAATTTCAAGCCTGTATCCCGCCATGAGGAGGATGACGATCATGCTGAGAAAAATGAACGTCAGAACGTTGTTCCGGTATGATTCGGTTATTGATGTGAAGAATCTTTTCATCGAATGATCGACAGCCTTTTTCAGCGGACTATAGGATTCGGCTTCAGGCAGTCAAGCAGATTATTCGTCGCCGGAGGGACCCGGTTTCATCGCGAAGACGACCATGGAGCTGGTCATCGCGAAGCGGCCGCAGCGGACCTTGCTTTTCGCGTGGTACCAGGAGATTCGCAGCCAGGCCCGGTAATCGGCAAAGGTTCTGAACGCCTGCCGGGATTTCCTGAGCTTGGGAACGAGTCCGAATTCGACCGGGTAGAAGACCTTCACTCTTGCGAAACCGCATCGCTTCAGAAGGCCGGTAAGGTTTTCCATCGAAAAATATGAAAGATGGCCGGGCATGAAGTATTCGTACCGGTCGCCAAGGACGCGCGCCTGCCTGCCCTCCATGTTGGCGGTCTGCACGACCAGAAGGCCGCCCGGCCCGAGGAGCCTGAAACACTCCGCGACCGCGGTTGCCGGGTCGGGGAGATGCTCGATGAGCTCGATCATGGTTATGGCCGAAAAAAAACCGGCCTCGAACGGGTGGTTCTCCAGGGTCCCGATGTGGACCCTGCCCGGAAAAAGCGATAGCGCGTGTTTCCCCGAGTATTCGGACAGCTCGATTCCGTACGGGGTGAAATGCCTTGCCGCGGCTTTCATGAGTCCGCCGAACGCGGCCCCGACGTCGAGAAAGTTTCCCGGGGGCGCCCAGCGGGATATTCTCTTCATCCTCGCGCGCCAGACATGCATGGCGAACGGCTCGATGGCCCTTTCGTCCTGGTACGAGTAGTCGGCCTCTCCCGTGTAATACTCCCTGGCGTACAGCTCCTGAATCGTTTTTTCGCTGAAGATCGGGTTCATGAACATGAAGCCGCAGGCGGCGCACCGGTCGACGGTGAACGGCCTGGCATAGCGCGCGATGCGGTACCGCGGCCCGATGCCGGCGCTTCCGCAAAGGGGGCAGCTGGTGCGCGGGGCGCGGTAATCGGATGATTTCCGTTGACGGCCTTTCATGCTTATTTTTCGGCGTCGATGACCCAGTGCGACAGGACCTGGTCCAGGTTTCCCATGATGGTCCTTTCGATAAGCCCGATGCTGCAGGATTTGAAGATCGAGAACGCTTCCCTGACCTCGGACTCTGAATAAAAGGACACGATCGATCCGCTGATGTCCGACAGGTCGGTTATCCATGTGTCGTTGCCCAGGTGCCGGCCTTTTTTGAGGTACGTGTCCCTAAACGAGCGGAGAGTCGCGAACACGCGCCCTTCCGGCCTGAGTACGCGGTGGATTTCGCCGAGCATGACCGGGAGCTCATCCTTGGCCGCGTAATGGAGCGAGCCCCATGCCACGGCTATGTCTATCGACGATGATTTCATGGCGAGCGTCCGGTTGTCGCTCTGCACCAGCGGCGCCCTGAAATTTTTTTTGCACGAAACAAGCCCTCGGTGGCTGATATCGGTGCCGACAATCCGGGTTATCCCCAGGTCTTCGAAGAGCTTGAGGTGCCTGCCGCTGCCGCATCCGATATCCGCCGTGACCGGGTCTTTTATCCCGCCAGCGGCCATCCGCCTTTTCATGAGCCGCACCAGGTTCTCGTCCGGGAAGAAAAGCTCGGATTTCCCGCTGCCGTAATGGCCGTCCCAAGAAGCGTTCATTGCTTGATCCTTATGTTGAAGCTTTCAGCCGCCTTTTCGGCCCGGTCGAGCGCCTCTTCGACGGTTTTACCCGCGACCGCGACCACGCCGATCCGGTCATGGTTGTTGCGGGGCTCCTGCACGTCCGCCCCGATCTCCTTGAATATCCTCGAGAAAACCGTTCCCGGTTTTTTCGACGGGCCGTCCGGGTTGCACGAGGCGAGGGTGCCCTTGCCGTCGGTTATGTACTGAACGACTGCAGCCTTTCTTTTTTTGCGCAGTGAAGGAGGCCTGAATCCGGTGCCGGTGCACGCCTTTATCGCCTCCGCGATGAAGTTGTATCCGGTCCTGCCCGGAATCAGTACGTCGACCAGAAACTCCCCTCCGAATTCGGGCACCGCCTCGATCAGGCAGAGCTCCTTGCTCCCGGTGACGATGAATTCCATCACCAGGGGGGATGTATGGATCGCAAAGGCCGCGGCGACTTTCTGGCCTATGTGCTGTATCCTGGCCGAGAGGTCTTCGTGGACCGAAGGGGCGACATGCTTCAGGTCGACGAAGTAGGGCGGAGGAGTGGTCTTTTTATCGGTGACGTCCACCAGGTGATATTCGCCCTTGTTAACGATGCCGAGCGCGATGATTTCGTCGCCCCGTACATATTCTTCGATGATATAGGGGTTCCCGCTCCTGACGGCTTCTTTTATGTGCGCGTTTATTTCGGCCGCGGTGTTCATGAGCATCACTCCTTTTTTCGCGTGCCCGGTATTGGGTTTGAAAACAAGGGGAAGATCTGCGGCCGTGTATTTTTCCTTTCTGGAGCGGCTTCCGGAATCTATCACCCTGCTGGTGGGGATGCCGTGCTCCAGAAAGATTTTTTTCATGAGCGATTTGTCGGTGAAGGCGCCGCAAGCCTCGAAAGGCAGAAATGGTATGCCGAATTTTTCTGCAAGGAAGGCGGTCGTTTCGATCGCCGGGCCGAACGACTTTGTCATGACGCCACGGATCACTCCGTCGACGAGAAGCTCCTGGAGCTTCATGTATATCTCGTTGTGGTTCAGTATCGATTCCTGTATTTTCAGGTCGCATTTGAGAAAACCCTGCGCATTGGGATTGGTGTCCACGCCGATGACGTGGAATCCCAGCTTTTTGGCTTCCCTGATGAGCGGTATCTGGTTAAGTCCTGCTCCGACCGATACAAAGAATGGCAAACCCGCTGCATTGTCTTTTTTCCAGAATCTGCGCATAAAATGACCGTACTCCCTTATAATATGTCGACAGGATAATCCCAAACAATTAAAATGGCAAATGGAGATGAAACCCCGGGTGAGAAATAATTAAATTATTGTTTACAACGATAAATTTGCCGTATATATTTTAAAAGGCAGGGTAAATAATTCAATTGAAATAATATTTGAATATAAATTTTCGTATAATAATATCATTTCCGGGTACGCAAATGGAATGCGAACGATGTAAAAAGCACGAGGCCACAATTCATCTCACCGAAATAATAAAGGACGTGAAATCCGAACTTCACCTGTGCGAGTCCTGCGCTAAGGAAGTCGGTTTGAACGCCAAGCTGTCCAATTTCTCCCTGTCCATGCCCGAAATGCTCTCGTTCCTTGACCTTTCAGATATTGACGACTCCGCACAGGACGTCCATTGCCGTTCATGTAATTATTCCTTTCTTCAGTATGGGAAAACCGGCGCGCTTGGATGCCCCGACTGCTATGATTCGTTCCGGGAATCGCTGGAGCCGATAATAGCCGGGTACCACGGGGAGAGAAAGCACATAGGAAAATCTCCGAGGTTTTCGGCCGATTCCTTCAGGGAGACGGTGCTTGCCCGCAAGACCGGCACGGAAAGCTCGATGGATGACCTGAAAAAAGAACTGGAAACGGCCGTGAGCGAGGAAAGATACGAGGATGCCGCGGTGCTTCGGGACCGCCTGAAAGTGTTGATGAACGAGGGTGCCTGATTTTGCTGATCGATGAAGTGTCACAGAAGCCTGGTTTCTGGTCGTCTTCAGGACCGAAAAGCGATATAGTCCTCTCGTCCAGAATAAGGCTCGCCAGGAACATACACTCTCTGCCTTTCCCGGCGGTTCTGGAAGAGAACGAGTCGTACATAATCCGCCATTCGATCGAGCGTTTCGCGTCGGAGTCCCGCTATTCGGGCAATGTGAGGCTTATCGACCTCAAGCGCCTCGAAGACCATGAAAAGCGCTTCCTGCGCGAGAGGAACATCATAACCCACGAGATGGAAACTTCGCCGAAAAGCCTGGTGCTTCTCTCCAGCGGCGAGGATTTCACCATTCTCGTCAATGAACAGGACCATTACCGGATACAGGTCATCAAGCCGGGCCTTCAGATCGAGGAAGCGTACCGCCTCGCGGACACCGTCGACGACGAGCTCAACCGCTTCGTTTTTTACGCGTATTCCGAGGATTACGGGTATCTCACCGCTTCGCCCGCGAACCTGGGCACCGGCCTCCGCTGTTCGATGCTTCTTCACCTGCCCGCGCTCGCCTTCAAAAACCGCATAGGCGAGATGGTGCCGTATCTCAAGGAAAGGGGGGTCGACCTCAGGGGCACGGTCGGCGAAAACCGCAAAACGATCGGCAGCATTTTCCAGATATCCAACCGGACTTCGCTGGGCCTCAGCGAGGTGGACATCATCGAGATCATGGACAGCGCAGCGAACGTCCTTGTATCGACCGAGGACAGCCTCAGGGACGAGACGGTCCTGACGAGCCGGGTCAAGCTGGAGGACCGGGTGTTCCGCTCTCTGGGGATACTGCGGTACGCGCGCACCGTCAGTTACGGAGAGGCCATGGAGCATCTTTCGAATGTCCGTTTCGGCGTAATACTGGCGTTCATAAAAGGCTTGGAAATCCACGTCATCAATGATATGATGGTAAACATCCAGCGGTCGCACCTTCAGAACTATTTCGGGGAGACGATCGTCAGCAACGGCCAGTGCGACCGTCTGCGCGCCGAATACATATCGGCCATGCTTCGCAATATCGGAGAGCGCTAATGTTCGAATTCACCAAAAGATCCAAGAAAATCCTGGAGACGATGGCCCAGGCCGAGGGGAAAAGGCTCAACAGCGAGACCCTCGAGCCCGAGCATATCATGATCTCGCTCCTCAAGGACGAAGAGTCCGTGGCCGCCAGGATACTCAAGAACCTCGGGATCAATTTCGTGCGCGTCATCAGCGAAATGGAACAGGCCGCGCGGCAGAACGGTTCGACGATAATTCTGGGTAAGATACCCATGAGCTCCAGATACAAGGCCATAGTCGAGCTGGCCAAGGACGAGGCCCAGAAGCTCAAGAACTCATATGTCGGCACGGAACACCTGCTTCTCGCCATTTTCAGGGACGGCACCTGCTCCGGTCTCGACATTCTGCTTAAGGCGGGATACGACTATAACGTGATCAGGAACGAAATCCTGCGCGTACTCGGCGTGAAGATCGGGGCCGAAAAGCTGCAGAAGGCCAAGAACGGGGCGAAACCCCCGGCGCTCGACGAATACGCACATGACCTTACAAGGGCCGCAGAGCTGGACCTCCTTGACCCGGTGATCGGCCGCGACGACGAAATAAACCGCGTCATACGAATACTCTCAAGAAAAAGAAAGAACAACCCCATCCTGATCGGCGAGGCGGGCGTCGGCAAGACCGCCATAGTCGAGGGCCTGGCTCAGCGGATCGTTAAAAAGGAGGTCCCGGACAGCCTTGCCGATTCGAGGGTTCTTTCGCTCGACATGGCATCGATCGTGGCGGGAACCAAATACCGCGGCGAGTTCGAGGAAAGGCTCAAAAGGCTGGTCAACGAGATACGTGATTCCGACAACATAATCATTTTCATCGACGAGGTCCATACGATAATCGGCGCCGGCGCGGCCGAGGGAGCGATCGATGCGGCGAATATCCTGAAGCCGGCCCTGGCGCGCGGTGAGCTTCAGTGTATCGGTGCGACCACCTTAAACGAATACAAGCTCCATATCGAGAAGGACACGGCGCTTGCAAGGCGGTTCCAGACCGTTCTGGTCGAGGAGCCCGACGTGCAGGAAACCATCCGGATACTCAGGGGACTCAAGAACAGATACGAGAGCCATCACAAGGTCGAATTCGACGAAGAGAGCCTGGTAAAGGCCGCGATTTTCGCTGACCGTTATATCACCGACCGCTATCTGCCCGACAAGGCCATCGATCTCCTGGACGAGGCCGGCGCGATGGCCAGGCTCTACAATTTCGGCAGGCCTGCTGATATCGATGTGCTGGAAAAGGAGATCGAGAACCTCAACAAGAAGAAGAACGAACTCGTGGTTTCCCAGGAATATGAGCAGGCCGCGGCCGTACGCGACCAGATCAACGAGAAGCGCGTGATTCTGGAGCGCAAGCTGGTGAACTGGCAGGAGCGAAAAGACGAATACGCGGTGAAAATCTCGTCGGAGCAGATCGCCACGCTGATTTCCGAGAACACCGGAATCCCGGTGGAGAATATAGAAAAGGCCGAGGCCGACAGGCTCATCCGCATAGAGGAGGAGCTGCACCGGAGGATAATCGGGCAGGACGAAGCGGTTTCTTCGGTCAGCAGGGCGATACGCAGGTCGAGAACCGGGCTCAACAGGAGCGACCGGCCCAAGGGCGTGTTCGTTTTCCTCGGCCCTACCGGCGTGGGCAAGACCGAGCTTGCAAAGGCCCTGGCGTCTTTCCTGTTCAGTGACGGCAAAAACCTTGTCAGGCTCGACATGTCGGAGTACATGGAGAAGCATTCCGTGGCGCGGCTTATCGGGGCTCCGCCGGGATATATCGGCCATGAAGAGGGAGGACAGCTCACCGAGAAGGTGCGCCGGAGGCCCTATTCGGTGATTCTTTTCGACGAGATCGAGAAGGCCCATCCCGACGTTTTCAATATCCTGCTTCAAGTGTTCGAGGAGGGCGAGCTCACCGACGGTACGGGCATCACCGTCAGTTTCAGGGAGACCATCATCATACTCACGTCGAATATCGGCAACCGGGAGTACCAGAAGGGCGGGAAAATGGGTTTCTCCGAAGAAGGGCAGGGCGGACAGGAGGACAAGGTCACCGATGAACTTCACCGGATATTCAGCCCCGAATTCCTGAACCGGGTCGACGAGGTAATTTTCTTCCACAAGCTTGACAGGAAGCACATCGGCATGATCGTTGACCTCATGCTGCAGGACATCAACGTGATACTCTCCGAGAGGGGTCTTCGTCTCCATTTCACCCAGGCCGTGAAAAAACACCTGATCGAGAAAGGGTATGACGAAAAATACGGAGCCCGTAACCTCCGTCGGATTATCCAGACCGAGATCGAGGACCCGCTTGCCATGGATCTGCTGCTCGGCAAATTTTTCGGTTCGCACGATCTGAAGGTCGTGAAGAAGGGAAACGGCATCACCTTCACTGAAGCCTCATCCGCTGATACCGACGAGGACGAAGGCGATTATAAAGATACAAAGAAAAACAAGACGACCAACGGGGCGGGTGTTTCGTAAGGAGACCGGATTTATCGCTGCTCTGGCATTATTGCTCAGAGTAAAACCAATGATGTTACGGTTTTCGGAAAAAACGACTTGACATCCACCTTATTTTTTTAGTATTGACTTAATAAATACTTAAGGAGATAAAGTATTGATTAAGGATGACGTTCAATACCGGTTCGGGGATAAAATCAGGGCCGTACGTGAACGAAAGGGCGTCACTTTGAAACAGGTTGCCGACAAGGCCGGGGTCAGCGAGAGCCTGATATCCCAGATCGAACGCAACAGGGTGTCTCCTTCGATCGATACCCTGCTGAATATCGCTAATGTGCTCGGGATCGACCTGGATTACCTGTTCAGCGATTACCGCCAGAAAAGAAAGGTCGATCTGGTCAGGTGCGGGGAGCGGCAGCGCCTCGAAAGCGCGGGCGTTTCGTACAGCCAGCTTTCCATCATGCAGGGCGGGGGCGAAGAGCACGGGATAGAGGCCTATATCCTCGAGATTGCCTCCGGATGCTGCACCGGCCGGGGCGATTACGGCCATGTAGGCCGCGAGATGGGGTATATACTCGAGGGCGAGGGGACGCTGAATTACGGAGCGGAAAAATATGAGCTTCGCGAGGGCGACTGCATATCCTTTTCATCCGATATTCCCCATGTTTTGAACAATCCGGGTCAGGGGCCGCTCAGGGCGCTCTGGGTCATCACCCCGCCCAAAATGCTTTTTTTCAGGAGCTGACGTATGGGAAAGACGATTGCGGAAAAAATTTTTGACGAGCACAGGATCGAAGAGCTTTCGGGCGGATTTCATGTCCTGAAGATCGACGCCGTTTTCTGCCACGAGATAACCACGCCCATTGCGATCGACGATCTCGTGTCCAGGGGGAAAGACCGGGTGTTCGACCCGTCCAGGATCAAGGTCGTGATCGATCATGTCACGCCAGCCAAGGACACCAAGACCGCCCTGCAGGGGAAGATCCTCCGCGATTGGACTCGTCGGCAGGGAATAAAGGATTTCTTCGATATCGGAAGAAACGGCGTGTGCCATGCGATTTTTCCCGAGCGGGGCTTCTCGAGGCCCGGCATGACGATCATTATGGGCGATTCCCATACCTGCACCCACGGGGCGTTCGGCGCGTTTGCCGCCGGCGTGGGAACCACTGACCTCGAGGTCGGCATCCTTAAAGGGGTGTGTACTTTCAAGACCCCGGTGACCATGAAAGTGAACATTACCGGCGCTCTCAGGGAAGGAGTGTACGCAAAGGACGTCATCCTTTCGATAATCGGCAGGATCGGCGTAAACGGGGCGACCGACCGGGTCATCGAGTTCACGGGGCCGGCGGTTGAAGAGATGAGCATGGAGTCGCGCATGACGCTGTGCAACATGGCGATCGAGGCCGGCGCGACGACCGGGATCTGCTATCCCGACGTCAAAACGGTCGAATACCTGTGGGATTTCATCAGGGAAAGCTACGGGTCAAAGGGCGAGGCCCTCGCCGATTTCAGCCGCTGGATAAGCGACCGTGACTGCATCTACGACGAGGTCATCGAGCACGACGTGTCGGGGCTCGAGCCGGTCGTCACCTTCGGATACAGGCCCGACAACGTGAAGCCGGTCAGGGAGATGGAAGGCGTCCCGATCGACCAGGTCTATATCGGCTCCTGCACCAACGGACGGATCGAGGACCTGAGGGAAGCGGCCCGTGTGCTCAGGGGAAAGACGATCAGCCCGGCGGTAAGGGGAGTGCTCTCTCCCGCTACACCGAACGTTTACCGGCTCGCGCTCGAAGAGGGCCTGATAAAAATATTCATGGACGCAGGCTTCTGCGTGACCAATCCCACCTGCGGGGCGTGCCTCGGGATGAGCAACGGCGTGCTTGCCCCCGGAGAGGTCTGCGCCTCGACCACGAACAGGAACTTCAACGGCAGGATGGGTAAAGGTGGCATGGTCCATCTGATGAGCCCCGCCACCGCAGCGGCCTCGGCCCTTGCGGGGCATATAATGAATTCGCCGCTATTCAAGGGTTAAGGGGGATTACATGAAGAATTTCAGCGGAAAGGTACTGTTCCTTGACAGGTCAGATATCAACACCGACGAGATTATCCCGGCAAAGTACCTCACCGAGATCACCAGGGAGGCGCTGAAGCCGTATCTGCTCGAGGACCTTAAGATCGAGGGCTTCGCTCCCGCTCGGGACATTCCCGGCAGATCGGTAATCGTTACCAGGGAGAATTTCGGCTGCGGTTCTTCACGGGAGCACGCGCCCTGGGCCCTCGAGGCCAACGACATCAACCTCGTGATCGGGGGAAAATTCGCGAGGATATTCAGGCAGAACATGTTCAACTGCGGAATGATGGCGATCGAGCTTTCCCCGGAGACCGTTTCAAGGATATTCGAGCTTTTTTACGGGAAAGACACGACGGTCAAAACCGACCTTGAAAAAAACGAGCTCGTGTTCACGGCTGAAGGCGTCGAGGAGCGGGTGCCGTTTTTGATTTCGGATTTTGACCGCTCCCTGATCGAGGCCGGCGGATGGGTCGACTTCGCGGATGTGAGATACTGATCAGTACAGCTTCTTGATGTTCCTGCTGTCGGTAAGGTCGCCGTTAACCTGGAATGGAATGTAGTACCAGTCGCCGCGCAGGTATTTGTTGTAGCCGGAGGCCACGACCAGCGGCCTGGCGATGTCCTGGATGAAATACTTCGAAAACTCCATGTTGATCGAAATCGGGTCTGCGACGAGCTGGTCGGTGAACACTCCCTTGATGTTGAACCGTATGTTCTGCGAATTGAAGATGAATGAGTTGACCGTGTATTTCGGCCCGTTGATTTCGATGTTGCCGTAAATCTTGTTGAACTCGAGATCCATGATCTTGTACTTGAGCTCAGCGAGCCAGATCCCGAGTCCGTTCTGAATCCCGGTATTGGTGACCTTGCCCCTGTCAATCGAGAATTCGGCCTTTCCCCGGATTGAATCCAGCAGGTTTTCCCTCAGATTGAGCGTGATATTGGCGCTGCCTCCCACGTTGCCGAAAAGCCTGTTGCCGAACAGTTTGCTCCCCTCAAACAGACGCTGCAGCTTGACCCCGTCAAAGATGATTCCCGCCGTAAGTTCGGGCGGCTTTACATTGGCGTCGACGGAAGCCCGTCCCTTGACCGAGCCTTCCATGAAGCCTGCCGTGAAGCTGTTCAGTATGGCCCTGTTCCCGGCCCAGAGATAGTGGCCTTGAACGTTACTGAACCTGTACTCACCGTAAAGAAACTCGCCGATTTCGGCCTGCCCGGTCACCTCGAGAGGGAAAGTGAGGTCAAGGCTTCTGTATTCACCTTCGCTTCGGTGCGGGAAAACGAACCGGTCGGCCTTGACATTGAGAAAGACCCTTGTCAGCGTTTTATCCGTGGACGCGAGCGACGCGGTGCATGGCTGGCCGAGAACCGCGGCCCTGATGTTGCTTTTCGTGAACAGGTTGTTGATGATGGTCAGTTCGGTCGTGACGCCCGAAATGGTATTGTTCGGCTTGTCGTATCCGACATCGTAGACCTTGCCGTTGGCGTTCCATATCCCTCTTTCATAAGAAAGCTCCCCGGTCATGCGGCCATAGAGCTTTCTCGGGATGGGATCTACCAGGGGGATGACGTCGACCACCTGCGCGTCGATGTTCTTCGCGCTGAACCTGACATTGGTTCCGGCCCAGGTGAACTGCAGATAATTGAACCACAGTTTTGAGTCGTTTATCTTGCCGTCGGCGTTCGCGATGAGTATCGTCCTGTCCTTGATGCTCACCCTGCAGAATCCGTCCGCGTACAGCGTGTGCTTCGAATTGGTCAGCGTCGACGATGCCTTGACGAATCCCTCTACCGCGTCCTTTGTTATCACAAGGCCGGTGATGTCGCCGGTAATCAGGTAAAAAGGCTTGGGCGTCGTGGCCCAGCGGTACACCCAGATAAGCGATGTCTTTTTGAGTCCGATTCCGCCGGTGATCTTGAATCCTTCCGGGCCGGTGTTTACCGTGAGTTCCGGATACATCGTACCCCGGTCTTCGGGAAGCCTTAATTCGCTTTCGGCGATCAAAATGCTTCCATCCTTTGCGAACCTGAGCTGCCCGTCGAACATGTATGTTCCTTCGAGCGGCTTCAGCGATTCGGGCGCTTTCTGGAGCGTGATCACCGTGTTGTGCAGCTTTATGTTCGAGATGCTCGCGGATATGGGGGATTCTTTTTTTTCTGTTAGCTCTTTTATGAATTGGGCGAGATTTGATTCGCCGTTTTCGTCGAAAATGATGTTGAACCTGAAGTTTTCGAGGTAGATATAGCTGAATTTGATCTTCTTTTCGAGAAGGTCGAAGATCGAAAACCTCAGGTAGATGTCCTCGGCCTGGGCGAAAACCTTCTCGGATTCCGGAGCGCCGGCGATGTTCCTGTTGAGTATCCCGACATTGCTGAGGACTATGCCGCTCGGGCTGTAGTGCAGGTCTCCAATGGTGATTTCCCTGTTGATCGTCTTCCTGGCCTGGTCTATCGCGATCTCTTTGATTTTTTCTTTTGGGAAAAAATAGATGAAAAGGCCGCCTCCGGCAGCGATAAGCAGGACGAGGATGATGAATACCGACAGGACCGCCTTAAATATTTTTATTTTTATTGATTTCACGCTTTCGTTCCATGGCGGATTTTTTGCGGTAGAAAAGGGCTGATTTTTCCAGTTCCTCGATGTCGGAGCAGAACAGCTTGCCTTCGTCAAGCCGAATGTTCTTGTCCTCGAGGAGCTGTACCATCATGATGTCGCCTTTTTCGGGCGGCAGACCGACCATGTTGATCAGCTCCTTGGTGCCGATATCGAATTTGTGAGTTGTTTTGGGCGCCATTTTGATCTTCTGCTTTTCGATCTGGATCAGCAGCGTGTCGTATATCCTGCCGATGTGGTCGCGGATCATCAGGTTCTCGAGCTGGCGGTACGCGATCCATATCCTTTCGCTCAGGATCTGGATGAGCCGCGTGGCGAGCTGGGGCTGGGCCTGGACCATGTTCTCGAAGTTTGACTTGTTGATGGCGAGCACTTCGACGTCGCCGAACGTTATCGCTGACGCGCTCCTTGGCTTGTTGTCGAGAAGCGCCATTTCGCCGAAAATATCCCCCTGCTTGAGCACCGCCAGGAGCACTTCTTCGTTCACGATCTTTGTTATCTTGACCTTCCCGGACTGGATTATGAAGAGCTCGTTCCCCGGCTCGAATTCGCAGAAGATCATCGTGTTGTCTCTATACGCGCGGTTCATGTTGCCGGTGCTCTGGGGTTCCGGCACCGACAACGGCGCCTTGAGGGTTTTCAGACGCTGGATCGCGGTGTCGGTATTTTCGTTTTTTGGACAGTGCTTCAGAAATTTCTGGAAAGCGTACACCGCGTAGTTGAAAACCCGCTTTTTCATGTAATATTCGCCGATGTTGAACAGGTGAGAAGGGTCCTCCTCGACCCTGTTCTTGAAGGTGAGGTGCGTGATGGCCTGGTCGAACTCCCTGAGCTTCCTGCTGAAGAAGCGGATGATCTTCATGGCGACTGCCGGGTTTTTCTGGATCAGGACGCCGAACATTTCCCTGTCGACCGAAATGAGCGACACGTTCTCCAGGGCGATTGCGGTCTCGATGCGGGCATGGCCGCTCATGCACGAGACGACGCCGAAAAAATCACCCGGACCGAAAATGGTGAAGGGGTCCTCGCCGGCGACCGGGTTTTCCTTCATGACCCGGACCTTGCCGCTGCGGATTATATAGAAGTTATTGGCGTTCTTCTTGCCTTCCACAATGATGAAGGAGTTTGCCAGATAGTTTTCAACTTTAAACTGGATCGGTGTCATCGTACCTCGTGATCCGGCCGTCCGGA
>ERZ795055.568-NODE-568-length-34861-cov-6.108487_pt1 | contig 34861 bp, 31 predicted proteins | sample MGYA00375139_ERZ795055 | MGnify/ENA primary metagenome ERZ795055 (study PRJEB30184, sample SAMN05720283) | anaerobic digester metagenome | isolation source: active sludge of municipal wastewater-treating anaerobic digesters | place: USA | collected 2015-01-23 ... | reverse complement strand
GGAGCTTCTCGGAAACCGCGAGGCCGGAAGCGTCGTCGCCGGCGCGGTTGATCCGCATCCCGGACGAAAGCTTCTCCATGCTCTTGTTGAGGTCGAGCTGGGTGACCGCGAGGCTGCGATTGGCGTACATCGCGCTCATGTTGTGGTTGATGATCATATAACCCTCCTTGCAGGACTGACGTCGCGGCGTTCCTTGCCGCGCGTCCCGCGCGCATGGCTCTCGGGGCCGGGAATAGTGGATTCGCGCCCGTTCCCGTCCGTTCGTGCCCCATGCGACGGGGGAACCTGTCCCGGAAGGGGGCAGGCATCTCCGCCGGCATGCGCTCGAGGGTAGCTGTCAAAGATCCGGCCGGCGGAAGGACCCGCCCATAGCCGTAAAGGCGGAGCGCCTTGTGGGCGCCCCGCCTGATCGCTCAGTACAGAGTATAATGCCTTACTGGAGCAACTGCAAGACCGTCGAGGTCTTCTGGTTGGCCTGGGCCAGCATCGCGCTGGACGCCTGGATGAGGATCCGGTTCTTGGTGTAGCCCACCATCTCGGAAGCCATGTCGGAGTCGCGGATGCGGCTTTCGGCCGCCTGGAGGTTCTCGGCGCCGATGTCGATGCCCTTGATGGCCATCTCGAGGCGGTTCTGGTAGGCGCCGAGGTCGGCGCGCTGCTTGTTGACCTTCTTGAGCGCCGCGTCCAGGGTCCCGATCGCGCGGTTCGACCCGTCGGGCGACTCGAGCGATATGATCGAGTTGTCGCCGACGTTCCGGACGCCGAGGGCCTTCGAGCTCATGGTGCCGATGTAGACCTGCACCCGCTGGTCCATGTTGGCCCCGATGTGGAACCACATGGATCCGGTCACGATGTTCTCTCCCGTCTCGCGGGCGAAGCGGCCCGTGAGGAGGTTGAGGCCGTTGAACTGCGCGTGGCTGGCGATCCGGTCCACCTCGTCGACGAGCTGGCTCACCTCGACCTGGATCTGCATCCGGTCCTCCATCGTGTAGACCCCGTTGGAGGCCTGCACGGCGAGCTCGCGGAGCCGCTGGATGATGTCCTGCGACTCCTGGAGGTAGCCTTCCGTCGTCTGGATGAACGAGATGCCGTCCTGCGCGTTCTTCGACGCCCGCTCGAGGCCGCGGATCTGGCTGCGCATCTTCTCGGAGACGGCGAGCCCGGAGGCGTCGTCTCCCGCGCGGTTGATCCGCAGGCCCGAGGACAGTTTCTCCATGCCCTTCTCGACGTTGAGGTTGGTCACTCTGAGTGAACGGTCCGCGAACATAGCGCTGAGGTTGTGATTGATGATCATGCCCTACTCCTTTTCTGGCTGACGGCGGCCCTCCCGGGGCCGCCTCGGCTTCCGTGCCGGCTCCATTTACGCGCCGGTTCCGATCTCGTTCCCCCCGCGAATCCTTCCGCGGCGTCGACGCTCGGGTATGACGGGTCCCGGTTCGGGGCGATCGCGCCGCCCGTGCTCCGGGGCCTTCCTTCCGAATATCGGAGCCGGGCCGCCGGGCTTTAGGGAAAGAGTCGCCGCGCCCTCCGATTTGCGCGGGGCCGCCGTCCCGGGGCCTTCCGCCGCCCGGGCGCGCCGTCCCGGCTTGAGGGCGGGCCGCCACCCGTGCTACACTGCCGCAGGGAAGGCCTATGACAGTACGAAGCATCATGGAGATACTCGAAGCCCGGCTCTACGCGGGCCAGGACACGCTCGACCTCGAGGTAAACGCCGCCTGCGGCGCCGACCTCATGAGCGACGTCATGGCCTTCGTCAAGGAGAAGGTGGTCCTGCTCACGGGGCTCGTGAACCCCCAGGCCATCCGGACGGCCGACCTCATGGACATCAAGGTGATCGTCTTCGTGCGGGGCAAGTCTCCCACGGAGGATCTCGTCGCTATGGCCGAGGAGAACGGCATGGTCCTCCTCGGCACCAAGTACTCCATGTTCCTCGCCTGCGGCCGCCTCTACGAGGCGGGCCTGCGCGGCGGAGGCGTGCGAGAGATCGACTAGAAGGCGCGGGCCGTGAAGCTCCGCTTCGAGGTCAGCGGCGAGGACTTCTCCCTCGCGGGACGGGCGTCGACGGAGCTCAAGCGCGCCCTCGGCCGGCTCGGCATCGACCCGGGCGCGGTGCGGCGCGCCGCCGTCGCCATGTACGAGGCCGAGATCAACATGGTCATCCACGCCGGCGGGGGCGTCGCCGAGGCCGAGATCCTCCCCGACCGCGTCGTCCTCGTCCTCGCCGACCGCGGGCCCGGCATACCGAACCTCGAGCTCGCCATGCGGGAGGGCTGGTCCACCGCGGCCGACCGCTTCCGCGAGCTGGGCTTCGGGGCCGGCATGGGCCTGCCGAACATGAAGCGGAACGCGGACGAGCTCCGCGTCGAGAGCTCCCCCGGCTCGGGCACCACCGTCACCATGACCATCCTCCTCGGGAAGGGGGCGCCGTGACCCCGACGGTCTTCCATTCGGTGCGCCTCGAGGAGGAGAAGTGCGTCGGCTGCACGACCTGCATCAAGCACTGCCCGACCGAGGCGATCCGGGTCCGCAAGGGCCGCGCGAGCATCATCGAGGAGCGCTGCATCGACTGCGGGGAGTGCATCCGCACCTGCCCCCACGGCGCGAAGAAGGCGGTCTCCGATCCCCTGGCGATGCTCTCGGCTTTCTCGTACAAAGTCGCCCTGCCCGCCCCCTCCCTGTATAGCCAGTTCCCCGAGTCGACGAGCGTCGACCGCGTCCTCTCGGGCCTCGTCGAGCTCGGCTTCGACGAGGTCTACGAGGTGGCCGAGGCCGCCGAGCTCGTGACCGAGGCCACCAAGCGCCTCCTCGAGGAGCCCGGCAGGCCCCGGCCCCTCATCTCCAGCGCCTGCCCGGCGGTCGTCAAGCTCCTCCAGCTCCGCTTCCCGAGCCTCCTCGGCCAGCTCGTGCCCCTCCTGCCGCCCATGGAAGTGGCCGCCCGGGTCGTCAAGGAGCGCCTCCACCCGGGCAAGGCGGGCGTGGGCGTCTTCTTCATCACCCCCTGCGCCGGCAAGGTGACGGCGACGCGCTCGCCCCTGGGCTACGAGCGCTCCTTCCTCGACGGGGTCATCGGCATCAAGGACCTCTACCTGCCCCTGCGCGGCGCCCTGTCCCAGGCCCCCTCGCGGCGCCTGGCGCGGGCCGGGGCCCGGGGCATCGGCTGGGGCAGGGTCGAGGGCGAGAGCGGCGCCGTGGGCGAGCGGCGCTCCATCTCGGTGGACGGGATCGGCAACGTCATCGGGGTCCTCGAGGCCCTCGAGAACGGCGAGCTCAAGGACGTCGACTTCATCGAGGCCCTGGCCTGCCCGGGCGGCTGCGTGGGCGGGCCCCTGACCGTGGAGAACCCCTACATCGCCAAGACCAGGCTCCGGCACCGCGAGGACGCGGCCCCGCCCGCGGGCGAGGGCCCCCGGGCCCCCCTCGATTCCCTGGCCTGGACCGAGGGCCTGCGCTCGCGCCTCGCCCTCGCCCTCGACCCGGACATGCTCAAGGCCCTCGTCATGATGGAGGAGATGGAGCTGATCGCCGAGGGCCTGCCCGGCCTCGACTGCGGCTCCTGCGGCGCCCCGACCTGCCGAGCCCTGGCGGAGGACATCGTGCGGGGCAAGGCCTCGAGCTCGGACTGCGTCTTCAAGCTCCGGGAGAGCGTGCGCAAGCTCGCCCGCGAGCTCATCGCCCTCGAGGAGCTCCAGCCCCCGGGCCTCGACCGGGAAGACAAGGCCGCGAAGAGCTGAAGGGAACGCGGCGCGCGAAGCCTCCCTCGGGCGGCTTCAGCCGATTGCCGTTACCCGCGTCTCGCCCAGCGCCTCGGCCAGGCCCTCGCTCGCGGAGAAGCCCGAGCGGCTGAAGGTGTACAGGAGGCGGTAGCCGTCCTTGAGCCGGCGAGCGACGAGGGAGCGGATCATCCTGTCCCGGTCGGCGAGCTTCTCGAAGCGGTGGAGCCGCTCGCGCTCGCGCCCGAGCCCGACGCGGAAGGCCGCGCTCAGGGCGAAGGGCGCGTCGAGGAGCTGCTGGCGGTCGTGTATGGTGTAGTAGAGCGTCTTGCCGCCCGCTCCGGTCTTGTACAGGGTGATGATCATGTGCCCTTATCCTATCGGCCGGGGCGAGGGCCGGCGCGACAAAAAAAGGGGGGCCGGCGAGATGCTTCTCGGCCCGGCCCCCTGATCCTGCGATCGTCGCCCCACGGGCCTTCACGGCCCTTTGCGAATGTCTCGCGGGCGACTCGCAATGCTTTGAAGAAAAGCATTCTCGAGCCTTCCTTCGGCTCGACCCATCCCTCGCGGCGCGCGCGTTCGCGCGCGCCGTTTGCAACGTGAAACGTTGCCTGGATGCGGATCGTCGCGGCGAAACCCTTCGCCCGCCCGTCTCGCATCCCCGTGCAGTAACCGGCGGCGGCCGTACTGGACCGTCGCGCTCGACGCTCGAAATCGCGACCGGCAGCTCGGACGAAAAGCTAGGATCTATCCGAGCCCGGTCCGGAACCCTCGGGGGGAGCTTCCATTGGCAGGCCCTCCTTTGCGAATCGTTCCGGTTTTCCGGTCCCACGGATGGGTTGCCGGAAGGACTTCGTACGTAGCACCTCTTGCCCTAAACCTACTATCGCCAGGATAAAAAACAAGGGAGACTAGTACAATTTTGTTGAGTTTTTCCTCGTTTTTTGAGATCTGTACAGGCACGCCTGATGCTAAACTAGCTCCTCGGAACGAGGCCGAGCCGGATCGGCTCGCCTAAAGTTCCATGCGATAACGTGTTCGGCCGAGTCTCCGTTTCATTCAATTTGACAAAGCCTATAAAGGACACTATATTGACTGTCTAACTAAAGGTGCCATATCTCCGAAAAGCGTAGAAAACGATGCGGTCTGTTGCGGTGATAGTCTCCGGGGGACGCTGATTCGGATAAGGGGTTCGTGCTTGAATAAACGGGATTTTCCGCGAGTGCACTTCTATGACCAGGATTTTGTCGAGATGTACGACAGGACCTGGGCCTGGGCCGCCGATTGCTGGGCTTCCGGCGGGCCGAAGAGCGGCCTCGAGAAGGCCAAGTACTTTTCGTATCCCCCCGAGCCCGCCGTGGACCTCATGGAGCAGGTCTTCTCCTCCTTCTTCCTCGTCTACTCGAACCGGATCTACGCCGCCTCGAGCGGCCTCGACGCCCTCTACGCCCTCCAGGAGGAGTCGGGCGCCATCCGCTCCCGCTACGACGCCACCACGGGCAAGCCCATCTTCCCCGCCGACAACCCGGAGGGCCTCGGCCTCCCCATCTTCGCCTGGGCCGAGTACAACCTCTACCACAAGACCGCCAACAAGAAGCGCGTGAAGGAGGTCATGCCCGTCCTCCAGAAGCACTGGGCCTGGGTCGAGGCGACCTTCAAGCGCGAGAACGGCCTCTACGGGGTGCCCGTCTCCGCCACCGGCATGGAAAACTCGCCCCGGGGCGGGGCCCTCTACCTCGCCGACTTCAACGCCGCCATGGCCATGAACGCCCTCTACCTCTCCGCGATGGGCGACATCCTCAACGACAAGGAAGCCTCCTTCCAGTTCAAGCGCAGCTACTTCTCCCTCAAGACCCGCATCAACTCCCTCATGTGGAGCTCAGAGGACGGCTTCTACTACGACCTGGACAAGGACGAGAAGCAGGTCAAGACCAAGACCGTGGGCGGCTACTGGCCCCTGCTCGCGGAGATCCCCAACGAGGACCGGGCCGAGCGCCTCATCGCCCACCTCAAGGACCCGAAGGCCTTCGGCACCGAGCACCCCTTCCCGACCCTCGCGGCCGACCACCCCGACTACGACAAGCGCGGCGGCGGCTACCGGGGCTCGGTGCTCCCCACCTTCACCTACATGGTCATCAAGGGCCTCGAGAAGTACAACCAGTACGAGCTCGCCCGCGACTGCGCGATCCGCCACCTCTACTTCGTCCTCGACTCGATGCACCAGAACGGGAACGGGGAGGAGGATGCCGAGGAGCGCGCCGAGCGGCACGGGGGCAAGGAGCAGCGCCCCACCATCTGGGAGGCCTACCAGCCCCAGGGCGAGGGCAAGGCCGTCTGGCCCGGCCGCCCCGAGTGGCCCCGCCCCCAGCTCCTGGCCTACGCGGGCCTGTCCACCGTCGCCCTCATGATCGAGAACATCGTGGGCCTGTACATCTCCCTGCCCCGCAAGACCGTGGACTGGATCATCCCCAACCTCGAGATCATGGGCATCGAGAACCTCTCGCTCAAGCGGAACCTCGTCACCATCCTCTCGAACAAGTCGGGCCGGGGCTGGGAGATCCACATGGAGAGCGAGAAGCTCTACTACTTCACGATCAACGTGCTCGGCAAGAAGAAGAAGACCCTCCCCATCCCCTCGGGCAAGTGCTCGATGCTCATCGACAAGATCTAGCGGGCGCGCCGGCGGGCGCCCCGCCGCGGCGCTCCTTCCCTCGATCGGCGCGAGCCGCCCGCCGTCGGGCTGTCCGCGGGTAGTCCTCGCGCCTTGCGGCGCTCCGGGCTACCCGCTCCCATCCCTCGCGCGGAGAGCAGGCGGCGCGGTAGCCGCTTTCGGCGGTGCCGCCGCCTGCCGGTGGGCGTGGGCCCCAGGCTCCTTGCTCGGTGGCCCAGGCCGCGGGCCGCGCCGAGCGGGGCCGAGCGGCGCGAGGCAAGGGAAACCGCCATTGCCCTGCTATCCCAACAAGACTATACTCTCCTCGAAGACACCCGCTATCGGGTGTCCTTTTCGTTTACGGCCGCGGGTCGTAAGCTTCCGTGAGAACGGTGGGCGAAGGGGACCGTCCCGAAGGGGAGGGCTGTCCAAGGCGCCGCCCGTGGAGGACGGTGCTTCGCTCGAGCCTGCAGGCGGCAGTAACCAAGGCACGGCGCGCGACGAGGTGGCTTGATGCGCCGAGTGCGGGGATTATACGGTGAACTACACGGATCCTACGGGGTTACGGCATGAAGTAGATACGGACGCTGAAGGGCATAGGTATACATCTGATAAAGATGGCAATATTCGTGATGACTCTGGGAGAGATAAAGATCTCAAAGAATATAACAAGGAAGTTGAAAGAGTTGATAAGGATATAAAGCGCGAGAAACGTGAGAAAGAAAATGAGAAAAAACTCAAAAATCCAACGGGATATCGAGTGGTTCATACGAGTAAGGCAGAGTATGTATATGATGAAACAGGCGTCCCTGCGAAACCGATTAATGATAAAGAAGGATACCCCAGAGTAAGTAAGGATTACTTGCCAGATACTTATCCTTCTGAAAGAATTGCTATTGATGCTGCTCGCAAGGCTGCTTCTGACTATCAAGATACTTACGGAGGTAAATCGGGCATCTATGATGATGCTTATGCAGTAACTAAAAAGGGTTCGAGTGCTATGGATAAAAGGGGCAATTGGTATTCAATGGAATACACAGATACTTGGAGTAGTCAGGAGATTCCAAGATGAGAAAAATACTATTGTTTTTTTCGGTCATTTTTTCGATAGCCGTTTTGCATGCTGAATCCACATCCGCATTACTGCAACGCTACAGTGTGCTCTATGAGGACTTGAGCAACATAAGAACCCCCGGATACAGAACCACGTACAAATGGCGTGAGAAAAAAAGTTACTTTGAAAAAAGTTCTATTTATAATACTAATAACCTACATACACTAGCAAACAATATGAACGGTTTTTTTAGAGTCATTGAAAACGAAACTGGAGATGTTTTCTATACGCGTTGTGGGGATTTCATTCGAGAAAAGAAATCCGGGGAAAGATACTTCTTTATAGGATCAAGATCTTTTACGTTAACAAGCGAAGTAGTTGGTGAAATAAATAATAATACAGAATCGCGTACTCAAGCTGTTTATACCGAACTATTCCTACCCAAAGAAGGAGCTCGAATAGAAAAAGATGGTGTCCTTTTTTCTTTCGATGAGGTTGAAAGTCTAGGGCAGGTATCTGTCATTGCGGGGATGCTCGAGGAGTCGAGTGTTGATTCTGTAGTCACAGTATCTGAGATGCAAAAAATACTCATGGAGCTGAGGGGGAAAGGCAGATCACTGAGACTATTAAGCGATAGCAAAATGTACTACCTTGATAAGATCCTAGATATATGTATTCAAGCAGGAAAGGATAGAGAATTACTAGAGGACATCTACAACTTTCTAGATGAAAATACGAAAAAGGTTTTTGATGCGAATAGAAATAGAGCGGCAGAGCTGCATTTTTTTACCACGAGATATAAACACATGATTCAGAAGATGCTTCCATATGTATCGATGTCTGAGTATGCACCCTGACGTACTCCATGAAGAGAATTGCTTGGCTTCAATCAGTGGTTGCGACGATTTACGTGCAAGTGTTTTTGTGCAAACGAGTGTCGCGTGTCCGCGGGGGGCTGTGCTGCGTTCAATCAAGAAGGCCCGTCGAGTGCGTAATGGGTATATGAGAATGCCACATAAAACCAGGAGTGTGTGTGGTATAATGTGCTGGCCTGGGCCAAACGGGGGGATCCTCGACACGAGTTCGATATGGAGAGAACGCTGCAGGGGATAGAGCCCAGGAATGCCTAACGTCGCTTCGACCTGACAAGCCTGACGGCTTGCAGGTCAAGCGGGAGGTTAGGCAAAGAGCATGATTCCAGCAATGTAGTGAACTTCGTAGCAGTGAGCCGGCATTGCGTTGTTTGGGCCGTACGAAGGTTATGCGAATTTTCTCATTCGCTTGACCGGCAAGCCGACGCGACGGGGTTGAACCACGCGACACTATCGCATGATTCCGTAGGGCGGCGGGTGCGAGAAAAAAGGCGGCGGTCCGCGAGTACTCGAGCGGATTGTCGCCTTTTTTCTCACAGGACTCGCCATACGAAGTCATTAGAAAGTATGCGTCGGCTTCTACCCAATCAATCGAGTGCGCTTGCCACTCGAGCCAATAAAAGATCCCGCTTAACCTGCGAGCGACCGAAGGGAGCGAGTCAGGTTGAAGCGTTCTTTTTATTTCTCGCCGGCTCGATAACGTCAACGTTTTTTTCGCATTCTGCTGCGTCATGGATGACGAAGGATCCGCCCTACGCAGCCAGAAAAAAGTATGCACCGGCTTGATTGCGTAGGTGCAGCGTGCCGTTCGAGCCAATAAAGGATCCCGCCTAACCTGTGGTCGGGCGGGCGGCCCGCTCCTAGGCCTTCGCTTCCGGCCGCCCCTCGAGCTGGGAGACGATCGCCCCCGCGAGCATCAAGAGGCCGCCGATCGCGAGCCGCCAGGTGAGGGCCTCCCCCAGGATGAGCACCCCGCCTATGCCGGCGAAGAGGGACTCCATCGACATGAGGATCGAGGCGTGGGCGGGGTGGGCCGTCCTTTGCCCGAGGATCTGGAGGGTGAAGGCGACGCCGCAGGACATGATACCGCCGTAGAGGATGGGGACGGCCGCGGCGAGCGCGCCGGCGAAGGGCGCGGGCTCGAGGAGGAGGGCGGAGGCGAGGCTGTAGGCCGCGCAGACGGCGAACTGCCCCGCGGAGAGCTCGATGGGGTCGATGCGGTGGACCAGGTGGGCCAGGACGAGGATGTGGAAGGCCCAGAAGAGGGAGCCCGCGAGGACGAGGAGGTCGCCCTCGGCCATCGTGAAGCCCGCGCCCACGCTGAGGATGTATAGCCCCGCGAGGGCGAGGAGGACGCCCGCCCAGATGTGCAGCCTCGCGCGCCTGCCGGCCAGGAGGCCGAGGATGGGCACGAGGACCACGTAGAGGCTCGTGATGAAGCCCGCGTTGCCCGCCGTCGTCGAGACCAGGCCGAGCTGCTGGAGGATGGATCCCGAGAAGAGCACGGTCCCGGCGAGGGCCACCCCGCCGGCCTTGGCCCAGCCGCGCAGGGGCGCCGGGCTCCCCGCCGCGGCGGCTCCGCGCGCGGGATCGCCGCCCGCGGCCGCGCGCCGGCGCCGCAGCGCGATGAGGGGGAGGAGGACGAGGGCCCCGAGGAGGTAGCGCACGCCGTTGTAGGCCAGGGGCCCGATGTGCTCCATGCCGCTCCGCTGGGCGGAGAAGGCGAAGCCCCAGATGATCGCCGCGGTGAGGAGGAGGGCGTCGGCGCCGAGGGCCTGCTTCGTCAGACTCATGGGCTCGAGGGTAGCCGCCCCCGGCCGCGGGAGGCAAGCCCCCGCCCTTGCGCCGCCGGGCCGCCGAGGCTAGGCTAGGCCCCATGCAGCCTGGCCTCGCCGAGCGCCTCTCCGCCATCGTGCCCTTCCGCTACCTCCCCCGGATCGAGCTCGAATCCCTCGTCGAAGACTCGGAGGCGCGGAGCTACCGCCCCGGCGAGTCCCTCGTGCGCCAGGGCGACGAGCGCTCCGACGAGGTCTTCGTCCTCCTCTCGGGCTCCGCCGAGTCGGTGGACCTCTCGAGGAGCCCGCCCTTCCGCGTGGGCGTCATCGACGCGGGCTCCTACTTCGGCGAGCGCTCCTGCCTCCTCGGCGCCCCGCGCCAGTTCGAGGTGCGGGCCCTCGCGGAGAGCGAGGCCCTCGCCGTGCCGGGCCCCCGCTTCCTCCGCCTCCTTTCCGAGTCGCGGAGCTTCGCCCAGGGCTTCGGCACCAAGCTCCGAGAGGGCCTCGGCCTCTTCGAGGCCTTCGACCGCTTCAACGCCGAGGTGCAGAGCGGGGTGGCCGCGGGCCACATCGAGATCCGGCGCCTGGCCGAGCTGTACAAGGCCCTCGAGCCTGCCCTCCATCCCCTGGCCTCCGAGCCCGGGAGGATCGACTGGGGGGCCCTGGCCTACGCGGTGCGGCGCCTGCCCGAGAACGTCACGCGGAGCTTCGTCTTCCTCCTCACCGACAACCTGCCCACCGTCTACGCCAAGGTCGAGCTCCTCTTCCCCTTCGTGCCCACCGAGGCGAGGCACCGCTTCGTCTACGAGATGATGAGCGGCAAGGACATGGTACTCGTGCGCGACGGGATCTCGGACCTCCTGGACTTCGTCACCTGCCTCTGCCTCTTCGCGGTGGAGGCGAGGAAGATCCGCTACCGCCTGAACCACCCCGATCTCCTCCTCGCCCTCGCGCGCTCGGGCGCCCCCGCCGGGGGAGGGCACCCCGGGGCGGCGCCCGGGCTGCCGGGGGAGGGCCTCGAGGGCCTGCCCTTCGACGAGGAGGAGAAGGCCGAGCTGCGCCGGCTCTGGCCCGAGCGCCCCGGCGAGCGCGTGCGCGAGATCGTCTTCCACCGCCAGGCCTACTCGGTGGACGTGCGCAAGCAGGTGAACAACTACAACAGCCGCCTGGCCGAGCGTTGGGCGAGCGAGGTCGGCGAGGCCGCCGAGTCCCTCGTCGGCGCCCGGCCCTCCGACCTCCCCGAGGCCTTCGAGGTCCACATCGTGTCCTCGAACGCCCACTCGGTCTCCAACTGCCTCTCGCCCTACTTAGGCTCGATGCGCGGCGAGATCCTGCGCTGGGCCGAGGGCCGGGGCCTCCGCCTCCCCGGCTGGGCCGAGCCCGACGACGAGCTCTACCACCTCGCCCGGCCCTGGCTCGAGGCTTTCCCCGGGCGCCGCCGCGAGGCGGCCGAGGCCGAGGCCGCCGCGGGCATCCTCCGCCTCCCCGAGACCGTGACCACGGGCATCCAGGTCCAGCTCGTCGACCTGGCGCGGGCCGCCGGCATGGGCAGGCCCGGCCTCCTGGTGAACATCGACTTCGCCTTCGGCGAGCAGGCCGAGGAGATCATGCGGAGCCTGCTGCTCCTCTTCGGCCGCAACGTGCGCTCGATCAACGTCCTCGGCAAGGCCGGGGCCCTCGCAGGCGCGCGCGGCGACGTCCTCGTCCCCACGGCCTTCATCGAGCAGGCGAACGACGCCTTCCGGCCCCTCCCCGGCGAGCCCGGCGGCCTCGAGGGGACCTCCTCCCGCCTCGGCGCCGCCCTCCTGGGCCGGGGGGTCGCGGAGGGGCCCCTGCTCACGGTGGGCGGCACCCTCCTGCAGAACCGAGCCATGCTCCAGTTCTACCGGCGCATCTGGGGCTGCGTCGGCATCGAGATGGAGGGGATCTGGTACCTCAGGGCCATCCTCGAGGCCGAGGAGCTCGGGGTCCTCAGGCCCGGCGCCCTCCGGCGCTTCCTCTACTACGTGAGCGACCTCCCCCTCGAGGCCGGGCAGCGCCTCTCCGAGCGCATGGGCCCCCTCGAGGGCATCCCGCCGCTCTACGCGATCACGCGCGAGGTCCTCAGTGGCATTAGCCACTCGGCGGCATAGCCGCCTGGCATTAGCCACTCGGCGGCATAGCCGCTTGGCAGTAGCCGCCCGCGGCGGCCCTCGGGGCCCCGGACCCAGGCGGGGGGCGCCTCCGGCGGCCATTGTGGCGCCGGCCCCGGCGGCGGTACTATGGGGCAGGGGCGGGGGCCGCGGGCCGCCGCCCCGAGCGGGAGAACTATGCTTGAACGCCTCGGCCGCGCGACGATCCGCCGCGCGGAAGAAGCCTCCTACGCCTTCGGGTTCTTCGCCCAGGTGATGCGGGAGTCGATCCTCTTCTTCCGGAGGAGGCAGGTCGGCTTCAAGGTCCTCGTCATGCAGATCCTCTTCACGGGGGTCGAGGCCCTCCGCATCTCGGCGGTCCTCGCCGTGGCCATCGGCGCCGCCATCAACCTGATCGGCTCCTCCCTCCTCGCCGAGTTCGGCCAGTCCAAGCTCATGTACAGCCTCCTGATCATCGTGATCACGCGCGAGCTCGGGCCCCTGCTCACCGCCTTCATCGTCATCGCCCGCTCGGGCACGGCCATAGCCACGGAGCTGGGCGGCATGGTGGTCGCCCACGAGATCGAGGCCTACGTGGCGGTGGGCGTGAACCCGATCTCCTACCTCGCCGCCCCCCGCCTCCTCGGGGTCGTCGCCTCCATGCTCACCCTGGACGTCTACTTCAACCTCTTCGGCCTGGCCGGCTCCTTCGCCGTGGTCCAGCTCATCAAGCCCATCGCCTTCGACGAGTACTTCCGCAACCTCCTCGAGGTCCTCGGCGCGGGCGACCTCCTCATGGGGCTCCTGAAGAGCCTCGTCTTCGGCGTCATCATCGCCGTCGCCTCCCTCTACCGCGGCTTCGCGGTGGAGCGGGCGAGCACCGAGGTCCCGGTCGCCGGCATCCGCGCGGTCGGGTCGAGCTTCATGCTCTGCATCGTGGCGGACGTCCTCCTGACCGCGATGCAGTACCTGGGCTGATCGCGTGGCCGCGCCCGTCCTCGAGCTGCGCTCGGTCACCTGCACCCGCGGCGAGGCCGTCATCCTCGACGAGGTCTCCCTCCGCCTGGAGGAGGGCGAGGCCGCCTTCTTCATGGGCGCCGCCGGCTCGGGCAAGTCGGCCCTCCTGAAGGCCGCCTCCGGCCTCGACGTGGCCTCGGCGGGGGAGATACTCTTCCGCGGCCGCGAGCTCTCGCGCATGACGCGCCGCGAGGAGGCCGAGTTCCGCCGCAAGACCGGCTTCGTCTTCCAGGACGCGGCGCTCTGGGCCAACCAGAGCCTCTACGACAACCTGGCCCTGCCGGTGCGCATCCACGAGCCGGGCCTGGGCGCCGCGGCGATCGACGCGGCGGTGCGCCGGGCCGCGGAGCTCGTCGGCTACGACGAGGAGCTCAGGGCCCGCCCCGCCGAGCTCTCGCTGGGGGAGCGCCGCCTCATCGGCCTGGCGAGGGCCCTGGTCCTCGATCCCGAGCTCCTGTACATGGACGAGCCGGCGGCCAACCTCGACGAGGAGTCGGCCGAGCGCGTCCACGAGATCCAGGCGGCCCTGAAGGATCGGGGCCGGAGCCTGTTCGTGGCCAGCTCGAGCTCGGCCGCGGTCTCGCGCTTCGCCGACCGGGTGGGCGTGCTCCGCGGCGGGCGGCTCCTGGCCTACGGGAGCTTCGACGAGGCGGCCGCCTGGACCGATCCCGCCCTCCGCGGGATCACCGGCCGGCTCAAGGCGCGCAAGGCCCCGCCCCGGCCCGAGTGGGCGAGCTCCCTGGCGGGGGCCTGGGCCGACGCCCTGGCCGAGGACAAGTCCGCCGTCGACGAGCCCGAGTGGAAGCTCCGCGACGGCGCGTCGGGCGATGGCGATATCGATAGCGACGCCGATGCCGGCCCCTCCGAGGGCGGCGGCGAGGAGGATGGACGAGGATGAAATTCAGGATTCGCCACGCCGACCGGATCGTCGGCGCCTTCGTCCTCGTCGCGGCGGCCGCGCTCTGCGGGAGCATCGTCCTGGTCGGCGCGAACCAGCGATGGTTCGCCCGCGACTACCGCTTCGAGACCCGCTTCGCCTCGGCCGCGGGCGTGGCCCCGGGCACGGCCATCTACATGAAGGGCTTCCAGATCGGCAAGATCCAGCGCATAACGCTCAACGAGGGCAACGAGGTCGACGCGACCTTCGTCGTCTACGACGACTACTACCCCAAGGCGCGCAAGGACTCGGTCCTCGAGCTGGTCACCTCGCCCATCGGCCTCGGGACCCAGCTCCTGTTCCATCCGGGCAAGGCCGAGGAAGTCCTCGCCGAGGGCTCCTTCGTGCCGCTCGCGGGCTCCGAGGAGGGGAGGTTCCTCATCGAGGAGGGCCTCGTGGAGATCCCGCCCAAGGACGACACGATCACGCGGCTCCTCGCCGGGATCAACCCCCTCATCGAGGATCTCGACAAGACCGTCGTCACCGTCAACCGGACCCTCACCGAGGTGAACCGCGCCCTCGCCGGCCAGAGCTCCGGCCCCGCCGGCCGCATCGTCAACGACGCCGCGAAGGCGGTGGCGACCGCGGAGTCCTACGTCGACACCCTCATGGCCCAGGTCTCGGACCTCCTTAAGTCGGCCAACGCGGTGGCGGACAACGCCGCGGCCATGAGCGCCGAGCTGCGCGACCCCACGGGCCTCGTGCCCCGGCTCCTCGACGCCAAGGGCTCGGTGAAGACCCTCCTCGACGACAAGAACGTCCTCTTCGACCGGCTGACCTCGAGCCTCGCCGAGACCGAGAAGACGCTCAAGAACGTGCAGGGGATCACGCAGGAGCTCAGGGCCCAGATGCCCTCCATCGGCGTGGCGATCGACGAGGGCAGGACGGCGATCAAGCAGGCCCAGGACGTCCTCGAGGGCCTCAAGAACAACCCCCTGCTCCGGGGCGGGGTGCCCGAGCGCCGCGAGCAGCAGCCGCTCTATCAAAGCCTGCGCGAGGGGGAGTTCTGATGAGCGCACTAGCACGCGCCGCGCGGCGCCCGGGCCTCCGGCCGGCCCGCCTCGCCTCGGGCCTCGCCGCCCTCGTCCTCGCGGCCGGCTGCTCCTCGGCCCCCAAGTCCACGGGCGTCGTCTACGCGGTCAGGGACAAGGCGGCCGAGCTCGCCAAGCTCGGCGACGGCTTCATGGGCACGGGCCAGTACGAGTCGGCCCGCAGGTACTACGACGAGGCCCTGCGCGCGAGCAACTCGGTGGACGACCTCGAGGGAGGGGCCGCGGCCCTCGCCTCGATGGGCCGGGCCTACCTCGCCGGGGGCATGCCGGCCGAGGCCCGCTCGGCCTTCGAGCTCTCCCTCGAGCGCGCCGTCCTCGCCGGCGCGGGCTCCGCCCAGTCGACGGCCCTGGCCGGCCTGGGCGAGGTCCTCGTCGCCGAGGGCGACCACGCGGGAGCCCTCGAGCTCTTCGCCCGGGCCGTCGCCCTCGCCGAGGCCGCCCTCAAGGGCGCGAAGACCGAGGCTCCCTCCCGCGCCCTCGCCGTGGCCGTCCACGACCGCGCGGTGGCCCAGGCGGCCCTCGGCCTCAGGGCCGAGGCCCTGGCGAGCCTCGCCCGGGCCGAGGAGCTCAACCTCAAGGGCAAGCGCTCGAGCGAGCTCGCGGCCAACCGCTACGTGCGGGCCTCGATCCTCGCCTCCGAGGGCCGGCTCGAGGAGGCCCTCGCCTCGGCCCTTTCCGCCCTCGAGGCGGACAAGGCCGCGGAGAACGGGCGCGGCGTAGCCGGGGACCTGGGCGCGGCCGGCCGCCTCTGCGAGCGGCTCGGGCGCGGCCCCGAGGCCCTGGGCTACTGGAAGCGCTCCCTCGACGCGGCCCTCGCGGTCGACCACGCGAAGGCGGCCCGGGCGGCCCTCGAGGCCCTCGGCCCCCTCGCCGCCTCGCTCGGCCGGGAGGCGGAGGCGGCGCGCTACGCGGCGCTGCTCGCCAAGCTCGACGCGGCGGAGGGCCGCCCCGCCCCGGCTCCCGCGGCCGCCCCCTAGCGGGGGGCTCGGGCCCGGCCCGAGCGTCGCCTAACGCGCCGCCGGGAAGGAGAAGGAGGCGTAGAGGTTGTCCCGGTCGACGACGGGGTGCTGGCGGGCCCGCGGGTCGAGGCTCCGCAGCTTCCTGGGGACGGCGGCGGAGACGTAGGCGCGCAGCTCGTCCGCGGAGAGGCTGCCGTCCCCGTCCCGGTCCGCTGCCTTGGAGGCGAAGGCCTCGAGGATGGCCGAGGTGAAGGCCCCCTGCTTCCAGGCATCCGACTCGTAGGAGGCCTCGTCGGCGCGGCAGGCCGAGAAGACGACGGCGCCCGAGCGCCGGGCGAGGTCGTTCCAGATGAAGCGGTCCCGGTCTGCCAGGGCCTCGCCGGCTGGGCCGGGGACCAGGGCGAGGCCGCGCGCCGCGCTCGCCGGGATGACCCTCGCCCTCGCGCCGGCGGCCGCGGCGGCGAGGGAGGCGGCCGGCGCCCGGTCGGCCTCCCCCGACTGGCAGGTGTCGATGAGGAAGAGCTTCTGCCGCGGCGCGACGCCCGAGACGAGGGCCTCGAGCTCGGCGAAGGGTATCGACTTCTCCTGTATCGTGGCTAGCTTCGAGTCCCCCGTCACGTAGTAGTACTCGTAGCCGCCGCGGCCCGACTCGAGCTGGATGCCGTGGCCTGCGATGAAGAGCACGAAGAGGTCCCCGGGGCGGGCCGGGGCGGCGAAGCGGCCGATCGCCTCGAGGCTCTTCCGGGTGACCTTGCCGTCGCCGAGGACGAGGGTCCTGACCTCGCGGAAGGGCCGGCCCTTCATGGCCGCGAAGGCCCCGGCCAGGGCGAGGGCGTCCTTCGCGGGATAGGCGAGGTCGGGTATGGCTCGGTCGGCGTAGCGAGCCACGCCCAGGCCGACGTAGTAGAGGTCGGGCGCGGCGGGCTCCTCGAGGTCGAGGAGGACCTGCGCGCGGTAGCTCTCGGCTCCCGAGCGGTCGAGGCAGGAGAGCTCGAGCTTGTTGCGGCCGGGGACGAGCTCGACGCGCTCGGAGGCCGAGGCGGAGCGGCCCGAGAGGCCCTTGCCCGGGGAGCCGAGGAGGGGGACGTCGTTGGCGTAGACCTGGTAGCTCGCCAGCCCGGGCCCCGCGGACTCGAAGGCGAGCTCGAGGAGGGCGAAACGGCCCTCGCGCTTGACGGACGCGATGCGCGACTTCGGAACCCTCGGCTCGGCGGCCTGGGCCGCCTCCCCGAGGCCGAGCTTGCGCAGGCGGGCCTCGTGGCGCTCGCGGAAGAGGGCGGCGAGCTCGGGCGGCGCGCCCAGGCGCTCGGCGAGGATGTCCGGCCGGTTCGTGCGCGCGGCGAACTGGTCGATGCCGTAGGCTATCCTGCCCTCGACCATGTTGACCAGGCTCCCGCCCTTGGCCGAGGCGTCCCAGTAGCCGTCCGGGGCCACGAGGGCCCAGTCGCCGCCCTGGAAGACGTAGCCGGTCAGGACGAGCTCGCGCGAGCCGGGGAGCCAGAGCCGCAGGGCCCCGTCGAGGCCGGCGGTCGCGAGGATATCCCGGCCGCCGACCCGGGCGAAGCCCAGGCCGCGGACCTCGCCCTCGTGGGCCGCGAAGGAGCCGAGGAGCTCGCCGCCCCGCGCGGCGCGGACCTCAACCCTGCCCGTGCGGCAGCCGAGGTAGAGCTCCTCGCCCGAGGGGGAGAAGGCGATGGCCCTGACCTCGGCCTCGGGCCTGAGCTCGGCGAGGACCTTCTTGGTCGAGGCCTCCCAGACTCTCCGCTCGGTGGCGAAGAGCTCGCCGCCGCGCGAGAAGGCGGCGCAATAGGGGCCCGCGCTCGCCTCGCCCGGGGGGCCGGAGGCCCAGAGCCGCTGGCCGCTCCTCGCGTCCCAGAGCTTGGCTATGGAGTCGGCGCCCGTGCTGAGGATGGCCGAGCCGTCGGGGGAGTAGGCGAGGGCGTAGCAGCCCTTCGAGGAGGTCGGCGCCTTGGTGATCGGGTCGAAGGCCTGATGGGTCCCGACCCGCCGGGCGAGGACGCCCATGCCCTTGGCCGGGTCGTAGAGCTCGAGGGCCCCGTACCAGGACTCGCCCAGCGCGAGGAGGCCGCCCGAGGGGGCGAACTCGAGATCGAAGCAGGAGACCTTGTCCTGGGAGCCGAGGAGCTCGCCCGAGCGCGCGTCGTAGAGGAAGGTCCCCGAAACGCCGCCTAACGCGGCTTTTGAGCCGTCGGGCGAGATGGCGGAGCCGTTGACGAGGCCCGCGCGCCCGGGCCTGAGGTAGATGCCTTTCAGCCGCCCGAGGTCCCAGACCGCCCCGCCTCCCTCGTCGAAGCCGAGAACGACGAGCCCGCCCGATGCCTCGAGGGACCTGACGCGATGCGCGGCCCTGTTCAGGGGCGCCGTCGCGCCCGACCAGGGGGCCGAGACGAGGATCTCGCCCGACTGGAGGCCGACTACGGAGACGCCGGACTCGGGGTCGAAGAGTCGTTTCGCATAACGTTCCTCGTCTCCCGGGAGCTTCGAGAATTCGAGGACCTTCTCCTTGCCGCCCGGGCCGAGCCGGTACAGGGTCCGGAGCTCGAGGGCGTAGAGCTCGCCGCGGCCCTCGTCGATGTGTAGCGTCGCGTCGTAGAGGCTCTCCCAGGCGCGGATCTGCTTCGGCCCCTCGTCGGCGAGGGGGTCCATCGCGTAGAGCTTGTCGGGATAGAGGAAATACAGGAGCCCGCGGCCGATGCGGAGGCGCCCCGGCTCGTTCCAGACCTTCTTCTCGCGCCGGGCCATCGAGGGCAGCTCGTAGAGGTGGAGCCGGCCCTCCCCGATGCCCATGACGCCCAGGCGATCCTCGCCGAAGAAGCCCATGCCCTGGCCGTCGAGGACGAAGCCCGCGGGCCTCGACTCGCCGACGAGGGAGGCCGTGGCCAGGTCGTAGACCCCGACCCAGCCGGCGACCGCGACGGCCGCCAGCCGGCCCGAGGGCGAGAAGGCCGCGCCGAGGAATTTGACGCCGGGCACCGCCGCGGCGGACCCCTCGCCCGCCGCGTTCGATACGATGAGCTTCCCGTCCTCGACCCGCCAGAGCCGGAAGCGGCCCGCGCCGCTCCGGGCGGCGACGTGGGCCCCGTCGGGGGAGATGAGCAGGTCGCGCAGCTCCTCGCCGCCCTTCGCCTCGCCGAAGGAGAGGACCCTGACGAGGCGGCCGGACTCGCGCTGCCAGACGCGTACGGTCAAGTCGTTCCCGGCCGAGGCGATATAAGCCTTGTCCGCGCTGAGGGCGAGGGCGGCGCAGCCCTTGCCGTGGCCCGAGTTGACGCTGAGCCTGGTCTCCGCCTGGGCCGAGAGGGCGAGCGCGAGGAGGAAGGCCGCCGCCGGCGGCCGCTGCTTGGTCATGGGGAAGACTCTAGCGCCCCGCGCGCGGGCGGTCAACGAAGGGGGCCTGGCGAGGCGGCCCGGGTACGCCGCTCCCCGGCCCGCCTTCACGCGCCGCGGACAGCGTTCTTGCCCGCGGCCTTGGCGCGGTAGAGGGCCCGGTCGGCCTCGGCGACGAGGTCCCCGACCTCCTCGCCCTCGGCCGGGACCCGCGCCGCAGCGCCCACGCTCACGGTGACGCCGAGCCTGGCCCCCTTCCGTCCCTGGTCCTCGGGGGAGGGCGCGGCCTCCACGCCCGCGCGCAGGCGCTCGGCCGCGTGGAGGGCCTCGTCGAGGCCGGTGTTCGGGAGGAGGAGGGTGAACTCCTCGCCGCCGTAGCGGGCCGCCAGGTCCCCGGCCCGGCGCGCCGAGGAGGCGAGGACGGCCGCGACGGCGCGCAGGCACTGGTCGCCGGCCCGGTGGCCGCGCTCGTCGTTGTAGCGCTTGAAGTCGTCGATGTCGACCATGAGGAGGGCCAGGGGCGATCCCGAGCGGCGGGAGCGGCTCCACTCGCGCTCGAGCTCCTCGTCGAGGCAGCGGCGGTTGGCGAGGCCGGTGAGGGCGTCCACCCGCGCGAGGGCGGCCTCGCGCGAGCGGCGGCGGACGACGGCCCAGCCGAGGCCCGCCAGGGCGAGGGCGAGGGAGGCGGGGAGCATCAGGCGCTCGGCGCGGGGATAGGGCAACAGGCCGTGGATCCGCAGGAAGTCCGCGACGGCGACGAGGTGGGGGAGGAGCCAGGCGGCGGCGAAGAGCCCCGCGTTAGGCGCTCCCTTAGCCCAGAGGGCGAGGGCTATGGCGATCGAGGAGAGGGGCCCGACGAGGTTGACCAGGACCGAGGCGGCGAGGGCGGCCGGGACCGAGAGGAGGGCGAGGAAGGGGAGGGCCAGGGCGAGGAGCTCGAGGGCCAGCATGGCCCCGTCCAGGGCCCGGCTTTGGGAGCGGAGCCCGAGGAAGGAGCGGAAGAAGGCCGTGCCCGTGAAGAAGAGGGCCCCGATCGCCGCCAGGTTGGCGAGGTTGGCGAGGGGCAGCGCCGCCGGGCCGAGGAGGAGGCGGAGGTAGCCGGCGCGGATCGCCACGTGGAGGGCCAGGGCCAGGGCGTAGGCGCAGTACCAGCGGAGCCAGGCCTCGCGGCGGGGCGAGGCGAGGAGGTAGAGGAGGAACCACGCGAGGCTCCCGAACAGCAGCCCGTGGCAGAGCGAGTCCCGGAGCGTCTCCCGCGCGAGCTCTCCCTCCTCGAGGACGCGCACGGGCAGGCTCATGCCCGCGCTGCTCCTGACCCTGAGGAGGCAGGCGACCCGCTCCGAGGGGCCGAGCTCGAGGGGGAAGGCGAAGCCGCGGGCGAGGGGGAGGGGCGGCGACTCGGGGACCGAGTCGCCCGAGACGAAGGAGTCGACGCGGCCGCCCTCGCGGAACGCGATGAGCGACACCGAGTCGGCCACGGGATAGCCGAACTCGACGTAGGCGCGGCGGGCCTCGGAGCCCCCGTTCGCCAGCTCGAAGCGGAGCCAGACCGCGTCGCCGGTGAGGCCGAGGTTGGGGACCCGGCCGCCGGCGGGGGCGAAGTCGGCGGCCCGGGCCTCGGCCTGGGCGGGGGAGAGCGAGGCGCCGGGGTCGCGCAGGAGCTCGAGCCGGCCCTCCGTCCGGTAGCCGCCGGCGCCGTCCACGACGATCGGCTCGAGGGCCCGGGCGGCCGGGGCGGCGGCGAGGAGGAGGAGGAGGGCGGCGAGGCGGGACGGGGCGTGGAGGCGGGGCGCGCGCGGCGCGGGACCGGGTCGCATGGCGCGAGTGTAGCGCCGTCCCGGGCCGCGGTCAACGAAGCCGCGGTCGGCGCGGCCTTGGAAAGGGAGGCGCGGAGGGGAAACCTTGCCGAAGGTTGCCCCTCCGCTCGCTCATTTGGGACCGATGACCGTGCCGACGAAGCTTCCCCCGCCGAGGATGGCGCGGAGGTTCGGCAGGTCGCGGCCCGCGGCGCAGACCACCTCGAGGCCGAGCTCGGCGGCCCGGCGCGAGGCCACGGGGTCGAAGGGCACGTTCTTGCCCGGCACCCATTCGTCGCCGACGAGGAGGCGGAACTGCTCCCAGGAGATGGAGTCGATGGGCGTCGCCTTCGGGTCGACGCGGGGGTCGGCGGTGTAGACCTTGGCCACGTTCGAGAGGTTGAGCACCCGCCCGGCGCCGAAGCGCTCGGCGAGGAGGACGGCGTCGAAGTCGGTGGAGAAGCCGGGCTTCCAGCCCGCGGCCACGAGGACCCGGCCGCGGAAGACCGTCACGGCGCTCGGGTCGGTGACGACCTCCATGGGGCAGAGCCCGCCCAGGACGGCCTTGACGAGCTGGGCGTTGAGCCGCGTGGCCATGATGCCGACCCAGTCCTGGGCGTCGGCGTCGGGGGCTTCGGCGGGCGAGTTAGGCGATTCCGATCCGGGCGCGGCCGCGAGGGCCTCGCGGTAGGCCTTCTGCCAGGCCCGCGCGGGCCCGCCCCCGCCCACGACCAGGATGAGCCTGCGCTCGGCGTCGGCGGCCAGGTGCTCGCGCGCCAGGGCCGCGAAGGAGGCGACGAAGGCCGCGTCGGGGCCTTCGGGGGCGACGATGGAGCCGCCGAGGGAAAGTACGGTAGTCATGCGAGCCTCCGCGTCGTTGCGCCCTCAGGCGTCAGAAGTCCTCGTCCCCGAAGAAGCCGTCGTCGCCGCCCTCGCCTATGAACTCGCCGTCGGGGTTGCGCGAGGCGTAGAGGGACTCGGCGTAGCGGAAGAGGGCCGTGTTCCGCGCGAGCTGGTCGCGCTCGGCCTTGACGCGGCGGAGGAAGTCCCCGGCGGTGAGGCCGGGCCGGAGCTCGCGGCGCTCGGCGGGCGTTCCCTCGACGATCGCGAGGACCTCGTCCACGCGGTAGTAGACCCGCTCGAAGACGAAGAGGGTCTTGCGGAGCTTGAGCAGGTGGGAGGCCATCTCCTTCTTGTCGCGGAGGTTGGCGGGATCCATCGGGTTGACCTTGGCGCCGGAGCGGTCCTCGTCGAGCCACTTCTTGAGGACGGCCGACTTCTGGAAGGGGCCGAAGTCCGAGGAGAACTGCGAGGCGAGCTTGGTGTAGCGCTTCTCGAAGTCGGCGAGGGCCCGGCCCGGGTCGGCGCGGAAGGCCCCGATCTCGTCGGCCAGCCACTTCTGGCGGAATTCGCGGACCGAGGAGACGGCGACGGGGAGGTAGCGTAGCTTCTCGCCCGAGCGCTTCTCCGCGACCTTGCCCGCGGGCACGGGGAACTCGCCCTTGCCGTCGTCGCAGTAGACCTGGCCCTCGGCGCAGGTCACGAGGATGGACTCGTTGACCGACACGGCCACCTCGTACTCGGTGCCGCGCACCCCCATGACCGTGCCCGAGGTCTGGACGGCCATGGCGGGGGTCCCGGCGATCTTGGCCACCTTGGAGCCCAGGGAGCCGGCGAGGAGGTCGATCGAGGTCTTGGGCTGGCCCTTGAAGGACTCCAGCTTGAGGTAGAGGGAGGTCCGGGCGTTGACGGTGAGGGTCCCGTTCATGCCCGTGTTCTTGTCGAAGGCTATGACGAGCCGCCCGTCGCCCGCGGTCTTGACGAGGTCTCCCGACTGGAGGACGTCGTCGATGTTCGGGCTCGCGATGGTCTTGCCGGCGCGGCTTATGGAGACGCCGCCCTCGACGTAGTCGATGCGCCCCACCCTCGGCTGCTGGACCGCCCAGGCGGAGATCGAGGCGAGGAGGCAGAGGGCCAAGGCGGCGATGATCGCGCGTTTCATGCTCGTACTCCTTCTGGGCCGGCTCGGCCCGGGAACGGGCCCGGGAAGCCGGCCGGACACCAGTATAGCGCGGCGCGGCGCCGCTTTCGAGTGCCCGGGAGCGCCGGGCACCCCCGGCCGAGCCTAGAACGCGAGGCCGAGGTAGAGCTTCGTCCAGGCGCGGTAGTCGACTCCGAAGAGCTCCGACGAATGCGCGCGGCCCCGCTTGAGGGCCTCGGGCAGGCGCGGGGCGTCGGCGAGGTCGAAGTCGACCTTGAGCCCGCCCACGAGCCGGAGCTTGCCGGCCAGGGGCAGGCCCAGGCAGGCGCGCAGGGAGGGGAAGGGGATAAGGTCGGAGGCCGCCTCGTCCGCGAGGGGGCGGCCCTCGTCGAGGGCCTCGCCGATGGCCGGGAGCTGGGGCCCGACGAGGGAGAGGGCGGAGAGGTCGAGGTCGAGGCAGGCCTGCCCGAGCTCGAGCCTCGTGCCCAGGCCGTAGCCGAGGAGGAGGTCGCGGCTCCTTCGGCCCCAGTCCTCGCGGGGCATCCCCGCCGAGATCAGGGCGTAGAGGCGGCGGGAGCCCGACTGCAGGGCCCCGTACAGGTAGTCCGTGTCGGGCTCGTAGAAGCCGCCCGTCGAGCTCAGGCCGGGGGAGAGGGCTATGTTGACCAAGCCGATCTGGACCCCGTCCATGCGGTCGGCGATATTGACGAGCCCGATCTGCAGGCCGTCGAGCTCCTCCGCGACGTTGAGGACGGCGGCGACTTGGGAGCCTTCGACCCTTTCCGCCACGTTGAAGACCCCCGCGGCCTGGAAGCCGTCGAGGTCGCCGGCTATGTTGAAGACCCCGGCGGCCTGGAAGCCATCCACCTCGCCATCGGCTATGTTGAAGACACCGGCGCCCTGGAAGCCCTCGATCGCGCCGCCCGCGATGGTGAAGACGCCCGCTGCCTGGACGCCCTCGACCGCGCCGCCCGCGAGGGAGAAGACGCCCGCGGCCTGGAAGCCCTCGACCTCCGCCTCGGCGATGGCGAAGACGTTGGCGAGCTGGAGCCCCTCGACCGAGCCCGCGAGGGAGCCGACGAGGCCGAGATGGACGGTGGCGTCGTAGGTCCCGAAGGGAAAGGAGAGGCCGGGCACGAGGGAGAGGACGAATGGCGCGTAGGGCCGCTCGCGCGCCTTCGCGGGGGATTCGGCCGCTTCGGTTTCTCCGCCCTGGGGGAGGGATTCGTCTCGCTCGGGCAGCTCCTTTTCGGAGAAATACTTGGAGCGGGCGGTTTCGAGGACTGATCCTTCGTCTGGTTCGAGGGTTCCTTGCGAGGCCGCGGCCTGCCCGAGCAGCGCCGCCAGCGCGACGATGAAGAGAAAACGGTTCATGGCTCTCCCCTTGAGGCGAGAATGATGCGTGCCTCCGCTGCGGGAGCGCACGCGGAAAACTATAGCGCGAGGTGATAGGAAAATCCATGGACCCTACCGCTAGCCCTCGGCGGGGCGGGAGGGCTATCCTCCATCCGATGGGACTCTTCTCGCCCTTCCGCGCCGCCCGGCGCCGCCGCATCCTCGAGCGCTCCCCGATCGGGGATGGGCTGTGGGACTGGGCGATCAAGGAGCACCGCATCTTCCGCTGGCTCGGCCCGGCCGACGCGGCTAGGCTCCGCGAGCTCGCGACGGTCTTTCTCGGCGAGAAGCGCTTCGACCCGGTGGGCGGGGCCGCGCTCGACGACCGGCTCCGGGTCTCCATCGCGGCCCAGGCCTGCCTCCCCCTCCTCGGCCTCGACCTGGACTGGTACTCGGACTGGTCGACGATCATCGTGACCCCGCGGGAATACGGGGTATCCAAGCGCGACGTGGACGAGGCCGGGGTGGTGCACGAGTACGAGGACGAGTTCTCCGGCGAGGCCTTCGACCTCGGGCCCGTGGCCCTCTCGAAGCTCGACGTGGAGGCCTCGGGCTGGGGGGACGGCTACAACGTGGTGATCCACGAGATGGCCCACAAGCTCGACGGCCGCGACGGCGAGTTCGACGGCTGCCCGCCCCTGCCCCGCGATATGGGCTACGCGGACTGGAGGGCGGCTTTCATGCCCGCCTTCGAGGATATCCGCGAGAAGGCCGGCCGGGCCCCCAAGCGCCGCTCCCGGCGCCGGGGCCCCCGCATCGATCCCTACGCCGCCGAGTCCCCGGACGAGTTCTTCGCGGTCTGCTGCGAGTACTTCTACGAGAAGCCCTTCGTCCTCGCGTCCGAGTACCCGGCGGTCTTCGCCCAGCTCGCCCGCTTCTTCCGGCGCGACCCGAGGGGGGAGGGCCGCGGGGACCCGCTCGAGCCCGGCCCGATCCTCTGAGCCGAGATCCCCGTCCCGGTCCCCGCCGTTTGCATCACCTCCCCCGCCGGCATTAAGCTTTCCGCATGAAGCCGAAGATCACCCCGATCAGGCTCAGGCTCGTCGTCCTCGTCATCGGCCTCTTCTCCCTCATTTCCTTCCTCGCCTTCTTCTTCCAGATGCGGACCCTGCAGCTCGACATAGAGCGGACGCGACAGTCGAGGAACATTTCCTCGGTCAGGATCGTGGAGCTCTTCGTCGAGCTCAGCTATCCCGGGGATTGGGAGGTCGCCGGATCCGAGCTGCTGAAGGGCGGCGCGCGGCTGCCGGCCGGCGAAGAGGTCGTCGGATCGCTCTCCGCCTACCTGCGATCCGACAGCGAAGTCCGATTCGTCGCGGGGAGCCCTCCCCTGGGGATCGCCCTCCGCCTACCGCTGTCCCCGCCCGAACTGGGGGCCGAAGGCCGCGCCTTCCCGATCGGGCGCCCGCCCCCCACCGAAGGGCGGGCTGCTTCCCGTGCCGACCGGCCCTTCGCCACCGCGCGCGGGGCTGGGGTCGCGGTGCGGGACGCCGCCGGGGAGATCGCCGGCTGGATCGAGCTCAGGGCCGGGGACGCGGAGTCCGGCCCGAAGGGCGACCGCCTGGGGCGGGCGATCTTCTTCGCCTTCGCCGGCTTCAACCTCCTCATCGTCGCGGCGCTGGGCTTCCTCGTCTTCCTCCTCTCGAAGCCCATCGACCGGATCGCCGAGGCCCATGCGCTCGAGGCCGCCCGCAGCGCCGAGCTGGCGAGCATCTCCTGCACCGACCACCTGACGGGCCTCAAGAACCGGCGGGGGATCGAGGCCCTGCTCGCGGGCGGCGCGGCCGAGGGCGAGGCGCCGAGCCACGTCGCCATCCTCGATCTCGACCATTTCAAGCAGATCAACGACCGCCTGGGCCACGAGGAGGGCGACCGGGTGCTGGCCGCCTTGGGCGAGCTCATCCCGGCGAGCGTGCGGCGCACGGACGAGTGCTGCCGCTGGGGCGGGGAGGAATTCGTCATGCTCTTCCGCGGGGAGAGCGACGCGGGCGCCGCGGGCTCGGCCGAGCGCGTCCGCGCGGCCATCGAGGCCCATCGCTTCGGGAGCGGGGGCTTTCCCGTCACCGCGACGATCGGCCTGGCGCCGATAGGCGAGGGGGGCTTCGCGGCCGCCCTCGCGGCCGCCGACGAGGCGCTGTACCGGGGCAAGCGGGAGGGGCGGAACCGGGTGGTCCTCGCCGAGGCGGCGGGCTAGGCGGGCGACCCGGACTCGGCCTCAGGCCTTGCGCACGTAGAGGGGCGAGGTGAGGACCTCGCGGCCGTCGATGGACAGGGTGATGCCGACGACGCCCTCGCGCTGCATGGGGGTGTTCACGAAGGTGAAGACCGAGTGGACGACGCGCGAGGAGCCGGCGAAGTCGGAGACCGCGAGCTCGCCCTCGATGGGGCCGGCGGCGTCGGCGCCGTCGGGGCCGGCGAAGGCGATGCGCATCGAGTGCGAGCCCGCCTCGTGGATGTAGAAGCGCAGGCGCAGGGCGAGGCACATGAAGGGATGGGTCGCGGGGAACTGGCGGGCGTAGATCGTGTCGAAGGCGCCCACGACCGTCATCTTGCCGTCGCTCTCCTGGGCGAAATCGCACAACGTGAAGATGTCGGCGGTCATTCCTCGGAGCCCCTCCGCTCGGCGTCGAGGGCCTCGAGGAGGCTCTCGCCGAGGACGAGGGAGCCGCCTTTGCGGCGGTACAGGTCCCGGTCGGAGCCGCGGAAGATCTCGTCGAAGTCGACGTCCTGCGAGGTGTGGGCGCCGAGGGTGACGCTGTATGGCACCGGGCTCGAGCTCCCGGCCTTCTCGAGAAGCTCGGCGAGGCGGACCCGGGCGATCTCCGCCTCCTCGGGCCCGGTCTGGGGCAGGACGACGAGGAACTCGTCCCCGCCGTAGCGCGCCACCGAGTCGGGGCGCCGGACCGCGGCCATGAGGGTCGCGGCCACGCTCTTGAGCACCTCGTCGCCGGCGGCGTGCCCCTGGCTGTCGTTGATGGCCTTGAACTTGTCGACGTCGGCGAGCACGACCGAGAGGCTGCCCCCGTAGCGGGCGAGGCGGGAGGTCTCCCGCTCGATGACCTTGGCCAGGCCCCGCCGGTTGAGGGCGCCCGTGAGGGGATCGAGCTCGGAGAGGCGGCGGGCCTCGGCGAGGTAGAAGGCCTTCTCGACCCCGATGGCAGCGAAGTCGGCTATCGTCGAGAGCACGCGCATGTCGAAGGCGCTGAAGGCCCGGCCGTCGAGGCGGTTCAGGAGCTCGATGACCCCGAAGACCTTGTCGCCCGAGCGCAGGGGGACGGCGACGACCGACTCGGTGCGGAAGCCGGTGATGCCGTCCATCCGCTCGGAGAAGCGCGAGTCGGCCCCGGTCTCCTCCACGATGGCGGGGGTGCCGTGGGTGGCCACCCAGCCCGCTATGCCCTCGCTCAGGGGCAGCCGCGTCCCTACCAGGCTCTTCCCCGCCCTCCCCACGGCCAGGGCGAAGACCAGCTCCGAGCGCGCCGCGTCGACGAGGAGGAGGGACCAGTTGAGGGGCCCGAAGAAGGAGGCGACGTGCTCCATGACGCGGTCGAGGACGCCCCTGATGCTCCGCTCGGACACGATGCTCGTGCCGATGGAGGAGAACACGGAGAGCCGTATGAGGTCGTCCATGCCCGGTTCCTTCTCTTCAGCCATCGCGCCCCCCGTGCCACAACTATGACACGCCGTCGCCGCCCAAACAAGGGAGCCGGCCTTCGCGCCGGCCCGCCCGCCGGCGGGCGGGCCGGGAGGCGGATGGCCGAGCTTGACAGGAGCCCGGCCCGGGGCGAGACTGGGATCGCGCCGTCCCCTGACGGCAAGGAGGTCATCGTGAAAAAAGTCCTGGCGTCGGCCCTCGCGATCGTCGCGCTGGCGCTCTCGCCCCTCGCCGCGCAGGTGCCCGTCAACCTGCACGGCCGCTCGGCCGACGGGGCCAACGGCGTCGTGGCCGCGGCCAAGCCCGAGGCTTCGCAGGTCGGCGTCGATATCCTCAAGAAGGGCGGCAACGCGGTCGACGCGGCCATCGCCACCGCCTTCGCCCTCGGGGTCCTCGAGCCGAACGCCTCCGGCGTGGGCGGCGGCGGCTTCATGATCATCAAGCTCGCGAACATGAAGGAGGCCGTGGTGGTCGACTTCCGCGAGTGCGCCCCCGCCGCCTCGACCCCCGACATGTACAAGTTCGACGAGAAGGGCAAGGTGATCGACAACGCCACCTTCGAGGGCGGGCTCTCCGTCGGCGTGCCCGGCGAGGTCAAGGGCCTGCTCTACGCCTTCGACAAATTCGGCTCCAAGAAGCTCAGCCGCGCCCAGGTCCTCCAGCCCGCCATCGACTACGCGGAGAAGGGCTACAAGGTCACCGTCAACCTCGAGCAGATCATCAAGGACAACTTCGAGAAGCTCAAGAAGTTCGAGAACGGCGGCGCCATCTACTTCGACGGCGGCCTGCCCTACGAGCTCGGCGCCACCATCAAGAACCCCGACTACGCCAAGACCCTCAAGGCTGTCGCCGCCAAGGGCGCCGACGCGATCTACAAGGGCGAGATCGCCAAGGCGATCGTCGACGAGGTGCGCAAGCGCGGCGGCATCCTCAGCCTCGAGGACCTGGCCAACTACCAGGTCAAGGAGCGCAAGCCCGTCGTCGGGACCTACCGCGGCTACACCATCATGTCCGTGCCCCCCGCCTCCTCGGGCGGCACCCACTTGGTCGAGCTCCTGAACATCATGGAGAACTTCGACCTGGCCAAGACCGGCGAGGGCACGCCCGCCACCGGCCACCTCTGGGCCGAGGCCATGAAGCTCGTCTTCGCCGACCGCTCCAAGTACATGGCCGACACCGACTTCGTGCAGGTCCCCCTCAAGGGCCTCGCCTCCAAGGCCTACGCCAAGGAGCTGGCCGCCCTCATCGCCGCCGACAAGTCCATGCCCTCGGCAACCGCCGGCGACCCCTCCAAGTACGAATCCGGCTCCACCACCCACCTCTCGGTCATGGACAAGGCCGGCAACATGGTGGCCATCACCAAGTCGATCAACTACTTCTTCGGCTCCGGCGTGGTGGTCCCCGGCTGGGGCATCATCATGAACGACCACATGGACGACTTCGTGCCCAAGCCGGGCTCGGCCAACTCCGTCGAGCCGGGCAAGCGCCCCCTGTCCTCCATGAGCCCCACCCTCGTCCTCGACCCCAAGGGCCGCTCCTTCATGACCCTCGGCTCCCCCGGCGCCACCCGCATCTTCCCGACGGTCGCCCAGGTCATCTCGAACATCGTGGACCACGGCATGTCGGTGCAGGAGGCCATCCTCGCGCCCCGCTACTTCCAGATGGCCTCGGGCAAGCTCAACGTCGAGGGCCGGGTGCCCATCAATACCTACAACGCCCTCGGGCCCCTGGGCCACGAGCTGGCGCTCAAGCTCGACTGGGACGCCTACTTCGGCGGCGTCCACGCCGTCCTTTACGACTACGACGCGAAGATGCTCCGCGGCGGCGCCGACCCGCGCCGCGACGGGCAGGCCGCGGCCTACTGACGTCACCCGGGCGGGTTCCCGGGTGCCTCGCGCCCGGGAACCCGCCCCATCTTCCCCTCTAGAGGTCCGATCATGAAGCGCTCCCTACTCTCCCTCCTCGCGATCCTGGCCCTGGCGGCCGGACTCGCGGCCCAGTCCCCGGCCTACAACCTGAAATCGCCCATCGCGTCCAAGCCGGCCTTCCTCAGCTCGGCGGGGCAGAGCGCCGACGTGGAGATGGTCAAGGTCCTCCTCGACCGCTCCAAGATCCCCTTCAAGGCCGACGCCCAGGCCAAGGCCCCCGCCCTCGCCGCCTCGGGGGCCAAGACCCTCGTCCTGGCGATCGGGGGCTCCTCCAAGGGCCTCGGCGCCGCGGGCATCTCCGCGGAGGCCGAGCTCGAGCGGGTAAAGGCCGTCATCGCCGAGGCGAAGCGCCTCGGCATGAAGGTGATCGGCCTCCACGTCGGCGGCGAGGCCCGCCGCGGCGAGCTCTCCGACAAGTTCATCCTCGCGGCCCTCCCCGCCTGCGACTACTTCATCGTCGTCGCCGACGGGAACAAGGACGGCCTGTTCACCAAGCTCTGCTCCGAGCGGAAAATCGCCCTCGACGCGGTGGAGAAGATCTCCAAGGCCGGCGACCCCCTCGCCAAGGCCTTCAAGTAGGGGGCGCGGCGTGGGCTCCGAGCTCCTGGTCCTCCTGGTCATGGTCGGCGTCTTCGCCGCCGCCTGCTTCGCGCTCAAGTGGCCCGTCTCGGTGGCCATGCTCCTCGCCTCCGTCGCGGGCGCCCTGGCCGGCGGCCAGGGCCTGCCGATCCGCCATCTCGTCGAGGGGAGCTTCGGCTACGTCGACACGATCCTCACCATCGCGACGGCCATGGTCTTCATGAACGGGGTCAGGGCCTCGGGGGCCCTCGAGGCCCTCTCGGTGGCGGCCATCCGGCGCTTCCACCGCCGCCCGGCCCTCCTCCTCGTCCTCCTCACCCTCGTCGCCATGTTCCCCGGCATGATCACCGGGAGCTCAAGCGCCTCGGTCCTCACGGCCGGGGCCGTCGTCGCTCCCGTCCTCCTCCTCCTCGGCCTGCCGGGCGAGGACGCGGCCGCCCTCATCGCCATGGCCGGCATCCTCGGCATGATCGCGCCCCCGGTCAACATCCCCGCGATGATCATCGGCGGGGGCATCGACATGCCCTACGTCGGCTTCGAGCTGCCCCTCCTCCTCCTCACGATGCCCCTCGCCGTCGCCTCCGCGCTCTGGTTCGGCTACCGCCACGCGCGCAGGACGGACCGGGAGAAGGTCCTCGCCGCCCTCGACGCCGAGGCCCTCGACCGCTACGGGATGCGCCTCTTCCTCCCCGTCATCCTCGTGGTGGCCCTCATGGTCCTCGACAAGGCCCTGCCGCGGGTCTTCAACCTCGGCATGCCCCTGATCTTCGCGCTCGGCGCGGCCGCCACGGCCTTCGCTGGCAGGCGCTTCGATCCCTTCAAAGCCGCCAAGGAGGCCATGGACCAGGCCCTGCCCGTCCTGGGCATCCTCGTGGGCGTGGGCATGTTCATCCAGGTGATGACCCTCACCGGCGTCCGAGGCCTCATCGTCGTGAGCGCCCTCTCGGTCCCGCCCGCCCTCCTGTACGCCGCGATCGCGGTCACGATGCCCCTCTTCGGGGCGGTCTCGGCCTTCGGGGCCGCGAGCGTCCTCGGGGTGCCCTTCCTCCTCGCCCTCCTGGACAAGGACCAGATCGTCACCGCCTCGGCCCTCTCGCTCATCGCCGCTCTCGGCGACTTCATGCCGCCGACCGCCCTCTCGGCCATCTTCGCCGCCCAGGTCGTCGGCCTCGACGGCTACGGCAAGACCTTGAAGAAGCTCGTCCTGCCCTCGCTCGCCGTCGTCGCCTGGGCCCTGGCCTTCATCGTCTTCTCGAAGCAGATACGCGCCATGTACTGACAAGGGGAATGCCGTGGACCTGAACATGATCGTCTACCTCGCCATCACCGCCGCGGTCGCCGCCTTGGCGATCGCCTGCCTCTTCGCGGAGGAGAAGCCGACCCGGCAGGCGACGGCCGCCATGGTCGTCGTGCCCCTCCTCCTCCGCCTCTTCCTGATCAAGTGAGGGACTCCGTGAAACGACGTTATGCGACAGCGATCCTCTTCCTCGCCCTCGCCCTCGCCGCCGGCGCGGTCGCCGGCGCCTCCTTCCTCTCGATGAGGGAGCCCGAGCCCATCGCGCGCGGGCCGGGGGTCTCCGAGATCCGCAAGCTCTCCGACTGGTTCCCCGGCCTGGCCGGGGGGCCCGGCGACACCGAGGTCTACGTCCTCCGGGGCGAGGCCCCCGGCGGCTCGATGCTGGTCCTCGGCGGGACCCACCCCAACGAGCCGGCGGGATTCCTCGCCGCCGTCCTCCTGGTCGAGAACGCGCGGGTCTCGAGCGGCGCCCTCTACGTGATCCCCCGGGCCAACGCGAGCGCCTTCACCCACAACGATCCCCAGGAGGCGGCGCCCCAGCGGCTCCATATCCGGACGCCCTGGGGCGAGCGGGTCTTCCGCTACGGCTCCCGGGCCACCAATCCCCTGCACCAGTGGCCGGATCCCGACGTGTACATACACGCATCCTCGGGCCAGCGCCTCTCCGGCAACGAGACGAGGAACCTCAACCGCGGCTACCCCGGCCGACCCGACGGAAAGCTCACCGAGCGGGTCTGCTACGGCATCACGCAGCTCATCCGCAAGGAGGCCGTGGGCATAGCGATCGACCTCCACGAGGCCTCCCCCGAGTATCCGGTGAACATGGCCGTGGTCGCCCATCCCCGCGCCATGCCGGTGGCCTCCCAGGTGGTGATGGGCCTCGAGATGGAGGACATCGCGATGCGGCTCGAGCCCTCGCCGGTCAACCTGCGGGGCCTCACGCACCGGGAGCTCGGCGACCATACCGAGACCCTCGCCGTCCTTATGGAGTCGCCCAACGCGTCGCAGGGCCGCCTCCGCGGCCGCACCGACGAGGCCCTGGCCCTTACGGGCAAGGACGGCTGGTACGTCAAGGCCCAGAAGCTCGGGCGGCTCTTCGTGCCCTACGGCGAGAAGGGGCACCCCATCGAGGAGCGGGTCGGGCGCCACCTCGCGGGCATAGCGGAATTCGCGGCGGCCTTCACGCGGGAGTATCCCGACCGGCCCCTGGGGATCGAGGGCATGCCCTCCTTCGAGGAGCTCGGGGAGGGAGGCCTCGGAGCCTTCCTCCGCAGGCCCTAGGGGGGCGTCCTGCGCGCCCTCGCCGCGGCGGCCCTCTGCGCCGCCTCCGCCTTCGGGGCGGCCGCCGAGGCGGTGCCGGCCTTCCTCCTCCTCGATTCGGGCCTGCCGGGGCCCGCGGTCGCGGTCGTCGCGGGCATCCACGGCGACGAGGGCTCGGGCCCGATCGCCGCGCGCGAGCTCGCCTCCGCCGGCCCGCCGCGCCGGGGCCGACTCCTCGTCCTCGCCGAGGCCAATCCGGCGGCCCTCGCCGCCAGCTCCCGCGCGGCCCCCGGGGGCCGGGACCTGAACCGGCTCTTCCCCCGGACGGGGTCCGGCCCCGCGGAGGCCGCCCCCGCGGCCGGCCGCGATCCGGAGGAGGCGCGGGCCGAGGCCCTGCTCGGGGTCCTCCTCGGCGAGGCCGACCTCGTCCTCGACCTCCACGAGGAGGGAGGGGCCTGGGACGAGGCCGACCTCCCGACCCTCGTGCTGACCGAGGCGGCGGCTGAACTGGCCCTCGAGCTCGTGGAGGAGTTGCGCGATCTCGGAATGCCTTTCGATTTCGTCCGCGGCGCCCCGGAGGGGAGCCTCGCGGGCGAGCTGGGCGGGCGGGGAAGGGCCGCCCTCGTCGTGGAGGCCCCCGCCCGGCTGCCCCTCGAGGAGCGGGTCCGCGTCCATCTCGCCGCCGTACGCGGCGCGCTCGGCCTTTTAGGGATGCGTTGAGCGAACGAGGAAGGGCGCCGGGGCCCCTCAATCCGCGCCGACGAGGAAAAGGACGCCTGCCTCGAGGGCGAGGTAGGCGAGGGCGATGAGGGTCTGGATGGCCCGGTGCCGGGGATCGCCCCCGATGTCCCGGCGGCCAAGGCGCGAGGCGAGGAAGTACCAGGAATAGAAGAGCCCCGTGAGGACGTTGATGAGGTAGAGATAGGACCGGGTCGTCGCCTCGTCCAGATGCTTCGCTGCGGGACGGACGGTAGGCTGGGAGGGCTTGGCCTCCATGGCCGAGCGAGCGGGGAGGGGGAGGCCCCGCCGGAGGAATTCCTCCTCGAAGGCCGAGCGCTCATCCTCGTCGAGGCGCTCGAAGAAGTTCATGTACAGGCTCACGAGCTCGATCCTCGGGATGCCCCCCAAGCCTTCGTCCATATTTCGAGTATGTGCTATGATCCCGGAATGCACAAGCTCGAAGTTGCCCCGCGCTGCCCCGCCCAGCTCCGCGAGCTCGCCGTCGAGGTCGCCGCGATCCTCGGCTTCCGCTCCCTTTCGATGGATTTTCCCATCCTCGCGCCCGCCGGGGGAGCGAGGCCGGGCCCCGGGGGCCTTGCCTTCCGCCTCGGGCCCGCAGGCTCGGGGGATGCCGCCTGGTCGATCCGCCGCTCGGGCCCTGGGGTCGAGCTCGCGCTCGGCGGCCCTGCCGCAGCGCCGGCCCTCCTGCGGGCCCTCCTCTCGCGCTTCTCCGAGCTCGAGGCCGATGCCTCCTTCGCCGCCCAG
>ERZ795055.563-NODE-563-length-34931-cov-4.985434_pt1 | contig 34931 bp, 49 predicted proteins | sample MGYA00375139_ERZ795055 | MGnify/ENA primary metagenome ERZ795055 (study PRJEB30184, sample SAMN05720283) | anaerobic digester metagenome | isolation source: active sludge of municipal wastewater-treating anaerobic digesters | place: USA | collected 2015-01-23 ... | reverse complement strand
GCTCCAATTCTGCTCCAATTATGCTCCAATTAGTTTTGGCCACAGAAATGGCCGATACTAGCCATGTGATGGTCTATATAAAGAGATCTGGGCCTCTATGGTATAGGAGGCCCAGAAACAATCAAAACTCGTTTAACGGGTTCTAAGGTGCCTTAGCGGTCAAATAGTATTCTGGAGTTGAATCTGGTAATGGGCAATAGGATGGTATGGTTGCTGGGTTGCCCGTGGTGATCTTGGTATGACAGAGCTGGCAGAAGATGGCGTCCGACTTGAGTGCGAGTTGATGTGGGCATTCGGAGCAGCTTGTGATGTATCGACTATATAGTTTGCCCATGAATCTCTACCACCATTCTGGGCGCTACGAAATCTTCGATGAGACATTCTGCGTGCGCCATAAGATCTAGCAAGCAGTTCAAACGATAATCATAACTACGAGAATAGCCATGAGAGGCATCGGACCATAGCTTATCTAGATCCATCTTAATCTTCGCATAGCCTTCCTCAACGGAATGGATATGATCGAGTGCCCTCTTTTGAGATACCCTCTCCGCTAAGGCGTCAGTAATGAATCGCCCGCCAGGCAAGTCATTTTCTCGATCGTAAATATCTGACATCTAGCACCCTTTCTTGGGTTTATTGGGTGGCGACTTAGGGCATGGCCTTGGTTTCTTGGGAATCTTGGTACCGCCTAGCATTGGCCCGTGCCCTCGATATGAACACTAAGAGCTTCTCTGGGAATGATGACGCATTCTGGACATACGCCATCACATGGTACGTATGGCATGCATGGGGCTCTGTTCTGGGCCAATATCTGAATAGTATCTAGAAGTACTAGCATCTCTTCGGCCATCATCTTCATGGTAGTGCATAACGAACGATCGGTATTGTGCAGGGTGAGCGGACACGCTTCACACGACTGGGGACAGTCTAGCATATCTACGATATCGAGGAGTTGTTGGCGTGTCATGACTATTGACTGATCATCAGATTGCCGGGTTGGCCCCACTCTTGCGTCCACCCGGGATCGGAATACATCGGATAAGGCCACGTTGGTTGCGGATAAGTTTGATAAGGTATATTATAGATAATCGTGGGATGTTGTGCGATCCAAAGCTCAAGCACGGCTATTCTAGCCTTAAGTGATATTATTTCATCTTGCATATCTGATATCTTGTGCTTTGTGCGTTGTTCTGACATGATTCACCTCCGTTCATATATCTAATCAAAAACTAGTTCTGCGTCAAGGGTTCTTCCCAGCGCATGATGTAGTAATCATCGGAGCACGTTAGGTTACCCAAGCGATAGCGCTGATTGCTCAGGTTCAAGGCTTGAGAGTTCTGCTTGATAGCTAGGATGGGGAATGGGGTTCTATTATCGGCCTGTAAGAGTAAGGATTCGATATGACTAAGGGGCTGATTGCCACGCCATACCATTACACGGCCGTCTGGAGATACTCGAATGGTGATGTCTTTTTCATCGCACGGCACTTTGAGTTCCATGATTCATCTCCCTATGCTATCGGAGCGCGTTGCCAATCCTCAGCGCCAAGCCTTAGCTTGCCTTCTGGGGTAATGTATACACTGTTGCTGTATACCTTATGCCCAAAGACCTGACCACTATCACTCCATACCCAGTCTCCACTATCAAATGAAGCCTCGCCCAAAAATTCCTCGAAGTCTTCGTAAATGATCTCTCCACCATTTACCGACGCAAAGACGAGGTCTTCTACGCCTAGAGCTCCATATTGTTCTTGCGACGCTTCGTCCATCTCGGCCACGATATCTACCGGATCAGGAATAGCAGTAACAAGATCGCTTGCTAGAATAGATCCCGCATAAGCCTCGTTGAAGTTGAAGAGCGTATTGGCTCGTGTCTTGCGATAGAAATCTGTTCTAACGTATGGGCTGCCACTACTCGACATGACGTAGTGCACTTGATCGCGCATCATGGCCGTATCACCATATCCGATGACTTCGACACCGATAACCGTTGGCAGAGCATCGCGCATAACCGTTTCAGCGCTAGAAGCTGTGATGATTAGATTACGTGTATTGACCGATTCGGTAATGCGGGCGCCAAATTCCTCATTAGTTTCCCGATCGGCACCCTGAGTAAAGGCGTGTTGATTGGTTATCCCACTCCATGGAGCATAGAACGCTGTTTCTATGTCGGTAATGGCACCAATACCGACGTTGTATTCTGAACCCGCAGCCGTGGCGATAACAGTAACATCGCAGTAATACCTGCCACCCTCACGTTGGCTGCGCATTCTGCTTTCGCTAAACGAATAGGCCGCATCGGTTATGAAGCGCAATCCACTATTCGATAGAACGGCGAAGCCAACTGGAATAGAAACTGCTACTGGCGCACTAAAATAGATGCGGATTCTACCTGTTGACCGCCCACCCGGCGAGCGAGATAGGAACCACATCGATCCATATGCATCAACAAGAGCTTCCGATAGCGAAGACCATGAAGATACATCGTAGTGCTGTAGATGCTGTGAAAGCTTGTTGAAGAGATCATATGATACAATACTGAAGGCCTTCACGAACAGATCGTACGCTCCGGTGCCCTCCCTAAAGGCGATACTAGGGAAGTATTCTTGAGCGTACTTAGTCACATAGTTGACGATATTATCGTACTTCATTTTAGGCTAACACCCCACCAATCGGCATTTGCCATAGCGACTCGTCGCCAGCGACAGACTTGATGATGACGGGCACTATCCAGTGTCCGGTATGCGCATCAAAATATACGCTACTACTTAGCGTGAGCGATTGCAGGAGCTCGTTCCGAGGATATCCCTTACCCATTTGTCGAGCCATAATCTGCTGCTCCACGGCCTTTACGGCACGTTCTATGTATACGCTAGGGGTACCCAGACCATCGTCGAGTGGCGACATGCCCAATAGGCTCAAAAGCCCTCCGCCATCGTTATTTATCACATCGCGACCCGGAGTCTTTAGGAGCTCAATATAGACTAACTGGACTAGTAGTGCGTATCCCCTAGGTCCATAGCACACCTCATCGCCCAACATCATATCGCAACGGTATGCCTTAGCGCCAAGCATGGCGGTGGTGTCTGGATCGGCTTCATTGTATTTGAGGACTAGGACGTCTTTCATCCGCACACCAATCCCTGAAGTTCTACGATCTCTGCAATCCTATCATCCACTTCGGCAATACGATTAGCTATGGCCAAGAACGCTCTAAACTGAAACGCCGGCAAGCTGATAGACGACCTATTAGACGCCACGTCGTCAGCCTTAACTTCTTCTAGTATAGCATTGACTCGCATAGCAATCGAAGAATCATTTAGCATTTGCGCTACGGAGTTACTAATACATTCCACAGCTAGGGTCGTTAGGCCCAATTCGGTAACTGATAGTTGTAGTAATCCTTCCAGCTGTCCTGTTTCTAGATAACGAGCGGCTCCACTCCATCCGGCATTATTCAACATGTCTAGTATATAATCGTACTTTGGATCCTCGTATCCAGTAAAGCCTGATAGTAGTTGCATGCATCGCTGATCGCTACGCTTCACGTTGCGCACCATATTGCGCAGATCTTGGAACCGACGATTCCACGCGGCGTGTTCCGACATGAGCTCGTCTAGGTGGCCTACGGTCAGTATGAAGGTTTCGAGCATGATGCCCAAGCGCCCCATGGAAAAGTCGTATTCGCTCAATGAGCGCACCCTATCGTAGGGTTCGTGGGGATATACAATGTAATTGAGTTGATTGGATGCCTGAGTAGATGTAGCAGTCATGTCGATACCGAATGGATCTGGTAGTTGGCCAAGACCCGTCAGTAGAACAACATTAGCCTTGAGATCGTTACGCCATTGCATGTTGTAGACTGGAGCTACCGCTCTGCGCTGATTCTCGACTACGTCTTTCATCTGATCAAATATGTCAAACAACGACTCATGAACATGTTCTAGTACGTCATCACTTAGGCCGTAATCGATGCCCATACCTAATAGTGGATTCTGTGGGGTGGATAGGCGTATCTTGTTAAGTGTTGATGCTGCCACGATAATGAAAGTTTGCCAACCATAGATTCGAGATGTGATGCGATATAGGCAATCGTAATCCTCTTTGAGTTCGGTCAGGGTGTTGGCTACTTCCTCTAGATCCTTTGAGAACGTCTTGCCCATTCTGCGCAGATAAGACCACTCAAAGGGTCTATTGGGCTCGGTGCCAGCAATTCCCCCTAGCTGATCACCAAATTGCGTGAGTAGATTATTGATAGCATCGTCACTTGATAGTAACCGCCACGCCAGAAGCATCTTGTTTTCGGCGCGACTCAAACGCTGGGGATCCCATACTCCAGTATTGGCATCTAGTCGAGCATTCTGTACTTCCCGATCGGCGTCTCGCACCGCCTTAGAAGCCGCAATCACATTCTCGCAGAACTGATCCCACCACTCATATTGCGCTAGGGCATTGATCTGCGCTTGGAGGGTCGTGAGCTTGAGCTCGACTTGCTGTAGAAGTAGCGCGCGGTTATGGAGCTCGCTGGTCATATTATCGACCATGCGCTGTACGGCAGCTAGAAGTAGGGGCTGAAAATAGCGTAGCACTTCGGCCTTAATGAAAGCCCACATGGCGGCAGCGAAATCATCATAGCCACTGAAGGCGCCCTTGACAGAATCCCATCCATTTTCGGCAAGACTCGCAACGCTATCTATGATAGCTTGGAAGAGACTACCACCAGCATCAGACATATCGATACCCTGATCCACCACATATCTAGCCATGGATACAAAGGAACGTCCTAGGTTAGTTACCGAAGTGATGAGGCCTTGATACTGCACCATACTAGCCTCTAATAGACTAGTAAAGAAACAGCCATAGAAGCATACGTCGCCAGTGACTTGGCTCAGCGATTCTAGTGTGCTTTTGCCTAAATACTTAGATGGTACTGGCGAGTCGCAACTAATACCAACCGGCATTTAGGTCCTTCCCAATAGAAGGCGCGTCCACTTGCGTCGCCAAGCATAGATATCAGCTGGCGTCACACCTATTTGCTTCGCAAGATCTTCGGCTTTGAGGTGGCCACCACGATATGAATATAACTTATCAAATGCTTCGCGCTCTTTGCCCTCTAGTTGGGCGCGTAAGTAGACTGCAGTGTTATCTAACTTGGAGCGCGTAGTATCTATGAGTAGATCTTCGTGCTCAGACATATGGCCAGACGATAGGGTTGCCTGTGCCTTAGCCGCTCTAATGCGCTCAATGTGGGCTTGCGGTATCTCCATGTATTCGGCAAGCTCTGCGTCATTGGGTGTATGACCCAGTTGATCTGATAGCGCCTGCTGCGCTACTTCGAAACGCCCGAACTCTTTCGATAAGAATTCTGGAACGTAAGATATGTTCTGATATTGCTTTACAAACCTATCAATAGGCTGAATCTGATTCACCACGAACGTGGATAACTTAGACTTTTCGGGGTTATACTTAGACATCGCATCACGGGCCAACATCATACTTTTGTGCATAAGTACGTTGTATGGAATTGGATACTGTGTGTACTTATCCAGTATGTGCTTGAAGAGCGGAGTGAGCGAATCGAGCAACTGCTCCAGATACTCGTCGTCTTGTGTCTGCTGCCATTGCTTCCATAGGCCCAATTGATGTTCATGTAGACTAGCGGGTACCGCCGGAGGAGCCGCGAGTGGCATGGTGATATCGCCAGGCATAACATCTATTGGCTCGGATTCTATGGGAGCAATCTCGGGAACCTCTTCCTCGAAGAGCTCCATCGGGCCTTCTGAAATCTTGAGATGCTCTCGACACTCTCGAAGTCTTTGCGATATGGCACGCTGCAAAATGGCGTGTTGTTTATCCTCAAGATTCATCATATACCTCCAACTGTCAAATCAGCGTCCAGTGCCATCAACGATGCTGCGGCTTCTTCGGTTACGATTGGCACCAAGAGATCTAGAGCTTCGGCCGGCCCTCGCGCTACATTGATACCAAAGTGCAGATTAGCAGCTATTTCTTCGTAGCATTCTTGCCGTTCTTTGCAGAAGCAACCTGCTAGTCTGGAGCCATCGGGGATGGTTGCTCCTATCTCTAGTCCCGATTCTTCCGTGTTACGTAGTGTAACGCTATTCGTCTTCATGGTATATCCACCGCGCGCTATGAATTCATCGCTTGATAGGTCGCTGCCCATGAAATCTTCCAAGACTTGGCGTACGCCTTGATTGATACGTCGGCCATAGTTGTAAGTATAGATTTCTGGATATGGGCTCACGCTATACTCGGACCATAGAGCGTCTAGGGCATTCTGTATGGCTTTCTCGTCCTGCTTGGCTGTCTTGACCTCGTCATCAGTCATCTCGGGATTGCTAAAGAGATGTTTGAGGATCGACATATCGTCTTGTAGTTCTGTATTGATCGTATCTAGCGTTGTTATGTATCTACCCAGCAGGGATGGATAGACATATGCGCCAATATTTTCGGGCTTGTACATATCATCAAACCACAGGTCTCCAGCATAATCTGGCGTGGGATCTGTGTATGGCCTAGCGTGTGTAATCGAGGAATAGAAAGTGTAGCAACCCGCGTCGATATCTAGAACGTGACGAATGCTCTCTAGATATCCCAAGCAATGCAGTCCATTGCGAGCCAATACAGCTACGGGGAATCCCGGAACGGGCTTGAGATTCAGCGGACATCCCTTAGATCCGCCACCTACGGATATCATTCTGGATGCTGCCATTTGTGCTATGTACGACTGAGTGGTATAGGCCTTTACGTAATCGGATCCCATGTCCTTAATGTACTCTGGGCGATTGTAACTTAGAGCACCCATGATGACTCCGCGATAGCATTCCTCGGGAGTGACATATTGCTTGCCATGAGCTTGGAGTCCCGCCCGGAAATCTTCGGGCATATAGATAGCATTGGCATTGTATGATTCGCTCAGTACGCCAGAACCCGCTATACGTCCAATGCCTCTCGTGGGGCGATTATCAGGAGCATCCGCTAGCGTCATGGTATCATACTGGCTCGGGAATATGACGTTACAGCGAGGCGGAGGAGCAAATGGGATCTGGGGCATAAAGACTAGATCGTTGAGTATGAGGTCCTCGGTATTAGAGATCTCCAACGATCCCGTACCCACGGGAATGGACATGGTGAGCTCGTTGACGGCGGTAGCATCTGCGCTCTCTAGATTGCTATACTGTGCGTTAATGAAAGAGGGAGCAGGAACATTGAGTGTGATGTAGCGTATGAGATCCATGACATACATAATGATTGATGCTATAGGCTCGCGGCTGGAAGTGGCCCCTATGGCCTTATCTAGCATTGTGCCTAGCTTGGTCTGATCAAAATATCCCATGGCCTTAGAATTGTCCTGGACAACAATGCGATGATCTAGATTGAGTAGTTTCCACGTCAGATTACACGCTTGGTTGGAATTGAGGCCAGCATCTTTTAGGAGGGCGAGAATGCCTTTTGCCAAGCCCTCAGACTTCAGTTTGCTAACCACCGAACTAGTTTGAGTGGTGCCGGCTCTGCTACCCCAGTCTTCCCCAGACATCTCTAGTCCGCGCGAAGTTTCCACCATATACATGGCTACTTCTTGCATGAAGTATGCCGAACCCACCGCGACTATTGTTGGGGAGGTCCCATCTTGTGAAGTGACTAACTCAAAGTGCTTGAGTCTCGCCTCACCTAGAAATGTAGTCTCACCCGTAGCTTCATCAGACACAAAGATATGAAAGATGGTCTTGGGCTGCAGGCCGGCGAGCTCATACGTAGCCCGAATGGGTAATCCGCTCTCTTCGTCTACCGCGGATCCATCTGCAGCTTGTATGATTGTCTTACTACTCCAGCGTGGATCTGGAGGTAGGGTGATCTGAAAGAGCGCTTTGCCGTTAGTGGCAAAGTCGCATACCACCCTACGGGCAGGTATGCGCACGCCTTCTACGTATACGATAGGCTTCTGTCGTTTGGCTATGAGTTCCAAGTATTATGCTCCACGACGTCCGGCATAGTGATCTTGCGTGGCAACAAACTCTACGCATAGATCAATATGCTGCATTACTAGGCTAACGTCAATATGCTTGTAGACGTATCCGATATCACCGATAGGCATAGTATACCTCCTCGCCTCGTAGTATTATGACACTTCATGGCATGATGCCAATTCGGGTGATATGGCGTTATAAACAGCATGGTAGATGCAACTACTCCAGGAGGCCATCATGGAACTTGTCGTTTTGACTCTAAGCTCGTAAGGCCAATATTCTGCTACAGATACGCTGTAGCATATAGGAGCGCCATGGAACCGATTGTGCTAACCATAACCGTCGAATATGGTGATCCATATTGGACGGTCAAGAGCCAGTGGTCTAGGTGTTTAACCGATAATCAATGGCTTAGGACTCAGGATCGCGGGGCGTGCGGATGCGGCAGTGGATCGCCATGTATAGAAAGGAGCCCATCAACATGCTTTATTGCGCCAGCTAGACAGACTTTATCCGGCAGCCAGGTAATAGGTCCCATTCCACACGCCGTGTTCTTAGAGGCAATACGACGATACATATATCATATGATCCGCGTGTCTAGGCTTGCAAACATACCACTACGTATCCAGTGCAACATCTAAGGAGCTTCTATGAGTAAGTTACATTATCGGGTTCGCGTAAGGGGTCACCATGCGACTATCGAATGGTCAAGGGGTCTATCTCATCAAGAGCATGCGCAATTAAGTAATCCTCACATAAGTATGCTTAGCAATACGATGGATGGTTGGAGTCAGTGCACCAGTATATGCAACTTGACCCACATGTTGTCGCGCACATTTTGTGCGCCTGTAGTTGGAAGAGGTCTGCATTGCGAGGCCCCATATACGAATCACGCTGAGGCTATCAAGAGAGCTCGCATCAAGTTGTCGGCTTGGCTAACCATCTCTAGGCGCTTGGGCATAGACACCATCTTTGATTAGGGGGATTTATGGCGATACATTGTCGGTGGCGTATAGGACGCCGATCGCTAAAAGTGACATGGGATCAGGCCTTGTCTATTTACGCATGGGGTCGGGTGTTCCCCGGAGGGCCCAAAACTAACTACAAATGTAACGGCAAGACATACGAGATATGTAACTGCGGAAACGCGAGGGCTCTCCCAAATTTCGTGTGCATGCCAAACGCCTACGCCCATGGCTCGCTATCCGATAGTGCGGTCTTGGACCATGTAAGAGCCATTGAAGAGCAACGCAATCATATGGCTGTTCTGTTGGACCTATCGCGGCGGCACAATCTAGACATCGTTCTCGACTAACAATGAGGAGACCTTAAAATGGAGAAGATCTTTCTGTATATCGATGGGCATTTCTTCAAGGAGTTCGGACATCGCGCTTGGCATCTGGAACACAAGGACTATGGTGCTATACTGCAGCGCGTCAGTGAGCTGCTAGGTGGCAAGCCCATCAAGATCGATATGTTCCAAGGGCGTATGTCTGCCGCCTCGCTGGACGATCCCAAGCTGGCAATCGAGCGCGATCTCGACCTTAGGCTAATAGGGCTGGGGGTAGAATTGCACTATCTGCCCTTGGAGTGTCTAGGGGCGGGTAAGGCTCGCGAGCGTGGCGTGGATGTCATGCTTGCCAGCACCATGGTACATGATGCCTGCGTGTATCGTCCCGACAAGATCGGGCTCATTGCAGGCGACGTCGACTATGTACCGGCGGTGCGTGTTCTACAGAAGATCGCACCCGTACATCTCATCGCCGCTCAGTTCACTCGCCAGCTCATCGAGCGCACGCGCGAAACCAGAACATCAGCTCAGCTGATAGCGACTTGCTCGAAGGTGGATTGGCTTGTCCACGAGGAAGCGCGTCAGTTCTAGATAAGAAGAGAGAGGGGCAGCCCTCTCTCTTTTTACGCTAAGACCTCTCCGCCCGAGGTGACGATATCCGCTCCGAAGGTGCTAGTATCATTGATGGATTCTGGCGTGGGAGGCGCCTGGCGGACATAACCATCTAGGTTTGCTACGCCAGTCCCCTCGACGAACGTATCGCCCTGCCAAGTATACTCTCCCGTGCTAGCGTTGAGTACGGTCATGTCAGGTAGCGCGACATCATCCGTGATGTACATCTGGATAGCTAACTGTGCCAATGGCTCAGCGGTAGTTGTTTCCGAGATATTCATGCTGATTGGATATCCGCCTAAAAGCGTCCCACCATAAAGCACATAGAGCCGGCTTTGGCTAGATGCTAAGGAGCTTCCGCGGAAGTAACGCGTCCAGTTGTACTGGAACGATCTCAGCCAATCAAAACTCTTGGTGTTGAGCATAGCAAAGCCTAGCTGATAGATCGCTCCCTTTTCGCAGCGGAATACAAGCTGAGGCCCATCCCAAGTAGAAATAGCTTGGAATTTCTCGCCAACTTGCTTAGACACCCTCTGTAGGGCGAAGTCGGTAGTGCTAAATCTAACCGTACCATCGATATCGATTACATGAATAGTGGCATAGCGATGAGGATGATCCACGATTACGCCACCAGTGCCTGGACGAGTAGCGGGACCAAAGCCGGCCCGCAATACGGGTTCTAGTGTGAACGACTTGCCCCGGAATGCCGTCTCGGCCCATGGGCCACCGGCTACGAAGGGAAGGGGGGTGGTACCGGGGCCGCCGGGGCCTCCAGCTGCACTACGTCCTCCAGCAAAATAGCTTCTAGCGTCTGTAATTTGAGCAATAGTATGCCCACCCAGCTCCCAAGTAGCCATGGCATGAGTTAGACTTTCTCCTTTAGTGGCTCCAGCAGCTAGAAGATCAGCCCAGGCGTCATTGATGATAGTTTGTGCCATGGATTGCAAACTAACGGATGCTGTAGTCATGGGATAATGTAGATTACTAGTCTGTCCCAATTTCGGTACTTTACTCTTAATGGCTTCATCTATATCTTGCTGAGAGGAAGTGTATGATCCTAATGTAATATCGGAAGATGGATTAGCTTCTGCAGCGCGCATCCATTCGGATAACAAGGCGCCCTTCCAAGAGCTATCGTCTGGTTCATATCCTCCATTAGTAACAATCGAGGATGACCATTGACTAATAGTTGTGTCGTGATAGAAAGCCGCGTTAGCCATAGCTTCATATGGCGTCCTAGGAATAGATAATGCTTCGTCTTCGGGGACTCCCCAAGCTGCCGCGTCACTCACTTGAGATGTGATATCGGACCAAAAATTACCCATGAACGACATAGTATTCTCCTATGTGTTTATCGCGAAAAGCCCGACATATTATAACCAGGAGACCCCGAAGTTACTCCGCTATTGGATGCAGCTCCTGATGCCATACTTACAGCTTCAGCAATGACCGATACAGCTCCCGTAGCTTGTATGGTAACGTTTTCGCTAGAAATTCCGAATTCATTACCTTCAAAGCCGGTAGTGGCAGAATCAGCATTGGCCGCTCCCGATCGCCTGTTCGTTTCTTCGATAATACCACGCAACGTATCTTCGCTCAATGTATCTTTTTCCACCAATTCCTGTAGCAATGCTCCCTGAGATGTGCCGGCAATACCTTCGGCATAATTGAAATCCACGGCTTCGCCGCGCCCATATGCCGCAATAGCTTCTGGCATGGTGATAGCCTTGCCCTCGGCGCTAGTAGCGGTTAGGAGGGAACTATAGGCAGTGAGTGCTTGACCAGCTCCCGCCATTTGTACGCCACCCCTAGTGCCAGCAGCTATTACGGCGGCTCTAGCAGTTTCGGCCCTACTGCTGCCCATGGTTGCCACTGCCCCTAATACACCTTCATCTGTCACACCTAACGTATTGGCCGCCTCTCCAGTGGTCATATCTCCAGAATAAGACATCATTAGAACATCGGATACCGAAGCCCAATCTTGCGCATTTAGACTATATCGTTGGCCTATGGCGGCACGCATCTGGCGTTCCGTGGCGGTTAATGGCGAACCGGCTTGTCTGGCCAAGGCGTTCGATCCCCCTACCGCGTCTGCCGCAGCTGATACATAGCTTTCCTGATTATTTGCGAAGGATGGATAGGCTATGGAAGTAAAATAGTCTAGCCTTTGCCTGTCCGTTGCAGAGAAGCGTGGATCGGTGGTTGAGTATCCAAACAATTCAGTAGCTAGTTCATTGGTAAATCCATACACATCATTGGCATCACTATACGATCCACTAAATACAAGTCCTGCATTACGTTGCTTTTGTAGCGCTTCATCAAACCACGTGTCTAGTCCAGAAGTATTACCTAGCCATCTATTTGTTAAGGCGGTTTCTGATTCAGATCTTGTGGGAGCCGAAGCAAAATACCGATACATATCGGCCGTTTGCTCTATAGATGATGCCGCTAAATCTCGTGTAGAACCTATAGCAGAGGGACCCCATGCTGATTGACCATACTGATCATAATATCGTCTCTGAAACTCTTGACCATATAGCATTTGAGTCTGCGTAGGCATATAGCTAGCCATGGTGTTAAGATTATTGGCCCTAGTGAGAGCATCGATATTACGGTCGGCTCCTCTAGCCATGGCATTTACAAATGGAGTAATCGCTATGTCCATATCTCGGAACGAATATTCATTAGCGCTCCAAGTTCTTCCCCCTGTAGTTACGTCAAAAGATTGTGTGTTTTCGTTATAAGCAATTGTTGCATCGCCCCTGTACCATCTTCCCTCTGCTTCTCCTGGTGTAAAAAATCCAACATTCTGAGCTTCTGTTCGTAGATTTATATCATCACCAATGACTCCTACATCTTGAGATTGTAGGGCCTCGTTAAGGGCAGCTTCAATCAAGGGTCCATATTGTGCTCGCTCGGCCTCGGACATGGTTCCGAAAGCGGCCTGGATAGCATCAAACGACATATTGCCACCAGACTGCAAATAAGCAAGATCGGCATTTAAGAATGAAGACATTGCGCTGTTAGGATTGATAGTTTCTTCTTGAACTAGAGTAGCGTAATCCTCTCCAGCAAGCATTCTATTCATGAAGCGCTGTCTATCTCCATATGGCTCCTGGAGACGCTCACCCGTGTTAACAGCCCTACCAAGCCCCAATATACGCTGCATCATAGTATTGTAACTAGCAATATTCTGCGTACGTTCGGCTTGTACTGCGCTTTGTGCGGTAGTGCCCATAATACCCATCTGAGTTCTGGGGTCAAACATGAGCTCTTCGCGTCGCTCCATTTGCGTAGCCATAGACCGTGGTACACCATAACGTTCCATCAGCATTTGGCGTTGAGAAAATGGATCGGTATAGCCATCATCTGATAAGTCATCCATCATACGGCTGAGCATGACGTCGGTGAAGAGATTGGGATTCTCGTTTAGCATTTCTCTAGATCGCCAGCGAGTTGCGGCCCTTTCGGCGTCTGTCATATTTTCATAGGTAGACATTCCAGCATCTGGGAAGGCTTCTCCTGCTAGCATTGACTGAATACCAGAAGCATTGAGTCCGCCAGCAGCAGTCATACCATATAGTATTCTGCGATTAGCGGAAGAATTCCAGTAGTTCATGTTTGTCTGTGCCATCATGCCACCAGCACCCATGGCCCCACCCGCGGCGTTATACTCGGCTCGACTAACGGCTCCAGTACTATATAGATAGTCTTGGAATAGCACTTCTTGATTGAGTCCACCGATGAGATTGTCGATATTGCCACTCATGGCATATGGTTGAGCGAAACCCGTGGCAAACTGCGCATATTGAGCCGTGCTCACGCCTGCTGCGGTAGCGGTAGATATCATGCCATTAGATACGTTAACTAAGTCATCGAGGCCCACGCCGGCTTGCACTAGCCCGGCGGTCATTTGGCCCGCCTCTTCTAGTTTCATTCCGGCGCGTTTGACGAAATTGGCAATAGCTTCCACTTGGCGTTCAACATTATCAGTGAGCTCTTGTAAGTTGCTGCTGTTATCTAGGGCACCACTTTGCATGATATATGGAGCTAGCCTCGTGATCTCCATGCCTTGGAGGCCTTGGGATCGCATGAAGCCATACATGCTTTCGCCAAGATTGGTGGCCTGCTCCATAGAAATACCCGGACGCCCACCCGGCCCAAAGTTGCCGCCCATAAAGGCCATGGCGTGCATTTGTTCCGATATGACGCCTTGGGTCCATTGGGTTCCGCTGACCACGGGCTGCATATTATTGATGCCAAATAATGACTCCAGAGGATCTCTGAGCCCTTCGGCTAATATCGAGCCAGCCATACCACCAACGAAGCCGCCTATTGGTCCACCAACAGCCGTACCAACAGCTGAACCCGCCAAGAATCCAGCACCACCGACAAAGCCCATACCCACTTCGAACCAGTTGCGGTTCTGCTCTTGTGAGCGCATTGCTTGTTCATATGCTTGACCCATCTGGGCAGCGCCTTGATAACGCAATAGCGATAGCTCGGCTTGGTAGGCCGGCAATGGCATGGTAGGGGCCATGAGTGCAGGATTCATAATCTGGGTAGTGATATCGCTATACCCAGATGAAGATATGGCCGGCGCGGCGTAGGACGCGGTGAGATCATCGCGAACTGCGCTTAGCTGGTTGTATATAGGGTCTAGTCTAGTTTGGTCGTCCATGCATACTCCTGTTTACAGTATAGGACGTATCAACTCGTGTCTATTTTAGACTAGATTCGGTTATATACAACACGTAGGTCATCTGTCGCTATGTCACACGAAAGGAGGGATCATGGAGTCGTTTCTGGCAATTGTAGATCTCATCGGACGTTCTCTTGCTAACCAGCCATACTCTGTGATCTATTACAACATCATAGATCAGTGTAATTTGAGTGTTCGCTTCGCCCAAGGATCTCGAAGATATCGTACCTTTCGTATACATAATCGTATATGGCATATAGTGAATGCGGCTGCTCCCCAGATTTCCGACATATCGTATTTGATTTATCTCTCTGGAAGTCTAGGTCAAGACGGCTCTCATCCATATCTCGCTTTGATAAGCTCTCATAAGGACGCCTTGGTGGTGCAGCGCGATGTATTGGCGGCATTACTACACTTTGCTAGAGGACACAATCTGACTTGGCGGTTACTACCATCTCCAGAACGCACGGAGGCAACATGAAACTAGAAGTATTGAGTATACTCTTGGCGCTAGGCGGGACATGTTTAGCCTACAAATGCAGCAATATTCCGCTTACGATCCTGTGTGTCATCATAACCTGTCTCTTGATACTTGACACCATCCTGGAGGTGCGCCGTGGCGGGTCGGAGAGTAAAAACTGAAGAGCGTTTAGCGGCGCTAGTGAAAGCTCGCGCACACAAAGAAGCCGAACTAAGGCGTAGCGGAGAAGTCATTGAGGCCGAATACAACAAGATGCTAGAAGCTAAGAAGACGATAGATACGTTAGATCGTTCTATCGCCCTCTTGTCACCGCCTCGTCAATCGTCACCCTCCTGATCTTGGGTTGGGTGAGTTTGTGGCTGACAGCATTTCGGCCCTTGATCTTGACGGTCTTGTTGAGGCGATCTCTCTTCATCTTACGTACTAGGCGCTGTTCGGCCTTGACTCGCTTGGACGCCCATGGAGTAAGATGCTCTTCTAGGAACTTGAGTTGCGATTCCTCAAGCGCTCGGGGCGAGGAGGTGATGGCTTGGACGAGGCGCGTCATCTGCTCTCTCTTGTGGTAATACATGGAGAGCAAGAATTGGCGCTCGTCGATGATGCTCCATACGCCCCAGTACAGGAGATGAGCGCAAAGGCTACCTGCGGGGCGGTCTAGAAATCCAGCATGCTAGTCGGAGAACTCAGCTCATCGACATAGCTCATCAAGATCGAGAACGCCCTAACGATACGTGTCCAGATTACAGCCGGCCACTTGCTGATGATATCCATGCGCTCCCGGAACGCGTTCTGAGCATCGTCTCCAGATTCGTTGGTATCCAGCGACGTGCCTAGCTGCTCAACACCATTCACGGCATACGATACGAATGATAGAGCGAATTCGTACTGTATGGCAGACATGGTATCTTCTGTAATGGTGTTATCTGGCATGGTAATGCGAGCCATACGACGTGCAGTGGCATACTGGCGCGTCTTGAGGTCTCGCATCGTGACTACGCACTTAGGAGCAACCACGATAGAGCGCGTGATATAGTCATTGCGTAGTAGCTTTACTAGATCGTCGTCTCTCCTAGCTGGATCTTGAGGGGCCAGATACTCCTTTACCTCTGGAGTAAAGAGCGCATCAGTTTCCACCACCTCATGATCGTTTGCCACTGGAACGTCTTCTACAACCCCTTGCCTAACTTCATCCATCATGCACCTCCACGATAAGACTACCCTAACATATCGATCTTCCTAGATCGTGTCAAGTATGCCAATCTTCGGTTATAAACATTGCGATGGCCGACTCTCGCACGAAAGGATTGTGATGCCTCATCTCTTCAGTACGCTGAGATGCTCGTTGTGCGGATTACCGCTACACCAAGTCGATCTCAAAGACATCAAGGCTACCGCTCATGGCAATCAGTTCTATATCAAGTGTCCAAACTGCGGATCCTTGGTATCCGTCAATTTCGTAGATTTTGGCGAAGGCACCGATTCTCAGTTAGATAGCGTGACTTGCGAACTGCAATTTCCGATCAACACACTCTCGCTACCAGCGAGTGGCAGGATAACGTTCTTCTGCGCTCACTGCGGCAGGGCGCATTCTGGCCAGATCAACTACGATCCAATCAGGGCCACGAAATTCGAACTGACTAGCAGCGGAATCTGCGGTCACTGCCAATCCTCTATGACCGTAGACGTATTTCGTCCTACGGCACAGCACCCCCAGCACGCCACACTACTAATAGAATGCCTCTAGAAAGGAGTCGTCTTGCTTACACAGCCCACATTTGACTCTCTCCTCACGCGAGCGATGCTGAATCGCACGCGTTACCTGCAGCCCGATGGCACCCTGATATCCACCACACATGCTGTAGCGCTAGCGCGTACGCGTTATGCCTACTACCGCGACAAGCTACGCAGCCTGTGCGCCTCATCACTATCATTCAACGCACTCATGCAGGGCACGGAAGGTGCATGTTCCGTGAACCGTGGGACTGGATCGCCCACGTGGTTTGCTCCAGATTCCGAGGGTATCTTGAGATCCCGCACGGGCTCGGGATATGCCGTGGTTATCACAACACCACTAGAGCTCGGTTCGCTAGATCCAGAGCTCGACGCAATGTTCAAGGAAGCCACCCCCAACATCCAGCGTATCCAGCACCGTATCATGCAGCTGGGTATCCAGACGACGCAGGGAAACAACACCATTCTATGGTCCGACGCCAACACCATCGTAGTGGTGTTAGCGGGTATCCCCACGGGTGAGCATACCGTATACGGCACCAAGCTGGGCACGCCAGCCTCAGAGGGTGCCGAGGCTCCAGGTATCTGGGTCACGCGTCAGGTCATGGATGTAGATGATGGATACGAAGTCGAGGACAGCGATGGTCGTATCACGACCAACGATGGCTCGACGGCCACATTCATCTACGCTATCGATCGCGTCATCTTCGCGGGTGTCGATCCAGCGGTGTCGTTGCTGCTAGCCGATCTCGATGTGCAGATGGATGTCCCGCATCGCAAAGTACTGGACAGCCTGGTAAGGGATATGGCAGAAGCCATTCGCTTCTACGTATCGGGCGTCCTGCTGACAGAAGCGCCAGTAGCGGCCGCACCCGACGAAGCCGCCGAGGCCGAATACGTCGCCACGATACGTAGCGATGCCAGTACCCAGCTGACAAACGTGCTGGAAGGTATCGACAGATTAATCGCCACGAAAGACTCCGAGCTCAAGACGCGCATCAGCGAACTCGCCGCACTACGCTACAACAAACAATGGTGCGAGGAGATGGTCATCCCTTCGATAGAAGAGGGCGTAGCGTCGATCGTGCGTGATCTGCGTTCCGTCGAGTGTGAAGGCGTACAGCGCATCGAGGTGCGTCCTGGTGGATTACGCGTCATGTGTGATGACGTATCGTGCCTAATAACGCGCGAATCCGATCACTCCACGCATTCTGCGATGCTGTCGTGCTACATCGATATCGCCATCAAGCTCACACACACAAACGAAGCGATGCCCCCGAGCATAACCGTCACGCCTGCCGATAACATCAACCTCAACGGCATAGAGATTCCTGTGCCACCCAGCGAGGCGGGGCTAGCTATGGCCAGGAGATGGCAGGAATATCCTGTCGATGCCATGACCAAGTATATCGCATATGCACGAGCGCAAGTCGCTTCATACCTATCCTCCCATCCCATGAAGGGAAGGTAAGATGCCAGCAAACGATCGTTGGGGGGTGCGCGCCATGATGAATGGCGCGTCGTCTCCCGATGAAGGCGTAATGCTATTGATCATGATCAAGGGACCTACGGTAGCCGCTGATCTATCCCGAGAACAGGGTCGTCAGCTACGTTTCATCGAGGTCAAGCAAGACGTCAATGGTGCATGGGGCTGGCAGCTGCGTGACGACAGTAACCGCGATCAGTGGGTGGCGTGTTACGATGCGCCTACCACTCCTTCGCCCAGAGTGCGCACCACGCGGTCCGAGCCAGAAGCCCCAAGACCAGTAGCGCGGCGCCGGATAGACGAAGTGGGAGCTATCTTGGAGCCATTAGGCTTCCAGTTATTCGAGGCGGGTGGCGAGCGTCTATGGCACCACGCATCGTCGGTTCTCACCGGCTTGCGCAGCATACCACACCTGAACAAACCACTCGTGGTAGTATCCGAAAAACTACCGCTTCCTAGCATATTGGCCGGCAAGATCCATCTCATGGATATTGATCCAAGCGCAAAGAGGTGGTGGCGCATCGATTGTCTCCCTCATCTAGGGCCCAATCTGCGCTACAACGGATGCTATCATGCATTGGTGCTCAATGCGAAATCACAATCCGAAAGCATGCCATGGTGGGCTAGGGCGATCGATGGCGATGGCCCTGCGTCAAGCATCGCAGCGCTTTCGAGTTGGCGATCGTTGTGGTTGGCTATCAGCCATGACAACAAGATCGCCATCTTCACAAGGCCAGCCATAGGAATCGACAGCGCCGATAAGCAGTTCTATGCTGGTTCGCATGTGTTCTTAAAAGATGGGCCCCAGTTCCCTAACGTGTTCTCGTCAGACGGGGATCTGTTGTCCACCTTGGGCCGTAGCGCACCGCATGCCGCCGGAAGCGGTGGCAGCATATGTGCTGGTAATGCCGCCACCGGCATGAGCGATAACGACCCCAAGGTATGGGTCAACACGGCCATGGCATTCGTCCACTCGGCCCAAGTGAGCGACACTTGGGGTCAAAGTGTACGCAATGCAGGCATGCCTGAGTTACTAGCACGCCGCAAACGAGAAGGAGTCGTATGATCGCTCTATATCAGGCGGACGAGACGATCCTCAAAGACCTGAAAACGCATGCCGTAGCCGGGTTAGAGTCGTTCGTCGGCATCTCAGAAGGAGACGAGAAAGCGCTCTTGGCGCGCGACGATATCGCCATGTGGTCGTGTGGCTATGCCTATAACGGATATCAGCTATGCGGCATCATGAGTGCACCGGGATGGGGTCGTTCGGGTCAGGCATGGTTATCCATGCCGTCTTATCCCGAACTCGCATTTCCTGCCCCCAGCCGTATGCGCGACATGGCGTTGGCCAACGATGCCATGATGCGCTCCTTGTTGCCCATAGTGCAGCGCCCCATCCATTTGGTGCACTGCAGCATCATGCCGCCATCATTCGACGATGACTACTTCTTGGTAGCCATCGTTCAACAGGCCAACTCGTCGTGTCGATCGAGTAAGGCGCTCTACAACCAGGGTAGCGCCTACTACGGACGTCATTGCATCCTCAAGACCGATGATGCGTGGTTGAACGCGGCACGTAAGGGCGCGCTACCGGAGTCACTCACGGTCATGCGCAAGAAATGGGCCGAGATGGCATCGGTCACATCCGAGGTCCTTGCGGGCAAACACGAGATCACCGAAGGCAATGTCAGTGCGGTATATGCTCAGGCATTCCGCAACAACTACACCGACATCAACAACCACCTAGAAAGGCTAAGATCGCAGCTGGCTGATCACGAGCGGCGCTATCGCGAGATGTACAACGAATACATGTCGCGTAAGAGTCAACTGGCCGGACTACAAGACATCATCGACGGCAAGCGATCGATAGACCTGCCGCCCATCCCGGGCATCAAGCTCATCACCGCTATCTCTGATACGCATCTCTTGATCGAAACGGAAGAGCTACCACTACAGTACGTACGAGACGGCAAACTCTATACCCACGACCTCGGACGCTTCTTGGTGGTCTTCAGCCTCACGAACCTAGACCTGCATTGCTACAACATCACGCGCCATATCGGCACCACCGGTGGATATGGAATAATGAACGCTCCTCACGTGTGGGAAGCTGGCAATGTGTGCCTAGGTAATACGGGCTACCTCTTCACCGAGGCGCTCAAGCAGATGGATCTCGCTGGCGCACTGTCGCTTGTTGTGACCTATCTACAAAGCGCCAACCTGTCCGATTCAGCGGGTCGCCACGCACCCGAATGGCCTCTCAGTAGCGTTCAGGATCTCAGTAAGGCCGAAAGGGCGGCTATGCCCGACAGCGCAGACCCTGAAGAGGTGGCGCCTGACGAGGATCCTGATGAGGACGAAGGCGAAGACGACGAGGACGACGAAGACGAATAACCCCTCAATGGGCGTAATTGGGAAGGGGTGTGAACTCCTTCCCAAAAACGCCAATTATGGGTTATATACTTACTGGTCCGATAATGGCTATCAGAAGAAAGGAACCACAACGTGGGTATCATCACTCCGCACGCTGCTCAGCCTCACGTCAGCAGCTTGACCATCCCCAAGGTCATGCTTCCACCTCAGGTGGCAGCGGATATCAGCTATCTGTCGCGCCATACCAAGAGCGAGGTCGGATTCATGGGCCTCGTGACCAAAGAATCATTCACAAGCGAAGAGAGCGTGATGGTGCTGGAGTATTACACCGTCACCGAGATCATGCTCCTAGATCAGCAGTGCCATTCCGCTACGACCGAACTCTCCGAAGCGGCCATGGCAGAACTGGGTGTCGCGCTATTGGCGCGTGGCGAGAACGGAGCCGATTACGATCGCCTCCGGTTCTGGGGGCATACCCATCCGTTCGGATCCACATCTCCCAGCGGCCAAGACAACAACCAGATGTCGCTCTTCCGTAGAAACGGATGTCCATGGTTCCTGCGCGGCATCTTCGCTCCTCAGAAGATGGAGTGGACACTATTCGACTTCTACCGCAACTTAGTGTCAAACGATGTTCCATGGGAGGTCCTGTACGAAGTCGAGAATCGCGACGCCTTCTGGGCGGAGGAGATCCGCAACAAGGTGCACGCCTTCTCGGCCTATTCGGGCATCCAGACCAAGCCCCCAAGGGGATCGAAACACAACACAAAAGGATCCCAGAAGGACGCAGCGACCACTGCGGAAGATGCGCTCATCGAAGCGGGGGGTCGTCAGTTCGGCCTAAACATGGAGGGCGATGATGGCAGCAGCTGCGTCGACTAACGTAGTCGATCCCGCCAGGCATCTATCCGTCTTCGATCCGAGGGTCTTCTCGGAATCGGTTGACATCATCGGGGCTGGCGCAACAGGCAGCTACCTCGCACTAGGCCTGGCCAAGCTAGGTATCGAAAAGATCCGCGTGATCGATGGCGATGTGATCGAGTCACACAACATCGCCAATCAGTGTTATGACTTGGAACACGTAGGTGAACCCAAGGTCTCGGCGCTCGCAAGCGTGATCAAGCGAGCCACCGGCTGCGAAATAACAGCCGTGAATGGCTTCGCTCCCGCCTGCATCACCAAGCCATGGGCCCCCTACGTCTTCATACTCACCGACACCATGAGCTCTCGAAAGGAGATCTTCGCGGATATCGAGTCGGACATGACGACTCGTTGTGTGATAGAGACTCGCATGGGTGTAGATGTGGCTCGCGTCTACACGGTAGATCCCACGATGGCATCGGAAGTCGAACGGTGGACCGGCACTCTAGTGAGTGATGAGGAGGCTACTGAGTCCCTCTGCCGCACGTCCGTAACCGTAGGACCGACGGTGTACACGCTGGCAGGAGTAGCGCTATGGCAGTTCATACGCTACTGGAAATGGCACCTTGATTCAACCAAGTGCGAGAGGCCGGAGCACGAGCTTATCTACGGCTTGAGGCCATTCTCGTACGCGTCTGCCGCATGGTAGACGAAGACCATCACTCGTTTCCTACCTAGGGAGGAGCCGTGATCAGCGTATCGCTAGCGTTCGTACCCGGCATCCGAAAGGACATGGTTCTCGACCCCGGCACGTCCGTCAGGGAGTGCGTCAGGCTCGCGGGTCTGAGCATCCCCACGGATTCGGCCATCATGATCAATGGCTACGGGGCTTCGGCCTCCGAGCGTCTCAACAGCGGTGACATAGTCACCATTTCTGCAAAGGTCAAGGGTAACATGGATTACATAACCGTCACCGTCGCCCGCGTTCCTGGCGAGCGCAAGACCGTCACCCTCAACGGCGGCAGGACCGTCGCAGACGCCGTCGCCCAGGCTGGCTTCAACGTAGGTGACAAGGACGAGCTCCGCGTCGACAACCGCATCGTGAGCCAGGGCTACACGATGGCGAGCGGGCAGACCCTGACCATCACCGCCCAGGTCAAGGGCAACTAGTCGCCTAGGGAACGAGCGGGGGAGAACTGCCTCCCCCGCTCTTCCCGACCCAAGCTGCGTATTTGTTTTTTTGCCTTGACGCCAATCTAATTCATGCACATAATCCTATCACACCAAAGGAGAGTGCATCATGTCTAATGCCGTCATTGTAGATTATGTACCCATCCCACTAGATACTACTGGCAGAGAGATAGCCAAGGCTAAGGCTCATTTTTTAGCCTCGCTCAAAGTAGCTTCAGCGTCTCAGGCCACTAAACTAGCCCCATCATATGATCAAGCTTTTAAGATAACATTCAAAGCACTTACATGCGAGACGCGCATGCATATATGGGCACAAGCCATCGTAACGCAAGGTTTAGTTGATATGGGGTGGTGGCCAACGCGACGTGACACCTCGCAGTTTGTTTTTGATTGGCCTGATAACTATACTAAAAACGAACAGGTGCTTATAGAAGTAATCAATGCCCCACGAAGGGAAGAAGATAGCTATGACGGAGATGGAGTTCTTTTCTAGGGATTTCCTGCTAGGCTTCGTCGGTATGCTCATCGCTACGGGATGGCTAACGCAACTAATTAAGGCCATTCCGTTTGTGCATAGACTCGTGCAGATCAACAAGCAGCTCACGGGTATGATATGCGCGGTGGTTGCAGGCTTCTTCTGTGCTATATGCTACCAAATTTCCGCGCAAGTTCTAGGAGATACGCCATTTAGATGGGCCACTATTCCGGCCACTTCGATCGTATATGCAACGGCATCTAGCTTCGCCTATGAATGGTTTATCAAGGGTAAGCGTATTGGACGCGCTACGGCTTGATGCGCCATGATAACATACTATAATGTGACCATGGAGGCATAACATGAAATTCGATCCTATCGAGCCGCAACTATTCGAAGACGCCCAGATGTCTATCCTGCGGCTCAAGGAAGCAGCGTTACAGAGCCTAGCAGAAGATATCGGAGTGACACCGGCTGATCTTTTGGCCATCTCAGAATTCTTGCCCGAAGAAAGCAATCTAGATCCTACGGTGTCGATAGAGGGTGAAGCTGTGGAACCGCCTTGCGGTGCAGTTGATGAACCCTTGGCCGAAGAAAGCGCTAGTGAAGATCTCGAAGAAGAAGATGTGAGTGCGAGTGATTTCGACTTGTGGGCATCCGATCTCTTGGGTGCCGATGCTGAGGTAGCTAATGAATGACGCGTCGCTTCAGATCATGGCATCCCTAGCTAAAGATGGCATTTCGGGCGATCTAATCAAAGCCGCTAAATTTAGTCTAGCGTGGTCTGTATTATCTGGAGAGATCCAAAAGACTGCTGCCATGGATAAAGAATCTGGCATGGGTAAGCTACTCTTTCCGCTTCTTATGGCGGGCATGATAGGCTATCCCGTACTGCAAAGCCAATTACAGCGTAGTCAAATGGAGGCCTATAATAGAGGCAGGGTGGGCACCATCAATGAGATGGCGCCAATGATGGCTGCTATGTATGGACCATATGGCGGTCTGGGTATGCCGACATCAATGCGTAACTTGACGGGATTACAAGGCCAAGGAATGGCGTAAAAGGAGAATAATATGGGACGCTTGTCAACTCTTCTGAAGACCGCACAGGATCCTATGATGGCCGGAGGCGCCCCAATGGATCCATCCATGATGGGCGGAGCTATGCCAGCTGGTGGCATGCCCATGGATCCTTCCGTGATGGGTGGCGCCATGCCCGCTGGCATGCCTATGGATCCCGCTATGATGGGCGGCGCAATGCCTGCCGGTGCTATGCCCATGGACCCCGCTATGATGGCGGGTGGAATGCCTGCTGGCGGCGGGATGCCCATTGACCCCATGGCCCTCCAAGCACTCATGAGTCCAGCAGCGGCTGCTCCTACCGAGCCTAGCATAGATCAAGACTTACTTAATAAGTCGCTACAGGTGGCCAATTCCGCCATTGATCTAGCTAAGGCGCAGACAGCCAAGGTGGAAGATATGTCCACCCAGCTGGCTACCGTACTACAATCATCGGGTGCTCTCAGTGGATTAGGGCCCGAGGATCTGCAGGACATGGCGGCGGCTCAAGACGCTAGCGCACCCATGACCATCTAGAATATCTGTACATAAAAAGAGAGGGGGCACTTCGGCCCCCTCATCTTATCTGCATCTTATCCTAAGAGGTAAGTTGGCGTGTCAAGCGCGATAAGAGTTGCAGTAACGCGGCGTAGCCTTCTGGGATGTCATCCTGCGCTACTCCAGCCATCATACTATCATGCATGGCCCCTAGTGGCATGGCCGCTATGGCGGCGGCTGGGGCCGGCGGAGTCGCGGCCCTAATCTGGGGAACGATCCCGCTGAGCGCTCTAGATAGCGCCTCGGCTTGAATGATCCCGTTAAACTCCCCCAAGAGATCTAGCATCGTCTTGAGATTGACGCGCTGCTTGCGCGTTTCATAGATCACCAACCCCAGTACGAGTAGGGTGGCAATATTGAGTCCTAGGATTACATACTGCATGAGTCATCTCTCCTCTCGTTGTGAATATAATAGGATCGTGAAGGCTTAGGCCCCCACGCCTTTTGCGCAGCCGCGCGCATGGCCTTATTGAGATAGGTCAAGGATTCTGGAAGTTCGAATGCGCTAACTACTACATTGTGTACTAGATCGTGCCTGTCATGGATAGCGTCGAATTCTAAACGACACGTTGGGCAATATCCAGTCTTGACGCGAACTGCTCCGCTAAAGAGATCTTCGGTCATGACATAGGCGGTCATTCCTCCATCTTCCGAACGCACGGCCGGTTCCATGGAACGAATCAAGAAGTAATTGATAGCGCGCAAATAGGTGATATTGATATATGGAAACGCTAACGAAAAGCACGCGTCTGGCATCCCCGCCACGTTATTCTTGGGGGTATAGTATGGCGTCAGTGGTCTGCCCGTAGTAGAGCAGATAATCGTAGTGGTGCCCTTGCGCTGCTGCTCGGCGTCATGTACGCTCACGGTGATAGTAGATGGATCAATCCAAGGCGGGATGGCTAGAGATTGGCCATCTCTCCCCACGGCTTCGTAGATCCACTTATCATTCTTGTTCTTGGCCCTGAAGTCATCGTGAACTAGGACGCCATCGATTCGCGCACAAAGATGCTCGGGCGGAGCGATGGAGGTCTTGACTTGAACATGCATGATTACTCCCTCGTTAAATGATCTCCCAAAACTACAGGTATTATGTTATAAACCTTGTGATGGTGTCAAGCCCCTGCGGTTTGGCCGATTCTGTCATAGTCCGTAGCGCCCTAGATACGCTATCGAGCCTAGTGTGTCTAGGGCCTAGCGGACGCTTCTTCTGGAGGATATCGAATGGTTGATGTCAGATGGCATGGATCTGCGCGGAATCTCTTGCTGAAGGCTGATGGCAGCCTTCATAGCCCCTTCGATCTGCGCGACGATCCAGAGAGCACGGTATTAGTAGAATCTGGAGACGGCCACAATATCGCGATACGTTACAACGGTGATGGCGCCATGGCTGTGGGAACGTACAACTCAACATGGATCTCGCATCCCATCACAAACTGTGGCGAAGATCGCGATACCGCCATTTACGTAGGCGCATACGATCAGAAACACAAGCCCGAGTGGCCTATCATCCTGAGTACAGGTAGAGATAGGCTGCGCATTCTACCGGGCGATCAGCCAGAAGCCGTACACGACGTTCTGGCGAACGAGCGCTTCAAGGGGACATATTCACATGATGTGGCATTCCATGATCCCAACACCCTAGAGCGCAAGGTCATGACGTACTACGTAATGGGAGATCGCATCCCCTGTCCAGGGCTCATGCGATATGTGGCCTTCGTCCGCGGCATCCCCAAGCTGCCTTGGTTTGTGGATGGCGTGGATATCTGGCGCAGGCGCCTAGGACTAGCGATATTGCGGGGTACGCATGTTCGCGAGAGCCTAGGCATCATCACCCATGTCTTCCGGCGCGACCCTCTAGTCGATCCAGACTGGAGCAGCCCCGCCCCTACTCGCCTGCCATGGCGCAACTCTCCATGGCGCCGTGATCTCAACGGGAAGACATACATCTGGAACCGCTCTCTCATACTAGAACTGGAGTCTGTCGAAGGCGTCGCGCAGTTTGTGCGCCAGTCCTATTATGGAGTGCCGCTAGAAGCATTCCAGGAGTCCAATATCGTCGACATCATGGACGCGAAGCTCTAGCGAAGTCAATGCCAATCCCGGGGGCCCTTGCCCCCGGGAAATGGCGAGGGAGTTGTGATGTCACTATGGGTATGGTTAGCAGCCCGCGCGTGGTTGGGCTATTCCGTGGAGGCGGGATACGCCACGTGTTCATGGTATGGGCAAGAGTGTCAAGGCCGCCAAACGGCTAACGCCGAGATATATGACTATCATGAGATGACTTGCGCTCACGTGAGCGCGCCCTTCAATAGTCTGATCATGGTCTCTAATAGGGGTAAGTATGTAGTCGTACGCGTCAATGATCGAATACCACGAGCATACAATCGCGAGATAGACCTAAGTCGATCTGCGTTTGCCCTCATTGAAGACCTTGACATCGGAGTCATCGATGCACATATAGTCATGCTAATTCCAGGGAGGTTTCTTTGATCATAACCAACAACTTCGGATTGCCAGAAGCTTTCGTGCGAGCAGCGGCAACCGGAGCATTCCCGCCATCGCTATGGCGACATCGCGTCAGCCAACTCACTGGCTCGGTGCGCATGCGATGGTTCGAGTTAACGCACTGGGATGAGTTAACGGCTGATGCCTCGGAACGACTATGGGCGATCATGGGCACTGCGATACATAACGTGCTACATGCGCATTGTGGCGATAATGAGATTGCCGAAGAGCGCCTGCGATACGTGCATCGCATTGGCGATCGTGAAGTAGCCATTTCGGGGCAAGCCGATATCTTGACGCAAACAGGGCCAGATACCTATAAGGTAACTGATTGGAAGTTCTGCAAGGTCAATGCTATGACGTTCGATAAGACTAGTTGGTTCATGCAGTTACGTTGTTACGCGTGGCTGTATGGACTTATGGGCTTTCGCGTCACAGAAGCAGAACTAGTCCTGATCTTGCGCAATCGCGATATCTTCCGGGCGATGTACGACACTAACTATCCGCAGGCTGATGTGCAAACCATGCCGGTGGATCTGTGGGACTCTGCAACCGTAGAGAGCTGGAGCCGAGAGATGTCGAATCGCCTCGTCTTGGCCGACGAGTTAGCGATACAGGGAGCTCCCGAAAGCGAAGTTCCACTTTGCAGCGATGAAGAGCGTTGGTATAGTCCATCTAAGTGGGCTGTAACCAAGCGCAAGGCTCAAAAAGCTTCGCGGGTCTTGTTGACCGAAGACGATGCTCGGGCATATCTGGCGACACGCAAGAATCCAGAAGAATATGCGATCTCGTTTAGGCCTGGGCGTTCGGGGCGTTGCCACTTATGCGCAGCACGTAGTATCTGTTCACAATGGGCGGCACAGAGCGTAATCGAAGCCGCTGGCGCTAACCCTAGCGAAGAAGGAGACGAGTAGTGGGGTTTGTAATCAGATCAGCAGAGCGGAAGCAGGCCAAGCTCCGCCTAGCATTCATGGGTCCATCGGGTTCTGGCAAGACCACATCCGCGATACGAGTCGCGCACGGCTTGGAGCAGCCAACGGTTGTAATTGATACTGAACGGCATCGTGCCGATCTATGCGAACACATCATGCCATTTAGCATCATCGATTTCGATGAGCCATATTCACCTGAGCGTTACATTGAAGCCCTGCACGTAGCAGAGGATACAGGCGCCAAGACCATCATCATCGATAGCCTAACACATGAATGGTCGGGCGCTGGTGGCATATTAGAATTGCAGACGCAACTTGCTAATTCACCCAAGATGAACAGTTTCATAGCATGGGCCAAGATCACCCCCAGACACAAGTCGCTGATCGAAGCCATGCTACGCAGTGACGCGCACATCATCGCCACGCTTCGCACTAAGACGAAGTGGGTAGTACAAGAAGAAGGCGGGCGCAGCAAGCCCGAACGCGTAGGGCTCGATCCAGTCCAGAAGGACGATATCGAGTACGAGTTCACTGCTAGCTTCTTGCTGGATCATGACCATCAGGCATATCCAGTAACGGATCACACCGGACTCTTCGATCCATCAACCGTAATCGACAAGCCGGGCGAAACGCTTGGCAAGTCATTACTAGCGTGGTTGCAGACCGGATCCGATCCAAGCCAGCTAGTGGATTACAAGGCGCGCATGCGCGAGCTCATTCAGGCATCAGGTAAGTCTTGGGATGAGTATCGCGCCGCTTTAGTCGCATCTGGCGTAGCGATCCCCGAAGCCGCTCCATCGATGTGGCGGCTTGAGGATTACAAGCGCACCATTCAGGCCATTACGGGCACTGAAGAGTAGATCGCAACGATCTCTGGGGCCATGCCGATACGCGGCGTGGCCCCAGACTGCTATTGACGATGCGATCTTCTGTTTTATAATAGGCCCAGGGGAGCACTAGGGCCCTCCTGTACCGAGGGGATGGGAATGATAGTTGCACATAGCTCCACACCAGTATATCGTATTGTGTGGTTGAGCGATTTGCATGCTGGACATCCTATGGGATTAGTGCCCAAAGATTCGCCAGTAGCATCACCATCGCACACCGTAGCAGGAAGATGTCAGGAGCAACTTCGTGATTTTTACTATTCGCTGTTGTCGAGGTATCACCGCCCCGATCTAGTAGTCGTGGATGGAGACGCTATTGATGGCCCGGGACGCAAGAACCATGGCATGGAGCAACTCACCACAGATATGGCCGTGCAGAGCGATATGGCCTATGAGGCGCTGGCGCCATGGAGTCCCACGGATGGTTATAGGGTGCTCAGTGGTTCTGGATACCATGTTGATGGTTATGGAGCCATGGAGCGCACTTTAGCCAGCCGCCTTGGCGCCCGGTATAGTGATGATGATTATTTTACTGTTGAAGGCGTGCCTATGCATGCACGTCACTTCGTTAGCGTGAGTGGCTCGCAGAATACGCAGGCCAGTCTATTGAGTAGCGATGCTATCAAGATGATTCTAGCTAGAGAGACTATTCAATATCCAGAAGCCCGAGTTATCGTAAGGGCGCACGTGCACTCTTACATGTATGTAGGAACCGGGCGCTGGATAGCCATGACGCTTCCGGCCCTACAGCTACCTTTCGGGATATATGGTTCGCGCATTCCGCCTAAGGTCTATGATGTGGGCCTAGTCATCATGGATATCACAAAGTCGGGCGGTATATCTTGGCATCCCGAGCTCATGTCCATTAAGGTTGACGTTCCAGAATCCGATCACTATTCGTTAAGGGGTAGATAATGGGCGATGTCAATGGCTCTTCTAGTTGTGATACCATCACTCTGACACCAGAGGCATATAGTTTGGACATAACCGTTGCTGAATTGGAGGCCCTCGTCAGAGATGGCGAGGTCAGGGCTTTCGAAGACCAAGAAGATGCCATCATCATGAAGTATTGGGGCCGCATTCCCATCAAGAAGCTATTAGAGTATCTCAATAGGACCTACAACAAGCAGCACACCATGTGTCAATTGAAGCATCATCATACTGCGCTATTATCGCGCTAGTACACATCAATAACGTGGGGGCCCAGTTATGCTGGGCCCCTTGTATTTGTTGGTCTTTTTGACACACGTCCTATACTAGTGATGAGCGTATTACCCACAGGAGGAGATATCGTGGCTAGACATACCTCTGATCCATATTGTGCTGATGATCGCGTGATAGGCGCTACCGGCGTCGATATCATCACCCTACCCTGCACATGCAGTAGCCTCATGATCAACTTCGGAGCCGCTAATGATGGTTTCGATGTAGCATTCAATCTCGACGAATCTTTTGGCACCACTAATGATGCGTTGCGCGTCAAGCACTTTGCCGGAAATCAGACTATCACAATACAGAACTATAAGATAAGATCCATCCGCGTGACAGCTGCGCAGGGCGTGACTTGGGGTTATTTGGGCTTTGTAAGTCCGCGGACCGGACTGGCAATTTCCGTGGAGGCATAAAGAGATGCCGATTACCACGCCATCTGAAACCATAGGTCGTATCTTGGGGCATCCCAGCATCCCGCTTACTGGCAATATTGGGCTGCTGCATCGACTACGCCTCAATCTAGAGCGAACTGGCTTGCGTGGTAGCAGCGACCTCTTTGCGGCGCTATCTAAGGCACTAGCTACTCCAACAGGCCAAAGAGCCATGATGGCAGCTATTGCTTCTGGTAGCGCACTGGGGGCTGGTAGCTTAGCGTGGGCCTTGGCAAAGAATTCCCCGCAGGGACCATCGAGGCTAGCTAACGCTATAGAGAATGCTCTATTCGAAACCAATGCAGATCAGAGTGCTGACGCTACGATAGAAAGCGCCCCTATTGCTAGGGCTGCTGATGAGGGGGAGGCGCCATGGGGCCAATACGGAGCATAGAACCCACGAAGACCGCGGGCTTTCTAGACGGTATCCGAGGTACTCTTCAGGACTGGAGAATGAATAGGGACCTTGCATATCGGGTGCCCAATCTCTTACAGCGCGGTCAACTCGATGCGCTGCAGCTCAAGAAGAATCAGCTGCAGATCGACAAGCTAATGAAGAATAACAACATCTTCAAGCTCATTACGGCGGGTGGTATTGGCGCTGCGCTAGCAGCTTTACTGGTTAGCCAACGCCAGAATGAGGCGAATCGCAACGCTGCTCCCACGATGATAAGGTATGGTGGATAATGGATACGTACCTTGGGGCGTTGAGGACTAAGTTAGCCGCTCCCATGCCCATAGCGCCGGGTAGTTATATGAATCCCCTCAGTAAGCTCATGCACATTTTAGGTGGGGGCAAGTATAAGGATATGGTTGGAGAGAACATCTGGAAGAATCTGGGGTTTTGGGCTAAATCGCATCCTGGATATGCCGTAGGAACTGGATTAGGTGGTCTGGCGCTGGCTCGCCAGATGCATCTACCAATAATTGGCAATATCTTGGGCGGAAATCAGGGTGGTCAATAATGAAGCTAGCGATGCTACTGAAAGAAGCGGCTACTACTTCTAGCGCTGTGAAGGTGAAGGCTAGTACGCCCGTGATCGCGGCTAAGCCAATGAAGGCCCCCGCTGCGCCCGATATCAAGGCTCCCAAGATTAGCGCAGGAACAGCTCCAAAGATTCCGGCCACCACCATACCACGAGTTTCTATGCCGGCCATTACGTCGGGCCTTAATATCCAGCTACCTACCGCCAATGAGATTCTGTCGGAATCCATGGGCGTGAACACCAAGCAAGCGCAGATGGAGAAGAGGGCTGGTGCTCCTCTACTATTGGCGCTACCAGCACTCTTTGCCGCTGGCGCTCCGCTCGCTGGACGATTGGCGTATCGCATGGGTGGCATGAAGAACCTAGCCGAATTAGCTAGGGGTGGTTCTGGGCTCAAATCCCTCTTTGCCAAATATATGGTGGGTCCCCAGGCTAGTACGGGAGCCGCCAGGCGCCTAGGTGATTGGGCCGCTCGTACTGGAACCAACCTGTCGGGCTTGAATGAGGCTCAGCTGGCTATGTTAGCCGAGGAACAGGGATCACTAGATCTTGCTAGGCATATTAGTCGACTGAACGCTACGGGCAATCCTAATTACATAGCCAATCAAATACGTAATAGCGCCGCCAAGCGCATTAGCAACGAGGCGCTGCGCCAACAGGTGCCCCATGCTGTTGCTAATCAGATGGCATTAGCACAGACTGGATCCCCATTAGCTCAGAGTATACAAGATGCTTCGCAAGCACTAGCCAAGGCCGAAGGAGCTCAAGCCGCTACTACTCAAGGTAATCCCAATTGGTGGAAGTGGATGCTTGGAGGCGCCGCTGGTATGGGCTTGATGAATGGTGGCCTTGGCAACGTACTTGGTTTCAACAACCAAAGACAGCAAGGTCAGCGTGCTCCCATGATGACCATGCCGATGATGTATATGTAGGAGGCACATGTCTTATCTATTGGCCCTACGCACCAAACTAGCATTCAGTATGTCACCGGGCGCATTTATGGCATCTACCGGAGGTGGAGCCTCTGCTGCTGCTACGGGCGCGGGACGGGGATTGTTATCTAGATTGGGAACAGGTGGTAAGGCTGGTCTTATCGGCATGATCGGGCTTTCTGTTTTGCCCCCCATAATCAATATGATAGGGGGCAATAAGGGAGCGTATAACGCGGGCCAACAAGCCGCCATGCAATCTATGCCCCAAGGCTCACAGACGCCTCAGATGCCCACGATGCCACAGATGCCTCAGATGATGGGCGCCAATATGCGCCTACCTAATGTGCAGATTGGATAGACTATGGTTGATGTCGCGCGCGAATTAACCAATATGGATGCCATTATTGAGCGCATGCGTATTCAGATGCTGCAGATCAACGCTGAAAAGACTCATGCACAATCACTAATACGCACGCAACTAGATATCTCTTATATCCTTTGCCGAGCTATCGATATCGACGCAGCGCTCAATCAATGCACCGAACGTATCGTGCGCAATACTCCATATACATCAGGCGCGATCTATCTCATGGGACGCGACGGCGATTATCGTATATCGCTAGAGTATCACATCCCGGCACATCTCTTGGGGTGTTATCCACGCTTTGGTGCTGATGCTGATGTGGTACGTTTCGTGGAGGGTGGAGAGGCCTATTTCGGACCCTATGCTCCTTTCATGGATATGATGGGCTATACGAGCGATCCGATAAAAGACGAGCAACGACAGATTGCCATTCTTCCCATGGCCAGTAATCGAGGCACCGAAGGTGCTCTCGTGCTCATTACAGATACCGCCTTCGAATGTGATGATACGCTACGAGACGCACTAGTCGCCATCGCTTCTAACATGGCTTCTTCGATCGCCAAGATACGCGTGATGCATGATCTCAGGGAGAGCTCTGTGCAGCTCAAGCTGTTATCTGACCACGCTTCTGACGCCATGGTTATCGTCAATAAGGGTCGCATTGTGAGAGCCAATCAGACCATGGCCTCTTTACTGGGCATGGAAAGCGAAGCGTTGCGAGATAATCGCATTGATCAGTACGTGGCGCAACAGCAGAATGGCGAGATTGTGTTAACCGATATCTCTGGCCAACAACATCTCGTGGATGGTGGGGCCCACTATCTCAATAGGGTCAACGGATATGAGGACTGTGTGGTATGGACACTGAGGCCCACATCACGGGAGTAACAAGCGTTATGTCCGGAGATTTCCCGGGATTCATGCGCGAAGTGTTCGAGTTTATGTCTGCTACCAAGACTACGCTTGGGGCCATGGCTCAAACCTACAAAGAACTCGCGCAACGCGGAACGCATTCTGAAGAGCGATTGATCAAGATCGAACAACAGCTAGCATTGCTAGATCAGATACAGTGCGGATTGGTGGCTAGCTCTGGGGCAAGTCCATGTACTAACTGTCCTACACGTATCCACTACGAGAAATTCATGCAAGAAGAATGGCCATCTATTCGCAACAAGGTGATCTTCTGGAGTGGTGGTCTAGCATTCGCGGGCTTTGCGCTCAGCATTCTAGTGAAGGTGTTGTAGAATGGCTGATATACATAAGTTAGCCGATGAGCAATTTATGATATCGGGCAACTTCACCAACGTATTGCGTGGTGATATCCTAGATCCCGATGCTTGTTTGGTATATGCCGAAGATCGCAACGGAGCCGTAGTAACATCTACGGTAATAGATGTTAGTACGCTCATCGTAGTAGGTGGAGTATTGCGCGTTAGGGTGCGTGGTGGCACATTTGCGCTTTCGCCATATCACATTAAACTAATCGCTGAGACGCTCGGGGGTAATCGCTGGATTATACCCGTAGTAATGCACATAGACGAGGAATGATATGCCAACCAATCTAGTGCATACAGAACATGATGAAAAGCTATGGCGACAAGCTAAGGCCCTAGCCGCCAAGAATGGCCATAAAGAAAACTGGGGGTATGTGGTGAGTATTTATCAGTCCATGAAGGGCAAGGGCACGCCCAAGCAAGCGGCCATAGCGCTAACCCATTTGAATCCTACATACATAGCCGGTCGTCTAGCTATCGATAGCATGTCCAAGCAAGCTGGCTTCTGGACTGCGCCTCGGCTGAGTTTGATGGATAAGATCATCAGACACCTACCTGATTTCATGAAGCCAGGAGTACAGGGTGTGGTAGCGCGCTT
>ERZ795055.560-NODE-560-length-35041-cov-5.736123_pt1 | contig 35041 bp, 26 predicted proteins | sample MGYA00375139_ERZ795055 | MGnify/ENA primary metagenome ERZ795055 (study PRJEB30184, sample SAMN05720283) | anaerobic digester metagenome | isolation source: active sludge of municipal wastewater-treating anaerobic digesters | place: USA | collected 2015-01-23 ... | reverse complement strand
CCGGGCCAGGATCGAGGCCGGCGACGAGCAGGCCGCCATCTTCGAGTCCCACCTCCTCATGCTCGACGACCCCGACCTCATGGAGCGGATCGAGGGCAGCCTCGCCGCCTCCCTGCGCAACATCGAGCGCGTGGTCGTCGAGATCGAGAGCGAGCTCGTCGGCAAGCTCCTCAAGGCCGAGGATCCCGCGCTCCGCGAGCGGGCGGCCGACATCCAGGACGTCTCGCGCCGCATCCTCGGCCACCTCCTCTCCCGCGAGCGCCGCAGCCTCGGCGACATCGCCCAGGACGTGGTCCTCGTGGCCCGGGACCTCCTGCCCTCGGACATGCTCTCGATGGACCGGGGCCGGGTCAAGGCCATCGTCACGGAGTCGGGCGGCCGCACGAGCCACGCGGCCATCATGGCCCGGGCCTTCGAGATCCCCGCCGTCCTCGGGGTGGCCGGGGCCCTCGCCGCCATCCGCGAGGGCATGCGCGTCGCCGTCGACGGGGAGCGGGGCCTGGTCGTGGCCGAGCCCGACGCCGCGGCCCTCGCGCGGACCGACGCCGAGCGCGCCGCGGCCGCCCGGCGCGACCGGGACCTCTCCGCCCTCCGCGACCTCCCCGCCCTGACCCTCGACGGCCGGCGGATCCTGCTCAAGGCCAACATCGAGGTGCCCGAGGAGGCCGAGGGCGCGGTGGCCCACGGGGCCGACGGCGTCGGCCTCTTCCGCTCCGAATTCCTCTTCCTCCGGCCCGGCGAGGCCCCCGGCGAGGAGGAGCAGTACCGGGCCTACCGGAGGGTCATCGAGACGATGGCCGGCAAGCCGGTCACCATCCGCACCCTCGACGTCGGCGGCGACAAGGTCCTGCCGAGCGCCGGCTCCTCCGACGACCGGATCGAGAAGAATCCCCTCCTCGGCTGGAGGGCCATCCGCTTCTGCCTCTCGCACACCGAGGTCTTCAAGACCCAGCTCCGGGCCATCCTCAGGGCCGCGGTCCACGGCGAGACCCGGATCATGTTCCCCATGATCGCCACCGACTGGGAGCTCGAGAAGGCGAGGGCCCTCCTCGTGGAGGCGCGCGCCGAGTGCCGCGCCAAGGGCCAGGAGGTGCCGGACTACATCCCGGTCGGCATCATGATCGAGGTGCCCTCGGCCGCGATCGCGAGCGACATCCTCGCGCGCCGGGCCGACTTCTTCTCGATCGGGACCAACGACCTCACCCAGTACACCCTCGCGGTGGACCGGGGCAACCGCCGCCTGGCCTACCTCAACGAGCCCTACAACCCGGCGGTGCTCCGCCTCGTGGCCCTCACCATCGAGAACGGCCGCAAGGCCGGCATACCCGTCGCGATGTGCGGCGAGATGGCCTCGGACCCCGCGGTGGCCACCCTCCTCATCGGCCTCGGGCTCGAGGAGTTCTCGATGTCCAGCGCCTCCCTCCCCGCGGTCAAGCGCATAGTCCGCCAGACCGACTCGGGGCGGGCTGCCGATTTCGCCAAGGCGGCCATGGGCCTCTCCTCGTCGGCCGAGGTCGCCGCCTATCTCTCGAGCCTCCCCCGGAGCTGAAGGAAGCCATGAAGCGAGAACCCTCCCCCCCCGATGGCGCCGAGCCCGCCGCCGGCGAGCGCCTCCCCGAGGACGCGCGCCCCGCGGAGCCCCGCGGCCTCCGCTACCTCAACCTGCCCCTCGTGGTGATCGCGGGCAGGCCCAACGTCGGCAAGTCCACCCTCTACAACCGCCTCCTGCACAAGCGGCGCGCCATCACCGACCCGACCCCGGGGGTCACCCGCGACCCGGTGGACGCGGTGTGCGACATCGGCCGGTCGGGCAAGCGCTGCCTCCTCGTGGATACGGGCGGCTTCAAGCTCGACCGCGAGGGCCTCGACGGCCTGGTCGTCGAGAAGAGCCTCCAGTACCTCGAGCGGGCCGACCTGATCGTCTTCCTCCTGGACGCGGCGCAGCGCTCCCCCGAGGACCAGGCCTTCTCGGAGCTCCTGCGAAAGTGGTCGCCCAAGGTCCTCCTCGTCGTCAACAAGGCGGACAGCCCCGAGCGCGACCAGCTGGCCTGGGCCAACGCCGAGCGGGGCTACGGCCACGCGATCTTCGTCTCGGCGGAGCACGGCCGCAACGTGGACGAGCTCGAGCAGGCCCTGCTGGACCGCCTCGACTTCTCCAAGGTCGTCGAGGTCGAGGAGGGCCGAGAGCCCATCCGCCTCGCCATCATGGGCAAGCCCAACACCGGCAAGTCCACCCTCCTGAACCGCCTCCTGGGCTCGGAGCGCTCCATCGTGAGCGAGGTGGCCGGCACGACGCGCGACGTCGTCGAGGGGCGCTTCGAGTGGAAGGGCCGGCAGGTGGTCGTCCTGGACACCGCGGGCATACGCCGCAAGAAGAAGGTCACCGAGGCCGTCGAGTACTACTCGGTCAACCGGGCCATCCGCGTCGTGGACGAGAGCGACGTGGTCGTGCTCATGATCGACGCGCGCGAGGGCCTGACCGAGCAGGACAAGAAGATCACGGCCTTCGCCTCCGAGAAGGGGAGGGCCGTCGTCTTCGCCCTCAACAAGTGGGACGAGATGCCCGACCTCAAGAACAGCTTCGAGGCCGCCCGCGACAAGCTCCGCTACTTCTTCGGCCAGATGGCCTGGGCCCCGGTCCTGCCGCTCTCCGCCAAGGAGGGGACCGGCCTGGACAAGCTCATGAACACCGTCGTCAACCTCCACGCCCAGCTCAACAAGCGGATCGAGACGAGCCGGCTCAACAAGGCCTTCGCCGACTGGGTCGAGTCGACGCCGCCGCCCGTCGGGACGCGCACCCGCTTCAAGGTGCGCTACGCGGTGCAGACGAGCGTCAACCCGCAGAAGTTCACCGTCTTCGTCACCCGCCCCGACGCGGTGGCCGATTCCTACCTCTCCTTCCTCCGCAACAAGATCCGCGGGGACCTCGGCCTGGACAAGATCCCGGTCATCCTCGAGCTCAAGGCCTCGCGCTCGCCCATCGTGTCCCGGCCGGTATCGCGGGCCGAGAAGGTCAAGGAGGCGGCCCTGGCCAAGTCCGGGCGCCCCGCCGAGGCCAAGCCGCGCAGGCCCCTGTTCAAGGAGGCCGAGCCGGCCAAGCCCCGAGGCGGGCGCCGCGCCGCGGCCGAGCCCCGGGGCCCGGCGAGGGGCAAGGCCGCACCTGATGGAAAGCCCGCCAAGGGCAGGCCGGCCGCGGGCAAGCCCGCGAAGGGCAAGCCGGCCAAGGGCAAGCCGGCGGCCAAGCGCGCCGCCGCCAAGCCCCAGGCGGCCCGGCGCGCCGGGGGCGCCAAGCGGGCCCCCGGCGGCCCCGCTCGGCGAGGGCGTTAGCCGGCATCGTGGCCTCCTTCACCACGAGCCAGGCGGAGCGCCTCCTCGGCCTGCCCGCCTCGACCCTCAGGCACTGGGAGCGGGAGGTCAGCCTCGTCGAGCCCCGCCGGGACGCCTACGGGCGCCGCTCCTACTCCGAGGCCGACCTGCGCATCCTCCTCCGCCTACGACACCTCGCCGTACGCCGCGGCCTGGGGCTGGCGGCCGCGGGCCGGGCCCTCCTCGCCGAGCTCGCGGGGCCCGGCCCGGAGCGCCGCGCCCGCGTCGCCGAGCTCCGCGGCGAGCTCATCTGCCTGTACTTCGCCTCGCTCGAGTCGCGCAAGCGGCTCGAGGACGGGATCTCGAGCCCGGCCCGGCCCCCTCGGGGCCCCGCCGGAGGAAGCTAAGACCGGAACCGGAGGATCGCCGCATGAACGGAGCCCTCGTCAAGCGCCTCGTCGATTTCCTCGACGCCTCGCCCAGCGCCTACCACGCCGTCGATTCCATGGCCGCCGCCCTCGAGGCCCGCGGCGCGCGCCGCCTGCGCGAGCGTGAGGCCTGGGAGCTCGAGCCCGGGGCTCCCTACTACGTCGTCCGAGGGGGCTCGGCCCTCGTCGCCTTCCGGCCGGGGCTCCGCCCGCCCCAGGAAGGCGGCTTCGCCCTCGCCGGCGCCCACACCGACAGCCCGGCCCTCAAGGCGCGGATCGAGAAGCCCCTCTCGGGCAAGGGCATGGAGCGGGTCCCCGTCGAGGTCTACGGCGGGGCCATCCTCTCCTCCTGGCTCGACCGGCCACTCGGCCTCGCCGGCCGCGCCGTCCTCCGGGGCTCCTCCGGCGGCCTGGAGACCCGCCTGGTCAACCTCGCCCGGGCCGTCGGCGTCGTGCCCGACCTGGCCATCCACCTCAACCGGGAGGTGAACAAGGGCTTCGAGTACAACGCCCAGAACCACCTGCCCGTCCTGGCGGCCGCCCTCCCCGCCGCCGGCGAGGGCGCGCCAGGCGGGCCCGCTCCCGGCGCCGCCGGCCCCGCGGCCTCCTGGCTCCTCTCCCTCGTCGCGCGCGAGCTCGGCGTCGAGGCCTCCTCCGTCCTCGGCTCGGACCTGTACTTCGTCGACGTCCAGCGCGCCGCCCTCTTCGGCCCGGCCTCCGAGCTCCTGAACTCGGCCCGCCTCGACGACCTCGTCGGCTGCCACGCCGTCCTCGAGGCCTTCCTCGACGCGGGCCCCGCGGGCCACGGCCAGGTCGCCTGCTTCCTCGACAACGAGGAGGTGGGCTCGAGGACGGCCCAGGGCGCGGACTCCTCCTTCCTGCGCGACCTCCTGGGGCGGATCTGCGCCCTCGCCGGCTGCGGCACCCAGGACTTCTACCGGGCCCTGGCCTCCTCCTTCTGCGTCTCGGTGGACGTGGCCCAGGCCTTCCACCCCTCCTACGCGGACAAGTACGACGAGGCCTACGCCCCCCTGCTCAACGGGGGCCCGGCCCTCAAGGCCAACGCCAACTTCCGCTACGCCACCGACGGCGAGTCCGAGGCCCGCTTCCGCCTCCTGTGCGCCGAGGCCGGCGTCCCCTGCCAGAAGTTCATGAGCCGCGCCGACATCGCCCCCGGCACGACCATCGGGCCCCTGGGCTCCTCGCTCACCGGCGTGCCGACCGTCGACGTCGGCGCGCCGCTCCTGTCGATGCACGCGATGCGCGAAACCGTCGGGGCCCGCGACCACGAGGCCATGGTCCGCGCCCTCGGCGCCCTGTACCGCGCGGGGCCCCGCCCCGGCGGGCGGGAAGGCCCGGCCGGGGAGGCCCGCTGATGGCCAACCCGACGATCGAGCTCCTCATGGCCCGCCGCTCGGTCCGCAGCTTCGAGGAGCGGCCCGTGGGGCGGGGGACGCGCGACGCGGTCCTCGCCGCCGCCCTCCGCGCCCCGACGGCCGGCAACATGATGCTCTACAGCGTCATCGAGGTGGAGGACCAGGGGCTCAAGGACAAGCTCGCCGTCAGCTGCGACGGCCAGGGCTTCATCGCGGCCTCGCCCTGGGTCCTCGTCTTCCTCGCCGACTACCAAAGGTGGATGGACTACTTCGAGCTCTCCGGCGCCTTGGGAGGCGAGGCCGCGGCCCGGCCCCTCGAGTCGGACCTCCTCCTCGCCTTCAGCGACGCCTTCGCCGCCGCCCAGACCGCCGTCGTCGCCGCCGAGGCCCTGGGCCTGGGCTCCTGCTACATAGGCGACGTCATGGAGAACTACGAGCTCCACCGCGAGCTCCTGGGCCTGCCCCGCTACGCCTTCCCCGCGGCGATGCTCTGCCTCGGCTACCCCACCGCCCAGCAGCGCGAGCGCCCCCAGCCCCCGCGCTTCGACCGCCGCCACGTCGTCTTCGCGGACCGCTACGAGCGCCGCAGCCCCGAGGACTTCGCCCAGATGTTCGGGGGCCCCTTCTACGCCGGGGCGAGCCTCCTTCCCGGGGCGGGCAACTACGGCCAGCACGTGTACCGGCGCAAGTTCGCCGCCGGCTACAGCCTCGAGATGCGCCGCTCCGTGCGCCGCGCCCTCGAGGAGTGGAAGTAGGCCGCTTCCCGCGCCTGGCGCCGCGCCATGGAAAACGAAGGGCCGCCCGATAGGGCGGCCCTTTTTTACGCGTTAGGCGGACTTACTTGCGGGGCAGGGGCGTATAGGTCTTGGAGGGATCCCAGGCGCCCTCGCGCTCCTCGCCCTTGATGCTCGGGATCTGCAGGACCTGGCCCGGGTAGATGAGGTTCGGGTTGTTCGGATCCCGGAAGGTCTTCTTGTTGGCCTCGTAGATCACCGGCCACTTGAGGGGGTTGTTGTAGATGAAGGGGTACTCCGCGATCCGCCATAGGCAGTCGCGGCGCGCGGGGATGAGCCTTACCGTGTAGGTGGCGGGCAGGGGCGGGGTCCCCGAGGCGGCCTTGACCCCGGAGAGGGCGGTCAGCACGGCGCGGGCGTGGTCCCGGGCCGCGGGATACTCCTCGCCGCCGTAGGAGGCGGAGGAGGCCTCCATCTCGACCTTCGCCGCCGCGTACTCGGCGGGGTAGGCCTTGGGGGCTCCCGCCTTCTCGGCCCAGGCGAGGCGATCCCTGGCCTGGGCCATGGCGCGCTCGGCCTCGGCCTTGGCCACCATCTTGGCCACGTACTGGTCGGAGAGGGAGGCGTATTCGCTGGCCTGGGCGGCGTAGCCGGCGGCGGAGTCGTAGTCCCCGTCGCCGAAGGCCTTCTCGGCCATGGCCTTGAGCTCGATGCTCCGCTGGTAATAGGAATTGTCCTTGAGGCTCTGCGCCTGCAGGCTCACCGCCGCGGCGAGGAGCGCGAGGACGAGTATCGCTGCGAGCTTTTTCATGGTTCTTTCCCCTTCCCTCACCGGGCCGCGGCCTGGCCGACCAGGGCGTCGGCCTCCTGGGCCTTGCGGGCGCTGTCGGCCGCGGCCGCGGCCGCCGCCTCCATCGCCTCCTTGGCCTTTGCCCGCTTGACTGCGGCCTCGTCGTAGGCCGCGTCGAAGGCGGCCTTGGACTCGTCGAAGGCGGCCTTGGCCTCCTCGTACTCGCCCGAGGTGAGCTTGGCCACGCCCCGCTCGTAGACCGCGAGGGCCTCGTCGTACTGCTGCTTGACGGCGACCTGGGCCTTGATCTCCTCGGACTTCTGCTTGGCGTCGTCGGACTTCTGCTTGGAGCCCGTGGCCTCGGCCTGGCGGCCCTTCTGGACCACGAGGTTGAAGCGGAGGATGGCCTCGTCGAGCAGGTCGACGCCGGAGGCGCGGGAGTCGAGGGCCCCGGTGGCCCACATGCCCTCCTCGGCGGCGTACTTGTTCTCGGCGAGCTGGTTGTTGCCGGAGTCCCACTTGGCGTAGTCCTTCTCGGCTATGCCCGCGCGGAGCTCCCCGCCCACGGAGCGCTTGTAGGCGAGCTCGAAGTAGAGCCGCGCCTCCTCGAAGGCGGCGACGGAGGGCTCGTGCTTGCCCGACTCGACGAGGGCGGCGGCGGCGGCGTAGGCCTTCTCTCCGGCCTGGAAGCGGTCGGCGGCCTTCGCGTCGGCGCCGGCCTTGAGGGCCGTGGCCTTCATCTGGTCGGCCTGCTCGCGCTTGGCCTCGGCCAGCGCGACGACGCCCTTCGCGATGAGGGCCTCGTAGGAGGCGATCGAGGCCTCGAGGGCGGCCTTGGCCTCGCCGGATTTCTGGGCGTCCTTGGAGGCCGCGTTGTGCGACTCCACGGCGGAGGCGTACTTCGCCTCGGAGGCCTTGTAGTCCTCGGGGAGGACCTCGAAGAGCTTCAGGTCGAAGGACTTCTTCTTGAGCTCCTTCGCCTTGGCGAGGAGGGCGTCGAGATCGGCCTGGCTGGCGCCCGCCAGGGCCTTGGGCTCGGGGGCCGGCTCCGCGGGCTTCTCGACCGGGGCGGGCTCGGGCTCGGGGGCCGCGGGCTTGGAGGCGCAGGAGCCGAGGAGGAGGGCGATCAGCACGAGCAAGGACGCCGAGGCTCGTAAGTTTTTACCTGGAATCATAGGCATCCTCCTGGGATTCGTATGGGATATACCCATATACTACCATGACGATCGGCCCAGGGCAAACCTTTGCTCGAAAAAAAGGCGTTTTCCGGGCGGAGGATCATGCGCGGCCGCTCATCGGCGCCGCCGGAATCTCGATGCGCCACAAAGGAATACGGCGATCGTCAGCCCCGACCCGCCGGATCGGTCCCGGGACCGATCCGATTTGCCAGGGGCCTCCCAGGGCCGATATACTCTCGCGGGCGAGGACCGCCGGCTAACGAGCCCTCGGTCGTGTAACCTTCCGGGTATCGAGCGCGCCTTCGAAGGTATGGCGCGGAGGAGCATCCATGACCGAAAGCCTCGAAATGTACCTCGAGACCATCAGCCTCCTCCACGACCGGATGCGCATCGCGAGGGTCACCGACATCGCCGCCGAGCTCGGCGTCTCCAAGCCCTCGGTCCACGCGGCCCTCCACGAGCTCGAGCGCCGGGGCCTGGCCCGGCACGAGCACTACGGCGAGGTGCATCTGAGCGCCGAGGGCCGGGAGGCCGCCGCCGAGATCCGCGGGCGCCACGAGCTCCTCGCGGCCTTCCTCCGCGAGGTGGTGGGCGTCTCGCCCCAGACCGCGGAGCGGGACGGCTGCCGCATCGAGCACTACCTCTCCGAGGAGACCATGGAGCGCATCAAGGCCCTGGCGGGCGAGGCCCTCTCGCGGAAGGGCCCGGCCGGGGAGGGGGAATAGGTTTCGCCTAACGCGGCGTCGGCAGGATCGGGCCTGCGCCCGGGGCCTCGGGCCGGCGGCCGGGCAGGCCCCGGGTCACGATGAAGTTGAGGGCGGCGACGGCCGCCCCGCCCAGGAAGACCCAGCGGTAGCCGGCCTCGCCCCCGCTCCGCCACGCGAGGCCCCCGAGCATCGGGAGGAACATCGACACCGCGTGGTCGATGCTGATGCCCGCGGAGAGGGTGGGGGAGAGGTCCTCGGGCCGCCTCACCATGCGCTTGACGTAGACGGCCCTGGTCATCGAGACGGCGTCCGAGGCCTGGTCGAAGACGTAGCAGGCCGCGACCACGGCGAGGGCGGCGCCCGCGGGCAGGAGGGAGGGGGCGAAGGCGTAGGCGAGGCAGACGCCGACGGTGAGGAAGGCCTCCCCCCCGAGGACGGCCCGGGGGCCGAAGCGGTCCGTCAGGCGGCCGACCGCCGGCTTGACGACGACGCCGAGGCGGGAGACCAGGAGGAAGAGGAAGGTCATCGTCGAGACCGGCTGGCGGAAGAGGTCGACGAGCATCCAGGGGCCGAAGGTGATGAACAGCTGCTTGCGGGCCCCGTAGAGCACGGAGATGAGGTAGTAGCGGGAGTACTCGCGCCGCAGGACGAAGCGCGGGCGGGGCCCGGGGCGATGGCGGGGGCTCATGGCCAGGAAGCAGGCCGCGGCGGAGAGGTAGAAGGCGGCGCCCGCGCTGAAGGCCCCGCGGTAGCTCAGCGAGGCGTAGGAGAAGAGGGCGAGGAGGGTCACCGAGCCGGCCACGAGGGCCAGGGTGTTGGCTGCCGCGAAGCGCCCGAGGGCCGAGCCCTCGTCCCCCTCGGCGGCGAAGGACATGCCGATCGCGTTGCCCAGGGGCATGTAGACGTGGGCCCCCGAGCTGTAGACGAAGACCGTGGCGATCATGAGGCCGTAGGAGGCGGGGATCCAGCCCAGGGCGAGCATGCCCGCCCCCGCGGCGAGGTTGGCGATCATGGCTATCCGCACCTCGCCGAGGAGGGCGAGGGAGGCCACGAAGAGGCTCACGAGGAAGCCCGGCAGCTCCCGGGGGAATTCCAGGAAGGTGCGCCGCGCCACGTCCAGGGCGAAGGCGTCCTTGAGGTAGTTGTTGAAGGCGGCCGAGTTGACGCAGGCGCCGAGGCCCATGAGGACGCTCGCGGCGAGGAAGAGGCGCCGGTCGCGGGCCTCGGGGAGGCCCGTCATGCCTTGGAGACCGAGACGCGCCAGGTCCTGTCCCCCGCCTCGACCTCGGCGTAGCCCGCGGCCCCGGCGGGGGCCTCGGTCCAGGCGAGGGAGAGGGCGAGGGTCTCGGACTTGACGAGGTCGGAGAAGCGCTCCAAGGCGGCGCGGAGCTCGCCGTCGCCCGCGATCTCGAGCCTCACGCGGTCGGTCACCTCGAGGCCCCCCTCCTTGCGCAGGCCCTGCACGCCGCGCACGAGGTCGCGGACGTAGCCCTCGGCGAGGAGCTCGGGGCTGATCTCGGCGTCGAGGGCCACCGTGAGGGTGCCCTCGTTCAGCACCTTGAGGCCCTCCTTCTCGACGCGGCGCACCTCCACCTTGGACTTGTCCAGGGCGAAGCGGCGGCCCGCCGCCTCGAGCTCGAGGGAGGCCCCCTCGAGGAGGCTGGCGACCTGGGCCCCGCCGAGGGCCTCGATGCGCGCGGCCGCCTCCTTCATGTCCTTGCCGAGCTCCTTGCCCAGGACGCGGAAGTTGGCCTTGGCGGAGTACTCGACGAGCTCCTCCTCGTTCTCGCGGAAGACCACGCGCTTGACGTTGAGCTCCTCGCGGAGGATCTCCTCCATCTCCCGGAGCACCGCGCGCTCCTCGGCGACCTTGGTGACCAGGTGGACCGAGGCCAGGGGCTGGCGCACCTTGATGTCGCTCTGCACGCGGAGGGCGCGGCCCATCGAGACCGCGTGCCGCACCGAGGCCATCTTGCGCTCGAGCTCCTCGTCCCGGTAGCGCGCGTCGTACTCGGGCCAGCCGCAGAGGTGGACCGACTCGGGCTCGCCCTCGGAGCGGAGGTTGCGCCACATGGCCTCGGAGATGAAGGGGACGAAGGGCGCAGCCACCAGGGCCAGGCGCTTGAGCACGCGGTTCAGGGTGGCGTAGGCCTCGGCCTTGTCCGCGTCGGCGGCCCCGTCGGCCCTGCCCGCCGCCGGGCGCCAGAAGCGGCGGCGGGAGCGGCGGATGTACCAGTTGTTGAGGCTGTCGACGAAGTCCACGATGGGCGCTATCGCCTGGGGCAGCTCGTAGGCCTCGAGGCCGTCGCCGACTCCCTTCACCAGGCCCTCGCAGACCGAGAGGATCCAGCGGTCGAGGGGATTGCGCGCGTCCAGGGGCGCCTCGCCGGGGCCTGCGTCGTCGGCCGAGACGCCGTCTACGTTGGCGTAGGTGACGAAGAAGCCGTAGGCGTTCCACAGGGGGATGAGGATGCCCTTGAGGACCTCCTTGACCCCCTCGTCGGTGAAGCACAGGTCGCCGGCCGAGAGCACGGGCGAGTTCATGAGGTAGAGCCTGAGGGCGTCGGCGCCGAACTTGTCGATCACCTCCATGGGGTCGGTGTAGTTGCGCTGCGACTTGGACATCTTCTTGCCGTCGGCCGCGAGGACCATGCCCGAGACGATGCAGTTCTGGAAGGCGGGCCGGTCGAAGAGGGCGGCCGCGAGGACCGTCAGCGTGTAGAACCAGCCCCGGGTCTGGTCGAGGCTCTCCGAGATGAAGTCGGCGGGGTAGTGCTCCTCGAAGTGCTTCTTGTTCTCGATGGGGTAGTGCACCTGGGCGTAGGGCATGGAGCCCGACTCGAACCAGCAGTCGAGGACCTCGGGGATGCGCCGCATGACGCCCCCGCACTCGCACTTCGCGGTGATCTCGTCGACGAAGTGCTTGTGGAGGTCGGCCGGCCGGACGCCGGAGAGCTTCTCGAGCTCGTCGCGCGAGCCCACGCAGACGGTCTTGCCGCAGGACTCGCACTTCCAGATCGGCAGGGGGTTGCCCCAGTAGCGGTTGCGCGAGATGGCCCAGTCGCGGGCGTTCTCGAGCCACTTGCCGAAGCGCCCATCCTTGATGTGGGCGGGCACCCAGCGGATCTTCGCGTTGGCCGAGAGCATCTTGGGCTTGACGGCGTCCATCCGCACGAACCAGGAGCCGACCGCGCGGTAGATCAGGGGATGGGAGCAGCGCCAGCAGTGGGGATAGGCGTGCAGGATCTGCTCGCGGCGGACGAGCTTGCCCTCGGCCTTGAGGCGCTCCATGATGTCCTTGTCGCAGTCCTTGACGAACCTTCCCGCGTAGTCGCCCACCTCCGCGGTGAACCTGCACTCCGCGTCGACGGGGCAGACCGTGGGCACGCCCGTGCCCTTCAGGACCTCGTGGTCGTCCTCGCCGAAGCCGGGCGCCGTGTGGACGATGCCCGTGCCGTCCCCGGTGGTGACGTGGCCCCCGGTCACGGTGCGGAAGGCGTTGGATTCGCGCAACGCGGCGAAGTAGGGGAAGAGGGGCTCGTACTCGATGCCCGCGAGCTCGGCGCCCTTCTTGCGCCAGAGGATCTCGGGCATCGCGCCTTCCTTGTAGTAGGCGGGGAGCCGCGACTCGGCCAGGAGGTAGCGCTCCTCGCCGTCCCGCACCAGGACGTAGTCGATCTCCGGCCCGAGGCAGAGGGCGAGGTTCGAGGGGAGGGTCCAGGGCGTGGTCGTCCAGGCCAGGAGGTAGGTACGTCCCTCCGCCAGGCGGAGGGCGTCCGCGAGGCCGGCCAGGGAGGCGGGCGCGGAGACCGCCTTGAAGCGGAGGGTGATGGCCGGGTCGTGGACGTCCTTGTAGCCGCCGAGGGCCAGCTCGTGGTTGGACAGGACGGTCGAGCAGCGGGGGCAGTAGGGGAGGATGTAGTGGCCCTCGTAGACCAGGCCCTTGTCCCACAGGCTCTTTACCACCCACCAGATGGACTCCATGTAGTCGGGGTCCATGGTCTTGTAGTCGTGGTCGAAGTCGACCCACCTGCCCGCGCGGGTCATGATGGTCCGCCACTCCTTGACGTAGCGGAGGACCGAGGCACGGCAGGCCTCGTTGAACTTCGCGATGCCGTACTTCTCGATGTCGGTCTTGGAGTCGAGGCCGAGCTCCTTCTCGATGAGGTTCTCGACCGGCAGGCCGTGGCAGTCCCAGCCGAAGCGGCGCTCGACCTTGAAGCCGCGCATCGTCTTGTAGCGGGGGATGATGTCCTTGATCGTGCCCGGGACGAAGTGGCCGAAGTGGGGCAGGCCCGTGGCGAAGGGGGGGCCGTCGTAGAAGACGTACTCGGGCGCCCCCTCGCGCTGGGTGATGGAAGCCTCGAAGATCCTCCGCTCCTCCCAGAATCGGACTATGTCCTCCTCCATGCGCGGAAAGCTGACCTTCGGATCCACGGGCTTGTACACGATGACTTCCTCCAGCGGTTGGTTCCGGCGAGTATGCCATGGAAAGCGGCCGCTTTTCCAGTATGGCGCCGCTTCCGCTCCCTTCACCGGCGCGGTATAGTTCCCGAGGGGGGAAACGATGAAGAACTGCTCCGTCCTGCTCTGCCTGGCCCTCGCCGGGGCCCCGCTCGCCTCGGCCGAGGCATGGGACGCCGCCCTGCCCGCGAGCCTCGACCGGATGGCGGAGAACTACTACCAGCCCGTCGTGCAGACGGTCTTCGGCACCTTCACCTACGCCTACTCGAGCCTCCCGAGCCCCTTCTCGCGCTGGCTCGAGGAGGGCCTGGGGACGGCCATGACCCGGACCTCCCGCCTGAAGCTCCTCAACCGCTCGGCGGCCGCGGCCATGGACCCCGCCTTCGCCAAGGAGTACGGGGACTTCTTCGCCCAGGCCGACGGGGGGGCCCTCCTCCACGGCAACTACTTCGACGAGGGCGGGGAGGTGCGGGTCCGCCTCGAGCTCACGAGCGTGGCCGACCGGACCCTCATCGGCGTCTCCGAGTTCAGGGTGCCCAAGCGCTCCCTGCCCCAGGGCCTCGCCGTCGATCCCTCCAAGGCCATCGTCAAGGCGGCCGACGACCTCGGCCAGCTCCTCCCCCCGAAGAGCCACGGGGGCCTCGAGGTCTCGGTCAGCACCGAGCGCGGCGCGGGGGCCGTCTACCGCCTCGACGAGGAGATGACCATCCTCGTGACGGCCAACAAGGACGCCTACGCCAAGGTCTACAGCGTCAACGCCGCTGGGGAGGTGAGCCTCATCTGGCCGAACCAGTACGGCGGCTCGGGGCGCCTCTCCGCCGGCGCGGTGACCCGCATACCCAGCGACGAGGAGAAGCGGGCCTTCAGCTTCGTCATGGTGCCCCCCCTCGGGACCGAGTTCATCAAGGTCGTGGCCTCGACCCTTCCCTTCGCGCGGAACGAGGAGGGCTTCGCCTCCCTGGGCAAGGACCTCAAGGGGGTCATCACCCGGGGCGTAGCGGTCAAGCAGGCGGCGGCCTCCGCCGAGCGCGCCGAGGCCCTCGCGAGCTACGTGATCATGGACCGCAGGCGCTAGGCCGCCCGGGCCCGGCCCGCCTTCCTCCGCCTTCCCGCGCTTTGGGGCTCCCTCAAGAGGAGCCGGCGTGCTATACTACCCTACCGCCCGAGCTCCGCGACGACCTCCTCGGGCGGGCCCAGTACATCCAAGTCAGGGGGGCACATGAGCAGAGACGAAGACGCCGTCGAACCCGGATACTTCACCGAGGAGATCGATCCCGGCGAAGTCGAGCGCCTCGTCCTGCGCTTCCCCGCCGGCGACATCGTCCTCCTCCCCGCTTCGCCCTCCGCCGGCGGCCGAATCCGGGCCGACCTCGAGCTCCGGGGCCCCGCCCCGGCCCTCCCGGGATGGAAGCCCTCGGTCCGCCGCAGCGAGGGCATCCTGGTCCTCGCCGACGAGGGCCGCTCGGGCGTCCGCGTCTCCGAGGCCCGGATCCAGGTCCCCCTCTCGTTCCGCGACGTCGAGGCCCACAGCGGCTCGGGCTCCATCGAGGCGCGGGGCATCGGCGCCGACCTCCTGGCCACCACGGAATCCGGCGATATCCGCGTCTCGGGCGGGGCCATGGTCGAGCTCTCCTCGGAGGGCGGCGGGATCGAGGCCGAGGGCTCGACCGGCCTCACGGCCCGGGTCGGCGCCGGGTCCCTGCGCTGCCGCGGCATCGACGGGCCGGTGAGCGTGGAGAGCGACTCCGGCGACGTGACGGTCGAGTCGGTCAGCGGCAACGTCATCATCATATCCGCCTCGGGGGACGTCGCCGTGCAGAAGCCCGGCGGCCGGCTCCGCATCTCCTCGGGCTCGGGCGACGTCGAGCTCGAGCTGGCCGGCCGCTTCGCCGGCGGGGAGGTGAGCACCTCCTCCGGCGACGTGAGCCTCGCCCTCTCGGGCGCCGACCTCGAGCTCCGGGCCGAGACCCTCTCGGGGGGCCTCGAGGCGCCCGGGGTCGAGGCCGCCGTCACCTCGGGGCCGCGGCGCTTCGCCCTCCGCCTTGGAGCGGGCGGCCGCCGCCTCCACATCCGCTCCGTGTCCGGCGACGTCGAGATCGACTGCTGATCCGGGCCTGAGGCCCTCCCTAGACCGCTCTCCCCGGCCGCTTGCTCAGCTCCCCGACGAGGGTCGAGAGGCAGGCGCCGAAGCTCGCCCTGACGACGGCGAGATCGCGGGGAGCGGCGAGCTCCCCTCCCGTGAGGTCGACGATGCCCCCGATCTCCGAGCCCCCGAGGCCCTCGAGGGCCTCCGCGGCCCATTCGGTCTCGATGGCGAAGACCGCGAGGCGCACGCCCATGCGGCGGGAGAGGTCGGGGAGCTTGGCCAGGGGCAGGACCTCTCGGCCGCCGAGCCTGGCTCCCCGCATGGCGGGGGCGGGGTGGAAGACGGCCGCGACCTCGAAGCCGTGGCGGGAAAGGCTCTCGTCCTCGAGGAAGGCGAGAGCGAGGTGCCCGGCGCCGACGAGGAAGACGGAGGAGTAGCTGTCGCGCCGCAGGAGGAGGCTGAGGGTCTCGGCGGTGGCCTGCACCGGGAAGCCGCGCTTCGGGCTCCCGAGGGCCCCCACCGAGCTCAGGTCCTTGCGGACCTGGATGGAGCGGAGGCCGAGGCGCCGGGCCAGGACCTCGGAGGAGAGCCACTCCTCGCCGGCCCGCCTCCGCTCCTCGAAGAGCCTGAGGTAGAGGGGCAGGCGGCGGAGGGTGGGCAGCGCGACGCCGACGGGATCGACCATCGCGCCACAGTATAGGTTGGCCGTGGCGTCCTGCCTAGCTCGGCTCGCGCGCGAGGTACGCGCCGATGCCCCTGGCCGCCCGCCTGCCGTCGCCCATCGCGAGGATGACGGTAGCGGCCCCCTGGACGATGTCCCCGCCGGCGAAGACGCCGGGCATCGAGGTCGCCCCGGAGCCGTCCACGAGGATGTTGCCGCGTCCGTTCACGGCCAGCTCGGGCGTGGTGGCCGTCACCAGGGGATTGGACTCGTTGCCCAGGGCGACGACGCAGGCGTCGGCCTCGAGGAGGTACTCGCTGCCGGGGAGGGGGACCGGCCTTGCCCTGCCGGAGGCGTCGGGCTCCCCGAGCCCGTAGCGCAGGCACTCCACCGCGCGCACCCGCCCCTCCTCGTCGCCGAGGATCCGGAGGGGATTGGCGAGGAAGTCGAAGATGACGCCCTCCTCCTTGGCGTGGCGGATCTCCTCGGCGCGGGCCGGCATCTCCGCCTCGGTGCGTCGGTAGATCACGCGGACCTCGGCCGCCCCCGCGCGGAGGGCCGTGCGGGCCGCGTCCATCGCGACGTTGCCCCCGCCGAAGACCGCCACGCGGGAGGCCGCGTACAGGGGCGTCGCGGCCCGCCCGCGGTCGTAAGCCTTCATCAGGTTCGAGCGGGTGAGGTACTCGTTGGCCGAGAAGACGCCGACGAGGTCCTCCCCGGGGATGCCCATGAACTTGGGCAGGCCGGCCCCGCTCGCCACGTAGACCGCGTCGAAGCCGTCCTCTCCCATGAGCTCGCGTATCGTGCGCGTGCGGCCCACGAGGAAGTCGCAGACCACGCGGACGCCGAGCTCCTCGAGGCTCCGGGCCTCCTCCTCGACGATGGCCTTGGGCAGGCGGAACTCGGGGATGCCGTAGACCGCCACGCCGCCTGGCTTGTGGAAGGCCTCGAAGACGGTGACCTCGTGGCCCGCGCGGGCCAGGTCGGCCGCCGCGGTCAGGCCCGAGGGGCCCGAGCCGACGATGGCGACGCGCTTGCCCGTGGGCGGGGCCTTGGGCGCGGGCCGGGACGCGGCCCGGGGCGAGCCCGCGGGCGACCGTGTACGGTCGGCGGCCGACCGTGTTCGGTCGGCGAGGAAGCGCTCCACCCGGCCGATCGCCACCGACTTCTCGGGGTCCTTCTCGATCCTGCCCACCGTGCAGGCGGCCATGCACTGCTTCTCCTGGGGGCAGACCCGGCCGCAGATGGCGGGCAGCATGCTCGCCGCGCGGATCGTCGCGAGGGCGCCGTCGAAGTCGGCCTTCGCCGCCTGGGCGAGGAAGCGGGGTATGTCGATGGACACGGGGCAGCCGGCCACGCAGGGCCTCGATGCGCAGCCGAGGCAGCGCAGGGACTCCACGACGGCCTGGTCCTCGGAGTAGCCGAGGGCGACCTCCTCCATGTTGCCGCGCCGCTCCCTCGGATCCTGGGCGGGCATCTCCTGCTGGGGGATGGCCCGGCGCTCCTTGGGGCCGAGGGAGGGCCTGGCCTCGAGCTCGCGCCGGAGCGCGGCGGCCGCGTCGCGCAGGGCCCCGGGGGTCTTGGTATCGCTCATCGCTCCTCCTCCCGCAGGCGCTCCGCGGCCTCGGCGAGCCGGCACTGGTGCGCCTCCTCCTTCTTGTAGGAGCCCAGGCGGCGCAGCATCGAGTCCCAGTCCACCGCGTGGCCGTCGAACTCGGGCCCGTCGACGCAGACGAACTTGACCTCGCCGCCGACCGTGACCCGGCAGCCGCCGCACATGCCCGTGCCGTCCACCATGATGGTGTTCAGCGAGGTCAGGGTGGGGATCCCGTAGGGCAGGGTCGCCGCCGCGCAGAACTTCATCATGGCCGGCGGGCCGATGGCGAAGACCTCGGCCGGGGCCGGGGAGGCGGCGCAGAGCTCCTTCAGGGGCTCGGTCACCAGGGCCTTGCGGCCCCGGCTCCCGTCGTCGGTGACCACGACCAGATCGTCGGCGATGGCGCGCAGCTCCTCTTCGAGGATGAGGAGCTCCGCGCTGCGCGCCCCCAGGATCACGGCCACGCGGTTGCCGGCGGCCTTCAGCGCCTGGACGATGGGGTACATCGGCGCCGCCCCGATGCCGCCGCAGACGCAGGCGACGGGGGCCTCGTGGGCGCGGATATCCGTGGGCCGGCCGAGGGGCCCGAGGAGGTGGGCGATGGACCCGCCCTCGGGCATGGCCGCCAGCTCGCGCGTGGTGGCGCCCACCGCCTGGAAGATGATGGTAATAGTGCCAGCTAACGCGTCGGCGTCCGCTATGGTCAGGGGTATGCGCTCGGAGAATCCGTCGTCGGGCATCAGGATGACGAACTGCCCGGCCTTCCGGGCGCGGGCGATATCGGGGGCCTCGAGCGCCATGCGGTACACGTCTCGCGAGAGCCGCTCCTTGCGGAGGATCTTAGTCATGTATACGTACCTCGATTGTGGATGTAGAAATTGAACCACAGAGGCACAGAGGCACAGAGTTAAGAGGGGATTCATGCTAGAGGACTGCTGTTGCAGGGCCGAAGGCCACATCGAAGCTATACGCCTCGATTGCCCTTCGCGCGTTTCTCTTCGCTTTTCTCTCTCTTCTTCCCTCTGTGTCTCTGTGCCTCTGTGGCATATCCCTTAATCGTGCGCGCGAGTCCTCACTTCATCGAGCGGCCGTAGTACGCGGCCGCGTAGATCGCCTTCACGTCGGCGACCGTGGGCTTGCCGGGGTTCGTGAGGCTGCAGGGATCGGCCAGCGCGTTGGCGCTCATGCGGTCGAGGACCTCGAGGAACCTCTTCTCGACGAAGTCCACTTCCCCGCAGTCCTTGAAGGCCGCGGGGATGCCGAGCTTCCGGTTGAGCTTCCGGATCTCCTCGGCGATGTCCGCCACGCCGAGGGCCTTCTCGATGGCGGCGTACTTGGGCGAGTACCTGCGGTTGAAATCCACGATGTAGGGCAGGAGGATGGCGTTCGCGAGGCCGTGGGTCACGCCGAACTCGCCGCCTATCTTGTGGGCGAGGGAGTGCACCAGGCCGAGGGAGGCGTTGGTGAAGGCCATGCCCGCGAGGGCCGAGGCGTTGTGCATGGCGAAGCGCGCGTCCATGTCCTTCGGGTTCTTGTAGGCCTTCTCGAGGTTGGCGAGCACCAGGGCGATGGCCTCGAGGGCGTAGGGGTCGGTGAAGGAGGTGGCGGCGGTGGAGGCGGCGGCCTCGACGGCGTGCGCCATGACGTCCATGCCCGTGTTGGCGGTGACCGCGGGGGGCATGGTCGCGGGGAGCTCGGGGTGGAGGATCGCGAGGTCGGGGACCATGTCGGCCGCGACGATGGGGTACTTGATGTGCTTGGCCGTGTCGGTGATCACCGAGAAGGCCGTGATCTCGCTCGCGGTGCCCGAGGTCGAGGGCACGGCCACGAAGCGCGCCTTGGCCCGGAGCGCGGGCATGGAGCCGGGGGCGATGATGTCCTCGAAGGCGAGGCCGGGGTGCTCATAGAAGCACCACATGACCTTGGCCGCGTCGATGGCCGAGCCGCCGCCTATGGCGACGATCCAGTCGGGGCCGAAGGCCTCCATCTCCTTGGCGCCGCGGCGCACGGTCTCGACGGAGGGGTTGGGCTCGACCCCGTCGATGACGATGGTCTGCATGCCCGCCTTCTTGAGGAGGGCGGCGGCCTTGTCGAGGAAGCCGGATTTCCTCATCGAGGATCCGCCGGTGACCAAGGCGGCCTTCCCGCCCTTGAGCGTGGCGAGGCGCTCGAGGGCGCCCTCGCCGTAGGCTATGTCGCGGGGAATCGAGAAGCTGAAGACTGCCATGGGGTCCTCCCGTAGTGAAGGTTGTAGCTATCGGCGTTGCTTCCGATAGAAGGAATCGATAAATAAATATCGCTAAAAAAGTATTGTGTCAAGTGGTAAATGACACAAAATGTCAATAAATGATGACCAATTCATATTGACCATATCGATATTAAATTATATAAAATACGCAAGTCGAGGCAGCCACCACGAGCTCGATCTCGCCGCCAGACCAGGACGGCGTCTTGACCCCGGGCGGCCGCGAGCGCGCGTGGAACGCGGAAGGAGGGCTGGGAAGATGGAAAAGGCCGGGCACCGCATCTCTATCTGCATGGGCAGCTCCTGCTTCTCTCGCGGGAACGCGCTGAACGTCGAGATCATCGAGCGCTTCATGAACAGCGAGGGCCTGGGCGCCTCCCTGACCATGGATGCCGAGCTCTCGGGCACCCTCTGCGAGGGCCTGTGCAAGGAGGGCCCCATCGTCGTGATCGACGGGGTCCTGTACCGGAACGTCACGCCCACGACCCTTCCCGACCTCCTGTACGCCCACTTCAAGGGAGGGCTCTAGCCGTGGACTTCCTCAATCCCATCTTCACCGAGAAGGCCGAGTGCCAGGACTGCTACAAGTGCATCCGCGAGTGCTCGGTCAAGGCGATCCGGGTCGAGGGCGGCCGCGCCGCGGTGGTGCCCGAGCTCTGCGTCCTCTGCGGCCACTGCGTCCAGGTCTGCCCCGTGGGGGCCAAGCGGGTCCGCGACGACCTGCCCCGCGCCAAGCGCCTCCTCGAGCTGGGCCTCCCCGTGGCGGCGGCCCTGGCCCCCTCCTTCGCCTCCGAGTTCCCCGGCCTCGCGCCCGAGCGCCTCGTCGCCGGCCTGCGCAAGCTCGGCTTCTCCGTGGTCTCCGAGACCGCCATCGGCGCCGACCTCGTCTCGCGGCGCCTCGCCGCCGACCTGGGCTCCTCGCGCAAAGGCGGCATCGTCGCCTCCTCCGCCTGCCCCACCGCGGTCGAGTACCTCAAGAAGTACCACCCGGCCTTCGCCGCCTCCATCACCGCCCTCCATTCCCCCCTCCTCTCCCACGCGGCCTTCCTCAAGGAGCGCCTCGGGCCCGAGGCCAAGGTGGTCTTCATCGGCCCCTGCATCTCGAAGAAGCGCGAGTCCGACCTGCGGCGGGACCTGGTCGACGTGGCCATCGACTTCGCCGACCTCGCCGACTGGTTCGCCGCCGCCGGGATCGAGCCCGCGGCGATGGAGATCGGCCCCGAGGACCGCTTCTTCCCCGGCCGGGCGGCCAAGGGCTCCCTCTATCCCATCGAGGGCGGCATGATCGCGAGCGTCCGCAAGTACGACGCCCCGGCGGGGATCCGCTGGATGTCCTTCTCGGGCCTCTCCGAGATCGACCGGGCCCTCGCCGAGCTCGAGGGCGTCGAGCTCTCCGACACGATCTTCCTCGAGCTCCTGGCCTGCCCCGGGGGCTGCGTCAACGGCCCGCGGAGCCGCAGCCGGGTCGGCACCCTGGCCAAGCGGCTCCGCGTCCAGGACTACGCCGAGGCCGCGGCGCCGCGGGGCTCGCTGGCCGAGCCCGAGCTCGCCTCGAGCTGGCGCGTCGAGCCCGTCTCCCGGGCCGAGCCCGGGGCCGAGGCCGTCGCCGCCGCCCTGCGCCGCACCGGCAAGTACGCGGTCGAGGACGAGCTCAACTGCGGCGGCTGCGGCTACGACACCTGCCGCGACTTCGCCCGCGCCATGGTCGAGGGCAGGGCCGAGGCCGCGATGTGCGTCTCCTACATGCGCAAGCTCGCCCAGAAGAAGGCCAACGGCCTCCTGCGCTCCATCCCCAGCGGGGTGGTCATAGCCGACCGCGAGCTCAAGGTCGTGGAGTGCAACCGCGCCTTCGCCCTCCTCCTCGGCCCGGAGGCCGAGGCCCTCTGGGAGGCCAAGCCCGGCCTCGAGGGCGCCGACCTCGCCAAGCTCGCGCCCTTCTCGAAGTACTTCGCCGAGGTCATCGAGGGGGGCGAGGCCATCGAGCGCGACATCCGCTTCGGCCGGCGCATCCTCCACGGGGCGGTCTTCGGCATCGAGCGGGGCGCCTTCGCCGGCGGGGTCTTCCAGGACATCACGAGCCCCTGGATCCGCAAGGACCGGGTCGTGACCCAGGCGCGCAAGGTCATCCAGAAGAACCTCGCCGTCGTGCAGAAGATCGCCTTCCTCCTGGGGGAGAACGCGGCCGAGAGCGAGGCCATCCTCACCTCGATCATCGACTCCTTCGACGATGGAGGGGAGGGCGAGCGGTGAGCGAGGCCTTCGTCGAGATCGGGCACTTCCAGGCACGGAAGGCCGGCCAGGGCGCCGACGGGGACGTCTTCCTCTCGCGGAAGACCGAGGAGGGGCGCATCATCTCGGTGCTCTCCGACGGCCTGGGCTCCGGCGTCAAGGCCGGCGTCCTCGCCACCCTGACCGCAACCATGGCCGCCGAGTTCATCGCCCAGGACATACCCCTGCGCCGGGCCGCCGGCATCATCATGCGGACCCTTCCCGTCTGCAAGGTACGCAAGATCAGCTACGCTACCTTCTCGATCGCCGACATCGAGCGCTCGGGGGAGGTCCGCATCATCGAGTACGACAACCCGCCCTACGCGCTGATCCGCCAGGGCTGCCTCGTCGAGCCGGTCAAGAGCGAGCTCGAGGTGCGGCGCTCCATCCGCGCCGGCGCCCCCTCGCCGACCGCCCTCATGCGCTACTCGGAGTTCCAGGCCCGGCCGGGGGACCGCCTCCTGTTCTTCTCGGACGGGGCGGTCCAGTCGGGCATGGGCACGAGGTCGCGGCCCCTCGGCTGGGGCCTCTCGGCCCTCCAGGATTTCGTGCTCCGCCGCCTCGCCGACGAGCCGGGCCTCTCGGCCCGGGCCCTGGCCCGCTCGGTCGTCCGGGCCGCCCTGGCCAACGACGCCTACTCGGCCAAGGACGACATCAGCTGCGGGGTGGCCTACTTCCGCGAGCCCCGGCGCCTCCTATTGATGACCGGGCCCTCGGTGGACCGGGGCCGCGACCCCGAGATGGCCCACGAGTTCGATCGCTTCGCCGGCCGCCGGATCGTCGCCGGCGGCACGACGGCCACCATCCTCGCGCGGGAGCTCGGCCTCCCCGTCAAGCTCAACCTCAAGGAGCCCGACCGGAGCGTGCCTCCCCCCTCGGAGATGCCGGGCGCCGAGCTCGTCACCGAGGGGATCATCACCCTCGGCCGCGTGGCCGAGCTCCTCGAGTCCCCCGCCGAGCTCGAGGCCTCCAAGCCCAACCCGGCCACCAGGATCGTCGAGCTCCTCCTGGACTCGGACATCATCGACTTCGTCGTGGGCACCAAGATCAACGAGGCCCACCAGGATCCCACCATGCCGGTGGCCCTGGAGATCAGGCGGAACATCGTCAGGCGCATCGCCTCGATCCTCGAGTCCCGGCACCTCAAGCAGACCCGCCTCCGCTTCATCTAGTTTTCGCGAAAGGGCTCGCGGGGGCCTTGACACTTATTACGCTATATAGTACATAAAATATCGATAAATAAAACCGAGTAAAAATTATCTAAATCGACCAAGCATGACGATGGCCGGGCAGCGCGGCTCGGCGAAGGAGCGGATACATGACGACGACAGTCGGGAGCGAGGCGCGTCGCTTCGAGGCGGTGCTCTCCATCCTCGATCGCTACGAGCGCGACAGCACGCGGCTCATACCGATCCTCCAGGCGGTGCAGGAGGAGTACCGCTACCTCCCCGAGGAGATCCTCACCTACGTCGCGGTGGCCCTCGACCTCTCCCCCGCCAAGGTCTACGGCGTCGCGACCTTCTACGGCCACTTCTCCCTCGAGGCCAAGGGCAAGTACGTGGTCAAGGTCTGCGACGGCACCGCCTGCCACGTGAAGGGCTCGGGCCCCCTGGTCGAGGCCCTCCGCAAGGAGCTCGGCCTCGAGGGCAAGCGCAAGACCACGGCCGACCTCCTGTTCACCCTCGAGACCGTTTCCTGCCTCGGGGCCTGCGGCCTCGCCCCGGTCATGGTCGTCAACGAGGAGGTCCACGGCCTGGCGACGCCGGAGGCCGCGGTCGCCATCCTGCGCGAGATCAAGGCCCGGGAGGGCGGGAAGGGGGAGACGAAATGAGCGAGACCGTCACGTCGGCGCCGAGGGCTCCCGCGGGGAGGCCCGACCTCGAGGGCATAGCCGCCTCCTGGAAAGCCGCCCGCGGCAGGGCCGCGCGCCGCGTCGTCATCTGCGCCGGCACCGGCTGCATCGCCAACGGCTCCCTGGGCCTCTTCGAGGCCCTGCGCGAGCGGGTGGCGGCCGAGGGCCTGGCCGTCGAGGTCGCCCTCGACTACGAGGACTCCTCCCACAAAGACCTCCTCCTCACGAAGTCGGGCTGCCAGGGCTTCTGCCAGGTCGGCCCCCTCATGGTCGTCGAGCCCGACCAGATCCTCTACGTGAAGGTCCGCGCCTCCGACCTGCCCGAGATCGTCGAGACCACGATCAAGGGCGGCGGGATCGTCGAGCGCCTCCTGTACCGGGACCCCGTGTCCGGCGAGGCCAAGCGGGGCAAGGGCGAGATCGCCTTCTACGCGGGCCAGGATCGCCGCGTCCTCTCGGCCTGCGGCCTCGTCGATCCCGAGGACCTGGGGGAGTACATCGCCCGCGGCGGCTACCTGGCCGCGCGCAAGGCCCTCTACGACCTGAGCCCCGAGGAGGTCTGCGCCGAGATGCAGGCCTCGGGCCTCAGGGGCCGGGGCGGGGCGGGCTTCCCCACGGGCCGCAAGTGGGAGCTCGCCCGGAGGCAGGCCGAGGCGGAGAAGTACATCATCTGCAACGGCGACGAGGGGGACCCCGGCGCTTTCATGGACCGCTCCGTCCTCGAGGGCAACCCCCACTCGGTGATCGAGGGCATGCTCATCGGGGCCCGCGCCACCGGGGCCCGCGTCGGCTACGTCTACGTGCGGGCCGAGTACCCCCTGGCGGTGAAGCGGGTCCGCTCCGCCGTGGAAGCCGCCCGCGCCGCCGGCTTCCTCGGGAAGGGCGTCATGGGCTCGGGCCTGGACTTCGACATCCGCGTGATGGAGGGCGCGGGCGCCTTCGTCTGCGGCGAGGCCAGCGCCATGGTCGCGTCGATCATGGGCGGCCGGGGCATGCCCCGGCCCAAGCCCCCGCGGACCGCCGAGCGGGGCCTGTTCGGCAAGCCCACGGTGGTCAACAACGTGGAGACCCTGGCCCAGGTGCCGACGATCATCCTCGAGGGCGCCGCCGAGTACCGCAAGACCGGCACCGAGCTCTCGCCGGGGACCAAGACCTACGCCCTGACCGGGCACGTGGCCAACACGGGCCTCATCGAGGTGCCCTTCGGCGCCACGTTGCGCGAAATAGTCTTCGACATCGGCGGCGGGATCCTGGGCAGGGACGGCAGGCCGGACGACGAGGCCTTCAAGGCCGTGCAGATCGGCGGCCCCTCGGGGGGCTGCCTCACGGCCGAGCACCTCGACGTCCCGATGGACTTCGACTCCCTGGGCGAGATAGGGGCCATGGTCGGCTCCGGCGGCCTTGTGGTCATGAACGACTCGACCTGCATGGTGCAGATGGCCCGCTTCTTCATGCACTTCACCCAGAACGAGTCCTGCGGCAAGTGCGTGCCCTGCCGCGAGGGGACCAGGCAGATCCTGGCCCTCCTGGACGACATCATCGAGGGCAAGGCCGACGAGTCGACCCTTCCCCTCATCGAGGAGCTCTGCGTCAACGTCGCCGACTCCTCGCTCTGCGGCCTCGGGGCCTCGGCCCCCTCGCCGGTGCTCTCGATGCTCCGCCAGTTCCGGCCCGAGTTCGAGGCCCACGTGCGGGGCAAGGCCTGCCCCACGGGCCAGTGCCCGGCCCTCACGCCGATCGCGATCGACCCGGCGAAGTGCATAGGCTGCGGCATGTGCGCCCGCTCCTGCCCCGTCGGCGCGATCTCGGGGGAGCGGAAGCAGGCCCACCGCATCGATCCGGCGAAGTGCGTGAAGTGCGGCGCCTGCGTCGAGAAGTGCAAGTTCAACGCGATAGCGCGAGGTGCGAAATGAGCGGATACGTGACGGTCGACGGGATCAAGGTCCCCATCGAGGGGGAGAAGAACCTCCTCGCCCTAGCGCGGAAGGCGGGCATCGACATCCCGACCTTCTGCTACCACAGCCACCTCTCCACCTACGGCGCCTGCCGGCTCTGCCTCGTGGAGATAAACGGCAAGGAGATAGACGCGAGCTGCGTCGTGCCGCCCAAGGACGGCATGTCGGTCAGGACGAACACCGCCCGGGTCCGCTCGATGCGGCGGATGAACCTCGAGCTCCTCCTGGCCAACCACAAGCAGGACTGCCCCACCTGCGAGCGCTCCGCGAGCTGCAAGCTCCGCGACCTCGCCTCCAAGATGGGCCTGCGCGGCTCGCGCTTCCGCCGCACCCGCGAGGAGCGGCCCCTCGACCAAGGCTCCCCCTGCCTCGCGCGGGACCCGAACAAGTGCATCCTCTGCGGCGACTGCGTCCGCTACTGCGCCGAGATCCAGGGCATCGGGGCCATCGATTTCGCCCATCGCGGCACCGGGGCCTGCGTGACCCCGGCCTTCGGCAAGTCCCTGGGCGAGGTCGACTGCGTGAACTGCGGCCAGTGCGCCGCCATCTGCCCCACGGCGGCCATCGTGCCGCGGACCCACAAGGACGAGGTCTGGGCAGCTCTCGACGACCCGGAGGCCGTGGTCGTGGCCCAGGTCGCCCCCGCCGCGCGGATCGCCATCGGCGAGCGCTTCGGCCTGGGCTCGGGCGAGGCCGCCTCCGGCCGCCTGGCCACGGCCCTGCGCATGCTCGGCTTCGGCCGGGTCTACGACACGGCCTTCGGCGCCGACCTCACGGTCGTCGAGGAGGCTACCGAGTTCCTCGCCCGGGCCGCCGCGGCCAAGGCCGGGGCCACGGTCGGCGGCAAGCTCCCCCTGTTCACCTCCTGCTGCCCCGCCTGGGTCAAGTTCGCCGAGCAGTCCTTCCCCGAGCTCCTGCCCAACCTCTCCACCTGCATGTCCCCCCAGAGCATGGTGGGCTCCCTCCTCAAGGAGGAGGCCGCGCGCGCCGGGGGCGGCGAGGCGGGCAAGCGCCTCGTGGTGGTCTCGATCATGCCCTGCACCGCCAAGAAGTACGAGATCGCCCGGCCCGAGCTCTCGCGGAACGGGGAGCGGCTCGTGGACTACGTCCTGACGACGAACGAGCTGGCCTCGATGATCCAGGAGGCGGGCTTGCGCTTCGCCGAGCTCGGCTCGGGCCCGATGGACCTGCCCATGGGCTTCTCCTCCGGCGCCGGCCTGGCCTTCGGCGCATCGGGCGGGGTGAGCGAGGCCGTGGCCCGCTACGTCGCGGGCGGCCTCCCCGCCGGCCGCCCTTCGGCCCTCGAGCTCGCGCCCCTGGCCGGCTTCGAGTCCCTGCCCGGCAGCGTGCGGGTCGGGACGCTTAAGGCCGGCGAATCCGCGGTCAGGATCGCGGTCGTCCAGGGCCTGGCCGCGGCCAAGGCCCTCGTCAAGGCCATCCGGGAGGGCCGGGTCGAGGCCGACCTGGTCGAGGTGATGGCCTGCCCCGGCGGCTGCGTGGGCGGCGCCGGCCAGCCCATCGAGCTCGATCCCGCCAAGCGGGCCGCCCGTACCGAGGGCATAGCCCGGGCCGACGGGGAGCGCGCCATACGCTCGACGGGGGACAATCCCCTCGTCGCCGAGTTCTACCGCTCCCGCTTAGGCTGCAGCCCCGGCGGCCACCGGGCCCACGAGCTCCTCCACACGAGCTACTCCTCGAAGCGGCGCATCGCCGATACCGCGATACCCCTCGTGGTCGGCACGGGGGCGGAGAAGATCCCCGTCAAGGTCTGCGTAGGCACGAGCTGCTTCCTCCGGGGAAGCCAGGCCCTCCTTGCCGAGCTCATCAAGCGGGTGGAGGCCGAGGGCCTGGCCGAGCTCGTCGACGTGAGCGCGACCTTCTGCTCGGAGAGCTGCGACCGGGGGCCGACGGTCCAGGTCGGCGGGACGGCCATCCACAAGGCCACGCCCGAGCTCGCGCTCGCCCAGCTCCGCGCGGCCCTCGCGAAGGCGCCCGCGGGGGCCACGGCAGGGGCTTAGGGTTCGGGGGCGGGCGCCCGGGGCCGGCCGCGATCCCGCGGCGCCCCGGGCCAGCCCCGGCTCAGCCGGCGAAGAGCCGGGCTATCTCGCGCTTGTAGAGCTCGTTGATCGCGAAGCGCTTGATCTCCTGCTTGGCCGAGAGCTCGCGGTCCACCTCGAAGGCCCGGCCCAGCATGGCGAAGCGGAAGATCCGCTCGAAGCTCTTGAAGCCGTTCTTCGCGCTCACGAGCTCGTTCACCTCGTAGTCGATGAGCTCCTCGACCTCGGGCTGGCGCAGGAGGTCCTCGTAGTCGACGATGGGGACGTTGTTCTCCTTGGCCCAGGCGGTCACCGCGTCCTGGTCGGGCACGACGAGGGCGGCGAGGTACTTCTGGTCCTGGCCGAGAACGACCGCCTGCTTGATGTACTCGCTTTCGCAGAGCTTCTGCTCGATCGGGGCGGGCTCGACGTTCTCGCCGCCGCGCAGGACGATGGTGTCCTTGGCGCGGCCGGTGATCCGGAGCTCGCCGCGCCGGGTGAGGGCGCCCAGGTCCCCGGTGTCGAGCCAGCCGTCGGGGGAGAGGACCTTGGCGGTGAGCTCGGGCCGGCGGTAGTAGCCCTGCATCACCTGGGGGCCGCGGACGAGGATCCGGCCCTTGCGGCCGTGGGGCAGGACCTGGCCCTTGTCGTCCACGACCGCGAGCTCCGTCCCCTGGAGGACCGGGCCGATCGTGCCGACCACGGGCCTGCGCTGGAGCCGCACGCCGATGACGGGGGCGGTCTCGGTCAGGCCGTAGCCCTCGAGGACGAGGATGCCCAGGGCGTCGAAGAAGCGGTCCACCGCGGGCGGCAGGGCCCCGCCGCCGGAGATGCCGGCGACGAAGCGGCCCCCGAGCTTGGCCTTGATCTTCTTGAACACGAGGAGGTTCCCGAGCTCGTAGAGGGGGGCGAGGAGGAGGAAGGGCAGGAGGGAGGCCGCGACCTCGAGGGCCCGCGAGCGGTGGTCGAAGTCGGGCATCCTGCCCAGGAGGTGGTTTCGGAAGAAGGCGAAGCTCTCGCCGACCCCGACGAAGAAGCCGAAGAGGGCGGCCTTGGCCCCGCCCTGGGACTTGATGCTCCGGTAGACCCCGTCCTTGACCGACTCCCAGATCCGCGGCACGGAGGCCAGCCACTGGGGCCTGACCGCCTGCATGTCGGCGAGCATCACCGAGCCTACGGGCTTGGAGTAGGCGATGCTCGAGGCCGAGGCCATGGGCACGTACTGGAGGATGCGCTCGAAGGAGTGCCAGACGGGGAGGACCGAGAGCCAGATGTCCCGGGGCTTGATCATGAGGAGGCGGGGGATCTGCTCGATCTGGTGGAGGAAGTTCCCGTGGCTCAGGGAGACGCCCTTGGGCTCCCCGGTCGTGCCCGAGGTGAAGATGAGGGTGGCTCTGTCATCGCGCCGGCCCTTGGCAGCCTCCGCCTCGTACTCGCCGGGATTCCGTCCCGCCCGTTTCACCCCGAGGCCGTCGACCTCGGCGAAGCTCCTGATCGCGACGCCCGCGGCCTCGGCCTCGCGCTTGGCCCCATCGGCGGGCGGATCGAAGAGGACGGCGGTCCTGAGCAGGGGCATCTCGGCCTTGCGGGCGATGATTTTCCGCAGCTGCTTCTCGTTCTCGAGGAGGGCGAGGCGGCACTCGCTGAAGCCGAGGATGTAGGCGATCTCACCCTCGGTGGCGTCGCAGCCCCGGGGCACGTCGGCGGCGCCGAGCCCGAGGATGGCCAGGTCCGAGACCATCCACTCGCGGCGGTTGTCCGAGATCAGGCCGACCCGGTCGCCCCGCTCGAGCCCGAGCTCGAGGAGGCCGGCGGCGAAGCGCTTCACGCCCTCGGCCAGCTCGGCGTAGCTGATCGGCTGGAACTCCCCGCTCCCGTCTTTGACGTACTGGGCGACGATGTCGGGATTGGCCTTCGCCTGCTCGAGGAACAGAAGGGGGACGGTCTGGGCCATGGAGGGCCTCCTTTGGTATTTTACATAATAACTAATGTTGTAAAACTGTTCAAGTTCGTCTAGGCCCGGGGAGGCCGCGCAGCTGCGCAGCTCCGGCGGCCGGAGTGACCTTAAGATTGTTGGCGCTTCCGGCGGTCGGCGGGAACCTCGACGAAGTAGGCGGCGAGCTCGGCGCGGATGGCCTCGAGGTTCGGGGCGTTCTGGGTCTTCCACTTGATGTGGTGGGCGAAGCTGAAGTTGTCGCAGTAGTAGAAGAAGAAACGCCGCGCCCGGGTGAGGTGGAAGTCGGGGGGGAGCTGGCCCTCGATGAGCTCGAGCATGCGGTAGGCCGTGGCCTCGAGGTCGACCTCGAGCTCGAAGGCCGGGTCCGCCTCCCGGCCGCGGATCAGGGCGAAGATCCAGGGACGCCTGACGGCCTCGCGGCCGATCATGATGCCCGCCGGGCGGCAGGCCTCGAGCTTGTCCCGGTAGTCCGCGTAGCTGCGCACGTCGCCGTTGCCGATCACCGGGATCGGGAGCTCCCGCGCGAGGGAGGCGACGTAGTCCCAGCGGCTCGAGCGGCGGAGCTTCTCGCTCTTGAGGCGGGGGTGGAGGGTCAGGAAATCGAGGCCGGCCCCGACGAGGCGGAGGCAAAAGTCCCGGAGGGCTGTGTAGTCCTCCTCGGGCCCGATGCGGAGCTTGGCCGAGAGGGGCTTGGGCCAGGCGGCCCGGGCCAGCCGGACGAGCTCGGCGGCCCGGGAGGGATCGGCCATCCAGGCGACGCCACCGCCCGCGCGCTCGATGTGGGGCGCCGAGCAGCCGAAGTTGATGTCGGCGCCGAAGACGGGCAGGGAGGCGCAGCGCTCGAGGGCCTCGACCAGGCGCTCGGGCTTGACCGTGTAGAACTGGAGGATGGTCCGCTCGGGGCAGGGCTCCGGATCGAGGTACCACTCGTCGTAGGGCGAGCCGGAGACCAAGGCGGCCGCGCTCGCCATCTCGGTGCAGGCGTAGTCCAGGCCGCCGAACTCGCGGGTCAGCGTGCGCAGGGGGCGGTGGCTCAGGGCCACCATGGGGGCGAGGAAGAGGGAGCCGGGCGGGAAGGGCGGGGGCATAGGCGGGGCAGTCTACACCGAAGCCCCGATCCCTGCCCATGCCCGTCCTCCCCGCCGTCGCCTCAAGCATCCTCGCTTTCCCTGCGGTCGAGGCGGTACCAGTCGAGCTTCCTCGTCGCGATCATGACGAGGGCGAGTATGGCCAGGAGGCCGACGGCCCCGATAAGGAGGGCGTAGTCCTCGGACTTCAGGGCGGCGAACATGTAGGCGTAGAGGGCGGCGAAGAGGCCCGCCATGGCAAGGCCGTCCCGTCTCCGCGGCAGCACGAAGGCCGAGTAGCCGGAGCAGAGGCAGGTGACGGCCCCTGCGGCGAGGACGAAGGCCGCGTCGAAGGCGAGGTGCTCCGAGAGGGCCAGGAGGAGGAGGAAGAAGAGGCAGTTGGCCAGGCCGATGAAGAGGTACTGGATGGCGTGGATCCGGCTGCCCTTGAGCGACTCGAAGAGGAAGAGGGCGGCGAAGGGGATGATGACGAAGAGGAGGCCGTACTTCAGGGCCCGGTCGGTCTTCTGGTAGACGCCTTGGGGCTGGAAGAGGCTGAAGCCGAAGGCCGGCTCGTAGTCCACGGCCTCCCCGAGCTCCTCCTCGGCGAGGATCCGCGGGCCGAGGCCGAAGCGCGCCGTCCTCCAGCTCGCCTCCATGCCCCCCTCGCCGAAGCTGCGGGCATCGGGGAGGGCGCTGCCGAAGAAGGAGGGGCTCGTCCAGCTGGACTCGAGCTCGACCCGCGCCGACTTGGCCTCGGGCTTGAAGCCCAGGCTCCCGCTGCCCCGGAGCGAGAGGCCGAGCTCGAAGCCGCCCTCCTTCCAGGCCCCGGGCCCGAGCCTGGCCGCGAGGACCTGGCCGCCGTAGTCCATGTCGGGCTTGGGCGCGTCGAGCTCGAGGCTCCTCCCCGCCCAGTCGAGGGAGGGCGCCTCGCGCAGGCCCTGATAGCTCGAGAGGGGCAGGGCGAAGGAGGCCTGCTCCCACAGGAGGCGGACCGCGTCGGTCCCGAACTCCTCGAGGGGCGGGAGGACGAAGCGGCCGGAGACCGCCGCCTCGCAGGAGTACAGGGGCACGGTGAAGATGCCCCGTTTCCGGAGCTCGGGCTGGACCCGGGCCTTCACGGCGAGCTCCTCGGGGTAGAGGATCACCTGGCGCTTGCCCAGCTCCACCTCGTTCTTGGCGTTGCGGTACTCGTAGACCAGGGGCATGACGAGGACGGGGGAGAGGAGCTCGAGCTCCCCCGCCCAGGAGGCCGAGGTCTCCTCGATGGCCTGGGCCTGCCGCTCCCGCCGCTCCCGGGCGACGCCGGAGAGCATGGAGAGGGGGATGAGGAGGGCCAGGCTGAGGAAGGCTATCAGCGCCAGCTTGAGCCCCGTCGGGGAGCCGCGGAAGCCGCGGCCGCGGCGCTGGAGCATCGGGGCCTCCGCCCTCCCGGCATCGCCTTCTTCCCTCGATCCTTTCGCGTTCATCGGCATATGCGCCTCCTTGGTGCCCCAAGCCTATCGCGCGAGCTGGGCCGGGCCGCGGCGCGATTGCGGCAAGATCGCGGCAATGGGGCCCCGGCCAGGGGGCGGGTAGGGCCTTCCTTTGACAGAAGGGGCGTTTCGGTATATGAACTCCCCCATGGAAGTGCTCCTCGCCGAAGACGAAGCGAACCTCCGCGGCACCCTGGCCTGGGCCTTCCGGCGGGAGTCCTGGTCGGTCCGCGACTTCGAGGACGGGCTCGCCGCCTGGGAGTACCTGCAGAAGGCCCCGCCCTCGGCCGAGGGCCGGGTCCTCGTCCTGGACATCGTCATGCCCCGCATGGACGGCCTCGAGCTCTGCCGCCTGGTCAGGGAGGCCGGCCTCGAGCTCCCCCTCCTCTTCCTCTCCTCCCGGGACGAGGAGATGGACCGGGTCCTCGGCCTGGAGTCGGGAGCCGACGACTACCTCTGCAAGCCCTTCTCCGTACGCGAGCTCCTCGCGCGGATCCGCATCCTCCACGCGCGGGCCTCGGGGAGGGCCCCCGGCCGCCCCGCCCAGGTCCCGCGCCCGGAAAGCGCCGAGGCCCTGCGCGCGGGAAGCCTCGTCCTCGATACCGAAGGCTTCCGGGCCTGGTGGAAGGGCAGGGAGCTGGGCCTGACGGTGAGCGAGCTCAGGATCCTCGCCTGCCTGGCCTCGGCCCCGGGCGCGGTCCGGACCCGGGAGCGGCTCCAGAAGGCCGCCTACCCCGAGGACAACTACGTCAACGAGCGGAGCGTCGACTGCCACATCAAGCGGATCAGGCGCAAGCTCTCGGCCCTCGACCCGGGCTTCGAGGGGCTCGAGACCGTCTACGGCGCGGGCTACCGGCTCTGTCCCGAGGCCCTCCCCGCCGGGTCCCGGCCGTGAAAGGCCGGCATCCCCGCCGGCCGGCGGCCAGGCCGCGCTTCCTCGGCTCCATCGGCTTCCTCATCCTCGTGTTCAACATCCTCCTGGTCTTCTTGCCGGTGGCCGCCTTCTACTTCCTCGACAGCTTCGAGAAGCAGCTCCTCCGCGACCTCGAGCGGACCATGTCCGAGCAGGCCCTCCTGGCCGCTACCGCCCTCCGCGGGGATGCGGGGAGCCTCGCGGAGCGGGCGGCCTTTTTCGTGGAGAGCCTGGGGCGGGGCCACGAGGCGCGGATCCGGGTCTTCTCGGCCCAGGGCTCGGTCCTCGCCGACTCGGCCCGGATCGGGACCATCCCGGCCGCGATCCCGGCCGAGCGCGCCGCCGCGGCCCCCGGCGCCGAGCCCCGGGCCAAGTCCGCCCCGCAGCGGGAGGAGCCCGGGAGGGACAGCCTCCTCTACCGCCTCGGCTCCCTCCCCGTCCGAGCCTACCGGCGCATCTTCCGCGCTCCCTCGGGCGGGGGGGACGGGAGCGACCTCTTCGACCGGAGCGGCTCCTTCGCCGAGGCCCCGGAAATAGCGGCGGCCCTGGCCGGGCGCTACGGCTCGACGACGAGGATACTGCCCGGGGCCGAGGGCTCGACCGTCAGGCTCTACTCGGCCCTCCCGATCCGCTCGGGCGGGACGCGGAACCCCGAGGGGATAGCCGGCCTCGTCCTCGTATCCCAGTCCACCCTCCGCATCCTCGGCGAGCTCGACTCGATGCGGATCGATATCTTCCGCATCTTCCTCCTCTCCGCCTTCGTGGCCGTGATCCTCTCCCTCGTGTCGGACCTCCTCCTCGGCCGGCCCCTCCGCGCCCTAGCCGCCCGGGCCGCCGGCATCCTCGACCGGAAGGGCCGCCTCCGGGGCAGCTTCCCCCGGCTCCGGGCCCCCGGCGAGGTGGGGGTCCTCTCGCGGGCCCTCGCGGACATGGGATCCAAGCTCGAGCGCCGGACCGCCTTCCTCGAGAGCTTCTCCCAGGACCTGGCCCACGAGATCCGCAATCCGCTGGCCTCGGTGCGGGCCAGCCTCGAGCTCCTCGAGGAGGGGGAGGCCGAGGAGGGCCGCCGCCGCCTCTTCGGCCGGGCCCGCTCCGACCTCGAGCGCATCAACCACCTGGTCGGGGACATCAGGGAGCTGGCGAGCCTCGACTCCGAGGAGCCGGGCCCGCCCTCCGGCCCCTGCCGCCCCCTCGAGCTGGCCCGGGGCCTCGCCGAGGGCTTCGCCTCCCGGCACCCCGGCCTCGGCCTCGAGCTCCGCCTCGGGCCCGGGGCCGAGGGAGGGCCCGAGGCCGCGGCCGATCCGCGGCGCTTCGTCCAGGCCCTCGACAACCTCCTCGAGAACGCGGCTTCCTTCGCCCCGCCCGGCTCGGCGGTGGAGCTTTCCCTGGAGCTGGCAGGCGAGGGCCTCAGGCGGCGCTGGGTCGTCGGGCTGCGCGACCGGGGCCCGGGCTTCCCCCCCGGGGAGGAGGAGCGGCTCTTCGAGCGCTTCTACTCGACCCGCAAGGCCGACGGCCTCCACACGGGCCTCGGCCTGGCCATCGTGCGCTCCCTGGCCGAGGCCTGGGGCGGCTCGGTGCGGGCCGAGCTGGCCCGGCCGGGAGCCCGCTTCGTCCTGGAGCTGCCCTGCTCCCCCGCGCATTGACCATCGGCGGGGGAAAAGTGTATAAAAGCCGGACACCCCGCTCCGGGCCCCCCGTCCGGGGAACCGATCAGGCGAGCATTCCCCGCCTGGCTATCGGTCGGTCGTAAGGGGGACCCACACTATTCGGAGGACACATGAGCGTCAAGATCAGGCTTAAGAGGTTCGGTTCCAAGATGCGTCCCTTCTACCGCATCGTCGTCATGGATTCGCGCAAGCCCCGCGACGGCATCACCCTCGAGGAGGTCGGCCTCTACCACCCCATCGAGAGCGCCGAGAAGCAGATCGTCATCGACGAGGCCCGTG